>ENA-ORSS01004088-ORSS01004088.1-human-gut-metagenome-genome-assembly--contig:-NODE-4088-length-11204-cov-2.352946_pt1 | contig 11204 bp, 7 predicted proteins | sample MGYA00241899_ERZ509162 | MGnify/ENA primary metagenome ERZ509162 (study PRJEB26280, sample SAMEA2338641) | human gut metagenome | biome: human gut; feature: human-associated habitat; material: faeces... | reverse complement strand
CAACGGCGTCTTGCCCATTTTGCGAAGCAAACCCACCAGCGTGATGAGGATGAGCGCGACGGCGGGAACCACGGCGCACTTCACAAAGATCTCCCAGCTCCAGCACACCTGGAAAGGCGGCAGACTGTACGAACCGTAATAGAGGCTGCGCATGGGCTCGGTAAAGAATGTCACTCCGAGCGCGGTACCTAGACCAGCTGCTAAGATGCCTACAATTGCCGGCAGCGCTAGATAGTGCAGGACAATCTCGCTTCGGCGATATCCGCTTGCCAGAAGGGTGCCGATAATTGCGCTTTCCTGTTCGATGGTGGCGTTGGTAAGCACCACAAATACGAATGCCATGATAACGATGATGATGTAGAGCAGGGTAGTCCACATGGCCGAATCGCCTTCAACATCATCTGCCGCATAGCCAATGCCTTGGTTGGCGCTTGCATCGGTGAGGTCGTCGATATTTGCATCGGCATCCGCCATTGCCTCTGCCATATCTTTTTCGGCATCGGTGCGGTCTGCAACGGAAAGGTTGCGGTTGGCGAAGGTAAACGAGTAGGTATATGTTGGTGCGCCGCCAGCATCTTTAAGCGCTTCAAAGCCCGCGGGGGAAACTTCGGCAACGCCATAGGTGATGGTGTTCACGGTAAAGTCGGAGTTATTGAGGAAAAGCGCTTGGCTGTCCGGTTGGGTCATGATGCCGCAGACGGTGTAGGCGCTGCCTTCAAGATCGACGGTATCGCCCACATGGATATCGTTGTTTTTTGCAAACACGCGGTCGATGGCAACTTCTTTTTCGGTTGCAGGTTCTGAACCCTCGCAGTAGGCTGCGATGTCTACTTGGGTGCGATGCTTGTAAGTACGCAGTGTGCGTTTGGTCCCATCGTCATTGGGGAGCGTGATGGCGGCATCGATGGAATAGTTATCAAAGAGCGTAACGCCGCCCACGTCTTCGGCTGCGTGCGGCTTGAAGCTGGTTGTCGGTGGCTTCGAACGAAGTGGCTAAACGGCCGTCTTCGATGGTGTATTCGCCGTGCATGCCATTGATGATCTGGCTGATCGAATGCGCGGCAAGTAGAAATCCCGAGGTCAGTGCAATGGCTCCGCACATGAGCAGGAATATGCCCAAGTATTTGCCGATGTTGTTCTTGAACTCGCGGGGGAGTCGCTTGGCAAGTGGTGTCATCGTTCGCCTACCATTCAAGCTTGCAAGCAGGCATAGGCGCTCCATTTGCTGCGTCTTCCGCCAGGCGTCCGTCGCGCAAACGAAGCACGCGGTTTGCCATGCGTGCTATGGCGGCGTTGTGTGTGACGATAACGATCGTACAGCCATACGTGCGGTTCACGCTTTCCATAAGCTCAAGAACCTCTTTCGAGGTTTTGTAGTCGAGGGCGCCTGTGGGCTCGTCGCACAAGATAAGGCCAGGGTTCTTCACCAACGCTCGTCCGATGGCGCAGCGCTGCTGTTGGCCGCCTGAAACCTGGCGGGGAAATTTGTTGCGGTGCTCCCACAGGCCAAGCGAATGCAACAGTTCGTTCATGGGTAGGGGGCTCTTGGAAAGGTGGGCCGTGACCTCGATGTTTTCACGAATGGTAAGGTCGGGGACCAGGTTGTAGAACTGGAAAACGAAGCCAAGTTCTCGGCGGCGGTATTCGCCTAGGTCTTTCGCTGAAAGTGCCGTGAGCTCGCAGTCTCCGACGTGGATCGTGCCGCCGTTGGCCCCTTCAAGTCCGCCGATGAGGTTCAGAAACGTTGATTTTCCTGAACCAGAGGGGCCGAGCATAACGCATATCTCGCCTTTGTTTATGGCTGTGGTAATTCCGTCAAGCACTTGGACGCGCGCTTCGTCATTGCCGTAGTGCTTCTTGAGTCCGTTGACCACCAGGTAGGGGGTGTTGCCCTCCATAAGTGCTCCAATCTGTGCAGAAGGCTAACGGAGCGGTCGGTGTGAGAGCGTAGTTAGCCGTGGTTAAGTTAGGTTAAGCTAACTTTAGCACAGATGCATAGTGCATACCGAAAGAGAATGATCGGGGAGATTGGGCAATTACCAACAAGGTTTGGACTTGTTTCTTTTTGCTGTTGAATGAAACAAGGCGCCCGCCGAATGGCGAGCGCCTTGTTTTTGCAAACAAACAAGCTGGTAAAAGCTACTTTTTGATAGACTTGAATGCTTCGGTCTGAGCCTTGATGCCGCGCTCGGCTGCTAGGCGCTCGATGGAAGTTGCGCCGAAGAAGCCATCGATACCAGGAACGTTTTCGATGATGTAAGCCGCATCCTTGGGCTCGGAGATGGGGCCGCCATGGCAGATAACGAGTGCATCGGGGTTGATATCCTTTGCAACCTTTACGATGCCTTCGATGATCTTTGCGCAATCCTCGAGAGTGCGTGCGGTTTCTGCGCCGATGGTGCCACCGGTGGTAAGGCCCATGTGGGCAACGATGATGTCTGCGCCGGCCTTGGTCATTGCGGCTGCCTGCTCTTCATCGAAGACATACGGGCAGGTAAGCATATCGAGCTTGTGGGCCTCGGCGATCATGTCCACTTCAAGACCGTAGCCCATGCCGGTTTCTTCGAGGTTCTTACGGAACGTACCGTCGATAAGGCCAACAGTGGGGAAGTTCTGAACGCCGTTGAAGCCCTGCTCCTTAAGCTCGGCAAGGTACTTCTTCATTACGCGGAAGGGGTCGGTGCCACATACGCCAGCGAGCACGGGGGTGTCCTTCACAACAGGCAGAACCTCGGCACCCATTTCAACAACGATCTGGTTTGCATCGCCGTAGGAAAGCAGGCCAGCAAGAGAGCCGCGGCCAGCCATGCGGAATCGACCAGAGTTGTAGATAACGAAGATGTCGGCACCGCCGGCTTCAGCCGATTTAGCCGTGATGCCCGTACCAGCGCCTACACCGAGCAGGATGTTGCCTTCGTCGAGGGACTTGCGGAAGCGGTCGAGGATTTCTGCGCGGGACAATTCAAGCATGGTTTTCTCCTTTTTCCTTGAGGAACTATTACTTTAATGAGTGTTTTCCAATAAGAGATACCGCCCTTATGGAAAAGGCCCAATGAAGCTAGGGTTGCGGTGCCGCTTGGGGCACCCTCTGTAATAAAAAGACGAGAACTAGGTGTTCTCGTCTTTTTGTATCGTTATTGATTCATGAGGTCGATCAGCTTTTGTGCTGCGGCGATGGCGAATTCGTCGTCGTTCACATGAGCATCCATTTCGATGAGCTCGGCCTTTGTCGGGTCGATTTCATCGCGAAGCACCTGGAACAGTGCCGCATCTTCTTCGGGACCGTAGAATGGTTGGCCTTCTGCGTCGATCATCGAAACGCCCTTCAAAGGCAACATAACGGCGCACGGGCCGATAGACATGTTCACCTTGCTTGCGATGGCGCGCCCAATTTGCTCGTTTTCTTCAACCGTGGTGCGCATAAGCGTAACGGTGGGGTTGTGCTTGTACAGGTTGCGAGACTGGTAATGCTTGGGGACGGTATCCCACGGGCCGAAATTCACCATGTCGTCAGCGCCTACGGACACCACAGCGGGAATACCGTTAAGGGCAGCAGCACTGCAGCGATCGGGGCCAGCGTTAAGAACGCCGCCAGCAATTTCATCGCACCATTCGGTGGTAGTCAGATCGAGTACGCCTTCGATGAAGCCGCCGTTGATCAGTGATTCCATGCATTTTCCGCCCGTGCCAGTTGCATGGAATACAAGTACTTCATAGCCGTTTGATTCCAGGTATGCCTGTGCTTTCTGGATAGCGGGCGTGGTAACGCCGAACATGGTTGCGGCCACAAGTGGTTTGGAATCTTCGTGCTTGGGAGCAGTGTGCTCGAGCATGCCTGTCATAGCGGCAACCGCGTTGTTGAAGATCGTTGCAGAGAAGGAATTGATGCCCGCAACGTCAACGATGGAGGGGAACATGGCAATGTCGGATGCGCCGACGTAGGGCGAAGTATCGCCTGAAGCCATGGTGGACACCATAACCTTGGGAACGCCTACCGGCAGCTTGCGCATGCCTGCGGTTGCGATAGCGGTTCCGCCCGATCCGCCCATGGAAAAGACGCCGTCAAAGCGACCGTTGGCATACAGCGTAGGCAAAAGCTTTTCAACGCCGCGCGTCATGGTTTCTGTGGCGAAGGCGCGGTCCTTCTTTTCGGCGATGGTTGACATTTCGATATCAACTGCTGCTGCTACTTCCGTGTTGGTAACGTCAGGCATGGTTTGCGGATCGAATACGCCGCAGTGGATGGTAATGGTGTTGATGCCCAGCTCTTCGAAGCGGGTTTTAACGTAGGCGAATTCTTCGCCTTTGGTGTCAAAAGTGCCAATAATAGCAACAGTTTTCATGTAAGCCTCCCCCAAAAATAGATCCCAATAGCTTCGAGAGCTATTGGCTTTTTTACAATAGATTAAGAATTGTTAGAAATCAATGAACGTGTTCATCTAGACGGACGGATTAAGCTTTTTGGGCATTCGTTAGAAGCACCTCTTCTAACTTTTCTGTTGCTTGCTTATTTAAAAATAGTGTCGTTTCACCAGGTAAACAGTGTTATCTGTTCCTATTGATACTTTTCTGAAATAGGCTTGAATACCAATTCGATATGAAACTTTAACTGCGGTTTGCTTTATGCCATTGGGTTGTATGCTCGTCGGTGACTTCAAGCGTTGCACAGTCCACCAAATAGAAATCGACGATTTCGGCGGAAGCGGATTCTGCCCCATCTGTTGCGAAGCGGTGCTTTTGCAGAACGTATTCCCGGTTCGATAATCTTTCATGCTGTTCGTTCAGGATAATGTGTAGCTCGGTAACTTGGCCAGTTTTTTCGTTTGGTTCCCTGGAGATTACGGCATAGGGGTAGCCCTTAGCCGTAATTTTGTATTCCATCTCGAATCCGTCGACCCCAATGTAGCTGGCAACCGCTGCCATTTCCTGTTTGTATGCTTGGTAGTCCTGGGCGGTAGGGTAGCCATCTTCGTCGATCTTTGGGGCTTCGTTCTGTGCATCAGGAATTGTTTTGCCGTTATAGGTGTCTAGCTGGAGCTCTTCAATTTCCCCATCCAAGCTGAGGTTGTAGCGATAGTCGCTTTGCTCTTCGCCGAATATGGTGGCTGATGCGTGGTCGCTGCCCCATGTAGTTTCCCAGTTTTCAGGACCAAGGTTTTTGCCGTCGTTGGCAATGTCGAACCTGCACGTTGTGACGGTTTTCCCATTGCTTTCGAGAACAAGACGGGCGTGGGTTGAACCGAAGGGCCAATCTGGTTCTCCGATTTGCTGGAAGTGCAGTTCGTAGGCGCCATCGGGAGATTCCGATACGTCGATATCGGTTGTTTTGTAATTGATGTTGTAAAGAAGTAGGCCGCTCGCCAGCGCAATAAGAACCCAGCTCCACGCTGCGATTCCCAGGAAGATTTGGATTCCCCGTTTTTTGATAAGGACGCAGCCTACAAAGTTAGCTGTGGCAATGAATATCATTATGAGAATAAGCACCATATCGGGGTTCCTTGGATCATCGTCCTTTTGGTCGGTGCTTAGAGGATAACGCTGAGCCTTTACTTCCTGAACTTATTCAATAGGAACCCGAAAAGGCCGATGCCGTCTTCTATAGCGTTCTTTGTTCTTGTGTAGTCGCCCATGGTGTCGTTTTCGATCATGCGCTCTCGATTTTCCTTCAGGATGCGCCCCTCGGCTTCGACTCTGGCGGATGTAAGTACGGAGTCGGCAAAGTATTCCGCGGTTTCTTTTCGGTTTTCGCGCATCATGCTTTTGGCGGTTTTGAGCGATTCTTGCCGTTGTTCTTTTGTTTGCGGGGAGGCTTTCTGGGTGCATTGGCAGATGAGAGCCACGAACTTTTCCGAAAGCCCTTCAGACGCGAAGCGATTTTCGAAGGCATTGAAGTCTGCGCACTGTTCGCCAAGCGCGGCTACTTCGGCGCAGAATGCATCCACTTCGGGCCGCAAGCTATCAGGCACGATGAGGTATTCATCGAAGTAATGCGTTTTCGCATCAACGCTTTTTGTACGTCGCTGTTCATGTTCGTGCCCTTTCTCGCATGCGTTGACTAGGGAAAGTGTTCCTTATACGACAGTGCCACAGTTGTAAGCGCGAGGGAATGAACTCATGTCCCAATATTGGTACAGGTATGCGCCCTTGTTTCCCATTTTGGATGATGGTGGTGGGGCGATTGCGCACGTTGCTCGGTGGGGCCTGCCGCTTGTTTTTGCGTGGGGCTTGATTTTCGAATGTCTGTTTTGTTTTCGGCTTTACCTTTTTCTAACGCGCTCTATGAGCCAGATTTGGCCATGTCTTATATGCTTAGTGCGAATGCGAAATTGGTACGAATGCGAAATGGTCATTCTCGAATCGGGCCAATAGGGCAAAGTTTGCTCTGGGCAGTGTCGCCGATTTTGTCTGAAGAAGTATTCAGAGACGTATTGACTGCGCCGAACAGTGTGCCGTCGAATTGAGGAACGCGTAATGAAGATACTTGCCATCAATGGCAGTCCTAAAGGCAATCGAAGCAATACCTGGCGTTTAACCATCGCTTTTCTTGAAGGTATTACCATCCAGGAAGAAAATGGCGGTGCACAGGTCCCTGAAATCGAAACCCTTAACATCAGCTCGCTTAACCTCAAACCCTGCTTGGGCTGCTTTTCGTGTTGGAGCAAGACGCCAGGCGAGTGTTGCATTCGCGACGATATGCAGGGAGTTATCAATAAAATTCTGTGGGCCGACGTTGTTGTTTGGAGTTTCCCCCTGTATTACTTCGGGTTGCCCGGTCAGCTGAAAACCCTCATCGACCGTCAGCTTCCTATGTCCCTCCCGTTCATGTGCACGGAAACGGAAAGCGGAGGGCATCCTTCTCGCTACGATATGAGCGGCAAGCGAACCGTGGTTATTTCCACGTGCGGTTTCTACACTGCCCAGGGGAACTACGACTGCGTTACCAACCTGTATGACCGACTGTGCGGAAAAGGCGGCTACACTGCGATTTTCTGCGGACAAGGTGAGCTTTTCAGGGTGAAAGAGCTTTCAGAACGCACTGACGAATATCTTTCTTGGGTGAAGAAAGCGGGGCAGGAATTTGCTTCTGGTGACATTACCGGAGAAACCCGCGGCAAGCTTGACCAGAACCTATTCCCGCGTGATGTTTTTGAGGCGATGGCAGATGCTAGCTGGGGTGTTGGCGAATCAGGTGAAAAGGAAGATCCTAGTCTGGTGTTCACTCGCCAAATGGCAGCCCTTTATCGCAAGGAATCATGGCAGGAGCACGATGTTGTGCTTGACATGAACTATACCGATATCGGCAAGGTCTATCGCATCACTCTCGGGCAGAGGGGAAGCCGGGTTGAAGTAGAGCCTGAAGATGGCTTTGCTGATGGTTTCACCACACGCATCAACACGCCCTTTGATGTTTGGCGCTCAATTGCAAGCGGCGAGATTGCTGGAGATGAAGCGCTCATGAAGCATCTGTATTCCGTGGAGGGCGATTTTGACCTGATGATGCACTGGGATGATTTTTTTGGCGCGGCATCGAGTGCGGGCGCAAATAATTCGGGTGCGCTTGAAGGCGTGAACGGTAGAGGTAAGGCCAACGGCAAAAGCGTCAGCGAGCCGAAGACCAATATGCTGCTGCTCTTGATTCCCTGGATCGTGTTTTGGGTTGTTGCTTCTATTGATGGGTTCTGGGGCAGCTTGGTTAGCGTGGCGGTATGCGTGTTGCTGCCGGTTTTGATGCATCGGACAAAGGCTACGTTGTATGACCAGATTTCTGGTTTAGGGGTAGGCGTGTGTTCTGTTGCGTTGCTGGCGGGAGCATCGCCGAATCTCGTTATCCCGGTGTCATACCTGTTGTTCGGGCTGATGTGGACGGTTTCGTGCTTCCTGAAAGTGCCATTGACTGCGCATTATTCCAAGAACAACTATAACGGGGAGGCGGCATTGCGCAATCCGATCTTCATGAGAACGAACCGTATCCTTACGGCGGCGTGGGGAGTACTTTACCTGGTTACGCCTATTTGGACTTACTTCATCATGCAAACGGACGCAGCAAGCTACGTTGGCGCAATCAATTCCGTTCTTCCCGCGTTGATGGGGGTGTTCACCGCATGGTTCCAGAAGTGGTATCCACGGCACATTGCGCGTGGATAGACGCTCGCGTCAAGGATCTTGAAAAAAGCTTCAATCCATGGTGCATTGTTCGCGCGTAGGTGATCTGCTCATTGAGGCTGTCAAAGCGGGGGCGATAGCATGGCTGAATTGAAAATGGGAGAGTTTGGTGTTTCAAGGTATGGTGAAGCTATTTATATTGCCAGTAGCGTATTGTACCCTTCAATTTGGCTTGGACCGTGTTAACAGCAGGGTACCTTCAATACAGTGAAGGTACCTTTTTCTTTTATGAAGCGAATTGGCAAGCGAATCTGGTCGCGCTTAGCGAAATTATGTGTGCCGCTTTATGAAATTGGCGCTATGACTCGGTTCCTGCTGTCTGAGCATTTTGATATTGGTGCAGCTTATGCGCAGTACGGAAGCCTGTAAATCTTTTTATTCAGCAAAACATTTTCGACAGCAATTGCGACGATGGGGGGGGTTAAAATGTAAAGGATTTTGAGAGCATAGAAAACAGAAAAGGAGGTGCGCAAGAAATGAAAATGAGCAATAAAAACAAATTCATTTCAGGCCTGCTGAGTGTTGCGATGTGCCCCATGATGTTGCCAACCGCAGCATTCGCGGCTGATGATGGCGCAGCATCGGAGGTTTCTTCATCCCCGACTGAGTTGAGTCAGCCTTTTGAGTCGCAAGGCGCTGATACGGGCGCAAGCTCAGGCGATACGCTTGCCGCGCAGTCCGAATCGGCGAGTGAAGCGGCCAATGCGACGATTGGCAAAACGGCTAATGAAGCAGCCCCTGCAGCCGAAACTGGCGGGGAAGTCACTACGGCAGCAGTTGCAGAAGTCAACGGCACGAGTTATCCCAGCTTGCAGGAAGCCATCGACACTGCGTCGAGTAAGGCAACGGTGAAGCTGCTGGCCGATACGAAAGAGAACGTCACGATCTCCACGCCCTACGTCACGCTCGACCTGAACGGTCACACCCTCAACGGCGGCACCGAGAAGGGCAAGCCCGCGCTGACGGTCACGGCTCGCGTTACCGTCATGGACAGCAGCGAGACCCAGACCGGTACCATCAAGCGTGAGGACACCGCAGAGAACTCCGGCGTCAGCTCCCACTATGTCATCGACATTCAGGGCGACAACGCTTTCCTGAAGTTCGAAGGTGGCAACGTCAAGAACAACAGCGGCAACACGCAGGGGAAGGGCGCGTCTCTGGTGCGCGTGGGCGATGACAGCGTCAGCGCATTGCCTCAGCTGACCATCGCCGGCGGCACGTTTACGCAGGACAACTTCATCGTGATCAAGGTCGATCGCGGTACATTCTACCTGACCGGCGGCACGCTGAACTCCGCCAATAGCTACGCCATTGAGGACTGGCACAGAGCTACCATCAAGGGCGGCACGGTCAACGGCACAGTGGCGGTCTGGACGTACAGCGGCGGTCACAACAGCGATCTGTCGATCATCGGCGGCACCGTCAACGGTAACGTGGCGTCCGTGAGTTACGACAAAGCCGAGGGCAAGGTGGCCAAGGTCAGTATCACCGGCGGCACCGTCAATGGTACGCTGGGCACCTATACCTACGGCAATGGCTTGATTCCTATCAATGACGCCACCAAGGCGACTATTGCTGTCACCGGCGGTACGTTTAAGGAGGACCCCACCAAGTACGTGGTGGAGGATTCCGCCATTACCCCGAACGCCGACGGCACTTACGGTGTGGCGAAGGCGTATCTGGCCAAGGTCGGCGACACCTCCTACTACACCATGGACGAGGCGTTCAAGGCGCAGACGGCCAGCAGCAAGGATATCGTCTTGCTGCGCGATTATACCACCGGTTCAACGTTCAACTCCGGCAGCATCAACCGCACGGTGGATCTGAACGGCCATACCTGGACCTGCACCGGCACGGATGCAAACAGCGCGGCCTTCGAGATCAACTACCCCGATGCGACGCTGACCGTGAAGAACGGCAAGGTGGTCAGCAGCCAGCTGGTGGGTCTGATCCCCTCCGCCATGGGCGGCACCATCACCTATGACAATTCCACTCTGGTGTTCGATGGCGTCGTGATGACGACCACCGCCCACAGCGGTATCGAGACCAACGGCAACAACAGCAACGATACCGTGACGCTGAGGAACAGCACGCTGAACGTGCCCAACGGCTTCGGCATCTACTTCCCCAGCTCCGGCACGCTGACCATCGACAACAGCGTCATCAACGCCAAGACCATGGGCGTGCAGGTCTGCTCCGGCAGCCTGAACATCAGCGGCGCTGACACGGCCATCAACGTCTCCGGTGACGGCATCGACAAGACCATTAACGACGGCGCCATCGAGGACGGCGCGGCCATCTCCATCGTGAACCGCGCCGGCTACAAGGACCTGGCCGAGATCAAGGTCGAGGGCGGTAAGTTCACGGCCAAGGGCGACAACGCCGCAGTCAAGGCCTACGATTGGGCGAACCAGACCGAGAACGCTTTCACGCAGGCTGCCAAGGTTTCCATCTCCGGCGGTACGTTCTCCAGCGCGGTGGACAAGTCCCTGTGCGCTGACGGCTACATCCCCACCCAGAACGCGGACGGCACCTACGGCGTGAAGGAAGGCGCTGACGGCTATGTGGAGGACGAGAACGGCAACGTGACCATCTCCACCGCCGAGCGCCTGTTCTACTTCGCCAAGAAGGTCAATGCGGGCAACAACTTCGCGGGCAAGACCGTGACGCTGGCCAACAACATCGACCTGAATAACGAGAAGTGGACGCCGATCGGCATTTACGGCACACAGGCCACTTGGTTCAAGGGCACGTTTGACGGCCAGAACCACGCCGTTACCGGCCTGAAGGTCGAAGAGAGCCGTAAGAATGGCGTGGGCTTCTTCAGCAAGGTCTATACGGGCACCATCAAGAACCTGACGGTGGAAGGCAGCGTCAGCGCTTCTAACTGCAACTACGTGGGCGGCATCGTGGGCCACGGCTACGCCACCATCACCAACTGCACCTTTAAGGGCAGCGTTGGCAGTGCGGACACCATGCAGGTGGGCGGCATCGCCGGTTCCGGTGGTTTCACCGTTACCAACTGCTCCGTTTACGCCGAT
>ENA-ORSS01004084-ORSS01004084.1-human-gut-metagenome-genome-assembly--contig:-NODE-4084-length-11214-cov-3.146160_pt1 | contig 11214 bp, 14 predicted proteins | sample MGYA00241899_ERZ509162 | MGnify/ENA primary metagenome ERZ509162 (study PRJEB26280, sample SAMEA2338641) | human gut metagenome | biome: human gut; feature: human-associated habitat; material: faeces... | reverse complement strand
GCACGGCAGAGTTCTTCGGCATCGACCCGAAGGTCGCGCTGCTGTCCTTCTCCACGAAGGGCTCCGGCAAGGGCGGCACGGTCCAGCTCAGCCACGACGCCACCATCGAGGCGCAGAAGCTTGCACCCGAGCTGGCCATCGACGGCGAAATGCAGTTTGACGCGGCTGTCTCCCCGGTCGTCGGCCAGCTGAAATTCCCCGGCAGCAAGGTCGCGGGCTATGCCAACACGTTCATCTTCCCGTGCATCGAAGCCGGCAACATCGGCTACAAGATCGCCCAGCGCCTCGGCGGCTTTGAGGCCTACGGCCCCATCCTGCAGGGTCTGAACGCCCCCATCAACGACCTCTCCCGCGGCTGCAACGCCGACGAGGTCTATAAGATGGCCATCATCACTGCCGCTCTCGCCTGAGCAATAACGTACATAATGCAAAAGGCTCCCGTTCGTGAAAACGAACGGGAGCCTTTTGAATCGAAAGACATTAACTATAGGATCGAAAGCCACTATACGATCGGCACGGCGCCGAGGGCGATGTTGATCGCAAGAAAGAGCAGCGAAAAGAGGAACAGGCGCGGCAGGGAATAGCGCAGATGCTCCTTGAGATCAATGTTCAAAACGCCCAGCAGGAGATAGGTGCTCGGCATCATCGGGCAGGCCATATACGTCATGCTGTAGCCGGGCGCGAGCGCTGCGACGGATTGGAGCGCCGTATACCCGAAGTTCGCCGCCACGCCGTGGATGACCGGCACAACGCCGAAGTGGTACGCTGTGAGCGCCAGCAGCCAGCCGAGCGGAAAGCTCAGCACGCCGAAGATCGGCAGCAGCCATGGGCTCCAGCTCTCGGGGAACACGGAGACGATCGCCTCGATCATCGCGGTGAGCACGCCGGAATTCGAAAGGACGTTTCCGAACACGCCGCCGAGGATCATCGCAAGGCAGATCATGAGCGCGGTGGAGGCGTTTGCGCCGAAGTGCTTCATCTGCGCTTTCTGCGTGCGGTAGTTCACCATGACGGCGATCGTATAGCCCGCCATGAACACGACAACGGTATTGACAACGTTGAAAAAGAGGAACACGATGAGCGCTACGGTGAGCAGCGTATTGAACGGCAGGAGCTTTTTCGCCTCCGGCGAGAGCTCGGCGTGCTCGTCGCCGAACATGGATTTATATTCCACACCGTCGTTCAGCCCGGCGGCGATGCGCTTCTCCTCGCGCTTGGCGGTGAAGAAGAGCGAAACGAGAACGCACCCGGACATGATGAACATCGACGGGCAGAGAAGATTCCAGATGTCCAGCACATCCAGCCCCATGACGACGGAGTTTGTGAGATTCACCGCGCCCCACGGCAGGAAGTTCCAGATGCCAACGGCGAGGGAGAGAATGTACGCGAGAATTTGCGGCCGAATTTTCAGCTTTTTGAAAAACGGGTACATCGCGGGGATGGTGACGAGAATGGTGGAGGGCGCCTGCCCGTCCAGGTGCGAGGCGATGGAGACGAAGAATGTGGCGACCAGCACGGGATAAATGTGGTTCCCGATGTGCCGCGTGATGAAGTTGACGATCACGTCGAACACGCCGAGATCGTTCATCATCGTGAAATACAGCACGGCGAACGCCGCCATGATGCCGAGCGATGCGGTGTTCTGTATGCCGCCGGTGATGCACGCGCTCATGTCCTTGAGCGAGAAATTGCCGGTATACAGACCGCAGGCAATGGGAATGAGCAGAATGGGGACGATGAACGCCACGATCATCGAATGTCTGCCGCGCGCGAGCAGATAGATGAACAGACCGATCCCCAGCACGCCGATAAGAGCCAACATGGAAAAACCCCTCTCTGTTTTATGATGTTGCAAATTTCGGACTCTGTGGTAAAGTATATAGGAATACGCGGGAAGGAGCGATAGCATTGAATATTACGCAGCTGCGTTATTTTCAGGCGGTGTGCAAATTCGGCAGCACGGTGAAGGCGGCGGAGAATCTGTTCATCTCTCAGCCGTCGGTGAGCAATGCCATCAAGAAGCTGGAGGAGGAATACAATCTTCAGCTGTTTATCCGCGATAACAACCGTCTCATCCTGACGGAGGACGGCAGGTTTTTCCAGGAGCGGGCGGAAAAGATCCTCAACAGCGTGGACGAGTTCGGCATCGAGATCCGCCGCCGCAGCGCCAAAAACGAGATCCACCTGAGCATTCCGCCAGTAGGGAGCCTTGAGGTATCGCGCAGCGTCATGGCGTTTCGCGAAAGTCACCCGGAGCTTCGCATCAAGCTGTATGAGGACGCGCAGGCGGAGGCCGTTGCGAAGCTTGGCCGCGGCCGCCGGGATTTCGTTTTAACGATCATCGACGACGCGAATCTGGAAACGTCGGAGGAGCTGGAGACGATCCCGCTCGGCGAGGTATCCCTGAAGCTGTGTGTGAACAAGGATTCGCCGCTCGCAGCGCTGGAACAGGTGGACGTCTGCCAAGTCGGAAATCACCCGCTCGTTATGATGAAGGACAACTACTACCAGAATATGCTGCTGTCCAACCGGTTTCGCAAGCTTGGTATCGAGCCGAACATCATTCTCTACTCCGGGCTTTTCACCACGCTGCGCAAATACGTCAAAATGGGATATGCCGCGGGTTTCGCATACGGGAGCGACACGGCAGAGAGCGATTCCGTGCGGTACATCCCGCTTGTGCCGCGCATGAGCTCCACATTTGGCATTCTCTGCCGGAAGTCCTCGGCGGCCAATCCGAACGTGCGCGAGATGATTGAATATCTGAAACATACCATCAAGGTATAAGAGCCTAATTCTTCAACACGGATTATACGGATTATAATACATTCCGCGCCGTTCGCCTAATATCATTTCTTTTTAGCGGTATAAAGAACGCCTATAGGAAAAGCGCCTCTATATTTTGAAGCTATAGCCCAATTCGAAATGCATATTTTTCTTTTCGTCCGCTGTACGGTAGAATGACCACAGCGGACGATTTTCGTCATACATACTGAAATGGGAGGGCTTATTTATGGAAAAGAAAAACAAACTCGGCATAACCGGGCCGGTGATGATGTACGTAGTCATGTTCCTTGCCTACGCGCTGAAGAACTTCCACAGCTATGCCACCAGCATGACCGCCTCGCTGCTCCAGACCGATCTCGGACTGACGGCGGCGCAGGTCTCGCTCTACATCGCGGCCTACACCTGGACGAACGCGATCGTGCAGCTTCCCGCCGGCATCGTCTGCGACCGGTGGAGCGCCAAGAAGCTGCTCGGCTTCTCGTATATCGCCGCAGCGGTCGGCTGCCTTCTGGTTGCCTACTCCGGCAGTCTCGCCGGCATCGTGATCGGGCGCGTCATTCTCACCGTCGGCATCTCCTTCGTCTTTAACGTTTGCAGCCGCCACATTGCGGCATGGAACACCGCCGGCGGCTACCGCCGCGCCAACAGCCTGATGATGACCTTCGGCAAGATCGGCGGCCTGCTCGCCACAACGCCGCTCGTGCTCATGATCGGTTCCGTCGGCTGGAAGAACACGTTCGGCATCATCGCACTCGTCTCCATTCTCGTTGCCGCGGGCGCGTTTGTGTTCGTTGTGGATAAGAAGGAAACGCTTAACAAGGAGCCCAACGGCATGTTCACCGCCATCGGCAAGCTCATCAAGACCAAGGGCTTCTGGATGTTCTGCTCCGCCGGCGCGCTCGTCGGCATGACCGTTCCGATGATCTTCTCCGCCTGGGGCGGCACGTTCCTCACGCAGGGCCTCGGTCTCGATCCGACGCTCTCCTCCACCGTCATTCTCTGCGGCAACCTTGCCTCCTGCGTCGGCGGCATCACCGTCGCCGTGATCTGCAAGAAGGTTGCGCCGAAGCCGCTCGTCGTCGGCTCCTACGCCATCACGGTTGTGCTTGTCGCGGTCATGGCGATCTTCATCAATCAGCTTACCGCCCCGGCAATGTTCGTCATCTTCATTCTCATGGGCTTCGTGTTCTATACGTCAACCACGACCGTGTACTCCCTTATGCGCGATATGTGCAGCGTGAAGTACATCGGCGGCTTCATGGGCGCTTCCAATTTCATCTCCTGGCTGGTGGGCAACGCTCTTGTCTCCACCATCTGGGGCCTCTTCATCCCGAACACCTTCAGTCTGGAAGGCTTCCGCAACGCCATGTGGTTCCAGCTCGCCATCTGCATCGTCGGCCTCGTGCTGTTCATCGCCATGAAGCCCACCATGCTCCCCGGCTGCTCCGACGAGGACTGAATACCGTACTGCGCGAAAAGAAACCGGTAAATTCTACCGGTTTCTTTTCCCCCGGACTATGAGGATCACCCAATGATAAAACACATTTACCTCTATAAGCTCAGAGACAAATCGCAGGCGGGCGAAATTGCCGCCAAACTTATGACGATGAAGGATCATATCCCATCGGTGTACGATGTGGAGACGGGAATAGATTTTGTCGGCGCGGGCTCGTCCTTTGATCTCATGGAGCTCGTTATCTGCCGGGATATGGACGATTTTCGCGCGTTCTGCACAGATGCCTATCACGACTCGATACGCGCTTACATGAAAGACAAGTTCACCGAGGGCTATAAGGTGGACTTTGACGACGGCGCCGCCGCCGAATGAGAGGAGCGGACTATGCCGGATAAAAAGGCCATACTCGCCCGCCTCCACCAGAAGGCGGCTGCGGGCGTCCCGATTATCGGGACGGGCGCCGGAACGGGGCTGACCGCGAAGGCGGAAGCCGAGGGAGACACCGATCTCATCATTGCCTACGCCACCGGAAGCTTCCGCATGGCGGGGCGCAGCTCACTGGAAGGGCGCTTCGCCGCCTCTGACGCCAACGCCGCCGTGCTGCACATGATGGATGAGCTCATCCCGGTCGCGGGGGATACGCCGGTTCTCGGCGGCGTGTTCGTGCAGGACCCGTTCAGCAACAAGGAACGGCTGCTCGCCGAGCTTGCGAAGCGCGGCTGTGCGGGCGTGCAGAACATCCCCGGCATGGGCGGACAGGCGATCATGGAGGGCGAGGAGGTCGTCCGGCAGCTCGACGCCGTCGGCGCGGGATTCGATGTGGAGGTTGATTTCATCCGCATGGCGAACCGGCTCGGCTTCCTCACAACGCCCTACTGCTCGCAGCCACAGCACATCGAAAAAATGGCGAGAGCGGGCGCGGACGTGTTCGTGCTGCATATGGGGCTGACCGGCAAAGCGCAGGACAAGACCATGGCGGTCACGCCGCTCGACGAATGCGCGGAGAAGATCCGGCAACTCGCCGGTATCGCCGCGGCGGTGAAGCCCGACGCGCTCATCCTTGCCCATGGCGGGCCGATCGTAGACCCGGCCGATCTCGCGCAGCTCATGCGGCAATGCCCGTTCCTCCACGGGTTTTACGGCGCTTCGAGCATCGAACGCATCCCGGTGGAGGAGCAGGTAAAAAAAACGGTCGGGCAGTATAAAGCGTTGCGGCTCAACAGAATGTAAAGGAGAGAAGTAGAGTGACAAGAGAAGCAATTGTGGAAAAACTCCGTACGGAAGTTCATGCGGGGCGTCCGGTCGTCGGCGTCAGCGCCGGCGTGGGCCTTACCGCCAAGTGCGCGGAAAAAGGCGGCGCGGATCTCATCTTTCTCCATAACGCCGGACGGTTCCGTATGTCCGGCCGGAGCACGCTGCTTGCCAAGTTCTCCTTCGGCAACGCCAACGACGTCACCGAAGAGATGGTGTGCGAATGTTTGCCGGTGCTCCAGAGCGCGCCGGTCGTCGCGGGCGTGTTCGCGCAGGACCCGTTTAAAAATGTCGACCTCATTCTTGAGCGGCTGCAAAAGCTCGGCGTGGCCGGTATCCAGAACAGCCCGACGCTCGGCATGATGAAGCCGGCTATGGCGAAGAATCTGGAAGCGGGCATGATGGGGCTTTCGATGGAATATGAGCTCATCCGCAAAGCGCATGATATGGGCTTTTTCACCGCCCCCATCGTGCACAGCGCCGAGCAGGTGCAGCCGTTTCTCGATGCGGGCGCGGACGTGATCGTCGCGACGGCGGGCATCACCGTCGGCAAGGAGGACGGCGTGCCGATGCCGTCTTCCGCGCCGTGGCGCAGGAGGCGAAGCGTCGCAAAGCGGACATCCTTGTCCTTGCGCACGGCGGCGCACTGAACGGCCCCGCCGCGGTGCAGGCGGCGTTTGACGCCGTACCGGAGCTGGACGGCTTTGTCGGCGGCTCGGCGGTGGAGCGTATCCCCGTGGAAAAGGCGATCCGGAAAACCATTCAGGGCTTCAAGGAAGCCGGAGCGGAGAAATGAGGCGGATGGCATGAAGCATATTGTAGCGTTCGGTACGTTTGATACCAAGGGCAGCGAATATAAATTCCTCAAGGAATGCATGGAGCGGCAGTTTGACGGCGAGATCATCACCGTGGACATTGCAAGCCTCCCGCACGAGCCGCCGTTTTCCCCGACGATCGACAACATTACGGTCGCCGCGCGCGGCGGCTACACGAAAGACGACCTCTATGCCGCCGACCGGCTTGGCGGTGTGGAGATCATGATCAAGTCCCTCAAGCTGGTGCTGAAAGACCTCTACGACGCCGGACAGATGGACGGCCTGATCGCCCTCGGCGGCGGCGCGGGCACGATCATGGGGCTGGAAGCGATGAAAACGCTCCCCTCGGGCTTTCCCAAGGTCATGGTCTCCACGATCGCGACGAGCGCGAAGATCGGCGCATACGTCGAAGGGAACGACATTCTTGTCATGAACTCCATTGTGGATATCTCCGGCGTGAACCGCATTTCGCGCAGCGTTTTCCGCATCGCGGCGGGAGCAGTCGTCGGCGCAGTGCAGGCGATGAGCGAGCACGACACGGATTCGCACAAGCCCTGCGTTGCCGCAACGATGTATGGCAACACGACCGAGGGCGTCACCGCGGCGAAGGAGTGGCTGGAGGAGCACGGCTATGAGGTGCTCGTGTTCCACGCCAACGGCGGCGGCGGACGGACGATGGAGAAGCTCATCCGCGCAGGAAAGATCGACGGCGTGCTCGATCTCACAACGACCGAATGGGCGGACAATATGTGCGACGGCTCGGCGTGCAAGGGCGGGCCGGAGCGGCTCTCCGCCGCGGCGCAATGCGGCGTGCCGCAGGTCGTCGCGCCCGGCGCGCTCGACCAGGTGAATTACGGCAACCGCGAATCGATCCCCGCCAAGTATGCCGACCATATCGTCTATGGCGAGGGGCGCAGCTGTCTCATGCGCACGAACGAGGACGAAAACCGCCGCATGGGCGAGGCCATCGGCGAAAAGCTTAACGGATGCGTCGCGCCGTGCGTATTTGTGTTCCCCAATAAAGGCTACTCCAAGTTGGACATCGAGGATGGGCCGTTTTGGCTGCCGGAGGCGGATCGGGCGTTCCACGACAGCTTTCTGCATACGCTTACCAATCCGCTTGTCACGGTGGAGGAATACGACATGCACATCAACGACCATGCTTTCGGCATTCTCGCAGCGAAGAAGCTGCATGCGCTGATCACGGGCAGGGAGGAAGCATAATGGCATACGAGAGCAGAAAGGAAGTTTTGGCCCGTCTCCGCGCACTATACGAAAGCGGCACGCCCATCGTCGGCACGGGCGCGGGCACCGGGCTCACGGCCAGAGCCGAGCGCGACGGCGGCACGGACGTTGTCATCGTATACGGCACGGGTAAATATCGCATGGCGGGGCGCAGTTCCATGGGCGGGCGCTTTGCGTTCGGCGATGCAAACGGCCTCGTGCTGCGCATGGCGCGCGAGGTCATGCCGGTGTGCGCGGATGTACCGGTATTCTGCGGCGTATTCGTGCAGGACCCGTTCCGCAATATGAAACGCTTTCTCCCGGAACTCCGGGAGGCGGGTTATTCCGGCGTGCAGAACGTGCCCGGCATGGGCGGCATGGATCAGATGGAGGGCGACGCTGTTGTCGCGTATCTCAACGCCAAGGGCATCGGCGTGGAGATGGAGCTGGAGTTTTTGCGCATGGCGCGTGAAAACGATATGGTGACATCGCCATATGCCTACAATCTGGAACAGTGCATCGAAATGGCGCAGATCGGCGCGGACGTGATCGTCTGCCACGCGGGACTTACCATGAAGGGACTGACGGCTGCGAAGGTCGCGCCGCCGCTCGACCGGTGCGTTGAAATGCTCACCGAGTGGTGCGACGCCATCCACCGCGAAAACCCGGACACCATCATCCTCTGCCACGGCGGGCCGATCGCCGAACCGGAGGACTATGCTTACGTGCACAAGTACGTCCCCAAACTCGCGGGCTTTTACGGCGCTTCGAGCATCGAGCGTATTCCCGTGGAGACCGACGTTATGCACACCGTGCGTGAATACAAGGCGCTCTCCCTCAAAACATAAAACCCCATAGAAACAAAATTTCCCTGTCCGAATAGACAGGGAAATTTTTTTCGCAATTTTTCAAATTTGCTATTGAAAAATCAAACTACTGAATATACTACAGTAGTGTCAAGACCGAAACGAAAGGAGACTTCCATGAACACGCAGTATAAGAAAGGCGTGCTGGAGCTTTGCGTTCTCTCGCTTTTGAAAAAGCGCGACTGCTACGGCTACGAGATCTCGGAGTTCCTTGCCGGACATATCGATATCGCGGACGGCACGGTGTACCCCATTCTCCGCAAGCTCAAGGCGGACGGAATGCTCACAACATACCTGCAGGAGGAAAGCGGCGGCCCGCCGCGAAAGTACTATACGCTTACCAGGCTGGGGCGCGAGGCCTATGAAGGCGACCGCGCGGAATATCTCACCTTTTCCGCCGCGATCCGAAATCTTTTGGAGGAGGATAAGGCATGAACGTTCTCATTACCGGCGCGGCCGGAGGGATGGGGCGCGCGATGGCCATGGAGTGCGGCAAGCGCGGGTACGATCTATATCCCCGGCGCGCTCAACCGGGCGCTCTCCGTACTCGGCGGCGTGCTCCCGCGCACGTGGGTGGCCGGGATCGTCAACTGGCGGTGGAAAACGTCACAGAAAAAATGGCTGAATGCGTGAGAGGATGATTCCCTCGGTCAGCGGCTTTGCCGCTACCAGCTCCCTCGATGAGGGAGTCCTAGATGCCTCCCCCGCTGAGGGAGGTGGCACAGCGCGCAGCGCCGTGACGGAAGGAGCTCCCCACCTAAGAAATACCCCCAAAGCCGAAAAAGCGCCGGCCGTTCTTTACATGAACGACTGGCGCTTTTCTCTTTACCAACGCGGGAAAAGGGGATATAATCTTATTTGAGAAGCCCTTCGAGCAATAGCTTTACGCCGATGCCGACAAGGACGACGCCTCCGGCGATCTCCGCCGTTTTCGGGCGGATGCCGGGGATGCGGCTCGCGGCCATGGCCCCGCCGAAGGCGATGAGGAACGTTGTGCAGCCGATAACGGCGCACGAGAGTACAACGCCGGGGCCCGGGGGCGAGAACGCGAAGCTCACGCCGACGGCGAGCGCGTCGATGCTCGTTGCCACGGCGAGCGCGAGCAGCCGCTTGTGGGAGAGCGCCGCCATGCCGCCGGAGCCCTCCTCGCCGCCGCGCACGGCTTCGAGGATCATTTTGCCGCCGATGAACGCGAGCAGCGCAAAGCTCACGTACGGGCCGATGGCCGTGACATAGCCGGACACCGTGCTGCCGAGAATGTAACCCGCGAGCGGCATGAGAAACTGGAACGCGCCGAAATACAGCCCGTGCCAGAGCGCATAGCCCGTCTTGAACGGGCGCATGGCGATACCGTTTGTAACGGACACCGCAAACGCATCCATGGAAAGGGAAATGCCGATGAGTATGACAGAAAGCATGGGAGCCTCCGCACAGGAAAAGAATATGGCCGCCGCGCTCGCACTCGCGCGTGAGGCCGCCGCCGCGGGGGAGATACCGGTCGGCTGCGTTATCACCGACGGCGCGGGGAACGTGATCGGACGGGGGAGAAACCGGCGCGAGGAGGGCGCGGACGCGACCGCCCACGCCGAGATCGAGGCCATCCGCGAGGCCTGCCGTGCGCTCGGCACGTGGCGGCTCGACGGATGCACGCTGTATGTGACGCTCGAGCCCTGCCCCATGTGCGCCGGGGCGATACTGAACGCGCGCATCCCCACGGTGGTATACGGCGCGCGGGAAGCGAAAAGCGGTTCGTGCGGCAGCGTGATCGACCTGTTTTTTGAAAACTACGGGTTTCAGCCGCGGGTGTACGGCGGCGTCCGGAAGGACGAGTGCGCCGCGCTGCTGCGGAATTTCTTTTTGCGGATGCGGGAAAAATAAAGGGCAATTTAATGGGAGCCGAGATTCGGCTCCCATTTTTCATTAGTTCTTGAGCGTTCCGTCCGGGTTGAAGAGAGGCAGGGGGGCGAGCACGGTGATGTCGTGCCGCTCGATCGCGCCGCCCTCGGCGAGGACCGCCATCTTGCCGACGATGTTGCCGCCGGCCTTCTTCACAAGCTCCTCCATGGCGCGCAGGCTCTCGCCGGTGGAGATCACGTCGTCCACGATGAGGATGCGCTTGCCGTTCATGCGCTCGGCGTCCGCGGTGTCGATAATGAGGGTCTGCGTGCCGCCGGTGGTGATGGAGTGCACATGCACCTCGAAAATGCCGGTCATGTACGCCTTGGCCTTCTTGCGGGCGAGCAGATAGGGAATACCGCACTGGCGGGACATTTCGTACGCGAGCGGGATCGCCTTGGCTTCGGGCGCGATGATGTAGTCAAATTCCGGGGCACGCTTCAGAAGCTCCTTGGCGGCGTGGATGGTCATCTCCACATCGCCGAACATGACGAACGCGCCGATGTACAGGTCGTCAGACACCTTGCACAAGGGCAGCTCGCGTTTCAAGCCGGCAACGTCCATCTCGTAAGTCATTTTTTTTGATTCCTCCTGAGAGTTCTTTAAATGTGACGTGTTTATTTTACAGAAATCACGGAAAAAATCAAGAACTATATTCAAAAAATCCGGAAAAATCAGTCATCATTGGGCAAAAAATTTACGCTGCCTAAGCCAATACCGAGTTCGAGCGCATTGTTTTTGTACATTGTACCTTTTTACGCATCTATATTTCACCGCAAATTGCAGTTGTATTTTATAGTAAAGTCTTTCCCCTCTGCGCATCTTTGCAGGCGCCGCATGAGCTGATATAATCCGATTAGAATTTTTTTCGGCAGCTGCAATCTTTTTCCGCGGAATACGACTTGGTTAGTGTAAGGGG
>ENA-ORSS01004077-ORSS01004077.1-human-gut-metagenome-genome-assembly--contig:-NODE-4077-length-11235-cov-5.494365_pt1 | contig 11235 bp, 13 predicted proteins | sample MGYA00241899_ERZ509162 | MGnify/ENA primary metagenome ERZ509162 (study PRJEB26280, sample SAMEA2338641) | human gut metagenome | biome: human gut; feature: human-associated habitat; material: faeces... | reverse complement strand
GAACAATATTTTATCGATGCCCATATAGTAATCCATTTTATCTGGACAACATTTTAAAATAGACTCACTAAAAATACAGTCAGCAGTTCCGGATAAAAACGCAAAAGAGATTCCTCGTATGATAGAAATCAATAATAAGGAGTTATATGAACGTGTAATAAGAGTAAAGATCAAAAAAACAATTAATGAAAATTGCCCAATAAAAGCACATATTTTCCTACCATATTTATCAGAAAAAGCACCACTTGGAATCTCAAAAATAAGTTTTGAAATCTGATAAGCTGAAATGATAAATCCGATTTGTGTTAAAGATATGTTTTGTTGCTTAAGAAAAAGCGCATAAATAAAGCTTAATGGTGATAAATTCGTTAAAAAATCAAATATTAAGAATAAACATATATTTCTTTTATACTCCATTTGCATTTCCCTCCAATAAATTCTTTATAAACAATTCTATTAGGTTAATAATTTCTTTTTGGCTTGATTGATTGTTTTCAATGGCAACCACTACCACATGTTGGTTTAAGTAACATGATTTACATATATAATCATTCATATAATATGCTACTTCAGCATTCTATCAATCATTTTAACTGTTAATATTTTTAAAACATTTTCCAATAACAATCTTATTTATACACGTTTTAAATCGATATTTCAAGAATTATTTCCTTATTTATTCTTTTTAAATTATTTTCAAATCAATAAAAAAGCGCTAATAGCATAAAATCAATAATACCTTTCAATTTTATAAGTAATAAAAATGACTTTTTTGCTTATGCCAAACGATTCTTTTAACATTTCAAAAAAAAATAGTTTTTCATTGATAGTAAAATATTGAAATTCAATTTTTTGAAGAGCGGATCTATGATAAAATCGAATATATATTATAAATGTTTTTTTGGAGATGAATGTATATGGTAAATTACGGTAAATATATAAAAATCAATCGATATCTACAGAAAAAATCAATATCAGAATTATGTGATGGAATATGTACACCTTCAACATTGAGTAAAATAGAAAACAACAAAAGTAATATTAATCCTAAAATTATAAATCAGATATTGGAAAGATTGAGCAATATCAATATTGATATTTTAGAAGCAAATACAAATCGTCTTAAGCCTTTAACAGAGTCATTTATACAAAGACTTATGTTAAATTTGGATAGATCAGATTTAATGGCAAAAATAGAGGAGGAGCAATATAATTATCTTCATTCAGAATATATTCTCTTTTTTTATATTGCAAAACTCTTTTCTAACTTTGATTTATATCATATAAATAATAAAGATATTGATGAGGAAACCTTAGATTTGATAAGCGAAGTGATTGAGTTTGGGGATTTTAACGAGTTATATTTTTATAATTTATTAAAGATTATAAGATACAAGAATACCAATAATAGACTCAGAGATTTCAAAAAAATTATTGATGGAGACAGATACGGATGGTTGAACTATTTTTATTGTGATACCTTATTTCATAGTGGGAACATAAACGAAGCTTATATGAGCACAAAGAAATGTTATGAATTGGCCTGTGAAAACTGTAACATTAATCTAATGTATGGCTGTCTTCTTCTCTTGGGACTATGCTCATTGGAATTAAGCAATTCTAATGAGTCTGTAAAGTATTTTAAAAAGCTTGAAAATCTTGCTCCATTTATGAAATATGATATTAATTTTGTCGTCAATTATAACTTGGGAGCAACTATGCTCGAAAAGAAAAATATAGAAAAAGCAAAATATTATCTAGAAGCATTAGAAGCAAATAAGTACGCTTTTTCGATTAGCTCTTTTTTTGTAGTTCATAAACTTGGATATTTATATACCGAATTAAAAGAATATGAAAAAGCAAATTATTATATTAATTGGATAAATGAATTCGTCTCAAAGCAAGATAGTAAAGTATCAAATCTTTTAAAGAAGATATCAGATTCATTGACTATTAAGTTAAAAGATCCTAATTATTTATGTAATAAAAAATACCAAGAAGATATTGAGTTTATTTTTCAAAATAGCCAAAGTATATTTTCATATGGATTTCAGAAATTTTATCTAGCTGATCTAGAGGAAGTATATTTAATTCAAAGAAGATATAAGGAGCTTTATTATATATATAAAAACAGATAAACGTTGTATGTATGTATCATAAACAATTGTTGTTAAAAAGAAAAACAATCATTATGTTGCCGCCTATTTTGATTCAATTGAAAGTCTAGAATGTGAAACAAGTATTGCTCTAACCGAAAAAGAATACAAAAAATCCATTCATAATGTCTATATGTTTTATATTATAAATGTCAACTTAAAAATGTACAGTTTTGATCATTTAAGAATGTACAATATTGACCACATCAATACCTGTTGTAGTAGATGGTAAAGATGTGGCCTTTTATCTAATAAGACATCGAAAGTAATCTTTCTTCTATTTTTTGTAACCTTTTTAAAACCTGTTTATATGGCTTTCCTAGACTTTGTCCATCAACTATTTGATATGGACCGATATAATATTGTATTTCCTCTAGATAAACAGAATATAATTCACAATATGGTCTTGATGCATTTATTGGTTCGCACATCATAACACATTTTTTGTTTTCCATATTGATGTCGAATAGATAATAATAAGTGAATGTATCTTCGCTGAATAGAATTGCTCTAATATTGTCTTTTTTACCGTTTCTTGTTTTGTTCAAATATTCAATTAGTTTACTGTTCATTAATCATTGTTCTCCTTTTTAATCAAATGGTCTTTCAACCTGTAAGATTTACCGTTGATTGTTACAACCTTAGCGTGATGTAAGATTCTATCTACAATCGCATTTGCGATAACTGGATCACCAAATATATCATCCCATTCTCCAAAGTTTATGTTTGTCGTGATGATGGTACTTTTGTTCTCATATCTTCTGTCAATCAATTGAAAAAATAGCTTAGAGTCTTCTTTATCAATAGGAAGATACCCAAGTTCGTCTATAATCAATAATTTATATTTATTGAAATGCTTTAATCGATCGTCTAATCTATTTTCTAATTTTGCTTTTTTTAGCTGCATCATCAAATCATGACATTTAATAAAATATGTCGCATTTCTTTTCTTGGCAGAGGCAATACCTATTGCTGTCGCCAAATGTGTTTTACCTACACCAGATGGTCCTAGAAATACAATGTTTTCCTTTTTATCTATAAATCCCAATGATTCGAATTCTAATATTTGTGCTTTGTTTACTGATGGTTGGAAATCAAATTCAAAATCTTTAATTTCTTTAATAAAAGGGAATGCTCCAACTTTGACCATTGCTTTGATTAGATTCGTTTTGCGATGATCCATTTCAACATCTGTAAGCCTTAATAATCCTTCAGTAAAACTTAATTCATTAGCTGTTATAAAATCTATTACTTCATCCAAGCTTTCACTTGCTTTCTTTAATTTTAGATATTCTAGATTATCTTTTAATCTTTGATACGTACTAATCATTTATACATCTCTCCCAGTTCTTTTAAATTGTTTTCTGCAAATTCCTTGATGCTTTGACCACTTCTCATTAAAGAGTATTCAGCCTTCTCAAGCGCATGTTCTGCTAGTTCTATTTTCTTTACGTTATCTTTGCTTATTTGATGTATTACGATAAGTTCTGTGTTATTATACACGTAAAGATAGTCATCGAAAGCCTGGGCATTAAGTTCTTTGCCACAATATTTGATTGGAGTAGAATACTTTTTGCCACTATAACTCACAAATCCTTGCGAGTCGGCTTTAAGTGACAATTCTTTGATTTTATAAAGGCTTCTTATATTGTCTTGTGGTAAAGCTGATAAGAAGTCTTTTTCTTTTTGTAAGTGTAAGATTGGTATCTTACCAGTTTCGGAATGAAGTTTATTGTTTTCTCTGTCACATATCTTAGTGACCTGATTTCGTAATCCAACTAAATCCAATAAACCATTGTATGCGTATAATTCATCAAGTAATTTCATCGGAGCTTCAACCTTAGCTTTAACTTCAGGTTCACCTGCGATACATGGCTTCACTTCAAAACCATAATCTTTTGCGAATTGTGCGAATTTGTTGTTGATCTTACCTTTAGAATACTCAGTCCTTGGATCATCCATGACAGTTTTCATATTATCGGTTCTTAACGTTTTAGGAACACCACCAGCCATTTCAAAAGCTGTATCCAGATGATGAAACAAGACTGTCTGAGTTTTGCTCATGGATAAGAAATATATCTTAAATCTAGAAAACGAATAAACTAAGGCAAAAACATTCAATGTTACTAGCTCACCAGTCTTTAATGTAATAGTTAATTCTTCTTTCCAATCGAGCTGCGCTTCTTCACCCATTCCCGTTTGATATGTGATTATATGTGCTTTGCTTTTACAATCTCTCTTTACTCCATTTACGGTTCTGTTTGTTTTGCCATCAAAATACGATTGAAATTCATTTCTTTGTGATATCCATCTTCTAAAAGAAGATTGAGCGCAATTTAAGCCATGGTTGTCGACTAAGTACTGCCATAACACACGTTTATAGAAGAACACCTGAACATCTTGTTGATTGAGCAAGTAATCAATAACATCATGATATTCATCTATTTTACTGCCTCTTTTTCGAGTATCACATTTCGAATAACCATCAATATATTTACTGACAGTTCTACGATCGACACCAAGTTCTCTTGCGATTTCTGATTTATTCACTTTAATACTGCCTACCTCCTGTAATCGTCCCAATATAAAAAGATCATTTAAGGAACGTATTTCTACATTGTTGTTTACTTCTATGTTGATTAACACTTATATACCTCCTTGTAAACCTCAAGGATTATATCAAAGCGTAATCAGAAGTGTACATTCTTAAATGATCATTTATGTACATATTTAGATTATCATTTATATATATCAATGAATAGGATGAAAACTACAATGATTTAGATATTTGTGATGGCACAACACGGTCTATTGCAATCAAACAAGGTCGATCTAAGCGAAAATGGAGTGGTATTAACAAGTATCCACCACTATGGAATCGATTCAGAAAAGCTATTAATAGTTTAGACTTACCTGAACTTCGATAAGCATTAGCAACTTGCTAGTGCTTTTCTTTTATCCATTTTAAAAAGGGTTAGATATGATGTTACAAGTCGAACGAACGCTCATAAATAAAATTTGCGAAGGTGGAATCAGGTTCGCGAGGGGTAGAGCAGGGTTCGCGAGGGGTAGAACAGGGTTCGCGAGGGGTAAAACGGAGTAGTATTTTGTATGTTTAAAATGATAAAATATCTATATAATTGTAAAGAAGGTGTTCATATTGTTACCAGAAGCCCTAACATTAGACTATTAACAAACGAAGAAGAAGGTCAATATCTTGACAGAAAGAGAATAAGATTTGTCCGTCAATTTTGAGGTTTAACACAAACCGAACTAGCCGAAAAATCCGGGCTTTCAGCAGATGAAAATGGAAGAATTCGTATTTCACAATATGAGAACGGAACCAGAGTTCCACGTAAAGACATGTTAGGAAAAATAAGTAAGACGCTACATATCAATTCTATGTATTTAAATATGGACGATCATACCGAAGCACTTGATTTTGTTTTTACATTACTCGACTGGGACAGAACAACTGATTTCATTATAAAAAAAGAAACAATAGATAAAGAAAACCATTATTTAATTGATTTGAACACAAATCTTTTTGATGATTTTTTAGAGGCATGGATACAAAAAAAGCCGATCTAAAAAACGGTAAGATCAGCAACGATGAATATATTGAATGGACAATTAATTATCCAACTGAAAAATAACATGCAATTGACGGCTAATTCGGTGCACCACTAGCGGTCATACCGGTTTCGAATGACGTTTGAATCGGTGCAACATGACGGACAACCGGTGTAATAGGGCCTCCTTAATGCTATAGTTTGACTGTAGTGAAAGGAGGTCTTTTTGTATGCAGAAAAGCACTACAATTATTGGTGTTCTTGAAATGTTAGGAGACGGCTTCTCTTATAACGACATTCGTACAAGATATGCGATTGGTAATAGCACTATCACTGACATTAATAAAAAGTTTAAGACAATGGATGTAACTCTTAAACAACTTCATTCTATGACACCAAAAATGGTTGAACAAATGTTCTATCCAAACGCACATCCTAGAAAGGAAGCTCCGTTACCGGATTTTGAGAAAGTCTATAAAAAGCTTACAGATAAAAATTCCAGAGCGAATCTCTATTTTATTTGGATTGATTATAAGAAGTTATATCCAGATGGCTACCAGTACACGCAGTTTAAACATTACTTTAAACTATGGCTTGATGAAAATCATTTGGAAAGCAATCTTAGAATGGCAATCAATAGAGTCCCTGGTGAAATCATGTATATAGACTGGGCTGGCGACACCTTAGATCTTGTATATACTGATGTTCCTGGTGAACTACAGACAGCTCATTTTTTTACAACAACATTAGGTGTAAGTAGTTACTGCTTCGTTATGGCGTTTCCAAATGAACAGACACCAAACTTTCTTCAGGGTACGATAGAAGCTTTAAACTTCTATGGTGGTGTTCCTAAAATTCTGAAGCCAGACAATACAAAGGCTGCTTCTATCAAAAACACAAAAGATGTATTGATTTTAAACAAGGTCTATGAAGACTTGCAGGATTACTATAATACTGTAATTGTTCCAGCTCCTCCGTTAAAGCCGCGGGCAAAATCTTCGGTTGAAAATAATGTCAGATGGATAGAAACACATCTTTTGGAAAAATTGAAAGGACGTCGTTTTTCCAGCTTTTCAGAACTGAATACTGAAATATCCATAATCACAGATGAGTTGAACAATCGAGAATTTTCTAAAGGAGAAGGAAACAGAAAAGAAGTGTTTGATAAATATGACAAGCCTGCTTTAAAGCCACTACCACATGAATCTTTAAAGCCATATACATATGTAATCAAAACAGTTCCTAATAATTATCACATTGAATATGATCACCATTACTATTCTGTTCCCCATACTTATTATAAACAGGAAGTTACATTAAAAGCTTCATATTTCGATATTATTATCTGTGATTCTATGAACCATCTGATCTGCACTCATAAGCGTGCTTATAAACCATATCCAAAATATATAACGAAAGAAGAACATATGCCTGAAAGTCATCGTTATTATTATCTGGAAAATAAAATGAATGCAGAATCATACAAAAGTTGGGCAAAGAGTTATGGTCCAAATGTTTACGAATTTATTTGTAAGGTTATTGGCACATTCCGCTATGAAGAACAATCTTATAAGAGCTGTAATGGAATCCTTCATATGTGTAAAAATAATCCAAAAGCATTTTCAGACGTAGCTGCCAAAATCTGTCTGGAATCTCATATCTATAGCTATACAGATTTTAAAAAGATGCTTACTAAATTAATCAATGAAAAGAAAACAAACCGTTCGGAAACTCTTCCAGAACATAAGAATATTAGGGGTAAATCACATTATGAATAAAACAGAAATCAAAGAAGAACAAACAATCTATATGGATCTATATGAGAAATTAAAATCCATGAAATTTTCTGGCATGGCAGAAGAACTTCGCCTTCAATTAGAAAATCCAAACAGCGATTTAGAATCTTTTCAGGAGCGTTTTGAAAAGTTGGTTACAGCCGAATGGAATCTAAGATACAACAAGAAATTTGAGCGTTATTTGAAAAAAGCTAAACTGAAAATACCTGGAGCAGCATTTGATGAAAAACTCTATGATCCGGATAGACAATTGGATACACCAACAATCGAAAAGCTGAATACTTGTACATGGATAGATGAAGGAAGAAATCTTGTAGTTACAGGAATGACAGGAACAGGAAAAACATATTACGTGAATGCCTTAGCTGTTGCAGCTTTAAAACAATTCAAAGAAGTAAGATATTATTCTGCTTCCAAACTCTTATTGGAACTTAGTGCTCATGAACAAGTGGATGATTCACTTAAATTTTTAGGTATTATGGAAAATATAGCACAAGTAGACCTACTGATTATAGATGATTTTGGACTTATGAATCTAGATGTTGAAAAATGTAGACATCTATTTGAAATTCTCGATTCAAGAGAAAGAAGAAAATCGACAGTGTTGGTTTCACAAATCCCAGTAAAAGAATGGTACGATTTATTTAAGGATTGTACATACGCTGACGCGTGTTTAGATCGAGTTCTATGTAAAGCATATCGATTAGAATTCAAAGGTGAATCCCTAAGAAATTAAAAAATTTGATACACCGATTGACCGCTACAGATACACCGATGGTGCGCTACACGCGCACCATTTTTCCGTCATATGCATATTGAAATGTAATCTCCCTAAAACAAAATGGTTTCTTAAAGTAATTGAGAAATGGTTCTGGTTTGATGATGAAGATGATATTGATTGGAATGATAAAGGGGCTGATTGCATTCATTCTATTCAAAAGTATGGAGTGTAATTGATCATACGATATAAATAAAAACCTGCAAATGAAGACAACAAGATGGTTGTCATTTTCACTTGCAGGTATTTTTTTACCTTATGGTGATTGTAATCCTGGTAAAGTGGATGAAATCAAAACAATAATTATAGCTAAAGTTTGCATATTGCATTAAAAGCAGAAGAAGATAGAGCTTATTTTGAAACAATTTGTTTGATTTTCAATGGCTATGCCTGGTCATATTAAGATAATTTACAAGAAAAAGTTAAATAAAAACTAGTGAGGCTATTTGTCTTAGCGATTCTCTTCTATTTTTAGGTGCTTTATATAAAGCAAATGTTCATTTTTGCTGAACATTGATGAACAATGTTCACACAAATTTCTAGCATTTTTTGAATATGAAAATGTTAAAATATTGTAGAAAGGAGATCAAGGAAATGAAAAAAATAGATAATAAACCATGAATAATGATTGTTTAATTTAGTTGAAAATACATAGAATAAATTGTAAAGATTCACTCTTATATCTGATCTATATCACGAATAGAAAATTGTGCAGATTCATCATAAAGAAGTGGCAATATACGTGATGAATCATCTAGCAGATTTGCTCGAATTTGATCATAAGTTTCAACTTCGTCAACGCATTCACTATTGAATACAACGATTATCTTTTTATAGATGGCCATTATATCAGAGTCTAGAATAGCATATAGACCGGAAGTCATAGCAAATAAGAAAGATTCAATATTAGAATATGGCTTATAAGGCTGATTTGGATCATATTTATAGGCAAAAGGGCTATTGTCATGAGCACAGCAAAATGCACGTCTGATAACTTCCCAAGCTACAACGCCTGTATATTTAAGCTCGGGGCCTGTTTTTCGGATTGATACAGGAATAACTATTTCTACTAAAGGATTGATAAAGGATAATTTAACGGTATGCATTGCGATACGATTGTCTTCTTCGAAACATATTGAATACCCAAAATTGTAATAAAGTGACATGGCAACTATTTCAGCGTGTTTATAAGAAGGCATACAGAAACAACTTTCATAAATATCAGCAAGAATTGCTTCGGGATTCTTGTTAAAACGTTCTGACAAGTGCTTTGTTAATTTTTTTGACGGAAATACAGTTCTGTCATTGTACACGTTTTTGACTATTGCTGTCGAAACGCCAAGGTATCTTGCTAGATCAGCATATGAATAAAGTTCGTTATTTAATCGTAAGGTTGTGAAATACGATTCTAAAGGATTGAAGGTTCTCATAGGGTAATTATAGCAAAAATGACAGCATAAGAACAATAAAAAGGCTGATGGTATAAAATATAATAAAAAATATTGCAATATATACCACGCCGTGTATAATGGAGATATAGAAGGAGGTGAAAGACATGGAAGATTGTAGATATGTTAGAGCAGCTGAAGTTGCAGAAATGATTGGCGTGAGTCGAGCAAAAGCGTACAAGATGGTAGCCCAAATGAATGAAGAGTTAAAAGCAAAAAACTATCTAGTAATTAGTGGCCGAGTACCGCGAAAATACCTAATGGAAAAGTTGTACCAATGAAAAAGCCAACTGGTAACGGCAATTACCAATTGGCAAGAGAGACTTATATAAAAATAAATCCCGCACATTTATTTTAATTGGTCTCTCACGAAAACACAAGAAAGTGAGGGAAAAGACTATTACAAAAGAAGAGATAACCAATCCTAATTCATATTATCTAATACACCTCTGGATGACATTATACTTGAATTTGAAGGGGAACGAATTGCCTATTTATGCAATTATTTACAGTTTCTCAAAAGATGGACAAGGATGCTTTTTTGGAACAAGACAATATCTTGCATTGATATGCAATTGTTCAATAAGAAGTGTGGATAATGCGTTGAAAAAATTAGTGCGTCAAAAATTAGTTCTGAAAAATAATCGATATGACGACAACAATCAGAAAAGATGCGAGTATATTGTTAATTTGGAGAAAGTTGAAGGTTTAGGATTAACATCTACCCAGAGAATTAATTGCAGCACCCCTGCTGCAGAAAATTCATTACCCGTGGTGCAAAATTTTCAAGAACGTGATGAAAATTTTGCACACAATAATATAAAGTATAATAATAAAAAACACTCTCTCTGAGGACGACGAAAAAGTGAAACAATATGGACGCTTCGGAAATGTGAGACTAACAGCATACCTGTATGATTATCTCATTATTGAGGCGGAGGATTGGGTTAACGAATATATAAATAGATTAGATATTCATATAGAAAAAAATAATCTTCAAAATAGGTACAAATCTTGGAAGCCTGAAAAATTTGCATATACAATTTTGGATTGGATGCGTAGAGATGGGGTGGTTTCGGACTAGTTCCGAACACCCTATGTCTGATTTTTATGAAAAAACAAATACGCCAGGTGTGTATAAAGATATCGTTACTAAGAAATACTGGATCAAATTCGATTACCAAGACTTCACAGGTGTAAAAAGAACCGTCAAAAAAAGAGGATTCAAGAAAATCAAGGATGCATTAGATTTCAAAATTGATTTTCTTCAAAACCAGGCATCATCTAGTTCGATTCGATTCAGCGCATTCTATGATGCGTATATTAATGATATGTCGAAACGGCTTCGAAAAAATACAGTGGAAAATAAAAGGTACATAATAGAACTTAAAATATTGCCTTATTTTGGTAAGAAAAAAATCAATGAAATAACACCACGGGATGTCCGGATGTGGCAGGGCACGTTGCTAAAAAGTGGATATAAAG
>ENA-ORSS01004071-ORSS01004071.1-human-gut-metagenome-genome-assembly--contig:-NODE-4071-length-11259-cov-3.871474_pt1 | contig 11259 bp, 8 predicted proteins | sample MGYA00241899_ERZ509162 | MGnify/ENA primary metagenome ERZ509162 (study PRJEB26280, sample SAMEA2338641) | human gut metagenome | biome: human gut; feature: human-associated habitat; material: faeces... | reverse complement strand
AAGCCTCCCATGATGGCCGGATTTCAGGCAGAGGAGAATTTAACCGGGCGAGCCCAAAAAAATGTGCGAAAAATTCTGGACGTTATCCACTGTGACCGGCAAGGATATCGAGACCGGAGATGATTTTCCCGAGCGGGACGAGGCCGTCAGAGTGGCGGAAGCCGCGGTAGAAAAGGGCCAGGTTGCCCCAGGGAGCATAGTAGGTGAACGCGCCCGCTTCTGGCGTGCAGGAGCTGGGAGAGCCCTGCGGGGCGAGCTTCCTGGGCAGATAGCTGATCTTCTCCGTCCCGTTGTAATCTTTAAACGTCAGTTCAAGGGGCAGCATGGAGAGGAAGTCACGGGAAGCCGGAGTGTCATCGAGGACGGCGATGGCTTCTCCGCCTCCGGAAGTGAGACGGACCTTCCCGGCGGTTTCTGCCATGGCTTCGGAAGCCATGAAACCGGACAGGACAAGGACCAGAAGGGCAGGGACAGCGAAAAGGCGATTCTTCATTGTTATTTCTCCTTTGGCCGCGTCCCGGCGTGTTCATCCCGGGGCGCAGGTCTGCCTGGAAAAGCCTGACATGGGCACACTGAGCCGGCCCGTGCGCATGACGAAGAGGACTGCCTTTTTCCGTACAAAGCGGTTTCCCCGGGGAAGATCATGCCCGGACAGGAGGCGTGTATCATCATACCGGCATGCCCGCGGGGACAGGGCCGTGGCAGCCTGGCGGCTTTCCCTGTGCCGGTGAATACTATGGTTCCGCGGACGGGAAGGTCTCCCGCCCGGGGCAATCGGTTACTGAAGCGCCTGCCTGAAGAAACTGGTGAGTTTCGCGAAAGGAATGAGGTTCACGCGATCATAAAGATCCACATGCCCGGCGCCAGGAACGATAAGGAGTTCTTTGGGCTCAGCGGCCTTTTGGTAGGCGTCTTCGCTGAATTCCCTGGAATGGGCCTTTTCTCCGGCGATGAAGAGCAGGGGGCGCGGCGATATGGTTTCGATATCGTTAAAGGGATAAAAGTTCATGAACTTCACGTTGCTCGTGAGCGTGGGATGCGTCGTTGTGAGCGGGCTCGCTCCCTTTGGCGTGAATTCCCCGCGCGGAGTGCGGTAAAAGGCATAGAATTCACGTTCAATGGGCGTGGACTTCTCAGTCAGCTTATGCACCGTGCCGCCCGTGTATTTCGTCTGCCCGCCTTCAGCTTCCACCCAGCGCTGTTCCGCCGCTTCCCGCAGGACAGCCTTGCGGTCCTCCGGCGTCAGGGAATGTCCGAGCCCGCTCCGCGTGGCTGTGCCCATGTCATACATGCTTACCGTTGCGATGGCTTTGAGGCGCGGGTCGATTTTTGCTGCGCTGATGGCGAAGCTGCCGCTGCCGCAGATGCCGATGACGCCAATTTTATCCCTGTCAACAAAGGGGCGCGTGCCGAGAAAGTCGGCTGCCGCGCTGAAAGTCTCGGCGTAAAGATCGGGAGAAACGGCGTTGCGGGGTTGTCCCGAGCTGCCGCCCCAGAAGCTGAGGTCAACGGCGAGGGTCACGAAGCCCTGTTCCGCCATCTTGGTGGCGTAAAGGCAGGCGCTCTGTTCCTTGACGGCTCCCATGGGATGCCCCACGATAATGGCTGCATGTTTTTGCCCCGGATTCATGCCCTTCGGTACGAAGAGGTCTCCGGCTATGGTCATTTTGTACTGATTCGGAAAGGTGACGGGCTGCATGATCACCCTGTCGCTTTTGTAGAAATTCGAAGCGTCACCGGGGATGCCGGATTCCTGCGCCATGGCAGGAACGGCGGAGAGCAGGCCGAGAAGGAGCGCGGACGCTCCGGCGAGTCTGTATGAAGTCATGTTTTTCTCCTTTGTTTGTTGTCCGGGTGAAAACTCTGTCTTCCGGATATGTACGTAAAGGAGGTTAATAATAGCAAATACTTATATTGAATATTTAACAATGCTTATAAAGCATGGTAATAACCGGGGAACACTGTCATGGAGGGAGAACGTATGGAACTGAGAGTGCTTCGTTATTTCCTGGCTGTGGCCAGGGAGGGGACCATCAGCGGAGCTGCCTGCGCCCTGCACGTGACGCAGCCGACGCTGTCGAGGCAGATGATGGAACTCGAGGAGGAGCTCGGGGAAACGCTCTTCCTGCGGGGAAAGCGGAGTATTTCCCTCACAGAGGAGGGGCTTTTCCTCCGCGACAGGGCCAGGGAAATTCTTGCGCTGGTGGAGAAAACGGAGTCCGAGTTCGCGGATCCGGCTGAAGGGGTATGCGGTGACGTCTATATCGGCGGCGGCGAGACGTTCGCCATGCGGATTATCGCCAGAGCGGCGTGCGCCCTCCAGAAGGCGCATCCGCGCGTGACCTTCCACCTCTTCAGCGGCAACGCGGACTCCGTAGCGGAACGGATAGCCGGCGGCCTGGATGATTTCGGCGTGTTCATCGAGCCGGCCGATCTTTCGAAATACGACGTCATCCGGCTCCCCGTGAAGAACATCTGGGGGGTCCTCATGAGGAAAGACAGTCCGCTGGCGTCGAAGGACGTCATCACGCCCGATGATCTGGCCGGGCTGCCGATCCTTGTCTCGGGGCAGACTTTCGTGGAAAACGAAATAGCCGGATGGCTGGGAGAAAAGGCTGAGCGGTTCCATGTCGCAGCGACATACAACCTTCTCTTTAACGCATCGCGCATGGTGGAAGAGGGGATGGGGTACGCGCTCTGCCTCGAAGGGATTGTCAGAACTTCTTCCGGGAGTCCGTTCTGTTTCCGGCCCCTGAAGCCGTCCATTGAGGTCGGCGTGTGCGTGGCCTGGAAAAAATACCAGCGGTTTTCAAAGGCTTCGGCTTTGTTCCTCGAGTACCTGAAAAAGGAGATCTGAACGATCCGGGCTGGCGTTTTTTCACGATGCAGGCGGGACGGGGCCGTATGCCTCCTTGCGTCTGATCCTCCGGACAGGCCTGAAGAAACGCCGGCAGAGAATTATTCTCCGGAGAAAACAAGGCGGCGCCGTCCAATCCCTTCCGGGATGAACGGCGCCGTGCAAACCCGCCGCCCAGTGCGGCGGGATACGGAGGAAACTGTCTGGCTGTCAGGACTCTGCTGCGGGCAGATCCCTGATTCCGATAAACGTACAGAGTCAGTATTCTTTCTATGCCTCTTGCCCGGTTAAGTAAATGTGCCGGGATAATTTTTTTCGCTGGCCTGAAAAAATTCCGGAGTCAGGGGCTTTCCGGCGCGTTACCAGGAGAACTGATTTTCTTCCGAAGAGCTTTCCCGGCGGTCCGCGATGCCCCTGGGGCAGGGTATCTGCGTCCCCGGACACAAAAAAGGCGCCCCGGGTAATGGCGGGACGCCCTGTGTCTTTTTGTCAGCGGGTTTTACTTGCCGCTTTTGAGGGGCTTGTAGACATCGAGGAAGTGCGGCCAGTCAGGCACGAACTTTACGGGCTTGTCGAGCTTTTTGCCCTTCAGGCCGGGATAGTCGGGGGCGTACCTGTAGGCGCGGTGAATCATGTTGCCCATGCAGTAATGCGCCTTGGTCATATCAGAGTCATGCATGATGGGCTGGGCCTTGCCGAATACCACGGGGCTGATGAATTCCCACACCACTTCGCCGTTGGGAGTGACTTCAAAGAGGTGGCCGGTCTGAGTGGAAGTCACGAGCCTGTTGCCGTTGGGCAGAAGCTGGGCTGCGCCCTGACGGTAGCTGAAGAACGAGGTGGGATATTTGGATTCGTAGCTCCATACGATCTTGTCAGTTTCCGGATCCATCTCGATGACGCGGGATCTGTTGATCTGAGGACGCTCAGAGCCATTGTCGAAGATCTGAATGTGGCCGTTTTCAAGAGGCTCGGCGTCGTGTTCGCCGAACATGATCTGGGAACCGTCGTCATACCAGCTGGGTTTGACGCCCTCGCCGTGCGTGGTGGGGTTGCCCCAGCGCTTCACGATCTTGCCGGTTTTGTGATCGATGATAAAGAATTCGCTGAAGTTGCGGGAGTTGACCAGGATCTGATCGGTCTTGGCAATGTAGGCAACAGTGTTGAAATGCGTGAAGTCAAAGTCCGAGTAGCCGGGGCCGACCGTTTTGGGGAGGCGGTAGTTGGGATCGAGCTGATCCTTGCCGGTTCCGGGATGATCCCACACGTGCCATTCCCAGACAGTTTTGCCCTCGGGGGTCACTTCGCGGACGAAGTCGATCCAGAAGTCCGTCAGCTTGATGCCGTTGACAACAACGTTATCGCCCCATGTGCCGGCCTTGCGTCCCTTGGCAACGAATTCTTCGGGAGTCTTGGCTTCCCACGCGAGGATAAGGGTATTGCCGTTGGGCATGCGGCTGAAGCAGTGGTGCTGCACTTCCTTGGGGCCGCACAGCTTGTAGGACCAGACGACCTTGCCGTTCCAGTCGATTTCCTCGAGCAGGCCGCCGGCGCCGCCGATATGCACGGGCCTGTCAGGCAGGGCGCTGGCGCGCAGGAGGTTGCCATTGGGGAGAAGCTGGGCGTAGAGGCCTGGCGGATACTTGCTCTGCCAGGTATGGACGATGTCGCCGTCCATGTTGATGAGGTAGGTGGTCGTGGATTTCACCGTGGGAGCGAAAAGCGTGTAGCCTTTGAAGGTTTTGTCAGCCTCGTTCTTGGTGACACCGGTGGGTCCGTCGTGAATTTCAATGGCCTGAGCGGTCTGGGCGCCGATAAAAAGCGCGCCGGCCACGAGACCTGCAGCGAAGAACCTGCTCATGAAATGCTCCTTGCCGGCAGAAGGCCGGGAAAACAGCATGGGGGAAATACCCCGGTGTGCCGTGGCGTGCGGCACGTCCTATATGCCGAAAGGCTCCATTCCTCTGAGAGGAGGAACGGAGCCTTAATGCCTGAAAGACGTTTGGTTAGAAGATCATCTTGGCGAGGGGCAGACCCAGAACAACAAGGGTCAGAACCACGAGGCCGGAGGAAATGACAGTGTAGCGGGCAATGGCCGGAGGATCGATCCAGTCTGACTGACCGTAGAGCAGTGCCGCGAAGGGCGAGGCTGCGGGAGTGCAGGCCGCGATGAGAACCGCGTAGATGAAGCAGGCCATCATGGGGCCGGAATCCACGCCGAAGGAAGCGGCGACAGCCAGAAGCACGGGGGAGAGCACGAGGCCGAGCACAACGGAGTTACAGAAATTCGTGAAAATGATGCCGATGAGGATAACGCAGATGCAGATGGCGGTGTAGTTCATGCCGCCGAGGAGATCTCTGAGGCCGTATTCCATGACGAGAGCCACGTTGGTGCCTTTGCCGGTCATGATGCCGCCAAGCAGGAAGGCGACGGCGATGAGCAGGAAGACGCGCCAGGCGTAGAGCTTGTTGGACGTCATGATGTCAACGACGGGCTTTCCCTTGGACATGGCTACGGCCAGGATGAGCACGACCAGGATGGAGCCGGTCAGCGTGTTCCTGGCAAGGAAAGCGCCCACGGGATTGCCCTTGCCGATGATGGCGGGAACGAGAAGCCAGGCGGCGTAGAGGAGGAAGTCGAAGAGGACGAGCTTCTGCTGCAGATTCATGGGCGGCAGAGGTTCTTTATTGATGGAGGCTGCGTCCAGCTTCCTGAGCGGGGAGACTCGATGCGGTAGGCGAACTTCATCATCAGGAGAAGAAGGATGATGACGCAGACGGAAATGAGCAGGGCGAAGGCGAAGTAGGCTGCCGTATTCAGCTCGACAGCTGCGGAACCGGTGCTGGCAGCCAGGTTATGCAGGTTGCTCAGCAGGTAGAAGGCGCCGCCCTTGAAGGGGTCGGTGGAGAAGGAGAGGAGGGCGACGATGACGATATTGACCGTCATGACAGAGGTGTACTTGTCTCCCTTCTTGAATCCGGCTTTTTCGAGAATGCTGAAAAGCACGGGCCACATGAGGAAGAGGGAAGTCACCTGATCGAGGAAAGCCACGATGAAGGTCGTTCCGAGAATGGTGGCTGTGAGCACCCAGGGCCTGCCGTTCACGAAAGGCGGCTCATGAGATAGCGGGCCACCCACTGGGCGAGGTTACTGTAGACGATGGCGGCGGCCAGCATGAGCAGGAAGAAAATCATGACAACCATGGGGTTGCCGAGGAACATGCTGAAAACTTTTCCGGCCGGAGCATAGCCGCTGAAGATGAGGGCCACGATGCCGAGGAGGCCGGGCCATACGGTATCCACGAAGGTCCACAGGTAGATGACGCCGAAGAAGATCAGCGTCACGATCATGCCCGTATGCGTCACGCTCAGAAGAACGCCGCCGTCAACGGCGGGCAGGTTCAGCGGCGCGAGTTTTGCGTCAGGCGGCACGACCATGGAAAAGTTGGGCAGGAAGTGCCCCGAGAACATAATGACGAGGCCGATGATGGTATGGATGATTTTTGTCACCGGCATCTTGCTGGCATTTTCCATTCACTCTCTCCTCTGAGAATGATTCAAAAAAACCCGCCCCTGCGGCGGGGGAAAAAAAGGCGGGCGCCCCAGGAAAGTACCCCGGGGCGCCTGTATCCCTTCCTGATTAGTCGCAGTTGATGGAGACGCCGGTGGCGTACTTCTTGTCGTTGATGAGGACGCGCACTTCGTAGGTGCCCTTGAGGCCGCGCTTGCTGACGTGCAGCTTGATCACGCGGTCGTCATCCTCGAGGTAGGCGCCGGAGCACATGGCCAGATAGCTGACCGCAACGGTGTTGATGAAGTACCCCCTGGTTTCCTTTTCATTCTTCAGAAGAAGCATGACGAGGGAGCCGCGTTCGAAGCGGCCGTGGAAGACGATGCGGTCATCGTCCTCTTCAATCCTGACCTGATGCCAGGAGTCGACGAGCTCATCGGTCTCGGGGAGATCCGGAATAGTGTCGAAGGTGTCAGTGACTTCGAGTTCGCCGATGACCCTGCCGTCGCCGAAGACGAGGTTTTCGCCGTCGTGGTAGGGCTGCAGCTTCTCAGCGCGGTAGAAGTTGCCGTCCACTTCCATGGCGTAGAGCACCACGCCGTTGCAGAACTTGCAGTAGTGCAGCACCATGCGGCCGCTTTCGTCCGGGCGCTTATAGTACCAGTCCACCACCACGCTCTTGTTGGCGGTGGTCTGGCCATCCTCGTGGATGTACCGGGGCACGTCCACCACCCCAGCGGCGTGCCCTGCCAGCTGCGGATACTGCGCGGTCAGCCGGGCAGTGTCCTCTAAACTGAGGTGGAACAGATCCGGCGAGTCCTGAATATCCTGCACGCCCGGCTCCCAGTAGAGCATGAGCAGGTTGACGCTGCGCACCGCAATGTCGCCCAGCCCGCCGCGCGCCGCCGGGTCCCAGAAGATGCCGGTAACGCCGGTGCCCTGCTTGAGCTTGCGCCACCAGACATCGCTGTACACCTGCTCGTAATCCGCCTGCTCCAGCACCACCGGCAGCACGCTGGAAAGTGCCTGCGCTGTGGCTTGGTCGTCTGCCGCCCGGGGCAGCACCATGGGCTCGGGGTAGTTGTCCATGGCGTCGGCGTGCTTGTTGGCGATGCTGTTGAACAGCCACCCGCTGGAAGGCTGCGCCTTGCCGGGCATCAGCGGGTCGCGGTAGTTTTTCCAGTGTCCCATGCGGAACCACAGCTCGTTATCGATCAGGCGCTTGTCCAGCGCCGCCTTGCCCGCCTTGTAGCGCTGCAACGTCTGCAATGCAGCCGCCGCCTCTGCCGCGCCGATGGGCAGGCTCTCTGCTCTTGTATCTTCCATAGTTCTTTCCTTTCTGTCCTGTTTTTTCAGATGCGGTAGAACCGCGCCTGCCGGTGCAGCTCCAGCGGGTCGTCCGGCCTTGGCGGCGCGGCAGAAGCCTCGGGCGGGCTGATGGGATGCTCCATCAGCACATAGCGGCACTCGTCGTAGATGTGATCCTCCTGCCGGGTGTCGATATCCTCCACATTGCTCTCGTCGTACACAAGGTTTGGCAGGGTACGGATGAAGTGCTTGCAGCTGCTGAACACCTGCAGCATCGGACGCCCGTCCGGCGCAAACCGCAGCCGATAGTGAAACTGCATCTTGCCCGCCAGCCGGGTGTGGTCCCCGGGCTGCCAGTGCAAAAAATGCGGGCTGCGCTCCATCATGGCCGCAATGCTCTCGCCCCGGCTCTCGTCAAAGATGGCGGGGTCTGCCACTCCGTGGATCACCCTGCCCCGCAGCAGCGGGTCGTTCTGCTCGGCTTCCCGGATGCGCTTGGCCTGCTCCACCGGGTCGATGCGCAGTCCCTCGTTGGGGCGGCCCGTGCAGCCGTACAGCTCCTTGATGCGGTACAGCCGCCCCTCCTCGTCCACCGCATACCACCCCACCGAAAAGGGCTTGGAAAAGCCAAAGTCGTACCCACGCCAGATGGGCCAGTGCTTGGGGATTGCAAAGGGTGCGATGACGTGGGTCCAGCGCTGGTCCTGATAGTGCGCCGGGTCGTTGCGCCATTCGGTGAATACCTGCCCGGAAAAGCTGTCCCAGCTGCCGTAGAGCAGCGCCTGCTTTTCCGCCTCCGGCAGGCTGGCAAGGCTTGCCAGATACCCGGGGTCGTTGGCCAGCAGGGCAGGGTTATCGAACACGCTGGACGGGATGAATACCCGCGCCCGCTCCATCTGCTGGTCGGTGCCGTCCGGCAGACGCACCGTGACGGTTTCCACAATGGGTGTGCCGGGCGGGGCGGGGGTGATGAACCGCGCCTTCACCCAGCCGTGGCCGATGCCGCCGGGGTTGGTGGTGGCACGCATGTACACCCGGGTGCCCGGCCCGGTGGGGCGGTTGCGGCTCATCATATAGCTGTACTCGTCCCACTCAAAGTGGGTCAGCTCGTCAAAGCCGATAAAATCGTAGGCCTTGCCCTGATAGTTGGTGCGATCCTTGGTGTACTGCATGGAGCCAAACCAGATCTTCGCTCCGCTGGGAAAGACCCATACATGGGAGGTAGCGTTGTACTGCGCCTCCGGGAAAGCCCGGCGGTAGTACATCTGGCTCTTATCCACAAGGTCGGAAAGCTGTGGGTAGGTCTTGCGCAGGATCAGCGCCCGGTAATGCGGGATGTGCACCTGCCGCAGCGCTTCGATGAGCAGTGCATCGCTCTTTCCGCCGCCCGCCGCGCCGCCGTACAGCGCCTCCGGCTCCGGTCTGCGCATAAATTCCAGCTGCCGGGGCTGCGGCTTCCACACAATGACTGCCCGCTCGGTTCTGTTCATTCCTTCTCCTCCTGTTCCACCGGCGGCAGCAGCACCACGCCGCATTCCCGCCCTTCTGCATCCACGCCCTGGTCGTTCAGGGTCTTCGACACGCCCGCCAGATCTTTCAGCACGGCAGTCGCTTCTTTCAGTCCCTTCATGATGCCGGGGTCAGTGCTGTTCTCTCTGCGGGCCGCGCGCTGGCGGGCATTCAAATCTTTCACCTCCTGCGCCAGCATGGTGCTCAGGGTGTCGGTAGCTTTCCGGAGACTTTCCTGTCCCTTGGCCGCAGTCTGCTTTTCCTGCCCCATCCTGTGTTCTCACTTCCTTTCGTTCTGTCGCTGGCAAAAGGATACCACGCTTTTCTCCGCCGCAGGAGTACATACTTTTTGCCCTCATATTTGTATTTTACTGTATATTTTATCCTATAAGTAATATTTCAAAGCAACAAAAATCCCCTGCCTGTGTTCTTTTCCACAGACAGGGGATCTTTCACTCAATTTTCTGCGCAAAGTCTCCGGGAGACTCTCTGCGTATTTTTACAGGGTTTCCACCCGGTCAAACAGCTCCTTTGCGGCCTCCACAGCCTCCTTGCTGCCGAAGACCACCCTCACGCCCTTCTCCATCCGGGCCGACAGGTCCGCCGCCTCGGCCTTGAGGGCGGCAGCATCCACACTGCACAGGCTCTTGCGCTCGGCGGCAGTCATCTCGTCGGTGATGCCGCAGAAATATTTGCAGTCGGTAGACGCAGCCTCTTCCCGGGGCTTGCGCGGGGTGTCCAGCTTTGCTGCCGCGCCCACGATGAACTCGTTCATGTCCTTCTCGGTGTAGTCGCGGCCTGCCAGTTCTGCCGGCCCCTTTGCGAAAGTCTCATAGCTTTCTTTCAGGTGCGGGTCGCGGTAGGTGTAGAGATATTCGGTGCCGTCGTTCTGGGTCACCATGCCGGTGCCATACGCGCCGCCCACCTCGCGGATGTTGTGCCACAGATACTCGTAGCTCATCACCCGGGCCAGCACCTTCCGCTCCAACCGCCGTTCCATGGGCCAGACCAGCACATCGTAGTTCACGCCGCCGTCGATGATGAAGGCCTCGTTCACCGGAGCTGTCAGCTCCTCAGTGTAGGGCTTTGCCTCGCCGCGCTTTTCTGCCGCGAAGGCACTGCCCGGCAAAAGCTTTTTCAGGGTATCCAGCGCCGCGTCGCTGCCGTGGAGGCTGACGGTCAGGGCGTTCTTTTTCAGCACACTCTTCCACAGCTCTTCCATCTTTTTGCCCAGAGCGGTCCAGTCGGCCTTTTCCAGCAGCTCACAGAGATAGTGGTAGTAGCTCACGCCGTTGCAGCGCTCACTCAGTGCGGATTCCACCGAGAAATGTGCCGCCGCCCGCATGGCGGCGAAGGCGTGGCCCTCCCGCAGGAGCTTCTGCTCCATGAGCAGCTTCTGCTGGCTTGCCACCCGCTCCATAGCAGCTTCGGCCTGCGGGCCGCTGAACTTTGTCTCATACAGCCACTCGCTGCCCAGCTCCACAGCCTTTTCGAGGCTGCGTTCCAGCATACTCATCCCCACGATGAGCTTTGCGTGGCAGGGCCTGCCTTCCTGCCGTCCCGTCCAGCAGTCCGTCCACGCACCACTGCTTCCCAGCCAGGTGTTCCGCAGAGTGTTCAGTTCCTGGGCCGTGTGCTTTTCGGTGTCCAGCTCATCCATGACATCCGTGAGCAGATGCAGGCAGGACATGTCTTCCGGTGCCATGCCGCCCAGATCATAGTAAAGGTACAGGTAGGTATTGCCTGCCGAGGGGTGGTGCAGCAGTTCTGCACCCGCCAGCAGCTCCCTGCTGCCCGGGGTCTGCTTTTTGCCCTCGCCGAGGTCGGCGGCTGTCAGCGGATGGTCCAGCACCAGCTTGCCGTCGGTGCGGGCGGCGCGCCCCTCTTCCTCTTTCTTGGGCAGGGTCGGCACCTGGATGATCTCCACCGGCGCAGGCGCGAACAGCTCCCGCAGCAGCTCATTGAACCAGCCCTGTTCCAGCTTCTCCCGCAGGGAAGCGAACAGAGCGTTCGTGTGGAGCAGCAGGGCCGGGTCGCCGGTGTGGAGCCAGCCGTCCTTGTCTATCGCCTGAGC
>ENA-ORSS01004070-ORSS01004070.1-human-gut-metagenome-genome-assembly--contig:-NODE-4070-length-11260-cov-3.418652_pt1 | contig 11260 bp, 10 predicted proteins | sample MGYA00241899_ERZ509162 | MGnify/ENA primary metagenome ERZ509162 (study PRJEB26280, sample SAMEA2338641) | human gut metagenome | biome: human gut; feature: human-associated habitat; material: faeces... | reverse complement strand
CTAACCTCCAGCCCACCATTACCGACTATCCGTCATTCTAGTTTTCTGATTTCAACCAAACCCAACGCTTTTCTTATAAATATAGCGCATGACTTTATTAAACCAGTTGCGCCGGCCCAGCTCAAGTTTCAATACAGGAACTTCATAGTCCTCTCCGTATTTATACAAAAGATAGCAGGAACGATGCTGTCCGTCTTTCACAACCCCGTCAAAGTCCGTAATAATCACAAATTTTGCATCAAAACCGTCATTTTCAATGCTTTTTATAAGAGCATCATACTTTTCCGGTACCATTTCTTCATAATGAAGCACTTGCCTGTGCATACGGCAATAGTTGTCATAGCCAGCTGTATCGCCCAGCAAATATTTAAAAGGAGAAACTTCATTTAACGGACGCCCTGTTGCTCCGGAACCGTATTTTATATTTCCGACTCTCATCACCCCCAGTTCATAACGTTTCAATGTACGAAATTTAAGCCGGCGATTAAAAAACAATTCATCAATGACAAATCTCCTGTCCTTTAGCAGCACATCCGTACTGCCTAAAAAGAAACATCTTATTTTTTCATACAACCGCATGGCAAACCCCATCCCCCAAAAGTCCCGCACCGGCACTTCGTACCGGTGAAAATATGCTTAACTATAGTTAAGTAATAGTATTTGTCAAGATGATTTATGATAACCGTCATGAAAATACGCGAAGCCCAGACATTTAGTGATGAAGTAGTTGATTTGCTTGTTCAGGAAAGAATAAGGCAAAACATCAGCCGTTATCGGCTGGCCAAAGAATGCGGCATCACTGAAGCGGCACTGAGTTACATAGAGCGACACGAACGCAGGCCGACGCTTTACACGCTGAAAATGATTGCAGACACTTTGAACATCCAACTGGCCGATATTATCAAAAACATAGAAAAAGAAAATGACACATAAACTCGCCGGCCCCAAATCCATATGCCGGTTCTGCCGTATCCTATAAAGCCAATATTGATAAACAAAATAAAAAAGGCATCTTATACCAAGATGCCTTTTACAATGGGGCGGACGATCGGGCTCGAACCGACGACAACCGGTACCACAAACCCAAAATTTTATACGCACTGATACATAAACAAAACAAAAACAATCACTTATTTTTAAAATTTTTTTCCTCAAAACGTATCTACGTGTAACGTAGCGACATTTTCTTCGCAACTCAAAGGGGCTATACTGCGGATAAATTGTTAAACAAGAAAAGGATTTTTTGAAAATGAGAAAAAATAAATTTCCAGGTGTCAGAGAAAAAATTGTCTACGGACACATCTTAAATAAAAAAGATATATCTTACTCCATTCGCTATACGGTTAATGGTGTAAGACGCGAAGAAACTATCGGTTGGAAATCGGAAGGATACACAGCCGAAGAAGTCTATAACATTCGTTCAGCCCTCATTAAAGATATAGAGGCTGGGAAAGCATTTTCTTATAAAGAGCAAACAGAACAACGCCAACAGAAAAAAATAGCTAATGAGGAAGCCTTAAAACAAGAACAACTTAAAGAAATGACTTTTTCTTTTTTGTTTGAAAATTATTACAAACCGCATATTAAACGCAAAGACAAAAAATCAACATTTGATAGAGAAGTTGCTTTATATGAAAAATGGTTAAAGCCTTTTTTGGGTGATGTTAAGTTAAACCTCATTAGCCGCATTAGCCTCATTAGTATGCTTGATAAAATGGAAAAGGCTCGTTTATCTAATCGTTCCAAAAATTATGCGGTTGCATTAACACGACAAGTTTTTAATTTTGCGATTAAATGTGATTTATACATCGGAGTTAATCCGGCAGCAAAATTTGATGAACTGAAAAAAGAAGATAACCGACGTATGAGATTCCTTTCAAAAGAAGAACTAAATAATCTTTTGGAAGAAATTAAAAAGCATAGCTATTCCGTTTATTTAATGGCACTAATCTCCGCTGATTGCGGTTTAAGAGCAGGAGAGATTTTCAAACTATCTTGGGCTGACATTGATATTAAAGAACGTTTGCTATTTTTAAGAGATACCAAAAATGGCAGTAATCGGCACGCTTATATGTCAAAACGCGTTCAAGAAGAATTATCAAAACTCCAATCAGGCGAAGGCAATCAGCTTTTATTTCCGAGTCGCGATGGCGAGCAAATAAAACATATTTCAAGAACTTTTGAACGGGCAGTAAAAACAATCGGACTTAACAAGGGCATCACAAACCGAAAGCAGAAAATTGTTTTTCACTCTTTGCGGCACACTTACGCCAGCAGATTAGTTGACAAAGGTGTTTCCATTTATGAAGTCAAAGAGTTGCTGGGGCATAAAGACATAAAAATGACAATGCGGTATTCGCACTTAGACAAAGAGCGTTTGCGTAAATCTGTGCAAGTTTTAGATGACTAAAAAGTTGTTGTCAGTTTTAAAAATTTTTAATTAAGAAAAATCAATACGTTACTTTCAAAAGCGTTTTTTAAGGAAAATAAAATGATGAAACAGAAAATTTTTTATAGTAACCATATAAACGAATTGAGAGCTTTCTATGCAAAGCTCAGATTCAAAACGTTTAATGTATATACTCCTTTTTTAAACCCCATTTTATGGAGAAATGAAATGCAAAAGAAGAAAAATTTTGCAAGAAAGAAGTATATATCTCAACTTCTTTTTGATGATATCAAAAATTTTTTAAGCGATAAACACGATATTACGAGAAAAGAACTTTGTAATACCTTTAAACTTTTTAAGTATAACACTTTAAAAGCCGAAGATAGTCGCGGAGACTGTGATTGTATCGGTGTTTCAGCCTATTCAGGAAGAGACGCCCTCTATACGCCGAAAAGAATTTTGGCATATATTGAGCGGAAATTCAAAATCATAAAAGAAGAAGATATAGATTTCTTTCATATTTAATCAACTTTTTTGTAGACACTCCATTTAATCTTAATTTTAAGAAAGGATTTTTCATATGAAAATGAAAAATTTGATAATAGAAAAACAGGAGAGAGAGGCACAAGCCTCTCCCCTCCAAAAACGAGAAGATACGGCAATATCTTCTCAGGACATAAACAAAATCTTGGAAACTGGTAATTTCTTAGATGTTGCTATGTTTTATGCTCAAAATAACATTAAAACCTTTCCCGTAAAAAGGCAAGGCAAATCACCGCTTTGCCCCAAGGGGTTTAAGGATGCAACTACGAATAAAGTCGTATTGCAGGAATGGAACAACAATTTTCCCAACTGTAATGTGGGAATTCCGACCGGACAAATCAACAATATTTTTGTTGTTGACGTTGACGGCGAACAAGGTTTTAAATCTTTAAACCGCCTAGAACTTATCTATGGCAAACTTGACGCTCCGACCGTTATAACCGGTAAGGGCAAACACCTATATTTCAAAATGCCTGAAAATACAGACATTAAGTCAAGTGTTAGCAAAATTGCCGACCACATAGATATTCGGGCTAACGGTGGTTATGTGGTTGCCCCGCCCTCAATTCACGAGAATGGACACCGCTATACTTGGGAAAACTTTATTCCTAATCAAGATTTTCCAGAAGCTCCCAGTTGGTTTATCTCTTTGATTACCCATGCGGAAAAACAACCTTTGCCCGTTTCAGGCGTGCTGGAAGAAATCTCAAACGCACCGCAAGGACAACGCAACGATACACTATATCGGCGTGCTATCAGCCTAATAAACCGTTCTAGAAAGGAATATTTAAATATGGAAGAAATTAAACAAAATATTATAAATGCCGCTATGCTGTCCGGCTTGTCAAAAGAGGAATCGTTAAAAACTTTTGATAATGCTTTGAAGTTTGTGGAAGAAAATTGCGACAATCAAGAGGAGAGTGAACCTGATATGGACATTCTCAAAACAAAAATCCTTTTACCAGCCCCAAAATTAAATACAAAAATATTTAAGGGATTGGAAGATTGGGTTAACCAAACAGCGGAAACCACCAATGCGCCTGTTGATTATGTAGCTTTTTCATTATTAGCAGGTGCGGCAGGGGTTGTCGGATTATCCCGCAGCATTTCCCCTTGGGCAGGTTGGGAAGAATCTTGTTGCCTTTGGGTTGGTGCGATTGGCGAGCCAAGTTCAGGTAAAACTCCGGCAACAACACCTATTCGGAAAATTCTTAATAAAATTGAGGATTCCCGAAAAGATGAATATACCGGCAAGCTGGCAAAATGGAAGAGAGAAAAAGAAGTAGCTAAACAAAGAAAAAAGGAATGGGAAGAAAAAGTCAAAGAAAATCCCGATACTGCAAGCAATTTTCCGAGCTCCGCTATTATTCCTGCAAAACCGCAAACATATCGCTTTGTTTACGGTGATACAACACAAGAGGCGTTAACCTCTGATATGGAAAGAAACGTCAAAGGGGCGATTCTCTTCCGCGATGAACTAGCGGCTTGGGTATCAGGAATGAACCGTTACAATAGCGGCAGTTCAGAACGTGGTTTTTGGTTGGAGGCTTTTAACGGTAATAAGTTTGTTTGCAATCGTGTCAAATTTGACGATGAACGGTTAGAAATTCAAAATCTGCTTGTTTCCGTTTTCGGTACTATCCAGCCTCAAAGGCTCATAGACACGGTTCTTTCCGACCGCGGGGACGGTTTCCTCGCGCGCTTTCTATGGGTCTATCCGGAGCTTAAACCGGCTGCTATCCCGCAAAATATGGCTTTGCCGAAAAATGTGTTGGCAGCATTTGAAAAACTGGATTCTCTGTTAGATCCGTATTCGGATAATGCCGAGAAACAAAAGAAATGTTTGCCGTTAAGCATTGAGGCTCAACAGCTTTTCAATACTTGGTATCTTGCTCATTTAAATAAATCACAGCAGGAAGAAAGTATTTTGAAATATTTTCTTGGAAAAGGTCAAGGCTATGTTTTGCGTTTGGCTTTACTGCTTGAACTGCTATGGTGGGCGGATTCTGAATATCCCGAACCAACAGAGGTAAGCCTTGAAGCTGTCCAAATGGCGATTGAATTGTATGACACATATTTAACCCCAATGTGTGAAAGGGTTTATAATATGTATTACAGCCCGTCTCAAAATATTGAGGCTCGCGCCTTAGCTCGGTGGATTATAGCTAACAAGCCAAGCGATTTTATATTACGCGATATTTACAATAACGGAAATATACCGCATTTGCGCCGTAAGGAACAGGCAGAAAAAGCCGCCAACAAACTTATTGCATTAGGTTGGTTAACTTGTAAATCTTCCCGCGTAGGAGATACCGCCGGAAGAACACGTAAAACTTATTATATCAAACAAGAAGTTTATGAACTTGCTGAAAATTATTAAGAAAAAAACAGACAGAGAAAGGGCGGAATTAAAACTCCGCCCTTTCGTTATCTAAAACACCTCAATTTATAATTCTATAACTTTGGGAGATGTATTATTTACTGTTGGCGTTTTTCTCGTTTGCATTTTCCCCATTTTTCGCTGAAAATCCAATTTAGCTTCAAAAGGAAGTAAGGGCTGCAAGAACAAACCCATATACGCCATATCTTCAATATACTCGCCATCAGGGGTACGCAACGCTTTTATCAACCAGACATTTTTAAGTGTTTCTTTAAAATAAATAGTTGAAGTTCCATTAATATTACTAATATTAAGCCTGCTTTTATTTATATCAAAAGAGGACATATTGTCATTATTAGTTTTTGCTAATGCATATATCAAATCACTTAATGAACCGCCAAATCTCTGGGTTTCATAGTTTGGAACCATTACCGAAGCAAAAACCAAAATGTTATCGGCATTAGGAATGCTCTTTTTAGCTTTAATTACCCAAGAGTTTTTATTTCTTTCCGCCTGATAAGATTTTATGGCCATTTCAGCCACAACTTCTTGATTAAACTCCTCTTTTACCGGATAATGCTGACACGTTGCTAGACCTCCCGCAAGTGCAAAAGTATCCGCAAAATTATAATCTTTTACTTTCTTCTTAGAAAAATAAACTTCGTTATTAACTGATTTAAACAAAGCAATAAAATCATTGCAGTTTGTAGGAATTTGAAGCGTTTGTTTCACTCCGTATTTATTGTACAGTTCCGCTCCGTATTCCTTTGAATTAATCTCAGCTACAAGCTATAAATATAATGTTGTTGATGGAAAACAGCGTTTACAAACTATTATAGACTTTTACAATAATAAAATAGGATTAGATGCTAAATTTCCAGATATAACAATTGCGGGAAAGAAGTGGAAAGAAATTGAAAAAATTCAAAAATATAGAAATGCTTTTTTAAATTATCGCTTTTCAATGGAACAATTGACAAGCGATGTGGACGATGCTGGTTGGAATGCAGTATTTGATAGGGTCAATAGGAATCAAAAAACTCTAAAAGAACAAGAACTAAGACATGCAAAATTTAGCGGCTGGTTTATAAATTTTGCTGAGGCGCAAAGTGAAGAAGATATATGGGAAAAATGGAAAATCTCAAGCAAAAACAAACAAAAAAGGATGAAAGATGTTGAATTTATATCTATTTTAGCATTAATTCTTTTAGAAAAAAATTTTATAGGCTTTCCTCAAGAAAAAATTGATGAATTATATGCTAAATATGACTTCAATGAAGATGAGCTGAAGTATGAAGACGAAGTAGCTCTAGCTCCAGAAGATTACGATATCGATTTCACAAAAGAAAAACTTGAAACCTTCATTGAAGAGTTCAATGAAACTAAAAATACATTACAAACGCTTTTAGACCAAGATCTTCTAGATTTAGTTTCTCCAAAACTAATGACATATTTCTATACGTTATGGACACTTGTTGCATTCGATAGAGACAAGATTATTGATAAAACAAAAATCACTGAAAAATTAAAAAATTTCTTTTTACTTGTAAACGAACACACAAAAGATCCAACAAAAACAAATTTTCCATCACAAGTATTAACTTTTTACGCAAATGCAGTCGGAGCCGCTACAGAAATTGAACCCCGAAAAAACAGGCACAATGCATTAAAAGAATTCTTATTTGGATAGATAAATGAAAATATCTGCTTCTATTAGAGATTTGCATAGCTCATTAAAACAACAAGCTGAACTTCTAAAAACATATGTTGATGATATCATTTTCCCTTATTGTCAGGCGAATGATTTTGATTATCACTCTCGCATAAAGTCATTAGAAAGTTTTGCTGAAAAAATTGAACTGGGAAGAACCGAAATTAATGATTTTTTCGGAGCAACTGTTGTTGTGCCTCAATATAACCAAATAAAATTAGTAAAAGAATACCTTAATAACGATTTTGAACTTCTAGAAATAAAACCCAATTCAGCTAAAAGACCTCAAGACTTTGATTTTGATAGCTATCGTTATTATTATAAGTTAAAAGATAGTTTAACCACACAAAAATTAGAATACAAAGATTTTAAATTTGAAATCCAAATTGTTACTCTTTTAGAAAAAGCATGGAGTAAAATTTTTCATAATTACTCATACAAAACAAATGATATAAACTGGACGAAAGAACGTCTATCCTATCAAATAAAAACTTTATTAAAAAACGCAGATATGATGATTCATGAAGCAGATAATTTATCTGAATCATCTTATATTAAAGATAATTGTAACAACTATGACGCTCTCAAAAAAATAAAAAATATGTTACAAAAATATTGGGAACCAGATTTTTTATCCAGCAATAACATGAAAAGACAGTGTGAAGCTTTATACAATATAGTAAAAGTCACACAAATAACTATTGAGGAATTAGATAGCCTAATTAACCAAGAAACCCTCAAAGGAAAAGGTGCAAAACTACTAAATTTATCACCGTATAGCTCAATTATTCAAGCATTATTAGATACGCAAAATAAAAAATTTCTCGATAACACAAAAAAAACAAATAAACACCTCCCTTTTATACTAATAATAGATGAAATTGAATTGCCTTCATTTTTTGACATAAAAAAACATAAAGCTTTAAAAAAAATATCAGATTTAAAAAATCTGACGCAGCATCACAAAGAAAGCCATTAACTATCCCCAACTTCAAAAGGCTTAACCTAATAAGTGTGGACATTTAACTTTAAGCGGGCGAAAATATGGGTGTGGGGCAAAAAAGCCCAAAAGCTAATGAGGCTAACGCGGCTAATGAGGTTTCCCTCTAAGCCCCACAAAAAATGGTAAATAAGTATATCCCAAAGGTTAAGGGGACGTAGCGGGGATAAAAAAGATTTTGATTGTTAAAAGTAGTTTTTCTAAAAAATGATTATTGCTTAAAAAGACTCTGCTTTGTTCTTGTGTGTCAGAATAAAAACACGTTATTTCAACGAATAACAAAAAAAGATGCCTGAATACAGACACCTTTTTTAATCTGGGGCGGACGATCGGGCTCGAACCGACGACAACCGGTACCACAAACCGGGGCTCTACCAACTGAGCTACGTCCGCCGTCAACTTTGCTTTGGAACTTTTACATACAATTATTTATAAAGTCAAGCTAAAAAAACACAATTTTTTTTTATTCATAACATAAAATTAACAATTTATTTTCTTTTTCATCTCTATTATATAGAAAGTCATGATAAGGAAAGGATTCGCCATAAAATGAACGCATTAAAAACGTTATGTATAGCTCTGTTGTCTTTGGGATGTGCAACCGCAGCAAATGCAGCCGGAGGCACGTCTTCAATTGTTATTGACGCCCAAAGCGGAAACGTCCTGTATGCCGACAAGGCTGAAGAGCTTCGTTACCCGGCATCTCTGACCAAATTGATGACTCTCTATATAACGTTTAACGCGCTGGAAACCGGAAAGCTGAAATTTTCCGACAAATTAAAAGTATCTTCCACCGCTGCATCCCGCTCGCCGTCAAAACTCGGAATGCCCGCCGGTTCATACATCGACGTTAAGACAGCCGTTGAAGCGCTGATTGTCAAATCAGCCAACGACTGTGCCACAGTATTGGCGGAAGCCCTGAGCCCCAGCGAAGCCGAATTCGCCAAACTGATGACCAAAACGGCACGCAAACTCGGCATGTACCGCACAACATTCAAAAACGCCTCCGGTCTGCCGAATTCCGCTCAAAAAACAACCGCCAAAGATCTTGCCATCCTCGGCGCCGCCGTATACCACCACTTCCCGCAGTACTATCACCTCTTTTCCTTAAACGAATTTCAATACAACGGCATGACATACAAAACCCACAACTATCTCTTAAACGATTCGCTGGGAACGGACGGAATGAAAACGGGCTACACCGCCGCTTCCGGATTTAACATTTTGACCTCTGCCCGGCAGGGAAACTATCGCGTCATCGCCGTTACGCTGGGACATAAAAAAGTCAAAGAGAGGGACGAAAACATTTCTAAAATGATGGAAATATCATTAAATTACATGCAAAAGAATCCCAATATCAATACGGCAAGCCTGCGCAGCGCTATTAACAGTTCTCTGCGTGGCGAAAAAACCAAAACTGCATACAACCACGCTTCGGCAGGATATCGCCGTTAATCAGTCATGAGCGAACATATTCCGTACATTGTCGTCATAAACGGTGAAAAGGACACCGGACGTAAGACTGTATGTTTGGAATTGGCTTTAGTGTTGCTCTACAACCGGCAGAAAACTGCTGTCCTGCTGAACGAAGATTCGTCTCTGCGCCAGACATTCAATAACCGCCGGCAAAAATTTCCAACCCTGCCTCAGCCGGACATACTGGAACGAAACAGTTTTCCCCTCGCCGCTGCGCCGTATGATGCCGTAATAATCCCGGAAATATCTGCAACCGATGAATTGGCGGATAATGCGGCAACATTTATCACCCTGCTGCGCCATAGCCGAAGCGGTATTAAAAAATTTCAACAAAACAAAGCATACCTCAACGAGGTTTGGGAGTTAAAAAAACGCATAGCGGCCACCCGGGGACACAGCCTGAATTGGGTTGTCTGCGAAAACAATCCTGACAGTTCTCTGCCTCTCCGACAATCGGCAGAGCTGGCACAAATGTCCCGCCTATACGGATTTCGTGCCGCACCACCGCTGAATTTCCGCCACCCTTACCAAAACGCCGTTTCCGGCATATCCGCACAGGACAAAGCCCTCTCTCCCGAATTTTTTCCGGAGCTGGCAAAACAGCTGACTTATGAAGATATATGTGCCAAACGGGAAATTTTAAAACTTGCAGAATTTATTTTCAGCTAATAAATAATCTTTACAAGCGGTGCTTTTTGTTTTATCGTGGGCACCGAAATTTGACATTTTTTAACGCAAAGGCAGCCAAATGATAAAAATTGTTTCCACCTCTCCGTATACCGACCAAAAAATGGGTACCGCAGGCCTGCGGAAAAAGACCCGGATTGCTATGCAGGAAAACTATATTGAAAATTTTCTGCAAAGTATTTTCAATACGATTCCCAACTTGTCGGAAAAATCTTTTCTGGTCGGCGGCGACGGACGTTACCTGAATAAAGCCGCAATCCAAAAAATTATCAAAATAGCGGCAGCCAACAACGTTAAAAAGCTGTTTGTCGGACAAAACGGCCTGGTGTCAACTCCTGCCGGCTCCCACATTATCCTGAAAAACAAACTTGACGGAGGGCTTATCCTGACCGCCTCGCATAATCCGGGCGGCATAGACGGAGACTTTGGCATTAAATATGCCACGGCTACGGGCGGACAATGCCAGCCGGCAGAGAGTCAGGCTATTCAGGAGCAGACGCTGTCCATCAGGGAATACAGGATTTCCGACTGTCCGGACATAGACTTGTCAACCGTCAGAACTGCCCGCTGCGAAAATACGGAAGTTGAAATCATTGACCCTTTTGCCGACTATATTGAAATGATGAAAGGAATTTTTGATTTCGCCAAATTGAAAGAACTGCTGACATCGGATTTCCGTTTTGTCTTTGACGCTATGAACGGCGTTACCGGTCCCTATGGCAAAAAAATTTTTGAAGAAATCCTCGGCGCGTCTGCCGGCTCGGTTATCAATGCCGTTCCGCTGGAGGATTTTGGAGGCCTGCACCCCGACCCCAACCTCATTTATGCCAAACACCTCGTTGACCTGATGTATTCGGAAGCGGCACCTGACTTTGCCGCGGCCAATGACGGAGACGGCGACCGCAATATGATTCTCGGTTCCGGTTTCTTTGTCAGCCCCAGCGACTGCCTGGCTATTTTAACCGATAACTATAAGCTCATTCCCGCATATAAAAACGGCATTTACGGCGTTGCAAAATCCGCCGCAACGTCAATGGCGGTCAAAAGGGTTGCCGATGCTTTGAAAATCGGCTA
>ENA-ORSS01004067-ORSS01004067.1-human-gut-metagenome-genome-assembly--contig:-NODE-4067-length-11263-cov-7.918005_pt1 | contig 11263 bp, 7 predicted proteins | sample MGYA00241899_ERZ509162 | MGnify/ENA primary metagenome ERZ509162 (study PRJEB26280, sample SAMEA2338641) | human gut metagenome | biome: human gut; feature: human-associated habitat; material: faeces... | reverse complement strand
GGCCGGTGTTGGGGTCTACCAGACCCACCGGGCGCAGCGGGCCGAACCGCATGGTATCGGCACCCCGGGCAGCCATGATCTCAATGGGCATACAGCCCTCGTACACGGTGACGGTATCGGCCTTTTTGCCGTGAGCATCCGGGTCGGGCTTTGCGCTCTGCTCGGCGCCGGTATCAAAGTCGTGCAGGGGGGCACGTTCCGCACCGGCCAGTGCGGCGTGGAAGGCCTCGTACTCTGCCTTGTTGAAGGGGCAGTTCAGGTAGTCGGCCTCGCCACGGTCATAGCGGGAGGCGGCAAACACCTTACCGTAGTCCAGACTTTCGGCGGTGACGATGGGGGCAACGGCATCGTAGAAGTGCAGCCGCTCGTCCCCGGTCAGGCGTCCGATCTCGTCGGCCAGTGCGCCGTCGGTCAGCGGGCCGGTGGCCACCAGAATGGGAGCACTCTCGTCGATGGTTTCCACCTGCTCCCGGTGGACGGTGATATTCTCGCACGCTTCCACCATGCGGGTGACAGCGGCGCTGAAGGCATCGCGGTCCACCGCCAGCGCACCGCCGGCGGCCACGCGGGTCTCCTCGGCGGCGGTCAGCAGCCGGCTGCCCATGCGGCGCATCTCTTCCTTTAGCAGACCGGAGGCAGAGTCCAGCCGCTCAGCCTTCAGGCTGTTGGAGCAGATCAGCTCTGCAAAGCCCTCGCTTTTGTGGGCGGGGGAAAAGTGGACGGGCTTCTGCTCGTACAGTTCTACCTGCACGCCCTTGCCCGCCAGCCAGAGAGCTGCTTCGCAGCCCGCCAGACCTGCGCCCAGAATAGTTACTTTATATTCGTTCATTTAGTCTTTCCTTTAATCCAACCCTCTCAGTCATTGCCAAAGAGGGAGGGTGTAGCGTATTCTCTGAAAAGCTTCCCCCGGACGGGGGAAGGCTTTCCATCTGCCGGTTCAGTCCTTTTTGGGCACCGGCATCTCAAAGCCGCAGCCCTCCTTGGCGCAGTACAGCTTGCCGCCCTTGCGGAACAGGGTGCTGCCGCACTTTTCGCACTTGATGGCCACCGGCATATCCCAAGTCATAAAATCGCAGTCCGGGTAGCACTCGCAGCCGTAGTAGATGCGTCCCTTGGAGCTCTTGCGCTCCAGCAGACGTCCCTTGCCGCACTTGGGGCAGATGCCGCCGGTGTCCTTGACAAGGCGCTTTGTGCCCCGGCACTCCGGGAAGCCGCTGCACGCCAAGAACTTGCCGTACTTGCCCACCTTGATGACCATGGGGCGTCCGCACAGGTCGCACACCTCGCTGGAAGGCTCGTCCGGCACCTTGACCTTTTTGCCCTCCATGTTCTTTTCGGCCTGCTCCAGACTGGCCTCAAAGCCCTGATAGAAGTCATCCACGGTCTTGCGCCAGTCGGCCTTGCCGCTTTCCACCTTATCCAGATTCTTCTCCATCTGCGCGGAAAAATCCACGTCCACGATGTGGGGGAACTGCTCCAGCATCAGCCCGTCCACAGCCCGTCCCAGCAGAGTGGGCTTGAGCTTTTTCTGGTCGCGTTCCACATAGCCGCGGTCGATGATGGTGGTGATGATGGGCGCGTAGGTAGAGGGGCGGCCGATGCCGTTTTCTTCCAGCGCCTTGATGAGGGTAGCTTCAGTGTAGCGGGCGGGCGGCTGGGTGAACTTCTGCTCGCTCTTCAGCTCCCGCAGCTTGAGCACCTGTCCCTGCTCCAGCGGGGGAAGGTTCGTTTCCTTCTTTTCCTTTTCGTCGGTGGCTTCCTCGTACAGGGCGGTAAAGCCGTCAAAGGTCACGGTGTAGCCGCTAGCTTTGAAGTGGTAATCCGCCGCGCTGACGGTGACCGACACGGTATCCTGCTGGCAGTCTGCCATCTGGCTTGCCATAAAGCGGCTCCAGATCATGCGGTACAGCTTTGCGGTATCGCCGCTGATGCTCTTGTCCACCTCGTCCGGGGTCAGGGAGGGCACAGAGGGACGGATGGCTTCGTGGGCGTCCTGTGCTGCCGTGGCGCTCTTGGTCTTCCATGTGCGCTTATAGGGGCAGATATACGCCTCGCCGTAAGCACCGGCGATATACTCCTTAGCGGCAGCCACGGCTTCGTCCGAGATGCGCAGACTGTCGGTACGCATATAGGTGATCAGACCCATCATGCCGTGTCCGGCAATGTCCACACCTTCGTACAGGGTCTGGGCGGCGCGCATGGTGCGGGTGGCTGTAAAGCCCAACCGGCGGGAGGCCTCCTGCTGCAGGGTACTGGTGATAAAGGCCGGGGTGGGCTGCTTTGCGCGCTTGCCGCGCTTGAGCTCGCTCACCACATAGCTTGCGCCCTCCAAACCCTTTTCAATGGCGCGGGCCTCGGCCTCGCTTTTGGGCAGCAGCTTTTTGCCGTTGGCGTCCGTGGCAAGGCGTGCCACAAAGCTTTTGTGCCCGGCACCCAGGGTGGCGTCCACGTTCCAGTATTCATCGGGTTTAAAGTTTTCGATTTCCTTTTCCCGGTCGTCGATCAGCCGCACCGCCACGCTCTGCACACGGCCTGCGGACAGGCCGCGGCGCACCTTGCGCCACAGAAACGGGCTGAGCTTGTAGCCCACCAGACGGTCCAGCACGCGGCGCGCCTGCTGGGCGTTGAACAGATCCTCGTCAATGGCGCGGGGGTGGGCCATGCCCTCCTTCACGCCCTTTTTGGTGATCTCGTCAAAGGTGACGCGGTTGGGCTCGTGGGGGTCCAGCCCCAGAATATTAGCCAGATGCCAGCTGATGGCCTCGCCCTCGCGGTCCGGGTCGGTCGCCAGCAGCACGCCGTCGGCGTGTTTGGCCTTGCTCTTCAACTCCTTGATGAGCTTTTCCTTGCCCTTGATGCTGATGTATTGCGGGGTATAGCCATGCTCCACATCGATGCCCAGCTGAGATGCGGGCAGATCGCGGATATGGCCCATGCTGGCGGTGACCTCGTAGTCATCGCCCAGATATTTGCCGATGGTTTTCGCCTTTGCAGGCGACTCCACGATAACCAGTTTCGCCATTTCTTCTTTTCTCCTCTATCTGCAACGTGTCCCCAAAGGGATGCACGGTCATTCGCTCATATTATTGTACCACAGCTGTTGTGTGCTTTACCAGCGGAAATATTCCACAATTTTACCGCAGCACATACCGCTGCCCCGGCTGCTTGTACACCCGGCCGGTGAGTTCCAGCTTCATCAGGGTACCCAGCAGTGCGGACATAGGCAGGCCAGTGCTCACGCACAGTTCCTCGATGCCCACGGGCTTTGGCCCGATGCCCGCCAGCACCCGGCGCTCGGTGTCGCTCAGGGGTGCAGGCTGCTTTGCGGCCGCCGGTGCTGCCTGCCGGGTATGCAGCCCCAGCGCCGCCAGCAGGTCGGCAGCGCCCGCCACTGCCCGGGCGCGTCCGTCCCGCAGCAGGCCGTTCGTGCCTGCGGAGTTGGGAGAGTAGATACTCCCCGGCACGGCATACACCGGCTTGCCGTAGCGCTCGGCGTGGGCAACGGTGGACATGGTACCGCTTTTTTCCCGCGCTTCCACCACCAGTACCGCCGAGGACAGCGCCGCGATGAGCCGGTTGCGCTGCAAAAAGCAGTTAGGGCCAACATATTCACTGTAAGGCGGGTACTCGCTGATGACGCAGCCCTTGCGCTCGATCTGCTGGCGCAGGGCGGCATTGGCTGCCGGGTAGGTGCGGTCGATGGGTACGCCCATCACTGCAATGGTGGGGCAGTCGTTTTTCACCGCCGCCCGGTGCCCGGCGCTGTCCAGCCCATCGGCCAGACCGCTGACGATAATGGCTCCGTTTTTTGCCAGTTCCCCGCCAATATCTGCCGCCGCGTTCAGGCCGTATTCCGTGGGCTTGCGGCTGCCCACGATGCCCACCGCCCCGGACTCGTTGAGCCAGCGGGGGTCGCCGGTGCAGTAGAGCACCAGCGGCATATCCGGGATGCGGGAAAAGGCCAGCGGGTAGTCCGGGTCGTCAAAGGGCAGGATGCGCACCCGCAGAGCATCGCACTGCATCACCAGCGTGTGGAAGCTTTCTGCATCCAGCTGCGCTGCACGCTTAAAGGCTGTATCCCCTGCTGCCTGCCGGAATTCCTCGGTCTCCCGCGCTTCCCACGCCTCCTGTGCGCTGACAAAGGCGTCCAGCACCTTTCCGGCGTGGAGGCTGGCGGGTCCCAGCACCTGCGACAGCCACAGCCAGCACAGCAGCGGGTCAGGTGCAGGCTCCGGCGGGAACAGGCTGGTCTGCCCGGTCACAGGCTCTCCTCCCGGAAGTGCCACAGCAGGATGCTGCCCGCGATACCGGCGTTCAGGCTTTCCACCCGGTCGGTCATGGGGATGCGCACCGTGCTGTTGCAGGCGGCGATGGTCTCGTCGGTCAGGCCCTGTCCCTCGCTGCCGATGACCACGCAGACGCCGCCGGGATACCCTGCCTTTGCCGCGCTGAGCGGCTGGGACTGGTACAGCGCCGCCGCAAGGCAGGTGATGCCTTTTTCCCGCAGCAGGGCGATGGCCTGCGGCATGGCACCGGTCTCGATGACCGGGATGCGCACCGCTGCGCCCATGGAGGCGCGCAGGGTCTTAGGAGCGTAGACACTGGCGCAGCCCTCGCTCAGGATGACGCCGTCAAAGCCAAAGGCGGCCGCACTGCGCAGCAAAGTGCCCACATTGCCGGGGTCCTGCACCCGCTCCAATGCCAGATACCGCCCGCCGGGGCGCACCTCCTCCAGAGTGTGCACCGGGGTGCGGAACACCCCGAACACCCCCTGATGGGTGCCCACGTCTGCCAGCTTGTCCGCCACATGATCCTCTACCAGATAGTGCTCTCCCGGCAAAGCGGCAAGTTCCGGGCACTTTTCCAGCGCATTTTCGGTATAAAACAGGGTCTCCAGCTCTGCGCCCCGGGCAAGTTCCGGGCACAGCTTGCGCCCCTCGGCCAGAAAGCGCCCCTCGGTGCGGCGGAATGCTGCACCAGAAGCAAGGCGGCAGGCGTATTTTATTTTTGCGTTTTCCCGGCTGGTGATCTTTTCGTCCATGCGTTCCTCCTGAACAGGTGTGTATGCTTTGGATACAATAGAAAAAGGGCAGCGTCTGCCGCAGATTTCTGCGGCAGGGCGCTGCCCCGTTGCCTTGTTTCCCTGGCCGCAAAAAATGCCCGGATACAAAACGGACGCCCGCGTATACGCGCGGGCGTCACGATGCAAGGTCTTTATCAGGCGTTCTTCACGGTCTCGACCAGAGCAGCAAAGCTCTTGGGATCGTTGATAGCCATCTCGGACAGCATCTTGCGGTTCAGCTCGATGCCTGCCTTCTTCAGGCCAGCCATGAAGGTGGAGTAGTTCATGCCCAGAGGACGAACTGCGTTGTTGATGCGGCAGATCCACAGGTTGCGGAACTGACGCTTCTTCATGCGGCGGCCAGCCAGAGCGTAGTTGCCGCTCTTCATGACCTGCTGCTTGGCCATCTTAAAGTGCTTGCTCTTGCAGCCGTAGAAGCCCTTGGCCAGCTTCAGCATCTTCTTACGACGTTTGTGGGTCATGGTTGCGCCTTTGATACGTGCCATTTTTTATATCTCCTTTAGTATCTCGTAGAAAGTTTTGTGTACCTGCGGCTCGCTCTTAGGCGTAGGGCAGCATGCTCTTGATGGTAGCTGCGTTGGTCTTATCAACGTAGCTGGGCTGACGGTAGCCACGGGTCAGCTTGGTGGTCTTCTTGGTCAGGATGTGGCTGCGGAATGCATGACCGCGCTTGATCTTGCCGTTCTTGGTCAGCTTAAAGCGCTTCTTAGCGCCGGAGTGCGTCTTCAGTTTCATCTTAGCCATTTTAGTTTCCTCCTAAAATTAGTCCTTATTGGGTTTCGGGATCAGCAGAATGGACATCGTGCGGCCCTCGAGCACGGGCGGCTTATCGGTGGATGCCTGAGGCAGAGCCTCGGCAAACCGCTTCAGCACGTCTGCGCCCAGAGCACTGTGCGCCATTTCGCGGCCGCGGAAACGGATCGAAACCTTTACCTTGTGTCCGGCTGCCAGGAACTTGGCAGTCTGGTTGAGCTTGGTGTTGAAGTCGTTGGTGTCAATATTGAGCGAAAGGCGGGTCTCCTTGACCTCGACCACCTTCTGGTTCTTCTTGGCTTCCTTCTCCTTCTTCTGCTGTTCAAAACGGTATTTGCCGTAGTCCAGCACCTTGCACACAGGCGGCACAGCCTGCGGTGCGATCTTTACCAGATCGAGCCCGGCTTCTTCTGCAGCGCGCATGGCCACCTGAATGGACACAACGCCCTTCTGCTCGCCGTCTGCACCGATCAGGCGAACCTCACGATCACGGATCTGGCCGTTGATCTCCAGTTCCTTCGACTTTCCAGCGGTAGCGATAATGAATGCACCTCCAAACAAAATCCATAGTGTTGCAATATTTGGCATAGAAAACGCGGCCGCCCATATTCTGGACAGCCGCGCGAAATTTCACACAAAGCCGCAGCATTCGCAAAGGAATAAGCTGCTGTTTCGGGTATAGCCCGGGGACATCCTCCCGCAAGGCGAGCGCGGCACAGGCCGTAGCTGCTTTCTTTACCCGACTATTCTACCACGCTTTATCTGCCCTGTCAAGCACTTTTTATGCGTTCTTTAGAAAAAATATGACTTTTCCCTTTTACGCCTCGATCAGTTTGCCCAGTGCAAAGGAGTAGATGCCCTTATAGGTCACCTTTTTCGGTGCAAAGCGCTTTTCGATGGCAATGGCGTAGAGGTTCAACTGGGCGCGGTAGGCGCGCAGGAAGTCGCTTTCCGCCTTGCGGCGGTCGGTCTTGTAGTCCAGCAGCTCCAGATGGTCCGGATACACCAGCACGAGGTCGGCGATGCCCTGCACCAGCACCTGCGCGTCTGCGGCAGCGGGCAGTTCCTCGTGTCCCTGCGCCGCCAGCACTGCACCGGCGGGCAGCGCGGTGATAAAGGGCAGCTCCCGCAGCACCTGCTGCGCCGCGCAGATTTTTACAAAGGCCTCGCTTTCCACAAAGCGGTGGATACACACCGCATCCAGCTTTTCCGCGATCTCCGGGGCGGTCAGCTGCAGTGCCACCTGACGGTCCCGCTCTGCCGGGATGGCCTCGTCCAGCGTGCCCGCAGCCTTGGCCGCAGCCAGCCGGGCAAAGTCCGCGTGCTCCAGAAAGGCGTGCAATGCGGTGCCCATCTCGGCGGCGGTCAGGCCGTCCTTAGAAAGGAAGCCCGGGCGCTCCAGCGTGGTCTGTTCGGCCTTGTGCACGATGCTGGTCACGCTGACCTTGGCGGGCACCTGCGCAAGCGCTGCCGCCGGGTACTGCCACGCAAAGTTCTGCCGCAGCTTCTTCACCAGTGCCGGGTCGGTCTCCGGCGTTTCGTCCGGCGTATCTGTATCTACTTCCTCGGACAGCTGCACGGCATCGTCGCACACCCTGATGGCCATCACGCTTTCGGTCTGCACAAACAGCAGCTCCCGGTTGCCGGAAAGCTGCCGCAGCACCCCGCCGTCCGGGTGCACCAGCAGCGCCGCCCGCAGCCAGTCGGCAAAGCTGTTGGCCTGCTGGTGCAGTGTGGCCCCCGCCCCGGCAGCCAGAAAAGCCGCCGCCTTGGCAAAGGGCTTGGCGCTCTTGCCGCTGCTCAGGGGCACGGTGAGGATGAGCTTATCCTGCGCACGGGTGAGCGCCACATACAGAAGGCGCATCTGCTCGCTGCGCAGTTCCCTGGCGTGGACAGCGGCCAGCGCGGTGTAGGCGGCGGTCTTGTAGGCGCCCTCGCCGTTTTCCGGCCGCAGCCGCAGCCCCGCGCCGAAAGTGCGGTGCACCAGCACCGGCTGACGGATATCCGAAGCGTTGAACTTGCGGGCTGTATCCCCCACGAACACCACCGGGAACTGCAAGCCCTTGGAGCGGTGGATGGTCATGATGGACACGCACCCGGGGTGCACCCCGCTGGGTACGGTGTCCTGTCCGGTGCTGCCGGCCTGCGCGGCGGCATCAATGGCGCGCACCAGCGCCGAGATGCCGCCTGCACCGGAAGTGGCGCAGAAGGAGGCAAACCGGCGGGCATCCTCCCGGCGGCGGGCACCGTTTTCCAGCACGCCCAGCGCCGCCAGATAACCGGTGGAGGCAAAAATTTCTTCCAGCAGCTGCTCTGCCGGGGCACTGCGCGCCATCTGCCGCAGGGCGGTGAGGTGGGCGTAGAAGTCCTTCACCTTCTCGGTAAAGGGGTCGTCTGCCGGGTCCTCCAGCGCCAGCAGCAGTGCGCCGTACAGGCTGATGCGGGCGGGCTTTTTGTCCGGCTCTGCCGACACCTGACGGCTGCGGGCGCGCAGCCGCACAAGGTCATCCTCGGTAAAGCCGAACATAGGGCCCAGCATGGCGGCAGCCAGATAGATGTCCTGCGAGGGGTCGTCGATGACCTTGAGCAGGGCGATGAGGGGGCGGATGTGGGGCGCAAGCATCAGGTTCTCCCGGGCGTCGGCATATACCGGGATACCCCGGGCGGTCAGCGCCTCCACATACGCCGGGAACTCGGTGCGCGCCGCCAGCAGGATGCAGCAGTCCTCGTACCGCACCGGGCGGGTGGTGCTGCCCTCCCGCACCGGCTCCCCGGCAGAAACCAGCTGCGCGATGCGTTCCGCGATCCAGCCTGCATCGGTCTCGGTCTCGTCGTCCGGCAAAAACTGCACCTCCACGCTGCCCTGATATTCCCCGGGCGCGCCGCAGACCAGACGCTGCCCGTCTCCGTAGGCGGTATCGCCCAGCTCCGGGGTCATGAGCTGCTCAAAGAGATAGTTGATGCCTGCCACCACCTGCGGTGCGGAGCGGAAGTTTGCATCCAGCGCCAGCAGTGCGTCCGTGCCCGGGGTGCCCTCCGGCGGGCGGGGACGGGCTTTTGCGCCCGGCAGCAGCGGCCAGCTGTCCAGCTTTTGCCGGAAGATGCCCGGCTCTGCCTGCCGGAAGCGGTAGATGCTCTGCTTTAAATCGCCCACAAGGAAGAGGTTGTCCCCCGCCGGGGCGGCAAGGCAGCGGTAAAGGGCATCCTGCAGGGCGTTCGTATCCTGATATTCGTCCACCATCACGGCGGCGTAGTCCTGCCGGATGTTCTCACACAAGGGAGTGGGCGTGCCCTCCGGGGTGCGCAGCAGGCGCAGGGCAAGGTGCTCAAAATCGCTGAATTCCAGCAGCTTGCGCTCCCTTTTTCTGGCCGTGAACCGGGCATCGAAGTCCCGCACGGCGGCAAACAGCGCCTGCAGCCGGGGCAGGGTGATCTGCCGGTCGGTCTCGGCTTCGGCCTCGGAGCAGCAGATGAGCTGGGTCATCTGCTCAAACAAAGCGGCAGCTTCATCCGAGCGGGTCTTGATCTCCGCCTTGTGGTCGCCGCCCAGACGCTTTTTCATGCCCTTCAGGCCGGGGGCTTCCTCCATGCCCAGCACATAGGGGGTGAGCAGATCGTACAGCGGGTCCCACTGCCCGGCAGCCGCCAGCTGCTCCGCCTGCGCAAAGAGGGCGGCGGCTTTTTCCAGCCTTGTACCGGCCTCTTCGTATTTTTCTGCCACCGCAAGCTGTGCCTTTGCCCGGGCGGATGGGGTCTTTTTTTCCTCGGCAGCTGCCTGCTCTTGGTCAAAATCCGCATGGCAGTCGGCCAGCGCTGCCGTCAGCAGTTCCCGCGCAGCCTTGGCGCAGCGGGCAGCTTCGGCCAGAAGCAGGTCGTGCCAGCAGGTGGAAGCAAAGCCGTTTTCCTGCTCGTATGGCGCAAGAAATTCGTCCAGCTTGCGGTTATAATCCGGCAGCGCCCGCAGAAAATCGTAGATCTGCAAAATGGCATCGCCTGCGGGCTTGTCCGTGCGGCCCTTGCCGTACAGGTCTGCAAAGGCGCAGAAATCCGGGTCGCGGTAGGCGTTTTCCAGCGTTTCGGCCAGTGCCGCCCCCCGCAGCAGCTGCACGGTACCGGGGTCTGCCGGGGCAAAATCCGGCGGGATATCCAGCGCCTGAAAGTGCTTGTGCAGCAGGTTCAGACAAAAAGCATCAATGGTGCAGATGGGCGCGCGCTGCAACAGCATCCGCTGGCGGCGCAGCATGGCATTGCCGGGCTGCAGCTGGCTGCGGTGCAGCAGCGCCTGCCCGATGCGGGCGCGCAGCTCTGCCGCCGCCGCGTTGGTAAAGGTGACGATGAGCAGCCGGTCGGCGTTGACCGGCTGCTCCGGGTCGGTGATCAGCTGCACCGCCCGCTCGGTCAGCACGGCGGTCTTGCCGCTGCCTGCGGCTGCGCTTACCAGCAGCGCACCGCCCCGGTCGGCAATGGCGGCCTGCTGCGCCGGGGTCCATTTTGATCCGCTCACGGCTGTTCCTCCTCTTCTTCGGGTTCTTCCTCGGGTTCAAAGGGCTTTGCAGGGGCTTCCAGCGCACGCTCGTGCACCCCGGTCTCGTGGCAGCAGATAAAGCTGTAATCGCACCATGTGCAGGGGCTTTTGCTGCTGCTCACCACCAGCGGCTCGGCATCGATCTGCCCGCCGTAGAGCTGCTCGCCCATCTGGGTAACAAGATCGTCCAGATGCAGCTGGATGCGGCTGAGCTTGGCGCTGTCGGCCCGCTTGTCCTTCTGGTAGGGGCTGGGTGCGCCGTTGCGGTAGCCAAAGGGCAGGTACTTGCCCGTTTCGTCCGCGTCCATGGCGTCAAAGATCTTCTGCTCGTCCCGCACAAGGCCGTCCAGCTGGTACTCCACCGCCCGGGCGGCCTGTCCGCGGGTGAGGGTGCTGGTGTCCACGGCCCAGACGAACTGCTGGCTCCACAGCAACAGCGGAATAAACAGCGCCAGCCCGGCCCACAGCCCGGTGCGGCGCAGCAGCGGACGCAGCCGAAAAAACAGCCCCAGACGCTTTTCTACCCGCAGACGCACATGCCCCTGCCGGGCCAGAGCGGCCAACGGGCGGTAATGCCAGGCGGCACAGCGCGCCCGGAATCCGCCGGGCAGCGGTACAATGCGGGTCAGGTGCAGCCCTGCCTGTGCGGCATGGCTCAGCAGGGCGTCGGTGCTGCCGCTTTGCGCGGTGAATTCTACCGCGGCCCAGAGACGAACGGGTTCCATGACGGCCTCCTGTCCGGCAGATGCCCGGTAGGGCGCTGCCCTGTGGCGGTGTGCTCCGTGGTGTAGTCTGTGCGGACGAAGCAGCCCCGCAGCGTGATGCGCCGGGCGGTGAGCGTTTCGATTTGTAACCGCTCTCCGTAAATGGTCAGCTGCCCGCGCGGCAGCTGGAGCCGCAGG
>ENA-ORSS01004063-ORSS01004063.1-human-gut-metagenome-genome-assembly--contig:-NODE-4063-length-11277-cov-3.247371_pt1 | contig 11277 bp, 20 predicted proteins | sample MGYA00241899_ERZ509162 | MGnify/ENA primary metagenome ERZ509162 (study PRJEB26280, sample SAMEA2338641) | human gut metagenome | biome: human gut; feature: human-associated habitat; material: faeces... | reverse complement strand
AAACTACTTCGAGGATGGCAACTACCTGTGCGCCACCTGGCGCGAATGGAAAATTGTCCAGGGCGAAGAGCAGGCTTGGGATTTCAAAGACGGCGCAGACGAGGGCGTGCGCCTTGTGCGCGCGCCCTTGTTTCTGCTCGGAAGGAGTTTTGCGTGAGCGGAGTGCCGGTACGGTTTAGGAACATAAGCCAGTTCGAGTTCTACAACACGGCGATAGACATACGGGTTCGGATCACGAGGCTCGTTACGTCGAGCGCGGTGCCTAAGTCGTACCGGTTCACGTTCGCGGTGCCGATGGCGCAGACGGCCAGGAGCATGGTCTACAACATAGTGACGGCGGATGCGTTCTACCCGAACAGCGAGGACGCCGTGACGCTGAGGAAGCGTCACCTCACGTTGGCCATAGCCGACTGCGAGCAGCTTTACCAGGACATGCAGTGCCTTTTGGCCATGGGTCTGCCCGTGCCGGTGTCGCGCCTTGACGAGATCAGCGAGGCGCTGGACAGGGAGATAGAGTTGCTGAAGGGCGCGCGCAAGGGCGTGAAGCTGATAGGAAAGCGCTAAAATGGCCGAGCGTCACCCCTTAGTAGTTCCCGCGTCAATTGGTGGCTCCGTTCCGTCCATGGCGGGTCGTCTTCCAACGTCTGCAACGTCAACGCGAACGGCAACGCCAGCAACAACACGGCCACGAACGGGTCGATGTGTCCCCGCGTCGGATTGCTCTATGCCAGACCTCCCGGGCGAAGCCCCGGGAGCCGAGCACATGAGGAAGGAAGGGGCGACGCTCGGGCGAAAGCCCGTAAAGACGCACCCCGCTGGGCGAGCCGTTCGCTGCTTGCATGGCCGTGGGCTTCGGCGCTCACCACGGTTTCATGGCCTCGTCCTATGCGGCCTGCGAACGCCATTGGAAGGCCGTGCGGGGTGCCACCATGAACAGTGAGGAGCGCCGAGCCGCGAGGCGCGCGCGGCGCGATGAGAAGAGAGCCGCCAACAGGCAAAAACGTAACGGGGGGGGTGCTCGCTAGAAAGTATCGCGAGCACCGACAACCTATACGAGGCGGCGCGCCTGTCGGCGCGAGGGGTGCGGTGGAAGGCCAGCGTCCAGCGCTACGAGGCTCACGTGCTCCGCAACGTCCTGAAGGCTCACAGGAACCTGCTCGCCGGCAAGGACATCCGGTGCGGGTTCGTTAGGTTCGACCTCATGGAGCGCGGGAAGCTGCGGCACATCACGTCGGTGAGGTTCAGCGAGCGCGTAATCCAGAAGTCCATCAGCCGCCAGGCTCTAGCGCCGGCGGTGTGGCCTACCCTTACGCCGGGATGCTCCGCGAACCTGAAGGGCAGGGGGACAGACTACGCCCTCATCAGGCTTAAGAGGCAGCTCGCGGAGCACCAGAGGAGGCACGGGACGGAGGGCTACATCCTCCTCATCGACTTCTCTGACTACTTCGGGAGCATAAGCCACGACGCCGCCAAGGCTCTCGTGGCCAAGAACATCGATGACCAGCGCGTGCGCGATCTCATCGACCTTCAGATTGACGCCTCCGGCGATGTCGGCCTCGGCCTCGGCTCCGAGCCGAACCAGATTCTCGCCGTGGCCATACCAAGCCCCATTGACCATCTCCTCGAAAGGCTCCCCGGGATAGAGGCGTCCGGCAGGTACATGGACGACACCTATGCCGTGGCCATGGACAAAGAAACGCTCAGGGGCGCGCTGCGCGAGGTTCGTGCGGAGTGCGAAAGGCTCGGCATAACCATCAACGAGCGCAAGACGAGGATAGTGAAGCTCACGCGCGGGTTCACGTTCCTGAAGAAGCACTTCCGGTACACCGAGACGGGCAGGATCATCGTGCGCCCGTGCCGGAAGTCGCTTACTCGCGAGCGCCGGAAGATGAAGAAGCACGCCGCCATGGTCAGGGACGGGAGGATGACCCTGGAGCAGGCGAGGCAATCATATATATCATGGCGCGGCTCCATCGAGAAGAGGAAGGGCAAGCCGAGGCTCGTGATGAACACGCATGACACGGTGAGGGACTTCGACCGCCTGTTCTTCGAGCTATTCGGCGAGCGCCCGTAATCTCACGCCGCCGATACGCTGTGCGCACCCTACCGAAAGGAGTGCGCTATGGCGTTCACGGAAGAAGAGGAGCAGGGGCTTCGCTCCTTGCTCGAAATCTATCGCATGCAGGCTCCCGCCCTCTCCGAGGAGCTTGCGACCGTGGGATACAGCCTGTTCCCGGAGTGGGACGGCAACGCCCACACCTACGTGGAGGGCGAGAAGTTCCTCTATAACGGCGTCCTCTACAAGCTCATCTACCCCGGCAGCTACACCACGCAGCCCGACCACACGCCCGACAAGGCTCCGAGCGTCTACGCGAAGGTGCTCCCCGGCCAGGAGGGGACGGAGATCGGGGAGTGGGTTCAGCCCGACTCCACCAACGGCTACAAGAAGGGCGACAGGGTTTGGCACAACGGCCGCCTCTGGGAGTCCACCTTCGACGGTGCAAACGTCTGGGAGCCTGGAATCGTCGGCGTGGGCGAGAACATCTGGAAAGACATCACGGAGGAGGCATGAGCGGCGAATCGCTCGCCGGCGGGTTCGAGGCCGCCGCAGTGGCGGAGCCGATAGCCGCGCTCCTCGCCTTCACGGTCGTGGCCGTCCTCTTCGTCATCGTCAAGTGGTACATCCCCCATCGCGCCGGCATCCAGGAGAAGAAGCTGGAGATAGAGCGCTACCGCATCGAGGTGCAGGAGAAGGCGGACGTAGCCCTCGATGACCGCGAGCGCGAGCGCATCAAGACCACGCAGCGCCAGATCGCGGCGCAGGAGGAAGGCACGCGCGCCATCGAGGCTCTGAACGTGACGGTGAACACGGCCGTCGTGCAGCTCGCCGACAGCAAGGAGAAGAGCCGCGAGATGGGCGGGCGCGTGGAGCGCACCGAGGCCACGACGCAGCGCATCGACACCACCACGAGCACCATGGCCAAGCAGCTCGATGAGGTTCATGCAATCGTCGTCCGTCGCAAGGGAGCGGGCGATGAAGGTTAGAAAGGAGTCCGGAGATGGACAAGGAAAGCATTATCAAGTGGGCGAAGGCCGCAGTTGTTCGCGCCGTCAAGACCGGCGCTCAGGCCATCGTCACGCTCGTCGGCTCGGACATGGTGAACATCGTGTCGCTCGACTGGCCGCAGATTCTCGGTATCACCGCAACGATGATGGTACTGTCCGTGTGCACCAGCATCGCCGGCGTTCCGGAGGTGGAGTCGGGCGCAAGCCCGCTCTCAAAGCAGCTGCCGTCGGACTAGCCCTCTCGCTCGCCGCCGTTGCCGGGTTCGTCGCGCTCGTCGTGATGACGCAGCCCGAGCCTGAGCCGGTGGGCGAGCCTGAGCCGATGATCGTGTACGACACGCCCGCCGAGCCGCAAGTCCCGCTCTACATGCAGACGGACGAGCGGTGGGGCGGGCTTCCCTACGCCGATGCAGACCTCGCCACATCAGGTTGCGGCCTCACGTGCGCGGCCATGGCTTGGGAGAGGCTTTCGGGCGAGACGTGCACGCCCGCCATGCTCCTCAACCTCGTCGGCAACGACTACGTTCAGGCCGGGCAGAACTACATGCCCGGGTTCTGCGAGTGGATGGCGCAGCAAGACCCGACGCTCGACTACACGGTTCTCTACGAGGACAGATCGCGGGCTCTTGAGGAGTCCGCCGCCGGGCGCTTGGTGTTCGGAACCATGGAGGGCGCGCTTCACGAGGACGGGCGCGAGTACGGCGGCCACGTCGTGCTCATAACGGAGAACCTTTACGGCCACATCACCATCCACGACCCCTGCGAGGCATACCCCGCAGCGCTCGACTACGACGAGTTCAACGCTGTCGCTTGGGACTACTTCATCTCGATCGGAAGGGGCTAACATGTCCATGAACGGAATCGACATCAGCAACTGGCAGGCGGGCATCAACCTTGACGCCGTGCCCTATGACTTCATCATCGCCAAGGCCACTCAGGGCAAGACCTACGTCTCGCCGGACTGCGCGCGTCAGGTCGAGCAGGCCCGCGCTCGCGGCAAGCTGTTCGGCACCTACCACTACATCGACGGCTCCGGCGCTATCGGCGAGGCAGACTTCTACATCGACAACATCAAGAACTGGGTCGGCGAGGGAATCCTGTGCCTCGACTGGGAGAGCGAGCAGAACGCCGCGTGGGGCAACGAGGACTACCTGCGTCAGGTCGCGCAGCGCGTCATCGACCGCACCGGCATCCCGCCCATCATCTACGTGCAGCAGAGCCGCATGGCCAAGGTGAAGCCCGTCGCGGACGCGCTCAACTGCGCCCTGTGGATCGCCCAGTACGCCAACATGAACAAGACCGGCTATCAGGACGCGCCTTGGAACGAGGGCGCATACTCCTGCGCCATTCGCCAGTACAGCTCGTGCGGTCGGCTCTCCGGCTACAGCGGCAACCTCGACCTCAACAAGGCGTACATGGACGCTGCGGCGTGGAAGAAGTACGCCAACCCCGGCGGTAGCGCCTCGGCCCCCGCGCCGTCCCCGTCTCAGCCGTCTGGCTCCGCGCCGTCCGGCTCGACGCTCGATCTCGTGTACCACATCGTGACCAACGACATCAACGGCAACGCCCGCAGGGACTACTGCGGAAGCCGCTACGACGAGGTTCAGGGCTTCATCAACGACACCCACGACGCCTCCGCGTCCACGCTCGCCGAGTGGATCAAGGCCGGGAAGTACGGCAACAACCCCGTTCGGGAGACCGTCATCGAGGCGTGCGGCGGCAAGTACCAGGAGGCGCAGGACATCATCAACGGCAAGGGCAAGTCGACCACCTATACGGTTAAAAGCGGCGACACGCTCTCCGGCATCGCGGCCAAGTTCGGCACCACCTATCAGGCGATTGCGGCCAAGAACGGCATTAGCGACCCTGATCTCATCTACGTCGGGCAGAAGCTCGTGATCTAGCCGTGGTAGAATCGTCTCGGCGCTGCCTGGAGGCTTAGGCGGCGCGGCGTAGCGGGATGATGAGGCCGAACCCGCCGGGTAGGCTGATGGGTTCGGGAAATACTTCGCCCGGTACACCACGCGAACACAGTGCGAACCCACCGCCGGGTTCGCACTTTTTTTGTGCCTGGAGCGCGACGCGAATCTCGGTTAGGTCTCCAACCTCGTCCCTGAAGTTGAACACCAAGAGCACGCAGTCATCGAACAGGTACGCCTCGCGCACGATGCTCCCGAAGATGAAGTCCTCGTCATCCCGGTTGAAGCCGTGCATCATGTAGCCCACGATGTCATCCTCGGTGATCTCGCACATCTGGCTTGCGAGCACCCCGTGGCGGTTGTGGAGGTTCTTCAGCTGCGCCTTAATCTCGTCGTTGCGGGCAACCATCTCGTCCGTCACGAAGCCCTTCATGGCCGCCTGCGTCATGTTGTGCTGCTCGCGCTCCAGGGAGACTATCTGAGCCTCTATCGAGGCCATCTCGGCCTCCTCCTCGCCCGGCTCGACGTACGCCTCCACGATGCGCCTTGCGAGCATCCTCATGCGGCGCTCGTCCGAGCACGTCTCCAGAACCGCATCGGCTATGGAGTCCTCCAGAAGCTCCCTGCGCACCCACGGGCGCTTGCAACCGTCGCCCTCCTTGCAGGCGTAATAGTGGTACCGCTTGCCCTTCTTCCCCGTTCCTGCCGTGCCGTGCATGGGCTTGCCGCAGAAGCCGCAGAAGAGCTTGCCCGTGAGCCGGTACACGTCCCAGTTCTCGTCCTTGCGGCGCTTCCTGGGAACCACGGCCTGCGAGCGGGCGAACGTGACCTCATCGATGATCTGCGGCATTCCGCCCGGAACCTCGATGCCGCCCCATGAGTAGAGGCCGGTGTACGCCTTGCGGTTCAGGACGCGCCACGCCCAGTTGTAATCGACGGGCTTGCCCGTGGTGGTAGTCCACCCCCGGCTCGCCATCTCGCGTGCTATGGAGTTCACGCTGTTTCCGGAGATGTGCATGGAGAACATCTCCCTAACGGCGTTCGCCTCCGCCTCGTTTATCACGTAGCACCGCGTCTCGGGGTCTGTGGAGTACCCGAATATGCGGTACCCGTTGTCCCTGGCCTTCAGGGCGTTGCCCTCCATGCCCCTGCGCACCTTGCGTGCGAGGTCTTTCACGTAGTACTCGGAGAGCAGTTCAAGCATACCCTCCTGCAACCCGCCCTCCGGCGTGTCCTCGACCTTCTCAGAGGCGCTTAGGACGCGCACGCCGCATTCGCGGAGCATCTTCTTGTACGTGGCCGAGTCGTACCGATCGCGGGAGAAGCGGTCGAACATGTAGACCACCACGTAGTCAGACTCCGGAGCGTTGGCTATCATCCTACGGAACTCCGGGCGGTGGTCGGTCTTGCCCGATAGCGCATAGTCCTTGTATTCCGCGACCACCTCTATGTCCTCGGCCTCGCAGTAGTCGCGGCACACGCGCAGCTGGTCGTCTATCGACGCCTCGCGCTGCTTGTCCGAGGAATAGCGGGCGTATAGAACCGCCGTCTTGTGTGCCATAATCTAATCGTCTCCTTTCTAGGAGAGACTGTTGCCCCGGTGATGTGTCTTGGCGGACGCACCGGGGCGCTTTATTTCTCACCGGATAGTATTTCGGCTCTCTTTCGTCCTTCGTCCAACAGGCCGGGATACTTCTCTATCACTTGCTTTGCCCGCTTAGTCAAAGACCATCTACGCCCTGCAAGGCATGTCACGTATTCAATCAGGTCATACAGTTCGAGTTCGTCAAGGCATTCGTTCATTTCGTCCCTGTTGAATACGTCGCGCTCTTTCCATTCGATTGATCCGTTGCGCTCAATCATATAGAGGACAGCAAGCGCATCGATGTCTATGCGCGAGATAGTCTCACGCATGTCCTCATCCCTTTTTCTTTCTGCCTCCTCCTCGGCAATCCGGCGCGCTTTTTTGCCCTCTTCAATGCGAACGCGTTCCGCCGCCGCAGCAGCCTCTACATCGGTGTCTCGTTTTTCGAGTTCGAGCTCCAATTCACGTATACGTCCATCTTTGTTGACCATTTCTCTCTTGTGCGTGGCATTTCGCCAAAGCAACGCCGCCAGGAACCCAATACCTGCCGTCATAAGGCTCCATATCACGAACGGCCAAGGGTTATCCACTGCAAATGGAATCACAGCAACCCATGACCCGCTCACCTTTCCACAGATTGCGATAGCGATGTTGTACGCGACAGTTCCAACAACACCGCCTCCAACCCAGTCTGGAATCTTATCTCTGACGCCGCTCATACCAACCGCCTCAGCTTTCGTCATAAGTCATACGCGCCATTTCTTCGAGCGATACACCTAGGGCATCGGCTATCGCCTTTGCCTTTCCTAAGGTCGGCTCCTTTGCCCTTCCTTTAAGAAGAGCGTTGATTGTCGAGCGCGGTGAACCTATGGCGTGCGCAAGTTCTGCGGGCGTCATCCCTTTCTTTTCAAGGTAGTACGCAAGCACGTCGCGGTACTCCATCTCACGCCTCTCCTAGAGTACAATTATTTACACGTACAAAGTATTGCACGGTGCAAAACTTTGTACAATACTGTGAGGCGTACAAAGTTTTGTACGCAAGAGAAAGGAGAAGCATGAACCTGCAAGAGAAGGTTGGCCATTACGTCGAGGCCAACGAGACGACGATGGGGGCTGTTGCAGACAAGCTCGGCATCAGTCGGTCGTCGCTCTTCAACAAGCTGCGAGGCTCGAACGAGTTCAGCCTTTCTGAGGCATTCAACCTGTCCCGCATTCTCGGCATGACGGTTGACGAACTCTGCCGTCTTGCAATGAAGAGCGATTAGCCGCATAGGAGGCTTGCAAATGAAGATCACCATCACAGAGAGCAGAACCGCAGGGGAGTACACGGCAGCTCAGGTCGTTGAGATCGACACCTCAGACCGCAAGCTCTTCCAGGGGGTCGCGTCCCCGGAGGCTCACGAGTTCTTCCGCCGCTCCGGCTCCAAGAAGCGCGAGGACGCCGAGACGGAAGTCTCCGGTGACTAGCATGAGCGCCGCCGAAACGACCCGGAACCAGGCGCATGCGGCCTTCTGCGAGCGCAGGTCCGCGTCCGAACTCCTCCGCCGCATCCGCTGGTGGAAGTGGCGCAACGCGCCGCGTGCGAGGTAGCGGGCGATGAACTGGACTACCGACGAAATCCGCTACCTCGAAGAGCACCAGGGCGAGGGAGCCATGGCCATAGCCGAGGCTCTAGGCCGCACGGTCATATCCGTGCAGGTTCAGGCGTGCCGCTATGGCATATCGCTCGTGCCTCGGTGGCGCTGCCCCAAGTGCGGCGCGGTCACGCGGAAGCCCCTCTCGTCCATCACCGGGTGGTGCGCCAACTGCACCAAGGAGGCTCGACGTGACCGCATCGCGGAAGAGGTGCGGGAGATGGAGGAGGAGGTGAGGCGGGCGGAGCGCGAGAACCGCGAGAGGCAGGCGCTGTACTCGAAGAAGCACCGCATGAAGAAAAAGCTCGAATCAATGAAAAGCGAATGAAAACCAGCAGGTAAACGACGAGAGAGAAGGGAGAGAGATGAGCTTCTACACAAAACAGGGCACCCCCGCCTACCACAGCAAAAGCGCCCTGAGCGGCCATGTGGCCAAGAGAAGCGTAACACGCCGGATGACCGTGCCGGCCGAGATCGAACGAGAAAACCAGATGAGGGCGTTCAAGCTCGGCGCGATGCTCGGGTTCGTCGCGGCTGCGGTCGCGTTCGCCATCGTCCTGTGGGGGTGGGTCATCCCCACCATGGACGCCGCCGTTGCCACCGCCCAGGGGATGGTCTCATGACGGAGCCGAGCAACCAGATGGCGCTCCCCGGACTCGACCCCAAGGGCGAGCAGCGCATGGCGGACGCGCGGGCGTGGGTGGCGAGCCACCCGGACGAGTTTGCGTGGTACAAGGCGCAGGCGCGCCGCGAGTGCGCAAAGACGCACGACCGCAAGGCAAGCCCCAACCGGTGCATCTACGGCATGCGCATCAACTTCGGCATCGAGCTGCCCAACCATTTCGCCCCGTACCTCGCCCGCATCGCCATGGAGCAAGACCCGAGCATCCGCATGCGGATTGCCAGGAGCGATGCCGACCAGTACACGACGGCGGTTCTCAAATGAGCTGGCGCACGAGCGTCGCGGGCGAGGCTCGCGCCGTCGCCGAGCTTCCCGAGATCGTTGGGAAGCAGCGCCCGAGGGCTACGGTGCGCGGCGGCCACGCCCGCATCTACACGCCGCGCAAGACGCGCGTGTTCGAGGAGTGCGTCCGCAAGGCGTGGCGGGAGCAGGTGGGCGAGGAGTGGGCTGGATTCACCGGCTCCGTCACCGTCACGGTCTCCGTCACCCGCGAGCTGGCCAAGAGCAACCCCAAGAGGTGGGCAGGTCGGCAGGACGTGCAGAAGCCGGACGTTGACAACGTGCTGAAGGCCGTCCTCGACGCCCTCAACGGCCTCGCGTACGCCGATGACGCGCACATAACGCGCGAGCTTGCCGAGAAGATGCCGCGAACCCCGCATGGGAGCGGAAACCAGATCTCAATTCACTGCATCTACTACACCGAGACATTCGAGAAGGAGTAACGACCATGAAGTACTTCGAGGAGAACAAGCTGGAAGGCGCGGAGCTGAAGGAGCTGCACCGCACCCTCATCAAGACCTCCGGCATCGTTACGAGCAACCTATTCTTCCACCAGGTTGAGGACGAGGCCGACACGAACGAGCATCGCGAGACGCTTGCCCGAAGCGCCTACGCCCTCATCGCCGTGTGCGAGGCAATCATCGCCCGCGTTCCCGAGGAAGAGGCTCGCAACGCCCTCGCCGACGTTCGGGAGCAGTTCAAGCCCGTCGATGAGGACGACGTTGACGACGCCATCAAGGTGCTCCTCAAGGCCATCTTCGACTAGAGGGAGCCATGAAGCAGACCATCAAGGCCAACTTCAAGCAGGCGAACGTGAAGGGCGGCGTGGCCACGCTCACCTTCGAGGTGCTTACCAGCTCCGAGGGCGCGTTCGAGATCATCAAGCACAGCGGCGAGAACGTGATTCTGGGCATCACGCCCGAGCAGGAGACGTTCGCGTTCGATGACGAGACCGGGGAGGTTCTGTAATGGAGACCGCAATCACCAAGGACGAGAAGCTGGCGCTGCTCTGCGCCCTCGACAAGCGCGTTACCCCCGCGCTGAAGGACGCCAAGGACGAGGCTCGCGCCGAGATCATGGACAAGTACGCCGAGGACGGCACCGACCGCAAGGCAATCCTCGTCGGCGGCGAGAAGGTTGGCGAGGTCGGCATCAGCTACTCAAAGCCCGCGCCGTTCATCTACGCGGAGCAGATGCCGGCTGCGCTGGAGTTCCTGCGCCAGGTCGGCCTCGTGCAGGAGACGCCGGCGAAGGGCTGGGAGAACCAGTTCGACCTCATTGGCGGGCGGGTCGTCTACAAGCCCACCGGCGAGGTCGTTGAGTGGGCGGGGTGGAACCCCAAGGCCGCCAAGACGGCGGCGGTGCGCGGGTGCAAGCCCGAGGACGTTCTTCGCGCCTTCGGCAACCGCATCGCGAGCGTGGACGCCATCGCCCTGCTCGATGGGGAGGTGGAGTAATGGTTTCGCGTATCGACTCGCTTCCCGCCGGCTGGAAGCGCCTCAACGGGGCGTCCACGGCTACCTCCGGCTGGTTCTGGGCTAGCAACGGTGCCTCCCGCTTCGGCGCCGGAACGACCCCATGAGCAAGGAACCGCGATGCTCAGAACCTCATTACTTGAACATATACAAGAGCGCTTCGGCGCCCAGAAGACCGGCGGCCACGGCGGCCTGGAGATCATGCGCCACATCGGCCCTGGGCTCCTTGTGACCGTCGGTTTCATCGACCCCGGCAACTGGGCTTCAAACCTGGCCGCAGGCGCACAATACGGATACACGCTGCTATGGATGGTGACGCTCTCGACCGTGATGCTGATCGTATTGCAGCACAACGTCGCACACCTGGGCATCGCCACGGGCCTCTGCCTGTCGGAACCCGCATGGTCGCGCCCGTTGCTGGGTTCGGCCGTGCTGGCGTCGATCTCCACCTCGCTGGCCGAAATCCTGGGCGGGGCGATCGCATTGCAAATGCTGTTCGGCGTACCGGTGCGCATCGGCGCGCTGCTGGTGCTCGTGTTCGTGGTCGTCATGCTCTTCACCAACAGCTACCGGCTGATCGAAAAATGGATCATTGCCTTCGTCTCGATCATCGGGCTGTCGTTCATCTACGAACTG
>ENA-ORSS01004060-ORSS01004060.1-human-gut-metagenome-genome-assembly--contig:-NODE-4060-length-11278-cov-9.655618_pt1 | contig 11278 bp, 8 predicted proteins | sample MGYA00241899_ERZ509162 | MGnify/ENA primary metagenome ERZ509162 (study PRJEB26280, sample SAMEA2338641) | human gut metagenome | biome: human gut; feature: human-associated habitat; material: faeces... | reverse complement strand
TCCCTTCGGGACATTTCCCCCTGATAGGGGGAATCGGCCCCTGGGAGGGGAGCCTCTGGTTATCCGACGATATCCTCATACAGAGTCTGCATGGCTTCGACGGTGCAGTCGGTGAAGCGGTTCTGGGCGGCGAGCTCGGGGGTGTAGTCCTCCAGGAGCATGGGGCGGTAGTCATACCAGCCGGACGCAGGGTCGCGGAGGATGACGTTGATGGTGGGCTTCAGCTCGTATTCCTCCACGCGTGCGCCGTCCTTGTCCTTGACGATCGTGACGCTCGCCATGCCGCCGAGCAGATTGATCATCTCCTTCTGGTGCGACAGGAAGTTGCCGAGGCTGTAGTAGACCGGAACGTCCCGGCCGTCCGCGGCTGTGAGCAGCCCGGTCGGCTGCAGCGTGTGCGGATGGCCGCCGATGATGAGATCCGCGCCCGCGTCCGCCATCTCCTGCGCCCAGCGCAGCTGACTCTCATCCGGCGAAAGCTCGTCCTCCGTCCCCCAGTGCGGGAAGACGATGACGAAGTCGGCCTCCTGCTTGGCCTGCGCGATGCGGCCGCAGACCGTGTCGGTGCTCGAGAGCATATCCACCATCCAGTGCTTTTCGGGCATGGAGTTGTTGAGTCCGTAGGTGAAATTCAGCATGGCGATGCGGATGCCGTTTTTCTCCACGATGGGGATGACCGCAGCATCGGCCTCCGAGTCGTGGATGCCGAGCGTCGTGATGTCGGGGTAAGTTTCATGGAAGTAGCGGAGCGTGTCGGTGACGCCGGTCTCCTTTTTGTCGAAGCAGTGGTTCCCGGCGAAGGTCACCACATTGAAGCCCGCGTCCGCCAGCGCGTCGGCGACCTCGATGGGCGAGCCGAAGATCGGATAGCTCGCGATCAGCGATCGATCCTGGACCAGAATGGTCTCCTGATTGATGCAGGCGAGGTCGTACTGCTGCACGATGGGGCGGATGTCGTCAAAAAACGGGGTGAAGTCGTAGCCGCCCTCGGGCGTCTCGGCGGACCAGTAGACGCAGTTGTGGATCAGATTGTCGCCCACCGCCATCAGCGTGACGCGCGCGGGCTCCGGCTCCGGCTCGGCCGCAGGTTCCGGGACCGCCTCCGGCTGCGCGCCGGAGACGGTCTCTTCCGCGGTCTGGACCGGCAGCTGCGCCGCAGCGTCCGGCTGGCCGGAGACGGCTGCCGCCGCCGGCCGTGCATCGGACTGCCGCGGCAGAAAGGCCTGCCGCACCACCCAGCTGCCGCCGAGAATGACGGCAGCCAGCAAAAGCAGGATCAGGATCAGACCCAGGGCAAAGGAGGGCTTTTTGTTCGGCTTCACGGACATCGGATGCACTTCCTTTCTGTATAGCTGCGCCGGCTTGCTTTACTGTAAGATCCCGTATTCCGCCTTGACGGTCAGGATGCGCAGCACGCTCTCGTCGATGCGCGATTGCGTCAGCGTGCCGTCTGCCACGGCGGCTTTGACCGCGTCAAACGCGCCCTGCAGGTCAGACGGCATGAGGATCATGTCGCACCCGGCGGCAAGCGCCTGTACGGCGGCCTCGCCTGCGGAATAGTGGTCGGTGATGGAGGACATGGACTGCGAGTCGGTGATGATGACGTTCTGGTAGCCGAGCTTGTCCCGCAGGATGTCGGTCACGATGGCGGAGGAAAGATCGGCGGGCGTGTCGCTGCCGGTCACGTTCGGGTAGGACAGGTGCGTGACCATGACGAACGGGACGCTCCCTTCCTGCGCGATGATCGACTGGAAGGGGACCAGGTCGCAGCTTTCCAGCTCATCCAGCGTTTTTTCCACGATGGACGTACCGTTGTGATCGTCGACCGTGGCGCTGCCGTAGCCGGGGAAGTGCTTGAGGCAGGAGACGATGCCCTCTGCCCGCAGACTCTTGACGATGACGCCCGCGAGCGACGCGCATAGCTCCGGATCCGAGCCGAACGAGCGGCTGCCGATCACGCTGTCAACGCCGGAGACGACGTCGCAGTCCGGCGCGAAATCCAGATTGAAGCCGAGGCTGGTCAGATTGGCCGCGAGCGTCTGCCCGGCGGCATAGACCTGCGCGGGATCGGCGCTCTGGCCGAAGGAGCGCATGTCGGCGACCTTCGTGCCGCCCAGCGCCTCGTTCGCGCCGATGCGGCTGACCGTGCCGCCCTCCTCATCCACGCCCAGAAACAGCGGGATCTTCGCATACGACTGCGTGTTGGCGAGCAGCGCGGCGGCCTGCGCCCGGTCTTCAAGGTTCTTGGCAAAGTAGACGATGCCGCCGACCGGGTACTGCGCGAGCGCATTTTTTGTCGCCTCGCCCGCGACGGTGGCGGTATTGACGTTCGTGATGGCCTCCGGCGTGACGAAGAACAGCTGCCAGAGCTTCTCATCCTCCGTCATGGAGGCGAGGGTGGCCTGTGCGGTCTTCTGCGCGTCGGTGACGGGGGTGTCGTCCGGCGCGGCGGGATCCGCGGCGGGCTCGGACGGCTGCTCGCTGTCCGGCTGCTCCGGCTGCGCGGCCTCGGCCTGCTCGGGCAGCTCGCCCTCATACGGCGCTTCGCGCTCCGGCTCCACGGCGGTCTGCTCGGAGGAGAAGACGGAGTCGGTCTGGATGGTCTCGGCCTGCTGCGGCTGCTGCTTTTCCGGGAGCGTCTTCCAAAGAAGCACGCCTACACCGCCGAGCAGCGCGATGCAGAACAGGATGGCGAGAACGGCGGGTAATTTGCTGCGCGGGTGATCCATAGAATGCGGTACCTCACTTATGATAGAGCGTGTGCGACTGATAGACAGGCTCAAACGTGACGTTCATGCCCAGACGCTTGAACATGCCCTCGTCGACGGAGGACAAAATGACGGACGAATGCACCTGGCTGCCGCGAAGCGAGGCCAGCGCCTCCATGGCCAGCTCTGCCGTCGGGTTCGTGACGGCGCTGATGGACAGCGCGATCAGCACCTCGTCGGTGTGCAGGCGGGGGTTGGAGTTGCCGAGATGCTCGATCTTCAGATGCTGGATGGGCGCGAGGACCATCGGGGAGATGAGGTTCACGCGGTCGTCGATCCCGGCGGAGAGCTTGATGGCGTTGAGCAGGGCGGCGCAGGACGCACCCATGAGCCCGGAGGTCTTGCCGGTGACGATCCGGCCGTCCGGCAGCTCGATGGCGGCGGCGGGCGCGCCGGTCTCGGCGGCCTTGGCCCGGGCGGCGGGGACGGTCCTGCGCATGCTGACGTCCAGATGCAGGGAGTTCATGAGCATCTCCTGCTTGCGCAGCTCCTCGGGCATGGCGATGCCCTTCTTGACAGCACAGGCGGAGGCAAAGTAGCGGCGGATGATCTCCTGATACGACGCCTCGCGGCAGACCTCGTCGTCGCAGATGGCGAAGCCCGCCATGTTGACGCCCATGTCCGTCGGGCTCTTGTACGGGCACTCGCCGAAGATGGAGCGGAAGATCGTCTCAAGGACCGGATAAATTTCAATATCGCGGTTGTAGTTGACCGTCGTCTCGCCGTAGGCCTCGAGGTGGAAGGGGTCGATCATGTTGACGTCGGCCAGATCCGCCGTCGCCGCCTCGTAGGCAAGGTTGACCGGGTGCTTGAGCGGGAGATTCCAGATCGGGAACGTCTCATACTTGGCGTAGCCCGCGTTCACGCCGCGCTTGTGCTCCTGATACAGCTGGCTGAGGCAGGTGGCCATCTTGCCCGAGCCGGGGCCCGGCGCGGTCACGATGACGATGGGGCGGCTGGTCTCGATGTACTCGTTTTTACCGTAGCCGTCGTCGGAGACAATGAGGCCGATGTTCGAGGGATAGTCCGCGATGGGGTAGTGGCGGTAGACCTTCACGCCCAGCGCCTCCAGCTTGCGCTGGAACAGGTCGGCCGCGTGCTGCCCGGCGTACTGCGTGATGACGACGCTGCCGACGTACAGCCCGATGGAGCGGAAGGTATCGATCAGCCGCATCACGTCCAGATCGTAGGTGATGCCGAGATCGCCCCGGCGCTTGTTCATCTCGATGTGGGCCGCGTTGATGGCGATGACGATCTCCGCCTGGTCCTTGAGCTGCAGCAGCACCTTCATCTTGCTGTCCGGCAGGAAGCCCGGCAGCACGCGCGAGGCGTGGTAATCGTCAAACAGCTTGCCGCCAAATTCCAGATAGAGCTTGCCGCCGAAGGTGTGCACGCGCTCGAGGATCCGCTCAGACTGCAGACGCAGATACTTTTCAAGATCAAATCCGATTTTTGCCATAATGATGTTCTTTTCCTTTTCTTCGTAGTTGCACAGAATCATATTCATTCACCATAAATGATACCGCGAATCGCGCCGGACTGCAACCGTCTGCCGGGGAAAAAATAGACCAAACTTTCCATCTCCTTTTTGAGAGGTTTCGACAACTCCCCGCCGGAAGTGGAAACCTTGACTTTGGCTGGGAAAGAAAGTATAGTATAATCAATATAGTGGGCCATTCGCCCAACTTACAGCACGAAATATTGTGAGGAATCCGCATGAAACAACAAAAAGCCTACGGAAACGAGTCTATCTCGTCTTTGAAGGGCGCGGACCGCGTCCGGCTGCGGCCGGCGGTCATCTTCGGCTCCGACGGCCTCGAGGGCTGCGAGCATGCCGTCTTTGAGATCCTCTCCAACGCCATCGACGAGGCGCGCGAGGGCTACGGCAAACAGATCCTGGTCACCCGCTTTGCCGACCATTCCATCGAGGTCGAGGACTTCGGCCGCGGCTGTCCCGTCGACTGGAACGAAAAAGAGGGCCGGTACAACTGGGAGCTCGTCTTCTGCGAGCTCTACGCGGGCGGCAAATATCAGAACAATACCGGCGGTGACTACGAATTCTCCCTCGGCCTCAACGGCCTCGGCTCCTGCGCCACGCAGTATTCGTCCGAATACTTCGACGCCACTATCCGCCGCGACGGCTATAAATACTCCCTCCACTTTGAAAAGGGCGAGCTCGTCGGCAAAATGAAAAAGGAACCGACCGACCGCAAGGCCACCGGCTCCGTCTTCCGCTGGAAGCCCGATCTCGAGGTCTTCACCGACATCGATATCCCCAAGGAGTACTTTGAGGACATCCTCAAGCGCCAGGCCGTCGTCAACGCGGGCGTGACCTTTACCTTCCGCAACGAGGAAGACGGGAAATTCACGAAGACCGACTACTGCTATCCCAACGGGATACTGGATTATGTCAACGAGATCGCGGGCGAGCAGACGCTCACCATGCCGCAGTTCTGGCAGGCCGAGCGCAAGGGCCGCGACCGCGAGGACAAGCCCGAGTACAAGGTCCGCATCTCCGCCGCCCTGTGCTTCTCCAACCGCGTCAGCCGTCTGGAGTATTACCACAACTCCTCCTGGCTCGAGCACGGCGGCGCGCCGGAAAAGGCCGTCAAAAACGCCTTCGTCTACGCCATCGATGCCTACTGCAAGCAGGCGGGCAAATACACCAAGGGCGAGTCGAAGCTCACGTTCCAGGACGTGGCCGACTGCCTCGTCCTCGTGACGAACTGCTTCTCCACGCAGACCTCCTACGAGAACCAGACCAAAAAGGCCATCACGAATAAATTCGTGCAGGACGCCATGACCGAGTTCTTCCGCGACCGTCTGCACGTCTACTTCATCGAAAACAAGCAGGAGGCCGACCGCATCGCCGATCAGGTCCTCGTCAACAAGCGGAGCCGCGAGTCGGCCGAAAAGGCCCGCCTGAACATCAAAAAGAAGCTGACCGGCAGCCTTGACATCGCCAACCGTGTGCAGAAGTTCGTCGACTGCCGCACGAAGGACGTGTCGAAGCGCGAGATCTATATCGTCGAGGGCGATTCCGCCCTTGGCTCCGTCAAGCTCTCGCGCGACGCGGAGTTTCAGGGCATCATGCCCGTCCGCGGCAAGATCCTCAACTGCCTGAAGGCCGATTACGAGCGCATTTTCAAATCCGACATCATCACCGACCTTATCCGCGTGCTCGGCTGCGGCGTAGAGGTGCAGACGAAGAAGACGAAGGACCTGTCCGCGTTCGACCTTGAGAACCTCCGCTGGAACAAGGTCATCATCTGCACCGACGCCGACGTCGACGGCTACCAGATCCGCACGCTGATTTTGACCATGATCTACCGGCTCTGCCCCACGCTTATTCAGGAGGGCTACGTCTATATCGCGGAGTCGCCCCTTTATGAGATCACCTGCAAGGACAAGACGTGGTTCGCCTACACCGACGCGGAGAAGACCGAGATCGTCAAGAAGCTCGAGGGCAAGAAGCTCTCCATCAACCGCTCCAAGGGCCTCGGCGAAAACGACCCCGAGATGATGTGGATGACCACCATGAACCCCGCCACCCGCCGCCTCATCAAGGTCATGCCCGAGGACATGGAACGCACCATGCAGGTCTTCGACCTCCTCCTCGGCGACAACCTCCAGGGCCGCAAAGACCACATCGCCGAAAACGGCTACAAATACCTCGACCAGCTGGACGTGTCGTGACCCGTCCAAAGGCTCTCCCCTATAGGGGAAGCCTTGGTGCGTGTGAAAATCCAAAGCCTCCCCTCTCAGGGGAGGTGGCTCGGCGCAGCCGAGACGGAGAGGTTGCAGCAAATTTGCGACGACCTCTCAGTCAGCCTGCGGCTGACAGCTCCCCTGAAAGGGGAGCCATGTCCGCTGCGGCGGGCTAACCCCTCAGGCCCTTCGGGCCAGCTCCCCTTGACAAGGGGAGCCTTGCGTTTGCGCAAGCCCAAAGCCTCCCCTTGCTAAGGGGAGGTGCCGAACGAAGTGAGGCGGAGAGGTTCCGTCTGCGGAATCTGCTCCGTCTGGGATGCGACCTCCATGACCCAGAATTCCCGGCGGTCTCCGGCCGCCAGACAATAAGGAACGAATCACTATGCCAAAGAAAAAACAACCGGAAAGCAGAAAGCAGGACGATCCTGTGATGGGGCTGCGGGCGGAGGTGCTCGAGCAGCCGATCTGCCAGACGCTGGAGTCGAACTACATGCCCTACGCCATGTCGGTCATCGTCTCGCGCGCCATCCCGGAGATCGACGGCTTCAAGCCATCGCACCGCAAGCTGCTCTACACCATGTATGAGATGGGGCTTCTGACCAAGCCCCGCACAAAATCCGCCAACATCGTCGGCCAGACGATGAAGCTGAATCCCCACGGCGACGCCGCCATCTATGAGACCATGGTCCGCCTCGCCCGCGGCAACGAGACGCTGCTGCACCCCTTCGTCGACTCCAAGGGCAACTTCGGCAAGGTCTACTCCCGCGACATGGCCTACGCCGCCTCCCGCTACACCGAGGCGAAGCTCGAGCCGATCTGTCAGGAGCTCTTCCGCGACATCGACGCCGACACCGTCGACTTCGTCGACAACTACGACGGCTCCATGCAGGAGCCTGTCCTTCTGCCGACGACCTTCCCGAACGTCCTCGTCTCGGCCAACATGGGCATCGCCGTCGGTATGGCGTCGAACATCTGCTCGTTTAACCTCGCCGAGGTCTGCCGCACGACGATCGCGCTCATCAAAAACCCGGACGCGGACCTGCTCGACACGCTCCCGGCCCCGGATTTCCCGACGGGCGGCGAGATCCTCTACGATCCGGCGCAGATGCTGCAGATCTACCAGACGGGCCGCGGCTCGTTCCGCCTGCGGGCAAAATGGCGCTATGTCAAAGAGGGGAACATGATCGAGATCTATGAGATCCCCTATACCACCGCCACCGAGATCATCCTCGACAAGGTCGCCGAGCTCATCAAGGCCAACAAGGTCCGCGAGATCAGCGACATGCGCGACGAGACCGACCTGAACGGCCTCAAGCTCACCATCGACCTCAAGCGCGGCGCCGACCCCGACAAGCTCATGCAGAAGCTGTTCAAGACGACGACGCTGCAGGACGCCTTCGGCTGCAACTTCAACATCCTCATCGCCGGCATGCCGCGCGTGATGGGCGTGCGCGAGATCCTGCAGGAGTGGACCGCGTGGCGGACCGAGTGCGTGCGCCGCAGGCTCTATTTCCAGATGAACAAAAAGAAGGACAAGCTGCACCTGCTCAAGGGCCTCGGCCGGATCCTTCTCGATATCGACAAGGCCATCGCCATCATCCGCGAGACGGAGCTTGACGCCGAGGTCGTCCCGAACCTCATGATCGGCTTCGGCATCGACCAGATCCAGGCCGAATACGTCGCCGAGATCAAGCTGCGAAACATCAACAAGGAATTCATCCTGAACCGCCTGAAGGAGACGGAGTCTCTGGAAAAGGAGATCGCCGAGCTCGAAGCGACGCTCGGCTCCGAAAAGAAGGTGCAGGCGCTCATCTGCAAGGAGCTCGAGCAGGTCGCGCAGAAATACGGCAAGGAGCGCAAGACCACCCTTGTCTACGACCACGAGCTGCAGCAGGAGCCCGACGACGAGCCGGAAAACGATTACCCTGTCACCGTCTTCCTCTCCCGCGAGGGCTATTTCAAGAAGATCACGGCGCAGTCGCTGCGCATGTCCGGCGAGCAGAAATTCAAGGAGGGCGACAGCCTGCTTCTGACCTGCCCCGCGCAGAACAGCAGCGAAATGCTCGTCTTCACCGACAAATATCAGGTCTACAAGACCCGCATCTCCGACTTTGCCGACGGCAAGGCCTCCACGCTCGGCGATTACCTGCCCGGCAAGCTCGGCTTCGACGAGGGCGAGAGCTTCCTCACGGCCGTATTCCCCGGAAAATATGAGGGGAACCTGCTCTTCGTCTTCGAAAACGGCAAGGTGGCCAAGATCGCCGCCAGCTGCTACGACACGAAGTCCAACCGCAAGCGGCTCACCGGCGCCTACTCCGACAAGAGCCCGGTCAGGGCAATCATCGACCTGCCGGAGGAGAAACAGATCGTTGTCCGCGCCTCGGATGGCCGCGCGCTCATCTTCTCCACGGCCCAGCTCGCCGTCAAGACCACCCGTTCGGCGCAGGGCGTGGCCGTGATGAGCCTCAAGCGCAAGGCCGTCGTCGAATCGGCCGCGGAGCTGGAAAAAACGCTGATCAGCAACGTCGGCCGCTATTCGGCCCGCACGCTGCCCGCCGCCGGCGCGCTCGTCCGCCCCGAGGATATCGGCGAGACCCAGATGAAGCTGGACATCTGACGCAGGGAATGATAAAACCCGCACGAACACAACAGGGAGGATGACGGTTTGAAACGAGAAACATGCAGGACCATCTGGCAGATGGGATGGAAGATCACCCTCGGCTGCGCGATCTTCGCGCTGGGCTTCGACCTGTTTCTGGAGCCGAACAGCCTGAACGTCGGCGGCATGAGCGGTCTGGCGATGATCCTCCGCGAGCTCCTCGGCTTCGGCTCCATCGGCGTGCTGACGATGCTGCTGAACGTGCCGCTGTTCGTCCTCGGCGCGCGCAAGCTGGGGAAAAAGTTCCTGTTCGGGTCGCTGGCCGGGATGCTCCTGAGCTCCGCGTTCATCGATCTGTTCGCCGTGATCCCGGCCCCGAAGACCGAGATCCTGCTCGACAGTCTCTACGGCGGGCTGCTGGTCGGCCTCGGGCTCGGTCTCGTCTTCCTCTCCGGAGCGACGACGGGCGGGTCCGACATCGCGGCCAAGCTTCTGCGCCGCCGCTTCCGCTCGGCCAGCCTCGGCAAGGTCCTGCTGGCGATCGACCTGTTCATCATCTTCCTGACGGGCGTTGTCTTCCGCGATATCTCCAGGACGCTCTACAGCGCCCTGCCGCTGGCGGTCTCGTCGGTCGTCATGGATCAGCTGCTCTACGGGCTGGACCATTCCACCGTCGCGCTCATCATCTCCAAACACTACCAGCAGGTCTCCAAGCAGATCGAGACCCGGCTCGACCGCGGCGCGACCGTCCTTGACGGCAGCGGCAGCTATACGGGCCAGCCACGGCCGGTCCTCATGTCGGCCGTGCGTCAGCGCGAGCTGCCCGAGCTCAAGACCATCGTCCGCGAGATCGACCCCGACGCGTTCGTCATCCTCCTGCCGGCCCATCAGGTGCTGGGCGAGGGCTTCCGCCGCGCGGGCGACGAGCTGTAAGGAGGGACCGGCTTGAAACGAAGACTTCTGACCGTCCTTTTCGCCCTGCTTCTGCTCCTCCTGTGCGGCTGCGCCGCGCTGGTGCCGTCGGAATACACCCTCGTCACCCCGCACAACCCCGGGACCAAGACCGAGCAGCAGAGCGACGTGCTGACGGTCAGCAACTACAAGATGCTCAAAAACGCCCTGCGCACGCTCGTCCAGAACGGCGTGGAGCACGGCGTCATCCATACGAGCCAGTACGAGGCGGATATCGAAGCGGATCTGCCGCAGGCCGTCTACGAGATCGCCCGCGAGGATCCGATCGGCGCCTACGCCATCGACTATATCACGCACGACTGCACCCTGATCGTCGCCTATTACGAGATCAAGGTCGACATCACGTTCCGGGACGTCCTGACGCCGCTGGACGAGATCGAATACGTCGGCGGCGAGACCGAGGCCGGGCGTCTTATCAGCCGGGCGCTGGAGGACTACGACGACCATCTGACCCTCTACGCAACCTATCCCGGCCGGCCGGACTATGCCGCCCTTGTGCAGAACTACTGCGACAGCCACCTGCGCGAGCATGCGGCCGAGCCGGAGCTGACCGTCACCGAATACCCCGCCGACGCCCGCAACCGGATCGTGGAGCTGGTCTTTTCCTATCCCGCCTCCCGGCAGGAGCTGCAGGAGATGCAGCAGGACGTGCGCGAGAGTCTGGCGGCGGCAGAGGTCTACGTCCGCTACTGTACGAGCGAGACGGAGAAGGCCGCGCTGCTGTTTACCTATCTGGCCGAGCGCTTCCCGTATCAGCAGGGCGACAGCCGCACGCCGGTCTATTCCGCGCTCTGCCAGGGCGTGGCGAACAGCAAAAGCATGGCGCAGAGCTGGCAGCTGCTGTGTGACGAAGCGGGGCTCAGCTGCAGGACCGTCAGCGGTCTGCGCGGCGGCGAGGCCTACTGGTGGAACATCGTGACGCTCGACGGCGTGTCCTGCCACGTGGACGTGCTGCGCGATCTGCTGGACGGCAGCACGCTGCGGCTGCGGTATGATGAGGACATGGCGGGCGGCTATTACTGGGACGCTGAAGATGTCCCGGCCTGCCCCGCACCCGCCCCCGAGGAAGAAGAACCGGAAGCCCCCGCCCCCACCGAAGACCAACCCGCCTCTGAGGACCCCGCGGAGGATCCTGCCGAGACCCCGGAGGCGCAACCCACCGAACCCGAGACCCCCTAAGGCTCCCCTCCCAGGGGCCGATTCCCCCTATCAGGGGGAAATGTCCCGAAGG
>ENA-ORSS01004054-ORSS01004054.1-human-gut-metagenome-genome-assembly--contig:-NODE-4054-length-11291-cov-7.223122_pt1 | contig 11291 bp, 7 predicted proteins | sample MGYA00241899_ERZ509162 | MGnify/ENA primary metagenome ERZ509162 (study PRJEB26280, sample SAMEA2338641) | human gut metagenome | biome: human gut; feature: human-associated habitat; material: faeces... | reverse complement strand
CCTCCTAAAGCCGCCGTGTCAGCGTGTAGTCGTCACTCCTTTGTCGAGGGCATAAGGAACGGCGGCCTTGATGTTACTCAAAACCGCCGCAGTACCCGGAAAATCCATTTTGGGCGCACAAAGCTGCCTGCCCTGCAACGGTTTTTTTCTTTCCCCGTCTTGCGGGGCAGGATCGCTTGGCTTATTCGGTTTTAGTTTTGCTCTTGTTCGGCTGCCTCTTTCAGCCGGTCAAAACTCTCATCGCTGATGATGTGTTCAATACGACAGGCATCGGCCTCCGCAGTTTTGGGGTCAACGCCTGCGGTGATAAGCTGCTCGGTAAAGAAGCAGTGACGCTCGTAGATTTTTTCGGCTACCTCGCGGCCCACATCGGTCAGATGGAGAAAGTGATCTTCGTCCATCGTGAGAAAGCCGCCGTCCCGCAAGGTAGCCACTGCATGGCACACGCTGGGCTTTGACACCTCCATGTGCCGGGCCACATCTACGGAGCGTACCATACCGAGTTTCTTTTGGAGAACAAGGATGGTTTCCAGGTAGTCCTCCCCGGACGCATGAAGTTTCATCTGAACCTCCTTTACTGAGCCAGCTTCCAGCCGATGGCCTCCTGTCTGGCCGATACAAAGTCGGCATACAGGCCCTTCTGCTGGATCAGCTCCGCATGAGTGCCGCGCTGGACGATATGAGCGTTGTCCAGTACAAGGATCTGATCGGCGTTGCGGACGGTTTTCAGCCGGTGGGCAATCATGATGATAGTCTTGTCATGGGTCAGCTCCTCAATAGCCCGCTGCAATTCATCCTCATTTTCCGGGTCAACACTGCTTGTCGCCTCGTCCAAAATGATGATAGGTGCGTCCTTCAGCATGGCGCGGGCGATGGAAATCCGCTGTTTCTCGCCGCCGGACAGAGTGCCGCCGCCCTCGCCAATCACAGTGTCATAGCCATCCGGCAGGGCAGAAATAAAGTCATGGCAGCAAGCCTTCTTCGCCGCCTCAACCACCTGCTCATGGGTGGCGTCCGGGCAGCCAAACTTGATATTATTCTCAATCGTATCTGCAAAGAGGTATACGCTCTGGAACACCATCGAGATATTCTTCATCAGGCTGTCCAGCTTAAAATCCCGTACATCCGTACCGCCTATGGTAATCTTCCCGGCATTCACATCCCAAAAACGGGCAATCAGGTTGCACATCGTTGTCTTTCCTGCCCCGGAAGGGCCGACAATGGCCGTAGTCGTTTTTTCGGGAATGGTAAAGCTGACCTGATCTAATATCTTGCGGTCTGCGTAGGAAAAATCCACCTTGTCAAACACGATCTCGCTGGACTTCGGCGTAATGTCAGCGCCTTTCTCGTCCATTACCGGCGTGTCATCAATGGAGTTTGCCGTATCCATCGAGGCCGCCAGCATTTGCAGCAAAGAGGCCATATTCCCGGCGTTCTCCAAATCGTTGAACACCATGAAAGAAGCAATCACCAAAATCAGACCGTAGGCCAGCGACAGGGAGCCGTCCAGCCAGAACCAGACCGAGGCCAAAAGCAACAGGACGCTGAACACCCGGACAACAGCCTGTTTGATAGCGTCATAGGGAACGTTGGCCTTTGTCAATTTCAGGTTATCCCGGCAACTCGCCTTAATTGCACTGCCGATAGACTGCGTGCTGTCCCGTTCCAGTCCAAATGCTTTGACAATCCCCATCCCCTGAATGTACTCCAACACAGACTCCACAAGGGACTCCTGTGTGTGCTGGCGTACCCCGCTGAGCGCGGCAGATTTGCGAAGCGCCAGTTCCGCCGCCGCAAGGTAAATCAGGACACCGGCAGCGGCCACAAGACCGATCCGCCAGTCAAATACCAACAGGACGATGACGAGGGCAACCGAGTTGAAAAAACCGCCCAGCACTGACACCAGGACACGGGCTGCTGAGTTCTCTACATCACCCAAAGTTGTTGTGACAATGGCAGTAATATTCCCGATACTATTCTTGTTGAAGTAGCCCATCGGGATGTAGCGCAGCCGATCTCCGATGTGGATACGCTTTTCCGCCACCATGCAATAGCCGGTTTCCGTCTGCTCCATCGTGGAAAAATAGGTCGTGATGATACGCCCAATGAGGGAAACGGCCATAATTCCCAGCGAAATGCAGATAAACTTTCCGTCCCGGTTGTCAGATACTAACGCGCCGATCACTACAAAGAGGGCGGCAAACTGCATGGCTGAAAACAGCCCGGACAGGAATGAGAATAACAGGGATTTTTTTAGAAGCCCCTTTTTGCTGCCTGCAAAAGCAAAGATTTTTTTCAATGTTCCATACATCTGACAACACCCCCTTACATCTGGTCTTTCGCGCCGATGTGCGCCTGCCACATATCCCGGTAGAGGGGGCAGGTTTCCAGCAGCTTCTCATGCGTACCCTGTGCGTGGATGGTTCCATCCTTCACCACAACGATGTTATCTGCGCCAACAATGGTAGACAGCCGGTGTGCGATCACAATCAGGGTCTTGCCGACAGTTAAAGTGGAAATGGCTTTCTGCACCAGCGCCTCATTCTCTGGGTCGATATAGGCAGTTGCCTCGTCCAAAATGACAACCGGCGCATTTTTCAGCATGGCGCGGGCGATGGCAATCCGCTGGCGTTCACCGCCGGAAAGATGGGAACCGGCGCTGCCGACAACCGTATCATAGCCATTATCCAGCTTGCGGATAAAGGCGTCGCAGCCGCTTTGTTTGGCTGCCTGCTCCACCTCTGCGTCCGTGGCACTGGGTCTTCCCATGCGGATATTCTCCCGGATACTGCGGTTAAACAGGTAGTTGTCCTGAGATACATAGGAAATCTGGTCTGCAATTTCAGACAGCGGCATATCCTTCAGCTCATGGCCGCCGAGGGTAATGCTGCCGGATGTAACATCCCAATACCCGGCAATCAGCTTCGCCACCGTAGACTTGCCGGAGCCGGACGGCCCTACAAGGGCGGTCATGGTTCCGGGGTGGATGGCGAGATTCACATCATGCAAAACCTCTGTTGTCCCGTCATAGGAAAACGACACAGACCTAAGAGAAATGCCGGTATCTTCCAGCTTGATCGGCGTTTCTTTATGGTTCAGTTCTTCGGCGTTCAGAAGCTGGCTGATTTCTTCCACATTTGTCCCCAGTACAGCCAAATCGTCCGTAAAGGTAAAGGCCGCAATAATCGGCCCAATCAGCCCCAGCGAGAAAATCACAATGGACAGGAAGGTGGAAAGCTCCAGACTGCCGGAGAGCCAGAATGCAAAACCGCAGGGCAGCACGCAAATCAGCACTGAGGGCAGAATGGCGTTGTAGGCGCTCATGGTTTTCTGGTTTTCCCGCATCCAGTCCACATAGTAGTTGGCGTTATAATTCACCGCGTCAGAATATTTTTTGTAGGAACCGGCGGATTGGCTGAACGCCTTTACCACCTCAATCCCGCCGATATATTCCACGATGGCGTCTGTCATCTGCTTGCCTGCCTTGACAGCACCCTCCCACTTGACGGGATAGTTTTTCATACCGGCGGACATAACCACAAGGCCCACCACGAGAGTGACAAGGGACAAAAGCGCCATACGCCAGTCCAGAATAAGCAGGTACACGACAATCACAATGGGAACCAGCACATTTGCGGTCATTTCCGGGATCAGGTGTGCAAAGGTCGGCTCCATTCCCTCCACCCGGTCAACAATCGTCGTTTTATACTGGCCGGACGGAGTATCTAAAATCGTCCCCATCGGGACGCGAGCCAGCTTTGCGGTGATATTCTCCCGCAGATCACGCAGCGTGTAATAGGTCGCTGTGTGGGAAATGACTGTTGAAAGATTGGCGAAAACAACCTTTCCCAAATAACCGCACAATGCAACGATACAGGCCGTCATATAACTGGAAAAATCCTGCTCTCCCGACAGCATCAGTGTGACAATATGCGCCACGCAGAAATAGGGCACCATCTGGCAGGCCACGCCTAATACCGCAAGGATAATACTGCCGATGAATTTCCCGTGATAGGGCTTGCCCCATCCCCATAAGACGCCTATGGGCGACTCTTTCTTTTCTTCCTTCATTTTGTAGGCACCCCCTTTATAAAATAGTTTCGGATTTTTTCAAGACCGGCCTCATCCATTTGAAATTTGTCGATGATGGAACCGTCCTCAAAATGGACAATATCCGTACAACAATCTAAAAGCAGCTCAAGATCATGGGTAATGACATACAAGGTAATGCCTGCATCCCTGACTTGTTTCAAGACATTGGCAACCTCTTTCATGTGTTTGTAATCAAGACCGCTGGTCGGTTCGTCAAAAAATAAGATAGAACGCTTGGATGCGATTGCCGAGGCAATTGCTACCCGCTGCTTTTGGCCGCCGGAAAGGGACATAGGGTGTCTGTCTTTGAAGCCGATTAAATCTAACTCGGCAAGGATTTCCTCAGCCCACTCCTGATTTTCCTCCTCCATACTGATCAGGACTTCATCCAGCACAGTTTCCGTGAAAAGCTGGTGATTGACTTCCTGCATCACCATGTAGCAGGTATTTAGTCTGTCTTTAGGCCGATAAGTTCTGCCGTTCCAGATCACCTCACCGCAGCGCTTTTCAAGGCCGCAGAAACACCGGGAGAAGGTGGACTTTCCAGCTCCATTATTCCCGATGATCCCGACAATACGATTTGCGGGGATTTTACTTTCCCGGATGTGCAGCGTTTCCGGTTCGTTTTTGTAGGCAAAGCAGAAATTGTGAAGTTCCATTTGCTGACCGGCCTGGGGCAATGCTTTCGGCGGCAACAAATCTTCAAGAATAAAGGTACGCAGCCCCAACTTGGCTCTCTGTTGCTCCGTCAGGCTCTCAAACTCCGCTGCGGAGTAATCTTTTTCCACCTTTCCGCCGGTAATATAGATAAAACGATCCGCAAGACCGCGCAGATAGTAGAGCCGATGCTCTGACACTATAATTGTTTTCCCCTGCGACTTCCAAAACGCAAGTATTGCTCTCAGATCCAGGATAGAGGAAGCATCCAGGTTGGATGACGGCTCATCCATAACCAGCACATCCGGCTCCATGATGGATACCCCGGCACAGGCAATTTTTTGCTTTTCCCCGCCGGAGAGATGAAAGATATTGCGTCCCATCAATTTCTCCAGGCGTAAATCCCGGATGGTCTTATCTAATCGTTCCCGAATACTTTGCTCCGGCTGGCCGAGATTTTCACACCCGAATGTGATTTCGCTGGTTGTGTCCACATTGAAAAATTGTGAGCGGGGGTTTTGAAACACGCTGCCAACCGTTTTCGCGGTATCATAAAGGGGCTGTTCCGAAACCTTTGCCCCATTTACCCACACTTCTCCATTCATTTTTCCTTCATAGTAATGGGGAATCAGACCGTTGATCAGCCTGGTAATTGTCGTTTTTCCACTGCCGCTTTCGCCGCAAAGTACGACGCATTGACCGTCCTCTACGGTCAGATTTATATCATGGACTCCACCAGCGTTCTCGTTTTCTTCTCCATAAGAGAAAGTCACATGGTCAATCCGTATCATAGGTTCACCCCCTCCCGTCAAAAAGAAATCTGCTGCTGAAACAAAAACAAGGCAAAACAGATAACGCAAAACAGAATCGCAATCAAATCTTGAACATGGAAACCGATCTGGCACACGTTTGTACGTTTAACGGGGGCTCCAAGCCCCCGTGTCAACGCAGCAGCAGAAAGTTCATCACCAATCTTCACAACGGACACCATCAAAGGAACAAGGCGATATTCCAACATCAGGAAAGGATTTTTCCCGCCGAATCGTATGCCCCGCATTTTCATTGCATCCCGGATGGCCTGATATTCTTCGCTGATGGTTGGGAAAAAGCGAAAAATGACAGACATTGGAATCACGATTTTTTCCGTGATGTGCATACGCTCCATTGCGCCGATAAACTCACTGATCGAAGTGGATGAGATCAGATAGGCACCTGTCATAATGCCGGGTGCAAACCGCGTCATGATAGATGTCACTGCCAGCACGATGAACGAGAGTAATCCGCTCAAACTCGTAAGGGCAATCCGTTCCAGTATAAAGCAAACCGCATATAGCACCAGATATTTTCCTGCTGTTTTGAAACGGCGTTCCGACAAAATCAGAGCAAAGGGGACAAGGCTTAGACACGGCTTGACGATGTTCATAATTCCTTCGTTACTGGTACTGAACATCAGTGTTGTAATCGTCAGCAGCAGAATGAGCTTTGTCCGGGGATCAAGCAGGATTCCTTTTCTTTTTTCGGTTGTTGCTGAAAATGATAGCCCGTTCATCACACAATGCCCGCTTTAGCAAAATGCTTTTTCAGAAGCGCCTTACCTAAAAGTCCGCCCAAGATCGCAAAAATGAAGATTCCGGCGATTACCAGAATAATGCTCCACATAGGCATAACAGCCATTACCCTGTCAGCGTATTCCTCACCAAAGCTGGCCGCAAAACTGGCCCTGGAATCCTCAACCATGAAATACATGGGGATATATGTACCAACCATCCAAAGGCTGAACACCGCATACCCGATCAGGCTCTTCTTGGCGCTTTTATAACCGCCGGATTTCAAGATCAGATCTCCCAGCAGCCCAAAAATCACGCCCATCGGTACGCCCCAAAATCCCATACCAGTCAGCCCCATCAGCAGGCCGCTTAAAATTCCCATAATTGTAACCATGCCGAATTTTTTAACTCTGGTCAAGAACAGCATGAACGGGATGCCGGTAATCAAAGACCACAATGCTCCGAGGATCGGCAAAAAGATAGGTACAAAGCCGACGGGAATGGCGACACAGCAGCCAATCACAAAGTAGAGAACGGTGAAAAGGCCGAGGTTAATCAGGTCTTTTGCTTGTAACTTGTTACTCATAACGAATACCTCCATTCATTTGCTGGTTAGCGTTTTCTAACCTCTCTATAAGATACCATAGTTAGCAGTAGCTCTCTACAACCAATCATCTTTTTGGCTCCAAACAGCAACGAGTTTTTTTATTGACTGACTTCGTTTGCAATTCTATAATATAATTAAAATCCAAAGCAAAAAACAGGTAGTCGAATGACAGGAGCAGGAAATGAAGATTGATGATATTATAAGAAAATGTATTGAAATACCTGGGATTTCAATACAGCGTAGTGATTTTAGCACAGAGCTGCTCTTAAAGGAAAAAGAAGGGAAAGGCTCAATGACCTTTTTCCCTCTCTTTCCTGGAGTTACTATTGCTTATATCTTTGTAAATTCTCCGACTTGGACAGCACCGAATTTTCGTGAGGATAGCTCCATAGAAAAAGGCCCTTTGCTCTTAAACTACTGTGTAACTGGCCGTTGCGAAATTATCTTGAACAATGAAAACTTTGTATATGTGAAGGATGGAGAAATCTCTTTAACCGAGCGTTTTGCTCAAAAGCAATATGTATATCCGCGCCGCATTTATGAAGGGATGGAATTTTTTATTGATATTGATACACTGACGGCACAAAGCGTATGGGTACAAGGGGAATTTGATATTAACTTTCACAAAGTTGTTGATCGATTCTGCCCTGATGGTGCTACCTACATTTCACCTGCCACCTCCGAAGTCGAAGAAATATTAACAAAACTTTGGAGCCTATTTGATGTTTCAATTCCATTCTCGATTTCACAAATGAAAATATACACATTGGCACTGTTTTCTCTATTGCAAAGTCAAAATGACATTCCTCCATCGCAAGCCTGTACTTTCTTTACAGAAACACAAGTAGATATTGCAAAGAGGGTAGAAAAAATTATTACTTCCGATTTGCGTCAACATCATCCAGCCTGGGAATTGGCAGCACAGTTTTCTGTCAGTGAAACTAGCTTAAAAAATTACTTTCGCGGTGTTTTCGGGCAAAATATATCCATTTATCTGCGAGAAGTCAGAATGAAGAAAGCAGCAGAATTACTTGCTACCACAAGACTCTCCGTAGCTGAAGTAGCAGAGCAAGTCGGTTATATGAACCAAAGCAAATTTGCATCGGTTTTCAAAAAACAGTTTGGACTATCGCCGCTGGAATATAGGCGTTCAAAGAATTTGGAAAACTGATAAGACTAAGGCCGGGATTTGCCGTTTGTCAGCAAAATCCCGGCCTTACTTATACTTAAAATTTCATGCGTAAATCAATTCTTGAAAAATAACTTCCTCCGCCTGTGCTTTCAGCGTGTTCATCAGCCCCACCCAGCGCATGGGGTCACGGGCTTTCAGTTCCTCGGTGACGCCCGCCGCCTCCATCATGCGGGGCAGCATGGCGTCCATCCGTTCACGCGCCGCCCGGTCAATCTCCAACAGGTGCGGGTACAGCTTTTCGCTCAATATCAAGCTGCTGTAAAGGCCGGGCCGGTGTTCCTTCAGGTAGCGTTGCCGCATACGGCCATACTTGCCGATGGGGGCCTCCGGCTGCTCGGAAAGTTTCAGGTCGGGGATGTAGTAATCCCCGCAGCGGGTGTAAGTCAATTTGTTCATGTTCGTCCTCCTTTGCACTGTGATGGTTAAACTGCGGCGCTGGCCGATACGATGGCCTTGCGCGGCTCCTGCCTGGGTAACTGGCTGACGGTGGTAAAAATGCCTTTTTCCATGTCCTCGGCCCGAATCGCGGCCTTTGCCGCCTCCACCTGGGCCTTGCGCCTGGCATTGTAGCGTTCTTCCCATTCTTTCTGCTTGCCGTTGGCCTTGCGGCGCAAGTAGTTCTGGTGAAGCCTGTCCTTGCGTTCCTCCTTCTTCCGCAGTTCTTCCTGTTCCTCCGGGGTCAGGGGAACCGGCTGCAAGGCAGGCGGGATATACCGGCCCACAAAATTGAAGTAGATTTCAACCTCCTGTGTGGTGTCCTGGCTGCCTTTCCGGGCGCGCTCATGGACAAGGATTTTCTCTACAAACTCGTTGAGCATGGTATTTGTCAGCGTGTCAAAATTCTCGTACTTGTCAATCAGGGCAATAAACTTCTCCGCAGATTTCCGGCTCTGCTCATAGCCGGTAACGGCCTTTTCCAGTTCAGCGATTTCCGCATTGAGGGCGTCCTGCTCTTTGGCATACTGTGCGTCCAGAGCCTCATACCGGGCATCCGGCAGCTTACCCAGGGCGTTGTCCTCATAGATTTTGCAAATCAGCTTTTCCAGTTCCCCGGCCCGCTTTTGGGCGGCGGCCAGCCGTTTCCGCTTCTTGGATATGTCGGCGGTCTGCTGGGCTGCCTGCGTTTCCTGGACGGTGCGGATAAACTCGGCCCGGTCATTCCTGGAATACTCCGCGATGGCCCGGAGCATATCGGCAATCAGGGTCAGAACAGCTTCGGCCTTGATACGGTGCTGTGTAGGGCAAAGGGAGCCGATAGGGTATTTCCCATACTGGCCGCAAGTGTACTGTGGGACGCGCTTGCCGTTGTAGGTACGGTGAACATACATCTTGCCGCCGCAGTCGGCGCAGTACATCAGGCCGGTCAGGGGATGGGCCTCCCCAAAGCCGTCCGGGTAGCGTCTGGCGTTTCCCCGGATACGCTGCACATTGTCAAAGGTTTCCTGGTCGATGATGGCCTCATGGGTGTTCTCGAAAATCGTCCACTCGCTTTCGTCAACATAGTGACTTTTCTTGTCCTTGAAGTGCTTGCGGGTCTTGAAATTGATGGTGTGGCCCAGGTATTCCTGCTTTTTCAGGATGCTTACAATGGTGGATGATCCCCAGCCGTAGGGGTCTTTGACCGGCTTCGTCCTGTTTACTCCTTCGTCAAAGCGTGCCAGATGGACAGCGGGAATTTCAACCTTTGCCTCGGACAGCAGCTTGGAGATTTGATATGGGCCGTAGCCCTCCATCGTCAGGGAAAAGATACGGCGTACCACTTCGGCGGCTTCTTCGTCCCCAAGCCAGTGTTCCCGTTTTTCGTCCCACAAGTAGCCGTAAATGACGGTGCCGGTCAGGTGCTTGCCGCTCATGCCTTTGGACTTGAACACGGAGCGGATTTTCCGGCTGGTGTCGCGGGCGTAAAACTCGTTCATGATGTTGCGGAACGGGGTAAAATCGTCGTCGCCTTTCAGACTGTCCACACCGTCATTGATAGCGATCAGCCGGACGCCTCGCTGCCGCAAAATCTCCATGACCTGGCCGACTTTCAGATAATCACGCCCCAGGCGGCTCATGTCTTTAATTACAATCGCCTCCACCCGTCCGGCCTCGACTTCCTCCATCATCGCCAGAAAGCCGGGGCGGTCAAAACGGGTTCCCGATACGCCGTCATCGGTGAAGTGGGTGGGGTTCGGCAGACCATTCCGGCGGGCAAACTCCTCTAACATCTGCTTTTGATGGCTTATGGAGTTGCTCTCGCCCTGTAACTCATCATCGCGGCTCAAACGCTCATACAGTGGGGTGATTTTCTCGTTTCTCATGGCTGTACCTCCTGAAATGAAAATGCTCTAAGTGACTGCTTCACTAACCATGACAAAAACCATGATTAAGAAGTCACTTAGAGCATACATCTCCCGCCGCCAATTTGTATTTTTTATATTGCTTTACCGCGAAATGGTCGGGGCTGCGTTCTTCCAAATCGGCAAAGAGCAGATCAACGGGGCTTTGGTATTCCTCGTCGTCCTCGCGTGCTTCGCTTGCATTGATAAGTTCAAGCAGCGTTGTAAAGTTCATTTCCTCGGCGGGGGCTTCATACCAAATGTAGCCGATCAACGCGCAATATAATAACCTCTCGGCTTTCACCCAAAAATCTTCCGCGCTTTTTTCTCCCTCGCCTTTGGTATTGACAATAAGGGTATTGACAACCTTTAACACGTCCTTTTCGCTGCGGATATAGACAAAGGGGTTATAGTGCATACTTTTCCGAAAGTTTATCGTATTCAGTACCTTAATGCGGTAGCCTGCCCGTTGCAGCAGCTTTCCGCACTCGATTAGGACGGTGCCTTTCGGGTCGGTCAAGACGTAGGAAGAATGAAGCTGCATTAAATTAGGCTTTACGAAAAACCTTGTTTTTCCGCTGCCGCTGCCGCCGATCACCACGACGTTTTTATTTCTCGCGTATTTCGGCTGCTTCGGGCGGCTGTTCATGGTAAGCCGTTCGGTCTGCGTCAAAATGATATTGTTCTGAAAATCCGGGTCGATGTAGGGCTTTATATCTTCGGCGTTGCCCCAACGTGCGCTGCCGTATTCTGCGCCCTTGCGGTATTTCTTCGCGTTTTTCCCTTTGACATAGACAATCAGACGGATAACCACCGCACCAACAATGCCGATAAGCAAATCCAGCGGGTGAACGCTCGGCAAGGCATTTGAAAAC
>ENA-ORSS01004046-ORSS01004046.1-human-gut-metagenome-genome-assembly--contig:-NODE-4046-length-11320-cov-6.531913_pt1 | contig 11320 bp, 10 predicted proteins | sample MGYA00241899_ERZ509162 | MGnify/ENA primary metagenome ERZ509162 (study PRJEB26280, sample SAMEA2338641) | human gut metagenome | biome: human gut; feature: human-associated habitat; material: faeces... | reverse complement strand
GGGGAAATACTCTCGCCGCTGCCGGAGCTTCCGGGCGGATGGATCGTGATATGCAAGCCGCCGTTTTCCGTCTCCACGGCGGAGCTCTTCGGGCGCATCGATAAGCGCCGCATCACGGCGCACCCGGATACGCAGGGACTGTGCGCTGCGCTGCACGCCGGGGATCTTCGCGGCGTTGCGCGGCGGATGTTCAACGTGTTTGAGGAGGCGCTGCCGCGCAGCGGCGCAGAGATCGGCTCGATCCGCGGCGCACTTCTCGACGGCGGCGCTCTCGGCGCGGTGATGACCGGCACGGGCAGCGCGGTGTTCGGCGTATTTGACGATCGCGCCGCGGCTGCCGCCGCGTACGAGCGCCTTTCGCAAAGCTACAGGGAGTGCTTCCTTGTCCGTGCCGCGGACGCGCTGACATTGTGAAAATCCTAACAAATTCTTTATCCGTTCTATGCTACAATAGAAACAGAGGTGATCTGCCGTGCTGAAGAAGGAAAACTGGACGGTCACGTGGAAGAGCGCCGGGATCACGGCGGGTCTTTTTGCTCTGACGACCGTCGTATGCGCGCTTTTGCAGCGCCTTGGCTTGAATGAGATCAGCCAACTGCGAAACGAAACGTATGTTCCGCTGGTGTATGTGCTCTGCGTACTGCTCGTGTCGCTGCTGACGGACGGGTATCTCTGCGGCACGGTCGTCTCGCTTCTGAGCGTTTTTGCGGTGAACTATGTTTTTACCTATCCGTATATGGACTTTAACTTTTCCCTGTCCGGCTATCCGCTCACGTTCCTCACGATGCTCGCCGTTTCCCTAACAGTCAACACGCTGACGGCGACGCTCAAGCGGCAGGAGCGCATCCGCATGGAGGCGGAGACCGAGCGCATGCGCGCCAATCTCTTGCGGGCGATCTCGCACGATCTGCGCACGCCCCTTACGGCGATCTCCGGCTCGGCGATCACGCTTCTGGAAAACGACAACCTTCCGGACTGGCAGAAAAAGAAGCTTCTCGGCAGTATCAACGACGACGCCGAATGGCTCATCCGCATGGTGGAAAATCTCCTGTCTGTCACAAGGATCGACGGCGCGAAGGTGGAGGTCGCGAAAACAACCACCGTTCTGGATGAGCTGATCGACTCCGTTTTGATGAAGTTTTCCAAAAAGCATCCGAATCAGAAGGTCATCACACAGATACCGGACGAGTTTGTGGACATTCCCATGGACTCGCTCCTTATTGAGCAGGTGCTGCTGAATCTTCTGGAAAACGCTGTATTCCATGCAAAAGGCATGACGGAGCTGATGCTTTCCGTTTCTCTCGTGGGAGACAAGGCGGTATTTGAGGTTTCTGACAACGGCTGCGGCCTCCCGGAGGATGCGCTTCAAAAGATTTTTACCGGGAGCTACGAAAAGTCCGCCGCACCGGTGGACGGAACCCGCAGCAATATGGGGATCGGACTATCTGTGTGCGCAGCCATCGTCAAGGCGCACGGCAGCGAGATTACTGCGGAAAATAGGAAGGGCGGCGGCGCGGTATTCCGCTTTGCTCTAGAAAGAGGGGGTGAGGACGATGGGCAATAACAAGTACAAGATCCTGATCGTAGAGGACGAGGCCAACATCCGAAGCTTTATCAAAGCCAATCTGGAAACCAGTGACTATCAGGTGCTCTGCGCGGAAACCTGTGCGCTCGGCATGATGATGTACGCTTCCCATCATCCGGACCTCATCGTTCTGGATCTCGGTCTGCCGGATCGGGATGGCATGAGTCTGATTCAGGAGGTGCGAAGGACGGGTACTGTGCCCATCATTGTGCTCTCCGCCCGTTCCAACGAGAGGGACAAGGTGGAGGCGCTGGATCTGGGGGCGAATGATTATATCACCAAGCCCTTTGGCACGGAGGAATTGCTGGCCCGTATCCGCGCCGTTCTCCGCAGTCATCGGCACAGTGAAAAGGAAGAAAGCTCCCCCGGCGGAAAATTCCACCTTCAGGACCTGCTGATCGACTACGATACACGGCAGGTCTTTGTTGGCGAAGAGGAGATCGACCTGACTCAGACGGAGTACAACATCATGGCGTTTCTATCCGTTCACGCCGGAAAGGTGCTGACGTATGCCGCCATCATTCGGGCGGTCTGGGGGTATTCGGACTATGGCAGTGTCAAGAAGCTGCAAGTCAACATGAAGAACATCCGCAAGAAAATGGGCGTGACGCCCGGCGAAAAGCGCTACATCATCAATGAGCTTGGCGTCGGATACCGTATGCTGGCGGAGGATGAGGCATAGCGCTGCCAAAGTTCTGCGCTGCTTGACAGGCGTGGTACAATACAAATGAGCTTTTTCCGTTTCTATACCAAACGGAGAAGGCTCGTTTTTTGTTTGGAAGATCAAAAATGAAGAGAACATTCAGCACGGGGCTTGCCTATGTATTCGGTATCGCATTTGCCGCGTGGGGCGTTGTCCTGATGGAAAAGGCTGACTTCGGCGTTTCCATGGCGGTCGCGCCTGCATACCTTCTTTACCGCTGGCTGTCTCCTGCGTGGAGCTTCGTCACCTTCGGCATGGCGGAATACTGTTTGCAGGCGGTGCTGCTACTCGCCATGTGCCTGCTGCTGCGGCGCTTCCGCGTGTCGTACCTCTTCTCTTTCGTCACGGCGGTCGTCTACCGCTTTGTGCTGGACGCTTTCATGCTGCTTGGTGCTATGCTTCCGGCGCGAAGCGTCTGGCTGCGCGCGATCTACTATGTGCTGGGGATGCATTTTTGCGCGGCCGGTGTTTCCGCCATGTTCCACACCTACATTTCGCCCGAGGTCTACGAGCTATTTGTGAAGGAGGTCTCCGCCCATTTCGGTGCAGATATCAACCGATTCAAAACCGGGTATGACTGTGTGAGCTGCCTGATCGGCGTGGCAATGAGCTTTCTTGCCTTTGGACTTTGGCACTTCGAGGGCGTGAAGTGGGGACGATCCTGTGCGCGCTGATCAACGGCTATGTCATCGGACGATTCTCCACGTTCTATGAAAAGCACTGGACGTTCTGCGACCGCTTCCCGTGGCGGAAACACTTCACGCAGGACGCTGCGGCGCGAAGTGAAACGCCTTGTATCTCTCTGCGCCGGTGCGCAGATAAAAAAGCTGCCCTGCGCACAAGCAGGGCAGCTTGAATATTCTTAGTAATGTTGCAGCAGGCGATTTTCGCAACTGCGTATCGCCGGTTCCTCTACGCCATTTTTACGCCATTTCTGCGTGGGGATGCGTAGGGAAATAGGAACTTTTATGTTTTGACTTCATCCGAAAATGCCTATCCTATCAAGCTTTATCGGCATTTGTGCGTTTGCGGAGAGTTTCAGAAACGGGCTCGCTTTCGACGATACCTAATTTCATATATCTCTACATCTCCTTAAAAAATCTTTGTTTTATGGGGTTTTGCGGCTTTTTTGGGCTTATGCCATTTTTACGCCATTTCCTCATTTGGATTTATAGGATTTCATCAGTCTATACTACAAAATCATAACAGATAGATTCTTTTCCCTCAAGGTGTTTTTTTAGAATTTTGTGGTCATATGATCTATCATTATACTGTATCCTAAGTCAAAACAGGAGGACACCCATTGGGTATCCTCCCGCCTCAAATATCTATTGGGTTTTCATCGCCTGGTCATGATATAACGGTCTTTATACTCCAACACGGCTATTTCTCCGTATATTATGCCAAGTGCCGCTTCTATCGTCGCACGGTCGGTATTTCTCATATCAATTTCGGTCACTATGGTGCCGTCTTGCATCAGCAGCAGGCGGTCGCAGTAGCTTAGGGCAAAGTTGGGGTCATGCAGGGTGATAAGCCCCGCTTGCTGCCGCTCATGCAGCACCTCTCTTATTTTCCCCAGCACCATATGCCGGTTGACAAAATCCAATGCACTGTCCGGCTCGTCCATCAGCATCACCGGCGTATCCTGCGAAAGGGCGCGCGCCAGTATCACCAGCTGCTTCTGCCCCTCGCTTAAGGTGGCGTAGTCCCGCCCCGCCAGCTCTGCCAGTCCCAGATGGGTCAGATGTTCCATGGCAATTCGGCGGTGTGCCTCCCCGGGGGAATCCAAAAGGCGCAGTCGGGCGTTAAAGCCCATCAGCACGACCTCCAGCACGGTTTTACCCATGATAGGACTGCCCCGCTGCGGGATATAGCTCATCAGGCGGGCGCGGCTTTTTTCGTCCAGATGGGTGGTTTCGGTCTCCCCCACCATACAGCTGCCCTCTTTCATCGGCAGCAGACCGCAGGCGGCGCGTAGCAGGGTGGTCTTGCCACAGCCGTTCAGCCCCAGCAGCGCACAGAATTCCCCGCCTTCTACCGCAAGGGAAGCACCGCGGACAATTTCCCTGCTGCCATATCCGGTGTGGATATTCCGCAAAGAAAGCAATGCACTCATACCTTGCCCTCCTTGCGCTTACACATAAAGTACACCAGCACCGGCACACCAATAATGGTAGTAAGAATACTGATGGGCAGCCCACCGGCATACAGGCTGCGGGCAAAAATATCTGCCACCAGCATTACGGCAGCGCCCACCATGGCGGAAAGCACCATAGTATCGGTATTTTCCCGTTTTATCATCATGCGCGCGATGTGTGGGGCGATGAGCCCGATAAAGGAGATCAGCCCCGTAATGCTGACGATTGAGGCGACCAACAGGGTAGAAAGGGTAAGCACCGTCAGCCTTACCCGATACAGCCGCACTCCCAGTGTTCGGCATTCCTCTTCATTCAAAGAGAGAAGCCCCACCTGACGGTGCAGCAAAAACAGCCCCACAAAACCGATCAGCCAGAACGGCAGGATAGAAAGCACCTTGGAGGCTGTGACATCCGCAAAGGAGCCCATTGTCCAATATTCAATGGCGGCCAGGTTGGATTCGCTGTCGGCATAGTACTTCAGTAGCATAATGACCGACTTGGCGACCGCCGAGATAACGATACCCGCCAGCACATAGGTGGCGGTGGTATTGGCACGGGTCGCCCGCACCAACAGCATCACAAACGCCACGGCAAGCAGCCCGCCCGCGAAGGCGCCCAACGCAATGCCGCCCACACCGATGCCGACACTGACGATGGCAATGGCGGCGCCCAGATTGGCACCGCTGGAAACACCGATGATATCGGGGGACGCCAACGGATTGCGAAAGATCATCTGATAAACGGAGCCGGCAACGCCCAGCCCCGCGCCAGCCATCACACCCATGCAGGTACGGGGCAACCGCAGCGTGAAAAAGACCTTGCGGGTCATGGCACCGACCTCCCCACCGGTCAGGATAGAAATGATCTCCCGTATCGAAATGGGGTAATTGCCGATGCAGATGGAGGCAATAAAGCCCACGGCAATGCACGCCCCTACCAGCCAGTAGGAGCGGATCACGGGTTTTCGGTTTTGCAGCATGGTTTCCTGCATGTTATCTCCCTCTAATTCCACAGTGGACTTATTGTACCGCATACGCCGTTAAAAAGCAAACAACGGGCAGAAAAAACGGGATACCGCACGCAGCAGTATCCCGTAGGTCATTCCAAAGAGGAATCAGGCTGCCTGATCCAACGCAACATGGAAGCCGTAGAAGGTGGAGTAGAACTCATCGGCATCTGCGGCAAACTGCTCGGCGGTGTACAGCTCGGGGTGCAGGGTATGCAGCATCCACAGGGTACCCAGGATACCGGAGGGAACGGGGGAATCCCAAGCCTCAAAGCCGACAGGCATCTGATAAACGGCACCGTTCTTCACGGCGGTCACATCGGCAAAGGTGGCGTTGTTCAGCACATCCTCTGCGGTGTAGTCAGGGCTGCTTACGGCAAAGTTATCGGTGGGGATCACGATAACATCGGGGTTCATGGTCAGGAAGGTTTCGTTATCGATATCGGTCCAGGAGGTACCCTCCAGTACATCACCGGCGTTCTTGCCGCCCGCGGTGGTGATGAGGGAAGCCTGATACATCTCCTTGGGGGCGGTGCGCAGGATATCGCTGGTGCTGCCGATATATACAACGGGCTTCTGCTCATCGGTCAGGTCCTTGGTCAGCTCGGCCACTGCCGCCAGCTTGGTGTTGTAGTACTCGATCAGCGCGGTCGCTTTCTCCATGCTGTTGGTGGCGGTGCCGATGAGAGTGAACATCTCCATCAGCTGCTCATGGCTTTCCGGCAGGACCAGCAGGGTGGCAATGCCCATCTCGGAAAGGGTCTGGGCGGTGTCCTTCTGCTTCATGGGCAGGATAACGAGATCGGGGTTGGCATTGACGCAGGCTTCCAGGTCAAAAGCCTTGGCGGAGCCGACATTGGGCAGGTCGATAAGGGCGGGAGCCGCCAGCTTGTAAATGGGGCGCTTGGCGGATTTATCCTCGATGCCGACCATCTTATCGGAAAGTCCCAGCGCGATGCAGGCGGAGGAGGAAATGTAGTAGCCGGAAACGATGCGCTCGGGCTCTTTCTCCAGGGTAACTTCGCGGCCGGCCATATCCGTCACGGTAAGGGGGTAGGTGATGGCAGGGGTGGGATCGGGAGTAGGTTCCGGATCGGGGGTGGGGGCAGGTTCATTGCCGCAGGCGGCAAAGGAAGCCGCCATGATGACTGCCAGCAGCAGTGCCAGCAGTTTGTTCATACGCTTCATAAATCTTCTTTCTCCTTTTATCTAATTGTAGAATAGCGTACCGTTATTCTACTTCATGTTAAACCGTTTGTCAATATGGAATGAAAGGACTGAATCGTTTCGCGGTTCAGCATAATAAGCGCTGGATGTCCCGCGCGCTTATCCGCTGGTCAGCATTCCCGCAAAATCCGGGATAAACAGAAAACCGGTCCGGAACACCTTGCTTTGGTGTTCCGGACCGGCAGCTATTTGCCTATTGCATATGGGGCAGGACTTACACTCTCGCCATAGCCTCCTGGAAGTCCTTCTGATCGCAGAAGATCTCCTGCTTGTAGGGGTTCTTCTTCTGGGCCTTTGCCCGCTTGATGATGGAAGCCAGGATGACCACATTTACCACCAGCGCAATAATAGCCACAACGCCCTGCGCAGTGGGGTTCGCCGCCGTGGGACGAACTGCGGGGTTCATAAAGCCATCGGCGTAGACAGAAGTGATGGTGGTAAATACGCTATTATCCTGGAACAGCGGGAATACCTGGGCAAACATGCACCACAGGGCCAGGGTGTTAGCACGGTTCTGGATCCAGCCGCCCTTGTTCCAGAAGTGGTTGGCAAAGGTGGGGGCCAGCAGCAGCGCCAGACCGCAGTACCAGGAGTGGGTGGGCAGGCAGTTGTAGGTGTACTCAAAGTTCCACAGGTCATAGGCCAGGATGTAGCACCAAGTCATATCAGGCCACAGCATGTCTTTCTTGTCTTTGGAAGAGTAGATGCCCCACCAGGCGGTCATGCAGAAAATGTTAATGATACCGGCAATGCCGTTCACCCAGTTCCACCAGCCGCCATACAGCCACACATTTTCGGAAGAGAGCCACCAGCGGTCGCCGAATTCCATCATGGCCTTGGCGCCGCGGATGCCGGATTCAAAGTCACTGGCCACAGCGATAAGAATATTGATGGCAACAATGGCAAAGGGGAATACCTTGAACCAGTCGGTCTTGCCGATGCTCCACTTATATTTCAGCATCATAAAGCCGATGCAGCCCGCGGTGGCGGCATACAGCTTGGCATAGTGGAACCAGCTGTTCATGTTGGTGTAGGTCTGGTTGTTCAGTGCCCACTCAGCGCCATTGGCTGCGCCGATATAGATGGCGATGAAATACACTGTCAGCACAGCAGGCAGCGCCAGGAAGCAGATGATACCACCGGTCTTGGTGCGGCGGGCAAATTCATTGGCCAGCACCAGGCCGGTGAACACCAGCACGAAACCCAGCAGTTGATAGCCGGCAGTCTCGCCGTAGAGTTGGAATAACATGTTACATTCCTCCTGTTGATTTTTTGGAAACCCTCATAGTAACCTCACAGGCCGCAAAGCCTGGCCTATCTGGCCATACCAGATGGAACAGACTTTATTACCCGCCCCGAATATATCACGATAATTCATAAATGTCAATCATTTAACGAGAGAATTTCGTATAAAATGGTTGAAAAATTCAGAAAATTATCCTAAAATAGAGAAAAACGCCTTTGTGGTATGTGGACATACCACAGCGCTGCTTAAAAAGGGGAACCTGTCATGGAATTTGAAAAACTCATATCTCCCTCCCTCAAGGAGCTCTTTATCAGTAATATCGAAGCCAAGATTCTTTCCGGTGAACTACCGGTGGGACAGCAGCTCCCCCCGGAGCGCCAGCTGGCTCAGTCGATGGGGGTCAGCCGTGCGGTGGTCAATAGCGGCATCGTGGAGCTGGAAAACCGCGGCTTTTTGGATGTCCGTCCCCGGGTGGGCACCTTTGTCGCCGATTACCGCCGGGCCGGCACGATGGAAACTCTCAAATCCATTATGACCTATAACCGCGGCCGACTGCGTAACGAAGAGATCCGCTCCATCCTGGAGGTGCGGGATGCCCTAGATAAGCTGGCCGTCGCTGATATCATCCCTCATGTCACCGAATTGGATAACATGCTGCTGCTGGAAAAAGTAGAAGCCATTCGTCAGGCAAGTGATAACCGTCAGGCGGCGGAGGCTGCATTTGCCTTCCAGCACGAGCTTGCCATGCTCAGCGGCAATACCCTGCTGCCGCTCATCTTCCGATCGTTCTATTCCTCGGTGCTGGTCCTGTGGGAGCGCTTCTGCGCCTTACATGGTATCGATACTCTGTATCAGACCAGCTGCCGCCTGTGCGGCCATATTCGAGATAAGGATATCCCCGGCGCCGTCGCCTGGATTGACTACTGCACCCGGGAGACCGTTTCCGGCAGCCGCCGCATCTACTACTAAACACACATACAAGCGGCACAGCCCGCCCCCAAAAGGAGCCATGGCTATGCCGCTTTTCTCATTCTCCCGTTTCTTCGGGGATGTCATTTTCTATCGTTCGGATCAGTTTGGCCGGCACCCCGCCCACAAGGCTGTTATCCGGCACATCCTTTGTCACCACCGCGCCTGCGGCTACTATCACATTGTTCCCTATGGTCACGCCGGGCAGGATGGTCACATTCCCGCCGATCCACACATCATTGCCGATAGTCACCGGTTTGGCCACGCTCAGGTGTTTCCGCCGTCCCATAGGGGAGATGGGATGGTTGACGGTGGCGATCAGGGTGTGCGGACCAATCATAACATAGTCCCCGATACGCACCGGCGCACGGTCCAGTATGGAAACATTATAGTTGGCCAAAAAGTTTTTTCCAATAAAAATGCTTTTTCCGTCATCGCAGCTGAAATAGGGCATCACGGCGGCGTTTTCTCCCACGCTGCCAAAAAGCTCCCGCATCACAGCCGTCCGCTCCTCTTTGGCCTCCTTGGGCAGCGCGTTCAGCCGGCGGCACAGCGTCATTGCCCGCAGCTTCAGGGCGTCTATTTCCGGTGCCCACATGTCATATTCCAAACCGGCGTGCAGCTTTTCCAGTTCCGTCATTTCGCTTCCTCCTTCTCCTTCAGGCTCGCCGCCAATAGGCAAAACCGCCGCCCCGTTTAGGGACGGCGGCTCTCTTTTCAGAATACGCCCGGGCCTGTGCGGGCATGGCCTAGCACAGCTTTGCCCTTATCTTAGCCCAGCTTCTCCAGCGCGGTACGGATGCGGCGGAGCGTCTCCTCGCGGCCCAGCACCACCGCCAGCTCTATACCGCCGCCGGGGGTAAACTGCTTGCCGGAAACGGCCACACGCAGCGGATACAGCAGCCAGCCGTTTTTTACGCCCAGCTTCTCTATCTCCGCAAAGAGCGCCGCATGGATCGCCTCGGCGTTCCACTCCGGCAGGCTCTCCAGGATGGGCAATACCGCGGTCAGCGCTTCCCGGGCGGTCTCGGGGGTGGTCTTCATCTTTTTGCTGGTATACAGCTCAATGTCATAGTCCGGCAGCGCGTCAATGAAGTCCACCTGCTCCGGGATGTCACTCAGCGCCTCGCAGCGGGTCTGCAGCACGGTGCACAGCTCCCGCAGGTCGGCGGTCTCACTCTTCACCGTCTTGCGGATCCAGGGCAGCGCCTTCTCGTAGAATTCCTCAGGGGAAAGCTTGCGGATATACTCGCCGTTGATGTAGCGCAGCTTCTGCATGTCAAAGATCGCCGGGCTCTTGGTGATGCCGGAGATATCAAAGATCTTTACCAGCTCCTCCAGCGAGAAGATCTCCTGGTCACCCTTGGGGCTCCAGCCCAGCAGCGCAATGTAGTTGAGGATGGCCGGGGTCAAAAAGCCCATCTGCACCAGGTCCTCGTAGGAGGCGTCGCCGTGCCGCTTGGAGAGCTTGTGGGTGGCGTCCCGCATGACGGGCGCGCAGTGAATGTATTTCGGAATCTCCCAGCCGAACGCCTCGTACAGCAGGTTGTACTTGGGCGCGGAGGAAAGATACTCATTGCCGCGGATCACATGGGTGATGCCCATGGTGTGGTCGTCCACCACATTGGCAAAGTTATAGGTTGGCATGCCATCGCCCTTAATGAGGATCTGATCGTCCAGCGTGCTGCATTCCACGGTCACATCGCCGTACACCTCATCATGGAAGGTCACGATCCCCTCAGTGGGCACCTTCTGCCGGATGACATAGGGGATACCCGCCGCCAGCTTCTCGGCGACCTCCTCCTTGGAAAGATTGCGGCAGTGACCGTCATAGCGGGGTGCCATGCCGGAGGCCTCCTGCACCTTGCGCACCTCGTCCAGCCGCTCCTTATCACAGAAGCAGTAGTAGGCGTGGCCGCTTTCCACCAGCTGCTCGGCGTATTTCTTAAACATGCCCATTCGCTGGCTCTGGATATAGGGGCCCACCGGGCCGCCGATATCGGGACCTTCGTCCCACTGCAGACCGGTTTCCTTCAGCGTCTTATAGATGATCTCCACGGCGCCTTCCACCTGGCGCTCCTGGTCGGTGTCCTCTATCCGCAGCAAAAAGCGTCCGTTGTTGCTCTTTGCTACTAGATAGGCAAACAGCGCCGTCCGCAGGTTGCCCACATGCATATAGCCTGTGGGGCTGGGGGCAAAACGGGTCCGTACATGGTCAAATTGGAACATAATACATCTTCCTTTATCTTCAGTAGTATCTCATAGGAGTTTACCCTATATTTTTACCCATATATACTACCGCCAACAGCCCCTCACTGTCAAGGAAAAACTGTGCTGTTCGCCCCAATGGGGGAGAGACGCCGCAGGGGAATGGCAGGCGCCGCTGCCGCGGGGCCGTCCTCGGCCAACCGGCGGCCCGCGCCCCAGCCCCCGCGACCCGTTTTCC
>ENA-ORSS01004045-ORSS01004045.1-human-gut-metagenome-genome-assembly--contig:-NODE-4045-length-11323-cov-2.405928_pt1 | contig 11323 bp, 7 predicted proteins | sample MGYA00241899_ERZ509162 | MGnify/ENA primary metagenome ERZ509162 (study PRJEB26280, sample SAMEA2338641) | human gut metagenome | biome: human gut; feature: human-associated habitat; material: faeces... | reverse complement strand
CACGTGTCGGCAACTTGAATATATCTTTGGCATAAATATACTGTTCTTTCTCCTCCACAAACCAAGGAGTACTCTCCGTTTCCAACAAAGCAATATGTATATTTTCTGTCGAAACCGTCTGATCCGAATTATTATACAGTTCTATATACTGATCCACATCATAATTTTTATTATTGGCATTCTTTGTACCGGAATAATAAATCTTACTAAAGATCAGACTCTGTCGTACTCCCATCTGCAAAGTCAACTCCCCGTTATAATTCTCGTAAATTCTCAAATTAGGCAATGTCCCATTCAGTAACACATCGTTTGCCTCAATAGGAGGATTTACCATATTCCCATACTCCTCCCGAGGTAACACATAAGAAACGGCCAAGCTGTATACGTCCGGCAAAAGATCCTGAAAAACAGCGACGCCCTCCTCGTCCGTCACCGCTTTATAAGAATTTTTACTTCCCCGGATAGTCACCTCTTTATTAGCAAAACGGGTATCGATAAAATCTTCTTCCTGCAAACTAATCTTAATCTCCACCTTCCGCACAGGTTCAATATCATCGGTTGACGGCATACATGCAGAAAACATCCCGCCAAACATACAAAAACCTAGCAAATATCGAAATATATCTATCGTTCTCATATCATTAACATTACAATTTAATAGAAAGCTCCACACCAAAAGCAAATGTATTTTTATTCCGTTCACTCAAAGTCTTCGTCTGATTACTATGCTGCCAAGGCTCATAATACGGCAAATTATTCACGTAGAATGAGAAACCTGCAAAATCAGATATATTCTTCGTCAATCGGAAATTCATCAACCACAAAACCGGTTGCTTTATCGCATCACTTACTTGCGGATCTATAATCTGATCCTGTAACTTATACCCCTGTATCTTATAATCCGGATCATCCAACATCGCCTGCGTGATTTCATGATACACCAACTTGTTATCCAGATACCCCATGGGAATTCGTTTCGAATTTGTTGATTTCGAATAATTATACCAAATTACCTGAAACGTGGCTGACCCCACTATTTTCAACTTAGGTATATGGCAAACGGCCTGCAATTGTGTGCTAAATTGCTTATCGATATCTTTTTGCAATTTAGAAGAATAAGCAATTCTAAACGGAGAAGTATCCACATCCCCCGAATACCCAACCGGACGAGTATACAAAGGGGCTGAAGAATACAATTCCGAGCGAGTATATCCTCCTCTCAAATAAAGATCAGTCCGAATCGGATTGATTTTACCTAGATTAATTTCCAACTCAACTCCTTCATTCACACTTCCGCTCGTGTTTCCCATTTCCCCTGTAGTCGTCATCACCGTATCTCGTCGGAAAGGTTTGGAATAATCCACGGTTGGTTTTCCTCCTTCCGGATTCGGAACGACACCCCCGTTAGAAATATCATAATAATCAAAAGCATATGTCATATATTGCGATAAACTCCCGAATCCCAAATCATTCTTATCCCGAAAAGCCGATATGGAAATCATCCGGTCTTTCGGCAATTTCACATCAAACCCGACTTCATAACGAGTTGTCGTTGAATTTTTCAACTTGGAATTATTCACGTGTATAATTCTCGTATCATACAGCATATACTGCTCATCGGGATTACCCGTTCCGTAATTCACAATCATCCGGTCCACGTACTTCAAATCCGGGTACAAATGAGTCAATCCCGGTGTTTTAGCATTTTTTCCAAAAGCTGCTTTCACATCAAGCCATTTCACCGGAGAAAAAGATAAATTCACTCGCGGAGACAATGACCATACGCTCTCGCTCTTTCCTGGTTGTAACACAGTATAACGCACTCCTGCCTGTATCGTCACGGGACACTCATCAATATTAAGCATTATATTATCCTCAAAATAAGCTGATAACTGATTCAATGCCGGAATTTCGTCAAATCCTCTCGGACGGGCACTAGTTGGCTTTAATGGTAATGCATCATCCGTGTTATAATCTCCTTTTCCGCTATTTTTACTATACCGATATTCCACCCCCATATTAAAACGCTGATTCAGCAATCCCGCCTTCACAAAAAAATCATTACTTACCTTGGCAAACACACTTAACGGCTTACCAATCGTACCCCCGGAAGTTGCATAAGAAGCCGGCAACAATATCGCTTCATGAATTCCTTCTTCTTTAGCCGTAAAAATCGGAGTCCGCCCCGTGGAACTGGACACGATCTTGGAAGTAAAATAATCAGAACGTCCCGTTGTAACTCCCACATTATATCTCAATGTTCTACTCAATGCACTATTAAAAGAAAAAGAACCTTCATGACTGAATTTCAACGTATAATCTTTACTCTCGGTATACGTCCCGTTATCTACTTCATCCGGATCTTGCTGAACATTATCAATTATACCGGAATACCCGAAACGGGTTGTCATACGCCATATCCCGAACGTATTCATATAAGCTGCAGAAGCATTGATCCTGTCAAACGAATTCGTTTTTTTACGAGGATCACCCGAGGATTTCAAATAATCAAAGCTCCCGTTTAGGAAACCTCCCTTATCCCCCAATCTCCAACCTTTACCCAAAGAAGCTTGTATGATCGAAGGATTCACTTTTACCCGAGCTTGATAAGGACTCTTTCCCACGCTAGTCTTCACGATCACGGCTCCCGCACTCAAATCCCCGTATTCCACGGAAGGAACACCTCGAATAACCTCCACCGACTCAATATTATCGGTTCCGATTTTCCGCAGGTCATAACCACCACCCACAACGTTAAATTCATTTGAATTCAGATTCACATCATTAGACATAGGTATTCCATCCACCATAATTGATACCCCAAAAGCATTATTTTTATCCGAATTCAACGTCCGTAAATAAAACTGCTCCGGACTTGTCATATCGCTATTTTGTTTCAACAACTGCCCGGGCAATAATTGCATCAGATCCGCCAAACTCGTAGCCTGTAAATGATCTATCGCCTGCCTACCGATTTTTGAACTTGTGGCCTGTCCTGCTTCATTCTTAGTAGCAACAACATTCACCTCATCCAAAGCCAGAGAAGTTTCAATCATCCGGATTTCCAAAGAATAATTAACCTCTACATTTATCCCTTTCTTATAATTTTCATACCCTAGAATCTGAAGTTCCAATTCCGTTTTCCCCAATGGAACTTGCTGCAGAACCGCAACTCCGTTTATATCCGTTACAGCATATATGCCTAATTCTTTCAAAATACACGCAACTCCCACAAGCGGAATTCCTGCCACACTATCTTTCACAAGTAATGTCACGTTTGTACGCCGCACACTCTGCCCCGGTAATTGCACGGGTTTATCCACAATCGCTACTTGAGTTCCAATTATTCGATAAGTATAGCGACTATTCTTAAACACTTGGTTCAACACGCTATCCACTCGAACATGCTTCACAGAAATACTCACTTCTTTCACATTCTTTTCTTGAGCATCATTAAAAAAGAACCTGTAATCCGTCTGTTTCATCATCTCCTCAAACAGCACGGAGAGTGTAACACCTTTCAAATCCAGCGTCACATACTGACGGCCAATCTGTTGAGCGGATCCGGCAGCTGACACGCAAAATAAAATTCCTACTAACGTAAATACCGACAAAAATCTTGGGTCTAAAATTTTTATCCAGTTCCTACAATACTTCTTGATTTTTTTCATAGATTTGTAACAACTAGTTGATAATAATAATTATTTAACTACTTTAATTAAAGAGTATCCATATGTTTGGTCGCATCCGGTACTCTTTTTTTTTTAATTTTTCAATATAACACGGTTTCCATCAATTACATAATTAATATTTAGATTTGCACATATTGTCTGTAAAACAACCTCAAGACCACTTCGTTCAAACACCCCGCTAAATAACAACGCACTCGATTCTAAACACTGATTTTCAATTTCCACCCCAAACCAACGCTCTAATCTACGTATCACATCCACGAAGGGTTCATTCTTTATCATCAACACACCATCCTTCCAAGCAACCAAACGGGCAGCATCCACTTCTTTGGTAGAAATTTTACGTGATTCCAAATCCAATGCAACTTGTTCATTTGGCTTCGCTACCACAACATGATTTCCCGATCTTACCCGAACGCATCCCTCCACCAAAGCCATATAAATCTCACCATGATCGCCATATGTATTCACCTCGAAAGAAGTTCCCAAAACCTCCGTCTCCATATCCTTCATCACCACGAAAAAAGGCCTGCTTACATCCTTCGTCACTTCAAAATACACATTCCCTTTTACTGTTACCACTCTCTTACCTATGCCGAATCGTACAGGATAACGAATAGCGCTTTCCGAATTTAACCAAACCTTCGTTCCATCGGAAAGGATAATTGAAACACGCTCTCCCGCTGGAACCGTGATTTCATTCATAGCTTCTTCTTCAACATTCCGTTTCTCTGATGTTTTCACATTCTCATACACCAATTCATTCCTCCCCTCTTGTTTAATATTTACATTACCCGTCTTTTCGAATATCACTTCCCGCTTCTCATTTCCCACAACCACCTTTTCACCATCAGCCAAAGTCAACATCACCCCACGTTCATTCGGAATCGTTATGTCTACATAGGCAATTGCCAGATCATCCATGCTTCCAATCGGTTTCAAAAAGAAATAAACACATGACAGGATCACAGCCACGATCGCCGCATATTGCAACACTCTTCGCAAAACAACCGCTCTTTTTCTTCTTTCCGGCAAAGCACGCATGAACTGCTTGTAGTCTTGCCATCCCTCTTCCACGACTTGATCATCGCACTGAACTCCAGTCGTAGTATGCCATATTTTCTTATATTGTTCAAAATACTTTCGGTTCTCTTCCGTACGAATCCATTCCGCAAACACTCGCAGATCCGCACGTGTTGCAGTATCATCCAAAATCCGGATCAGTAATTCATCTATATTTTTCGAGGTCTGATTCATAAATTTATCCTTTATACCTCTTAGACAAACAACTCCCGATTTACCCCTAAAAATCTAATCGAAAAAAAATAAAAATTTGAAGTAACCAACCTAAATCTTTACGTAACCGTTTGATCGCTATGGTCATCTGAGATTCTACCGTTTTCAAGGAAATACCTAATCGTTCTGCTATTTCCTTGTTTTTCAACCCTTCCATTTTACTCAGTATAAATATTTCCTGACACTTCTTCGGTAACGCCTCGACAGAAATCATTATAGCCTTTTCAATCTCCGAACGTTCCAACAACATCTCCGCTTCTGGAGTTTGTATTATTGTAGAAAAATACAATTCTTTCAACTGTTCCTCCTCGTACTTCCGAATTATATCTTTCCGAGTAATAGAATTTATACAATTATTATACACGGCCCGATACAAGTATGCTTGTGGAGAAATTGTAATCGTTAACATCGAACGATTTTCCCAAAGTCGATAATACGCCTGCTGAACAGCATCTTTTGAGGCCTCCACATCTTTTAGAATACGACTAGCATAATTCAGCAGGCTTTTATAATAAGTTTTATAGATATACTCGAAAGCAAGTATATTCCCCTCATTTAAAGCTGATACTAAAATTCCCGTATTCGTGTAATCCATATCAAGAACAATATCTCTAAAAGACAAATATAGTATATTAATCAAATATTCCAATACTTATTTAGACTTAATATAAAAAAGAATAACCTTTATGCCAAAATCACATTCTGCAATCAAGCTAAAAAAAGAAATCAATCAATTAGCAGAAGACAAATTACCTGGAGCTACAGAGATCAACTATAACGAAATCTTTCCGCTTTTCAACCTACAATCTATCCAACAATAGACGCCTAATTCTCTGGATAATATTCCACTTCCCGATCAAAATGCGGAACGACAAGGCCAACAACCACCTTATCACCGAATTGCTTTCTTTCAATCTGAATCGTCCGATCCACCTCCTCCCCGAAAGCCTCCTTGATCCTTTGGTGAAGAAACAGCTCATACTTGTCCAAATTGCAACACAAATAATCCAAATCCGCTTGAATCCCCACAGGCACCCCCTTATCACTCATCCCGATATACACGGTTCCTCCTTGATTGTTCAAGAAACGGCACATATCCTGCATGATAGAATCCAATTGGGCCTCCACGTCCACGTGTTTCGCCCCCACCGGATAGACCAACGAATTCTTAAACGTTCTCTTTTCTTTCATATTCCCGGACATGGAATCTTCTTCACCTTTTCCCTTCAACGACAACAAGTCCAACAACTCATCCTCTCTCCAACGGGATTCTTCAGGAAGATTTCCCTGCACATCCTTAGCCAATATAGCTCCAGCCACTTTAGCCACATAATCATTCTCCGAATGAGAAAAACGTTCCAAATCTCCCGCAAAAGAACGATCTCCATATGACGACAGCATTCGGATCACCGCCCACAAAGGTTCCAATGTAGGGTAAGCCCGAAAATCCTTCTCCAGTGCGCCCAAGTCCAGTGTTTCTAAACGTCCCTCTATAAATTCATACTTCACGATCAAATGATTGATCAAGCAATCATAGTACCCTTTCAAACGATAATCACCTAACACGTGAGCCAACAAGCGAATAAAATAAAGTAAATTCAGATTCTCCAAACAAACCTCTTGCGTCAGGTAAAGCTGCAACAGCCGGATCAACTCCTTCACATACTTACCCGAAACCCCGATAGAACGCTCGATCTTACCCGTGTTAAACTTCCCCTGTCCGTCTCCGTTTTTATATTTCTTGCACTCTTCTATATAACTGTAAACCAGATTAGCGACTGCCTCGTGCCGGTCAAATCGTTCCTTCGTGGCACCCAGAATCTTTCCTTTGATCCTCCCTACCGAGGGGACATCAGTAACTTCCAAAAGATAATACCCCCCTCTCTCCTCGCTCACCCCCTCTGTAAGAGGGGTCGAAACCAAGAAACCACTTTCCGACAGCCATGTCAAAAAACCGTTCTTCTCACTCAAAAGCAAGGCGTTACATTGATCGCCTTCCCGCAAATGCTCCACAGCCACCTGATTCAGTTCCTCCCAAATCGAGAACTGCAAGCGATCATCCTCCGACTCGACCACAGTCGCCGTCATAATATCCCCGGGATGAAGAATATCTTTCAAACTATCCAACCTTGCCCGTGTCACCTGACTGACATGTAAAACACCCTGTCCATCATACTGCGGGTCCACAATCGTAACGAAAGCCAGCGTGGGTTTAAAATTATGCACCAGTTTCACCCGTATATTCACGACAGCCCCCACGGGCGGCCGTCTCTTCTGAATCACGCTCTTTCTTAATTCATCCGAAAAGTCAGCGAGAATACTTCTCCACGCTTGGGTTGTCCCCACCAATCCTTCTTCAAAACTCAACTTTTTCTTACTGTACCCGAGTTTCAAAGCGACACCGTCAATCTCCATCAGCGTGTCAAACTTTAATGAAACCGGAGCGGCAAGCGTGATTGCTTTCGTTTCCACTAACAATTGCCCGTGTCCCTCGTACAGACGCCCCTGACAATTTCTAATCGCGTCAACTGTCTTTTCTGCAATAGATTCCATCAGGACAGGAATGGAGAACTTTAACAACTCCTCCCATGTGAACACGGCATTCTTCTGGTTAAACAATAAAGAATTAAACGCATTCTTCCGAATTACTTCATCTTCCTTATCCCGTAACACATACAAGTACCTGAAAAACATGGAACGCAAGCTTGCCAGTTCTTCCTGCACGGAATCCCCCAACAAGATCCGGGCCCCTAGAATCCAAACAGCCTCCTGAATCTGATCCCGGGTATGTCCTTCAAAACACAGCGCATCATCCTGTTCTCTCACAAGAGCTACCCGTTCGTTAAAACGTTCCATCACCCTAGGATTAGGTTTATTCAACGTGTTATACACCAGTAAAACGAGTCCCCGTGCCGGCAATAAATGCAACTTCGGACTAAACCGAACGATAGTCAGTAATGTTATCCACACGAGCGATTTCTTGTACAGGTAACCCGATACCATCAATTTCTCCAACTTCGAAGTAATATACACCCCTTCTTCCCCTGCATCAATCAACCGGATCGCCTCCCTGCTGGCAATAGCCTCATCCAGATAACGTTCCACCTGCATTCGGGCATCATTCAGCTTGACCCCTTCAAAACATTTCAAACAATCAGACCCTTCAAGCATCCATTCCAATATACGAATAAAAATATCATTCAGAAGATCATAATCTTCCAAGATCATTTCCTCTCCCCCTAACTCCGCACGCACAACACCCAAGAAAGAAAATATCCACTCCGGCCCTTGTTTTCCAACAACCATGAAATCATAATCGCAAATATACTCATCAAGAATACTCGCCTCTTCTTTCGTGAGAGGAAGTTCCTCGAACAAGTGTTCAGGAGATACAAAATCCATTATTCTTATTTTTATTTAATGCAAAAAATATTTAAACATACACTTTTTGGTAAAGCGCCGCACCTCATGACAAAAAATCAATGTCTCCATTCCTTCTCCGATGAATCGCAACCATGCAAAAGTAACAACTTTTTTCTGAAAATCAGCACTTCAGGCTATTACAATTTTATTTCTCTCTCTTCCAACATTTATTCTTCCTCATAAAAAAACATTTTCAATCTCGCCCATTTTTGCTACATTCGCTCACATCAACATAAACACAAAAACATACAAAACCATGATCCGCTACTTCCAACAACAAGACGAAGACTCCGTCATCCGGATATGGCTAGAAGCATCTGCTATCGCCCACTCCTTCATTCCTCGTTCCTACTGGGAAAGCAAAGTTCCGGATATGCGTAACGAATATCTGCCACAAAGCCAAACCCTCGTCAATGAAGACGAACACACAAACGAGATCACGGGATTCATCTCCTTAATCGGCAACTACATCGCCGCCCTTTTCGTCTCTCCCGACCGACAAGACCAAGGAATTGGACATTCTCTTATGACTCGTATCAAGTTACAACACCCCGAATTGGAATTAAATGTTTACGCGGAAAACACGCAAGCCTTGACATTCTACAAACGCCAAGGCTTTACGATCATACGTGAACAAACCGACAAACAAACCGGCCGGCAAGAGTTCACGATGAAATATCAACTAGACGCTTAAAGCATCCCCGACAATTCCTGCTCCAACATCCCCGATCCCCTCAAATCATTTCTCAACCGTGCATTCCCATCCCGGTCAACAATGACATACGAGGGAATCCCGTCCACGCCGAAATAATCACATATATAATCCCATTGTTTACGATTCAAACGATAATGCTCTCCCTCGATTCCTGCCACCATCTCCAACCATTTGGATTCCGGGGAAGATTCGTTCGTGATATACACGAAAACAACATCCTTATCCTTGAACTTATTCTTCCTGGGTTCAAAAGAGGCAATCGCCCCCCGGCAAGGTCCGCACCACGTGGCCCACAGGTCTACCATCACCACTTTCCCCTTATAACGGGCCATAATAGCATCGAATAACTTTTTCTCGGATACCGACGGAATCTCCCGGATTCGTTTTTCCGCCTTCACCTTACTTTCCGCAACTTTCGCATCGATCTGCTGTTTCACCTGTTCAAAAGCCTTCGTGTAATAAGGGTCGATAGATGCCAGGTTCCGCCGTTGCTCTTTCGTCAAGGGTTTCATATTCTCCAGTTGATCATAAATACCCTGCAATTTAAAATAATCGATCAAGAACCCTTCCTGGCTTCCCAGTATCTTCTCCAACCGATCCAACGAAGGAATACGGTAACAAACGATATCAAAACAATATGGGAAATCACGAGCATATAACATATCCAGCCGATTCACATCCAACTCTTGCAACACGGCAAAATGCTTATCCGTGAACTCCGGAGCTTTGAAATCAATCTCCCGTTGATCCCATCCGATATGATTCGCCTCCCTGTAAGCCGTCTCCAAATTAGACTCCCCGGAACAAACCAGCCTCATTACAAAACCTTTTACCCCAAGCTCCCGGTATTTCCGCACTCCATCCGGTAGTGCCTTATCATTCGCCAAACGCTCCATCTCGGCCCGGTAAAGCTTCATCACGTACGCGATATACTCATCGGCATTCATCCCGTTTATATCCTTGTAGAAAGAATACATAGAAAATCCATCCTCGTACTCATCCTGCAACGCGTAATTCAAGGAGACAAACCGGCTCTCCCCAACCACGTAAGCCAAACGATGAGCCTTCATCCGGTCTTTCTGGTAGCGGGAAGCCCTCCGGGTAGCCTCTTCCAAATCTACATACACCTCCACGTCATCCCCCGGATCAAGCACAATCATCGTACGGAAGAGTGTGTTACTCAAACAAAGCCATGTCGTGGAATATTGATCAAATTCGAAGGTACAGCTATGATCCTGATCGATCCTCTTCGACAACTCCTTCCCGGGGTTAAACATATCGCTCACGAAAAGCTCGACATCCCGCCCGTCCATCAAATCACGATAACCGCATAAATGCACCTTTACCCTCGTCTTTCCCATTTTCAACTCAGCCGGCGGTAACGTGGTCGCTTCTTTCCAGTCCCGGGCAGACACGTCCGACGGGATAGCCACGGCAGTCATTTCAACATCCGGATTCAAATTCAATCCCCAAATATGCCAGCCCCCCAGGTTCATCCGACTCTCGATCACATCGATCGAATTCACTCCTTTCGGTAGCGGCGGGAAAAACAATTTGAACGAGAGCAATCCGGTATCACGCATCTCAAATTTCTCATTCAACTTCAATCCTTCCGACTTCAAGGCAAAATACTTTTGCCCGTTCGCCAAGATATAGATCCCGGCATCCACCCGAGCCCAGCCACCGGGATATTGTTCGACATCGGCATAAATAACCGTGGCCGTATCGTTTAAAACGATACGGGAGATTTCGAGTGACGCAGAATTTTTAGCCTGAAAGGCCGGGTAATCAATCACCCGTTCCCTCGGTTGGCAAGCAACGAGAATGCCCACGAACAGGAACATCAAGACAATTCGACTTAATTTTATCATATTTGCTATTTTATCAGGTCCACACAAAGGCCTGTTGTTTCCTCGATATAAATATACAAATATTTTAACAAAATACTTACTTTTACGGCGTAAAAACAAATATATGCCACATAATATCACGATATATACAGACGGAGCCGCCAGCGGTAACCCCGGACCGGGAGGTTATGGGGTCGTACTCATGGCCGGTGCCCACCGCAAAGAATTGTCGGAAGGTTTCCGCCGCACCACGAACAACCGCATGGAACTACTCGCGGTTATCATAGGCCTCGCCGCCCTACGTTTCGAAGGAAGCAACGTAACCATCTACTCCGACTCGAAATACG
>ENA-ORSS01004032-ORSS01004032.1-human-gut-metagenome-genome-assembly--contig:-NODE-4032-length-11347-cov-14.863355_pt1 | contig 11347 bp, 16 predicted proteins | sample MGYA00241899_ERZ509162 | MGnify/ENA primary metagenome ERZ509162 (study PRJEB26280, sample SAMEA2338641) | human gut metagenome | biome: human gut; feature: human-associated habitat; material: faeces... | reverse complement strand
CAAAGTGATACCTCGGCTGACCGCCGCTCTTTTTGCCGTACTCGATCGCGCTGACCGGGCAGTAGCAGATGCACGCCATGCAGTGGGTGCAGTTATTGCCCCAAACCGGCTTACCGTCTTTGAGCGTGACGTTGTTCATCGGACAGCGCTTCGCGCACTGCCCGCAGCCGATGCAGGCGCCTGACGCGGTAAAGGCGTTCGCTTTGACGAAGAATCTGTAGAAAATCGGATTGACCGGGCCGCTCATGAAGCGGTCATAGAGATTGTTCCGCGTCGGCGCGAACGGCTGATTGGCTTGAATCGCGGCGATGGCGCGGTCGATGTCCGGTTCGGCTTTGGCGACGATTTGCCGCGCTTTGTCCGCCTGCGGCGCGGAGAACATCGCAATGTAGTTCTCCGGCATGACGATCTGTGCCGTGCCCATGCAGGAAATCGCCTTTTCCGTGCAGAGTTCGCGGTTATATCTGTCGGCATTGCCGATCTCGCTGCCGCAGGTCATGACAAACCAAGCCTGCTTCGCGCCGCGCAGCTCCGTTTTCAGGAGCCAGTCGCGCACGACGCGCGGAATGCGCCAGGCATAGGTCGGCGTGACGATAATAACTCGCTCGCCGGTTTCAATGGAAGAAGAGTCGGAAGCCTTGATGCGGGCATTCAGATTTACGATCTCATCGCCCAGCGCGTCCGCAATGCGTTTCGCCACATAGTTACTGTTTCCGGTGCCGGAAAAGAATAAAATCATATCAAAATCCCCTCACAATGGTCGATCTCATGCTGAATGATCTGCGCCGTCCAGCCGGTGAACGTCTTGATGCGCGTCTGGAACTGCTCATTCTGCCACTGCACCTTGATGGTTTGGTAGCGCTTCGTTTTCCGCGTGCCGGTCAGGGACAGGCAGCCCTCCTCCGCGTCATACGGCGCGGATTTTTTGACGATCACGGGATTGAACATGACCATGTATGTACCAATGTTGTCGAACGCGATGATGCGCTTGTTGACGCCAATCATATTCGCCGCCATGCCCACGCAGCCATCCTTGTGCGCGGCGAGTGTATCCAATAAGTCCTGCGCGATTGTCAAATCAGCTACCGTTGCAGGCTCCGCCTTTTGGGATAGGAAAAAATCGTCTTTGCATATTTCACGGATCATGGGAAAACCTCCGTTGCGTTTTTTTATTGTAATTGTAGCAGAGAAATGGGAAAGGCTCAACTGCATTTGTGGGAGTTTCGGTGAAGACACTTAATTAATGTTTGCGCATTCGGTACGAATAGCATAGAATTTTCGCGCGCAAAACAGCACGATTCATGCGCCTTATGAGATGCAGAATTTGCGCGGCAATATACAAAGATAAGGGTGAATTTGAAAAGCGATCTGCGAAATAAAAATCGTTCGTATTTATCATTTCCTTGCATTTTCCATCCTGTTTTGATACAATAAAATACAACGCTGCGAAGCGCTGTTGTTAGACTTGGCAGCTTTGCGCAAAAGTGTTCTGCCAAGCAGCAGAGCACTTTTTTCATCTGGAGGAATCGAACTATGGCTGTGAGCTACAAGAGGCTTTGGAAACTGCTGATTGACAAGGATATGAAAAAGAAAGATCTGTGCGCGAAAGCGGGCATTAGCCCGGCATCCGTCACAAAAATGGGGCGAAATGGTCATGTTACGACGGAAATACTTTTGAAAATTTGCACGGCACTGGACTGCGGCGTGGAAGATATTATGGAAATTGTGCCGGATTCGCGTGAAAACACATGATCAAGTCCGCTTTATGGGACAGCCAATATGATATGATAACAGTGAGCTTGGGGTTGATTGCAAAAGTGAAAGTAACATTTTGGGGGTAAAAAAGTGGTTATAGGGTGACGTTCGCCTCTGCAATAAGCGGTATAATAGTTTCGTTCACATCCTGCGGAAAGCAGGGAAAAATGAGTGACATCAAGCAAGAGTTAGATAAAATCAGAGGACGTATTTCCGAACCAAGTTTTCTGAAAAACGAAGGCTTGAGCAACGAGGTTGGCATTCATGTGTTCTGCTATGATCCGGCAGACGAATTGATCGTCAGAGACTTCGTTTCCCGATTAAAAACAGAAAGTAGAACACCATATCACATTATATTGAGGATGTCAAGGCGAACATTGAGAACATCGCCATCCTGATGATCGACGATATTCACACGGACAAGATTGCCCTCCGTGCATCCATCACGGCTTCGCTGGAACGTCTCCTGACGCAGAACTATATCTCCCGCAACGGCGATACCTATCAGTATTACAACACCGAGCTGAAAGACGATACATTCGCCCAACTCAAGAAGAACGTCAAGATCACAAAAGAGCGCATTCCTGCCGCAACGCAGCTTTTCACGCCGGACTGGATCGTCCGCTACATGGTGGAAAACTCCCTCGGCAGACTTTGGCTGGAAGGTCACCCCAACGCCGAGCTGCACGACGACTGGAAATACTATCTGGACGAAGCCGAGCAGGAGCCGGGGGTGGATGCGCAGCTTGCCAAGCTCCGGGAGGAATACACGACCATCAAGCCGGAAGAGATCAAGGTCATCGAAATTCCCCTACTGAAATTGATACAAAATCAGGCGGCATAATTAAAAAGTCCAAAAAGGCTCGGAAAACGAGCCCTCAGATGTTGAAGTCGGGATATGTCCCGGCTATATTATTATTCCAAAAGAATGAAGGTGTACATATGGGAGACTTAAAGAAACTGGGTGCCAATATTCGTAGCCTTAGGATTGCCTATGGAGAAACGCAGGAACAATTAGGCGAAGCCATATATGTTGAGAAAAACACGGTATCATATTACGAAAATGGCAAAAGAGAGCCAAACAAGGAAACTCTGACGGCAATTGCAAACCATTTTATGGTTTCTGCAGGAGAACTGTTGCATTGTGACCTGACAGCAGTCCGCACAATAACTGTGAACAAGGATGCATTCTGGGAAAATATAGATATCGTTCTCCCGATTGTTTCGTCTGAAAAAGCACTTACTAATGAGAACTTCAAAAAAGCGTTTGATGCGCACAAAGCCTTTTACGAGGAACTTCATAAGGTTAGCATGGACGGAATTGATAATGTTGACGTATGCATTGATGGGTATTTGGAAGCCGTGGAAGACGACGAAATCGAAGCAGAAGCTGCTGCCAATTTTATTGCGTTGTGGTACTTGCTGATGATGTCTATGAAAGCTGCACCAACTATTATAAAAAATAAGCCTGCAGCGCTCAGACAAGTTGCGGCGAAAGATGAAAAGGTCAGAAAGGTAATTGAAAACACAGATCCGTCTTTCACGGCTGATGCAAAAGCAGCATTGAGTGAAATTGATGATGATGAAATGAAGGATCGGATGTCTGAAATGCTGACAGCTGTAAAAAGGTCGAAAGACTGGTCGGATCTGGCAGATTATTACTTGGCGCTACAGTATGTTTGGAATTTGGTTGATAATGATTTAGATTGGGGTTTTAATCAAAGAATCGGCGCAGAGATGATGGATGCGTTCGTAACAGTAAAAAACGTTTATGCTGCACGATTTATGAAATATAGCTTTGATTCTATCAGTGGAGCGAGTTCACAATCTGTGGACGACAGCCGGTAACAAAAAAGAGTATATTGCTATTGTACCCTTCCACCCTGCCTCGGACGAGAGGCATGAATGAAAAAAGGAGGACGTAGCAATGGAAGATCGCAAAAGCCTGATCCGGTGGATCAAAGGCCACAAGAAGCAGCTGATCATTGCCGGGATCAGCATCGGGACTCTGATTCTGATTATCCTCGGAATCAAAAACAGAGCAGCAATTAAAGCTGTGTGGGATTCGCTGAAAGGAGTCGTGAAACATCCCACAGCGAAAGCGGCAGAAGAAGTTGCAAAGGTCGTAACGGACATTCCCCCAGCACCCGCTTCGGAGATTGTCACTGCCGTGGTATCTAACTCGGAGACGCTCCCTTTTGAAGTTAGCAGACACATCCGTAACCTACCAGATGGATGGCATGCCTCTCCGGAGAAGGTCGCTGAAGCTCTAAAAAACAGCATCATTCTCATGGACGGCCAGACTTGGGTCGATAGTTACGTGAAGGGAGGTGTTGCTGCGTGAGAAGGACTGAGGAAGAAAAGAACCTGCTGACGAAACTCGCCAGCGGCGTTCTGGATGGTATGGTCGGAGACGAACGCGAATACCGTGGGTACAGGAGCGTTTTCTGTGGTAAGTATATCAAAGACGGTGAGCCGATCTCATATCGGCAAGGTGAATCAACAAGGTTCTTTAATGGCAAGGAGAACGAGAGGATTCCCGGCAAACGTGAAGATGAACACTATGATACGGATGACCGTAAGCTTGAGTTCTTGCAGCGGTATGGTTGGTTGACAGACGATGATGATGTCAGGGCGTACAGCGCCAAGTATAAGCCGAAGAAATAAGGAGGCTGGAGTTTATGTCGAGACGCAAGAAGAACGAAATGGTTGTTGATGACGATTTTGAAGAGGATGACAGTAGTGAACGATTAAGCGTCTGGGATGCCGCTGATATCTGGGCTTCTAATGGGAAAGACGAAGACTACAAGTTCGGATATACGGAAGAAGAATTGGAAAACGCACTGTAAATACCACCTCCCGATCACCAGTAATGATGATCGGGAGCTCTTTTTCTGCCGGGGGTCAGCCGTCGATGGTCTTGCCATTCTTGAAGGTGAAGGTCATGCGGCCATCGGCGTATAGAAAAGTGGGTATCTGCCCATTGCGAGGTTTCTATAGGGATCGAACTGACTGACTTCTCCGTGGTCAGTGTCGGGCATACCGAAGTACAGGAAGAAAGCGACAATGACCGATTCTCTGGCGAGCTGGTTCCAATCATCTCCCGTGACGATTTCGGCCGGGAGGCTACCCGCTTCCTCGAAAAGTACTATCCGCTGGCGCTGGAAAAACCTGTTCCTGTTCCGATCAGGCAAATTGCAGAAGATATGCAGCTTACGCTGGTGGAAGATACTCGTCTCTCCGATGCGCTTTCTGTGTTTGGAATTGTGGTCTTTGAGGATGGGAGCATCGTAGGCGCAGACAAAGAGGTGCTTGTCAGGAAAGCGAAACGCGGAACGGTTTATATTGATCCGCGAGTCTATTATGAGAAAACCTATGGCACCGTGAATAGCACGATTGCCCATGAGTGTTATCACTGGTATCGTCATCAGCCATACCATGCCCTGATGAAAATGATCGGTGCGAAGGATGATGTCGGCAAGGTAATCCGGTGTGCTATTCAGCCCAACGGCAAGGATACGGAAAAATGGAAAGCCGTGGACTGGCTCGAATGGCAGGCCAACGGCGTAGCAATGCACATTCTCATGCCGGTGCAGACATGCAAACAGACCATTGACCGGCTGATGCGAGAGCACTTTGATAATGCGGAACCGGAGTATAAACCGCTTGCACTGGAAACGGTCATTGATGAGCTGGCTCTGTATTATGGTGTGTCCCGACAGGCAGCAAAGACACGGATGCGTCAGTTGGGATACAACAATGTTGATGGTGTCTATACCTATGTAAACGGGCATTATATTCCGCAGTTCTCTTTCGATCCGAGCTCGCTTGGCAGAAATCAAACCTATACCATTTCTGCAACAGATTTGTTTAAGGCCTATTGCTGCAGCAAGGATTTTAAAGAACTGATCGATTCTGGCAAAGCGCTTTATGTTGACGGTCATCTGTGCATCACCAAGCCTGAGTACATCGAGCATGACGAAGACGGTACATGCCGGATGACCGAGTATGCTCTTGCCCATGTGGACGAGTGCTGCTTTGTTTTCGATCTGGGATATACATATGATTCCAAGTATCTGGGACTGAAGAGCTATACGCAGTTTCTGGCTAAGTCTGATCCGCAACTCTCCGCACGGGAATGCTCCTATGATCCGACCAATCCACATAACCGTGCGCTCAATGCGTTAATGGACAGCGCTCAAACAAAGTCAAATGCTCTGCGTCGGTATCAAAGCTCTTTTGCAGAAACGTTGGTGCAACTGATGAAAGAGCGAAAGCTCTCAAATAAAAAGCTGGCCGACCTCTCTCTGGTCGGCGAAAAGACGATCCAGCGCCTGCGTAACGACGAAGAATATAAAGCAGAGAAATGCAGCGTACAATTTTGAAAATCCAAGAGGTTATGAAAGCTGATCCATTTTCAGCAAAAGAGGCCAGAGATGAAATTTGCGCTATAAATCTTGAGCACCCAGAAAACCTAGTCATCTATGGTCTCCTTTTTCCTCAAAATTCTTCGGGTGCCCGCATCGTAGATGCGGACAAAGAATGCCTCATTTGCGATCTGCAATGGAAACAATACTATCTGAGTGCGAAATGTGTTGGAAAAAGTATTGATGAAATGCGAAAAGAATTGTGCGGCGAGGCAGAGCAATTTTAGACTCGCTATAGACAAAGAATACGCTGCCGGTGCATTCACCGGCAGCGTGTTTTCATATTTTCGAGTCGCGGAGCCACTGCTGGAATTCCTCCAGCGAGATGATCTCGCGGTCGCATTTTTTCTTTTCTTCTCGGGCTTTCTCGCTCCAAGCATAAAACTGCTCATCGGTGATGCGTCCGGCCTTGATCCACGCGAAGCGCTTTTTGTACTCCTTGCGGTACGCCTTGAAAATCGGGTCGTCAGTCTGCTTTTTCGTCCACTGCCGGAACGCGCCGATCTCGCGGCAGCGCTGCTCGCCGTACTTCACGGGGCGCTCGCAGTACTCCGCGCTCACGCGCCCAGTCTGCGGGAACCAGTGGCCGCAGTTCTTGCAGCGGCGCACGGTCACGCCGCGCTCGACGCAGCTTCGCAGCGAATAGTCGATCATGTCCCGCACAGAGGACGAGTACAAAACAGGCGCGCAGCGACCCGGCTCGACCGGCTCAAAACTCAGTGGGATCGGCTCAAATCGGAACAGCTCCGGATCTCTCGGCTGGTCGTAATGGTAGTTTTTCGCCGCCTGCTTCTGCGGTTCTCGACCGGCAGAATCCACGTCCAGCACGCATTCAAAAAACTTCTCTACCTGCTTCCTTGTCTCTGAAAACTGCTTTACAAACTCCTTTAAGGCCAAAGCAATTGCCTGAATTTCCGCTTGATCGTAGCCATTTACGGAAAAACAGCCGAAGCTGCGCGTATATAAAAGACGGAAATAAATGTGCTTCTCTGCCAGTACACCGAGCTCCACCATCGCGGCTGTATACGCTTCGCGGGCGCGGCTCTCAACGAAGCGTTCCCAATTCACGCTGATGCGTTCCAGCATCGGCGTGATTTCTTTTTCGTCCAATTTCTGAAATGTCAGACGACTTTCTGCCGTAGAAATATATCTTTGTATACCACATGGTTGTCACCTTAATAATGGCTGATGATGTAGCAACACAAATCAGCCAAAAAGCCGTCCGGCTGCTGTAACAGTCGGACGGCGCACTGTGTTTCGGAAAACACGGACCGCAACTGTGTTTAGTTCAGGGTGTATCTGAAAGCCGCCAACGCGCCAGACAGCGGGTCTTTTCGCGCTGAGCTACGTCATTTTTCCTTGAAATACGAAAAGTATTCCTGCGGGAAAATGTCTTGCCCAGCACGAAAATCCCTCGCCGCTGGACACGCCGTCGGCTTCCAGATGCACCCTGACAGAGAGACCTCCGAAACGTAAGTTTTTTCTCTGAAATTTCTAAAATCTGATGGAGGTAAAAAGACTTTGAACACATTGAGCATCAAAAATTTTGACGAGCTGCCGCTGTTTCTCAACGCGCAGCTTGTCTCCCGCGCGCTGGGCGTTTCGCCGTCGAGCGCCTATGAACTTCTGCATGAGGACGGCTTTCCGTCGCTGCGGATCGGCAGCCGGCTTGTCGTACCGAAGGAGCAGTTCCGTCTATGGGTGGAGCGGCAGACAGGAGGCGCACATGAAGAATAAATACTATACCTCGCGCGATCCAATCAAAAACTACTTTCCTCTGCCGAATGAGGTTTTCGCCCTCGGCCTCTCACCGGGGGCCTTGGCAGTTTACAGCTACCTGATGTACATTGAGGATCGGACAACGTATCAGTGCCATGCGAGCTATCGGACGATTGGAAATGCTGTCAATATGAGCCCGAACACCGTGCGCAAATATGTGACAGAACTGGTCGAGCGCGGGCTGATTCAAACAGAGCGTACGACAATCATCACGCAGGACGGCCGAAAGCAAAATGGGAGCCTTCTGTACACGCTTTTGCCCATTCAGATCTCCATCCAGCAGTTTTACGAGCAAAAGCTTGCAAAGCTGGACGCGGAATGCGAGCAGGAACGCATCCGAAAGCGGTTGGAAGCGTTCCAACAGGCGCAGCAGAAAAACGCCTGTCCGCCCGCGTGAGCCGCGTGTCGCGGCTGTGTCCGGTTTTCCGGACACAGCCGGGCGCGTACCCGCCAGAAGCCCAAAAAACGGACGCTGCGCCGCCGTGCGGGAGAACGTGGAATTCGACCAAAGCCCAGCACAGCGGGTTCGGTCGAAAAAGGAAATGCGGCAAACGTGGAACACGTCCAAATGGGCAGAATCTGGCGATTTTGGGCGCCGCGGCGAGAAAGCAGGATAAACGGATGGCGTCGGAACCGACGCTTTTCCTGGTCACAACAGCCCGCAGTGCGGACTGTATCAAGGGGTTGCGCAGGCGCTGCGATTGGCGCCTGTTTGGAGAAAAATAAGCGCGGCTGGCATCAAAAATCCCGCAAACGCAGACGGTTCAAGGGATTCCGGCGTGCCGCGCCGCAGATTGGAGGATTATGAGCAAGGAAGAAAACAGATTGAACTTTCGGATGTCACCGGAGACGGCGGAGAAACTGGAGCATTGGTACCGGCAGGATGGATGCCGCAGCAAGAATGAATTTCTGGAACGCGCCGTGAATTATTACGCAGATCATCTGGCGGCGGGAACAAGTACGATGCTCCCGCGGGCAGTCCAGTCAGCCATTGACGGACGGCTGCAACTTTTGGAGCAGCGGCTCTCATCCCTGCTGTTCAAGCAGGCCGTGGAGCTGGACATGGGGCTGAGCATACTGGCGGAGTGCGTAAATCTGGATGAATCGGTGCTGCGGAAGCAGCGCGCAAAAAGCGTCAATGACGTGAAGCGCACCAACGGCCAGCTCCGGCTGGAGCAGAAGGTTCGCGTGCAGGAGCCGTTTGACGAATGGCCAGACTGATCGTCAAAAGTCCGTATTTCAAGGGCGGCGGCGCAAAACAGGCGGGCGGGTATCTGCGCTACATCGCCACACGTGAACGGGTAGAAATTTTGCCGGACGACCGCCCGCCGACAAAACGGCAGACGCAGCTCATCGAAAAGCTGACGAAGGATTTTCCGGATACGAAAACGCTCTTGGAATACGGCGATTATACGGCGCACCTGACAAAGTTCAACGCCTCGCAGTTTCTCACGCTGGCGATGGAGGAAAACTGGAGCAAGGTGCAGGAGCTTGACGGCTATGCCAAGTATATCGCAACCCGTCCTCGCGCGGAGCGGCTGGGCGAACACGGACTGTTCGGAGATGAAGATGTAGTTGACCTGAATGCGGCAATGGCAGAGGTGAACAGTTATACCGGGAATATCTGGACGCACATCATTTCGCTCCGGCGCGAAGATGCGGAGCGGCTTGGGTTCGATCACGCGGACGCATGGCGGGCGCTGCTGCGGGCGCACCGGAACGACATCGCGGAGGCGATGCACATCCCGCCGGAGGACTTTTGCTGGTACGCGGCATTCCACGACGAGGGCGGTCACCCGCACGTCCACATGATGGCGTGGTCGAAAAAACCGGGGCAGGCGTACCTGAACCGGGAAGGTATCCGGAAAATCAAATCCGTCCTGACGAACCAGATCTTTCAGCAGGAGCTGCTGCACATCTACGAGGACAAGAGCCAATCCTGCGATGAGTTAGTGCGAGAAACGCGGTCTGCCATGCTGGCGCTTGCACAGAAGATGCAGAACTCCGCCTGTGAGCATCCGGAAGCGGAGCAAATGATCCGGGAGCTTGCGTGGGAGCTTGGCAGCGTCAAGGGTAAAAAGTCCTACGGATATCTGCCGAAGGATCTCAAGCGGAAGGTCGATGCCATTGTCGATCAGATGGAGCTGCTGCCGAGCGTGTATGAATGCTACGGGCGCTGGTGGAAGCTGCAGTGCAGGCTGAACGATTTCTACGCAGAAAAAGAGCGGCAGCGCCCGCCGCTCTCCCAGCAGAAGGAGTTTCGACAGATCAAGAATGCGGTCATTCAGGTGGCGGAACAGGTGCGGAAGAACAAGATCACGTTCGAGGACGCGGGTGCAGAGCAGGATGCGGAACAGAATGCCACATGCAATGTTCCGTACCCAGCAAATGCGTGGCACGAAATGGCGACGGACGAAACCCTACCGTTGGAGGATCGCGATGAAGCCGCGAAGCAGTTGGAAACGCTGGCAAACGGCGGCGACCGGTACGCACAGTATCTGACTGGGATTCTCTATCGCGATGGCGGGCTGTTGATTCCGGACACAGAAAAGGCACAGCACTATCTGGAACTGGCGGCGCGGCAAAATCATGTGGCAGCACAGTATGCACTGGGCAAGCTACTTCTCTCGGATGATCCAGAACTGCAAAATCCTACACAGGGATTCTACTGGCTGGAACGGGCAGCGGGGAGCGGAAATGACTACGCCGCCTACCGGCTGGGCAAGGAATATCTCAGCGGAAAGAACACACCGAAAAATCCGGAACGCGCAGCGGAATATGTGCGCATGGCTGCTGAGCAAGGCAATCCCTATGCGCAGTATTTGTTAGGGAAGCTATATCTCAGCGGCGACGGCGTGCCGCAGGACAAGGATGCTGCCTACGACTGGTTTCAGAAAGCGCAGGCGCAGGGACGTGAGTATGCGGGATTTTTTATGGACCGCATTGAACGACCGGAGCCGCCGAACATTCTGCTCTCAGCAACGCGGCTGCTCTACCACATGGGAAAGATTTTTCAGAGCAGCGCTCCTGCGCCGCAAAGCTGCGGTGTCCAGATCGACCGCAAGCGGCTCGCCAAGCTGCGTCGGATGCGCATGGCCGCCGGACACAAAGCGGACGATCACGAGCAGGAGCAGGCGAACAGCGCCATGTCGATGGGCTGGTAGCACGGTTCAAAATCTGTGCCGCCATAGACAAAGAGAACTGAAATGATAACTTTCTGATAACTCTCCGCACGGGAGGTTGCTATTGTATCTCCCGCGTGGTAGTTGTTAGAGAAAAGCCATAAAAGAAAGGAGTCCTGCATATGGGAAAACGGCGGCCATCCGGGGACGGGATGGTCAGAAAACGTGACGATGGGCGCTGGGAAGGGCGCATCGTCGTGGGGC
>ENA-ORSS01004030-ORSS01004030.1-human-gut-metagenome-genome-assembly--contig:-NODE-4030-length-11353-cov-4.542220_pt1 | contig 11353 bp, 10 predicted proteins | sample MGYA00241899_ERZ509162 | MGnify/ENA primary metagenome ERZ509162 (study PRJEB26280, sample SAMEA2338641) | human gut metagenome | biome: human gut; feature: human-associated habitat; material: faeces... | reverse complement strand
TAAGTGATCTTGACACTTTCATGTCCGACGCGTTCAGCTATATCAACGGCGCTGAATCCCATATCGATTAACATCGAGACATGCGAGTGACGAAGATCGTGGATCCGTATTCGTTTAACACCTGCTTCTTTGCATCCGCGATCCATTTCATGATGCAGACCGGATTTGGTGATGGTAAAGATCCTGTCGTTTGGTCTTAGGGCATATAGCCTTGAGATATAGTCTTTCATCTCTTCACATAAGAAATCCGACATCTGGACGGTTCGCTTTCCTTTTTCGGTCTTAGGATCTGTAATCACATCTTCGCAATGGATTCTTTGATAGGATTTGAATATGCGGACAGTTTTCTTTTTAAAATCAAAGTCGGCTGGTGTTAAGGCCAAAAGCTCGCCTAGCCTTAACCCGCACCAGTAAAGCATCTCAAACGCCTGGAAGATACCGTCTTTTTTCATAACGGCTCTGGAGAATTGTTTATATTCATCCATGGTCCAGAAGTTCATTTCAAGTTTCTTTTCTTTGCCAATGTTTCCGGCGATTCGGGCAGGATTGGATTTTAAACCATAAAAGCGAACAGCATAATTGAACATGGCACTGAGCTGATTATGGATCGTCCTCAGATAGTTTTGCGAATATCTTTCATGTTCCTTGGTTTCGGATCGAAGAAGAGTATTCTGCCATTCAATGATATCGGCTGGCGTGATGTCGCACATCCGTTTATTTTTGAAGTAAGGCAGGATCCTTGTTTCGATAACGGCTTTTTTCATGCACATGGTATTTTCCCGAAGCCTTGTTTCCATACTTGACATGTAAAGATAGTAGAAGTCTTCAAAATTCATCGTCAAATCATGGCTTTTTTGAAGCAGGAAGCGCCGTTCATAATCTTTGCCGTCGCTTTTTGTCCTGAAACCGCGCTTTGTTGTCTGCCTGAGGGTTCCTGTGAAATCGGTATAACGCAAAACAACAAACCATGTTCCTTTTTTCTTATCTCTGTATACGGGCATTGTTCTGCACTTCCTTTCCAAAGAAGCGTTCATAAAAGTAAGTGCTGATCACTTTTGCCCGAATGGTCATATACCCTTTCTTCTGCAATTCTTCGTTGAGCTGCTTGATCACGATATACGAGGATGACGATGACAGTCCCGTAATTTCCATTACATCATGAACATCTAAAAATCTTTTTTCTTCATTCATCTTTATCGACCTCCGATTTAAGCTTATTCATTATTTATTGATCAATCTATTGTGCAAAATCGGGCTTTGTACATCTGTGTTTTCGTTTCTTGCCCTTGAGTTCCAGGCTGATGCGGATCTTTGAATCAATGTAATGCATATCCCGCTTGTTGATCTTGCCGATCTTTTTGATCAAGAGGTCTTTATCGATTACTTTGATCTGCTCGCATAAGACCATGGATGGATATTTGAGTCCGTTTAATTCCGGCAACAGGTAATGTGTCGGGATCTTGGCTTTGGAATGAATCTTGGAGGAAAGACAGACAATAATCGTTGTAGGACTGTATTTGTTTCCCTTGTTGTTTTGAATGATCAATACCGGTCTTACACCCGTCTGTTCTGATCCAACCGCAAAACTAAGATCTGCCAGATAAAGATCTCCGCGTTTTACTTTGTTTGTCATAAAATCGTCCTTTCTGTATGTAAAAAGCCGGGGAGGGGTCTCCCGGCTTGTCAAAAGTATTCATCGTATTTCCTATTTAACCCTTTAACCCCGGAAAGATGGGATCCTATTAGACGAACGGCAGCAAAACGTTCATCACGGGAATTTCACCCTTGCGCGGTAGCTCGCGCAATTGCAGTACAAGCGTATCATTATCCCTTTATGACATCATCGCTAATGTTTGCCAGACATTTTTATTAATCTGATGTTTATCGCTCGCTAAATAGAAAAGTATAGGTCATGGCGCATCAGTAATCAGCTCGTCATAAAGGATTTGTTCTAATAGGTGTTATCAAGTTTTCAAAGAACAATTGGAAGGATCTAATATCCTCCTTCACCTATATAGCCGGCGAAAACCTGATTTTTTAGCCTGTTATTTTAATTTTTTTCTGAGTTTTTCAATACGCTTGTAAACGGCATTGGTCGACATATGAAGATCTTCAGCGATTTCATCAATCGTATAGTCCTGCATCAACAGGATCAGGATCTCCAGAAGTCTTCTGTCCGATTTTTTTAGAACATAGTAAACAGTGACATCTTCGATCTCATCCAGCAGCTTTTCCGGAGTTGTGATAATTACCGGATCATATGAAGGGAACATCAAAAATAAACCTTCGCTGGTTACATCTTCATTTTCACAAAATCTCCTGTCATCCAAAAATACACGATAATCATAACTTCTAAGAATTTGAATCGTTTTTTCGTCTACTCCAAGCTGTCTTAATAGTTTTTCCTCCATTTCTTTCTTTTTGAGCCATTTTTTTAACTAGCTTTGATGATTGTATTGCATAAAACGCTTTCTCCTTTCACTTTATAGCCGGCGAAACCACTGATTTTTCGCCTCCCGAAAGAAAAAAAGCATAAAAAATGACAGAGATTCAATATTGGTCGTTGGTCTCTGTCAAGGGCTGTGGATAAATCATTAGCAATCAACTCTTGTATAAAAATGCTAGAACAGTTAACAAAAGTCCACTATTTCTTAGCGAATGCTAATATAAGTATATATTTTGCTATAGGAATATGATATCATCTTATATATGAAAAAAGTGATATTGCAGTGTGCAAACAAGAGGAGTTTGATATCTATGAATAATGTTTGTTACAACAATCTTTTTAAATTATTAATTGATAAAGGCCTTAAGAAAAGTGATCTTGCTAGGATGTGCAATCTTAGCTCACCTACTATGGCAAAGCTATCAAAAAATGAATATGTATCGATGGACGTATTAGTTCGGATTTGTAGAGGATTAGATTGTTCATTAGATGATATCGTAGAAGTCGTCGCATTAAAGGAGAATGCTTAAATGGAGACAAGCACTTCTTATAAGACGCTCACAAGAGAACAGTTCTTGTTTTCTGAGATGCGAATTACCGCAAGGCTCATGATGCAGGGATTATCCGATAAAGAAATTATTCAAGAAATCGAAAAGGACAATCTTTATCAATATCCCACGGATAAAATGATTAGAAATATTACAAGCGTTTGTTTGAAACGTCTTCATACTGTTAATGTCAATATTAAATTTACCAATTCTACCAATATAAAAGTTACCAGTTTGACCAATGTCTACACACCATCTTCAGACGAATCATTGAGTTCTTTGGTAAGATCTTTTGTACGGTAAGATTTACCAATGATCTTGACTAAATGACAGTGATGCAGCAGCCGATCCAATATAGCGTTTGCCAATACGGAATCACCAAAGATCTCGCCCCACTGGGACAGTGATTTATTTGTTGTGATTATTGTTGAGTGATTCTCATATCGACGTGAGATCAGTTGGAAAAATAGTTTGGATGCCTCATCATCCAGAGGCAGAAAGCCAACTTCGTCTATGATCAGGAGTTTATATTTCGCAAAGAATTTTAATCGCTGTTCCAGTCTGTTTTCCAATCGTGCCCGTTTCAACTGCAGTATCATGTCATTGCAGTGTATGAAATAGGTGCTGTTTCTATGTCTGGCAGCTTCTACACCAATGGCTACCGATAAATGTGTCTTGCCAACACCGGGCGAACCGATGAACAGGATATTCTCTTTTTGTTCGATAAATCTAAGATCCGTAAATCCACGGATCATGTCCCGGTTTAGCGTAGGCTGGAAACTGAAATCAAAATCATCCATTGTCTTGATAAATGGAAAATTCGCGACCTTCACGCAGGCATTCATGGCTCGAATTTCTTTTGCCTCTACTTCCAGTTTTGTCAGTTCATAGATCAATTCTGTCACATCGATATCTCCGGATTGCAGCTTGTCCAGGTATTCAGACAGATGGATATCCATCTCATTCAGTTTTAAAGTTTGCAGGTTGTTTCTTATGCGATTGAAATTTGTTGTACATTCCATTTGTTTATCCTCCAATCTTATCCAGAAGAGCCAGATTCTGTTCTGCTCTTTTTTCAATTTCCTTATCCGAACCACCTTTGACAGTGGATCTTAAGGCTTCACAATAGTGATCCTTTTTATAATTAAATTTGGAACTGCTTATTTTATGGACACATTGAAGCTTTGTGTTAAAGTATATATAAAGCTGATTGGCTACAGGAACTAATTTTACACGCTTGCCCATCAGTTTTTTGCTGACTGAGTATCCATGGCCTTTATATGTGACAAGCAGTGTTTCCGGCACTTTTTGCACATTGACATCCTGAATATAGGTATCCATAAGTATCTTGTTCGGTATCGGCTGTAGATGCTCTATTTCTTTTTTCATGAGCACGACGGGCGGTATGCCTGTTGTCTGATTTGTTTCTTCATTGATCTGTTGATTAAATTTCTTGATCACTTCTATCAATTCACCCTCTGATTCCAGTTCGCCATCATAAGGTTTAAGCCACTCTACAAACCGGTTCGATGATTCAACTTTTCCTTTTGTATATGGATGGCGTACTTTACACAGTTGTATGTGGATCCCGATATCGGATTCAAACTGTTTGATGATTGGATGTTTCTGCCGTGTTCCATTATTGATACTGACAACAGCTGTCATATTATCAGTAAGGATTCGCTTTGGCATACCTCCGGACATATACAGGACATCAATAAGACATCGTAGAAAATCTTCTGTCGTCTTGCTTCGTGAATACAGAAAGAAATGATATCGGGAATAAGAGAAAGTGGCTGCGAATAATTCGAACTGGATCACCGTGCCATCCTTGCGTTTCATCTTTATCGATTCTTTCCAATCCACCTGAAGCTGATCTCCCGGTTCAGTCTCATAACGCAATTTTGGTTTTTCAGAATGATCAGAAGTGCAGATATCATGTTTCCTGGTAAAGTAGGTAAATGTGTTATAGCATTTGAATTCTTCGACACCGTATTTATTTTGGAAATACTGGAACAAAGCTTTCTTCGTACATCTGCAAAGATCTGCTTTTTGTTTGATCTCATCCAGATACGGATAGAGATAACTTTCTTTGTTCCTTTTGACAGGGATTCTTTTTTCCTGATGATAGTATTTAGCGATCGTATGTCGATCAACTCCATACTGTCTAGCTAACTCACTAAAATTTGGTTTGATATTCATGTTTTTCATAAGTTCAATTTTTCCTATAAATTTGTTTTTTATCATATACATAGCTCTCCATTTCCAAACTATAGTATATGAAAAAAATCAACCAGAATTGGCGCATTTTATTTTGGTCAAACTGGTTGATTATATATTGGCATTAACATCCGATAGATATATCGAATCATTCTTTGGCCTTTCAATCTTTCGGCAAGGGTTGAAAGGTCTGTGAATTCCAAATACCCTTCTTTATATTCTGGTTTCATGAAATAATCCGCTATCGTATAACGAACATCATAGGCATCTGGCTTATCTCTTAGCTCTTCCATCTGATCATCGGGAATCTTAATCCATTCCCCTTGGCGCGTATCCATATAGACTAAAAGGTTTCGTACAAAAACACTTCCCAGCACATTTAAGGCTTTTTCTTGCAATGAAGCAAGTTCTTCATTGGCCTTTTTAATCGTTGCGACCGTTTGCGTCAGTTGTTGATTGACACTCGCCAATTCGGCATCATGTTGTTTAGTATGCCGTAAAGCTTGCAATAGCTCTTCATTCTTTTTCATTACACTGATGTCTTGATAGGTTACATAAATGTATTCTTTATCTCCAACCATGATGTAAGACAGATCCGATTGCAGATAGAACCACTTCCCATAGGGATTTTGCACCCGGTAAAAGATATTAATATGTGGATGCTGGGCAGATAGTTTGCGAAAAGAGCCTTCCACATAATGCAAGTCATCCGGATGAACTGCTTCATTGAAAGGTTTACGATGCATCCACATCTCTTCTTGGCTTACTTCCATTATTTTGGCACAGCCTTCCGTAAAAAATATGACCTCATAACCGGCAGATCCTGCTTGATGAGAAATTTTAAACAGTGCTGCACTATTTTTCACGGACTTTAAGGTTTGGACAAAAGCCTGTTGTTGCGGATCGGTATAATCTTCGACAAATAGAAGAACCGCCTGTGAATCCTTGTTTATACGGATAAAATCAAACTGCATAAAGCGCATTTGCCCATCCAGCATGAAATTAATCATCACATGATGAATCACACTTTGTGCCGTTCCTTGTAGAATCGATTCTTTTTTCAGTTGGGCTTGAATGCGGCAAATATCCTCTTTATAGCCAGCCACATACTTCATAAGCGTATTCTGTACATATTCATCAAATGTTCTCTGATCTGTTAAAGGAAAAATGGCATCTCTATTGAATGCATCCTTATCTTCATAAAGTACTTCAATTTTTCCTTGATGTTCAAAATCGATAGATATAATTCCTAAATAGTGCTTCTTTAAAACCTTCTCATAGATATCGGTCTGTATTGTATGATCGAACAATGGAAAATCCTCCTAATCCATAAAACGAAAATCGTATAATTACTCTATTATACTTTTGGAAAGATATTCCTTCAATGAAGACAAAAAAAAGAACATGAGTAATAAACCCATGTTCTCTATGATTATTCACCCGTATGCATAACGTAATTGACTTTACTTGTAGCACCTTCTGGTTTACCGGCAAAGTTATCATTTTCTTCGGTTAATTCTTTAATTTGATTGAATACATCCGTTAAAGAAGAAACTTCAGATTCCGTTAAATCGGCCATTTCTTTTAATGGCTGCATAGCTTGGGCATTAAATTGTTCATGACCTTGTGCCAATTGAGCAGCTCCATCATTTAATTGTGTAAAGGCACTGCTTAATTGATCCAAGCCATCAGCCATCTCATTAACTGTTCCACTTTGTGAAGCTAATTGATTGGTTCCATCACTTAATTGACTCGCTCCACTATTCAACATCAAACTATTGGAAGACAATTGTTTAGCACCTTGTTGGACTTGTTGAATACCTGCACTCGATTGGGTTTGAAGTTGAGCTAAACCGCTATTTAAAGTATTCACACCATCTAATAAATCACTAGAACCTGCATACAACTGGCTAGAGGCTGCTTTTAACGTAGCCATTTGTTTACTTAGATCCTTATAGTCAGAGCTTGAGGCAACATTGTTAAGCATTTCATTCATTCCATTTAATGTTTTAATAGAAGTATTGATATCATCATTTAGACCCTTCATTGTATCTTGGGCTTGACCTAAAGATTTTTGCATCGTAGCTAATGATCCACCTAATGTTTTTAAGGTACCTTGAATTGCCTTGGCATCACTGACAACTTGACTTCCATCTAATGAATCTAAAGATTTTAGATTATCCACGGAAATATGTTGAAGCGCAGCCGGTGCACTAATTTGTGGCGCAGAACCTAAGGCTGCCTTTGCGCTTTCAATACCTGCTTTGGCATCCGCATCCTCGGTTGCTGCTTCGGCATTATTTAAAGCAGCATTTGCGCTACTGTATGCTTTATTGATATTTGCCTGTGCGCTGGTAACTTGTGTATTAATGGCACTATTAATGGCATCAATTTGACTATTAATGTCATTTACCTTTGTTTGTAATGCTGCATTGTTCGCATCAATGGTTGAATTATCACTCTTAATCGTTTCATTTAATGCCGCAACATCCTTACCCAATTGGGCAATTTGATTACTTAACGTTTGATCTTTTTCTAACGCTTCTAATTGGCTGCTTGCACTTTGTAGTGCAGTTCCTAAACCTTCTAGCGTCTTGGTATCCTTTGTCAAAGTACCTTGCATAGCAGTCAATGTTTCCTTAGCAGAATCCAATTGTGTTTGTAAGCCTGCTAATTGATTTGGATCCATATTATCTGTTGAATCTTTCAATTGTTTTAGTCCTGCATTTAAAGCTGTTGCTCCTTCTAGTAAAGAAGTTTGACTTGCCTTGTGTACCGTAGTAATACCATCGGTAATTCCACTCAATTGTTGCGAACCTATCGCTAATAGATCAACCCCTTGAGTATAATCTTTTACGCCACTAGCCATCGTTTGAGCCCCTTTATTCAAAGTTGTGAAAGCTTGTGACATTTCCCGAACACTACCACTGGCAGAAGTTAAAGGCGCACTTTGGCTAATAAGTTGTTGGGTTCCATCATACAATTGTTCGGAACCATCTTGTAATTGATTGGCTGCATCAACGATTTGATTGACACTACCCGCTAAATCCGGAATATTTCCGGTTTCAACTAAGTCGTTTAAGTCAAAGTCACTCGACATACCAATCATTAAATTGCTTTCATCAAAATCTTTGACATCCGCTTCAATCGTACAATCATCACTGGCTTGTACTTTTTCCGTTAATTTTTGAAGACCAGCTGAATTTAAAGTTTCCGCTAAGCCAGGAACAGAGGCAAAAGCTAAGACTTGGTTGCTTCCATCATTAATGACTTTTCCACTCGAACAAGTCACATTAGAATAATTGCCATTGTCTAGACGTAATAAACCACCAGCTAAATAACCTGGGTGCACAATGACACCAGAACTTGTCGTTTTAGAAACGGTGTTGGTGAAGTGAACATTGATCTTCATATGTCCACTTTTGCCCTTCATTTCCTTGGCACTGTATTCTTGTCCATCCATATAGTAGGTAATCGCTACTTGAACAGGTAAAGCTTTCGTCGAATCTCCTTGATAATACACATCGTCTCCATCGGAATTCCATGTATACGTATTTCCATTCTTTTGAATCTTATCATTGGTTTTAATGTTTTCTACATTCGTTAAATTCAATTGTTCTTGCACATTGTGAATTCCATTTCCATCATGTAACCAACTGGAAACGACAGCATTGGAAACAGATCCATCATCGTTTAAGGTCGCATAAACAGTTTCCGTCTTTTCAACATCGGATGGATTGGATACTTGACTTGTTTGGGCAAATACAGGTGCACTAAATAGGCTCATTGACATTGTTGCACTCAATAGACAAGCTCCTACTGCTTTTAACGTTGTGGCATTTACGCCTTGTTTATTCATCTTCATTGGTAATCATTCCTTTCTCAACCGTGGCTACTGGCCATCCTTTCGTTGTTTTTTCAATAACTTTGTGGAATACCAACAATAGGGTTGGTAAGACAACTAAAATCGCAACAACACTAATCAAAGCTCCACGGGCTAATAAAATACAAATACTCTTTAATAAATCCATTTCAGCTACAAAGCTAACGCCAATACATGCGGCAAAGAATGACAAACCACTGGTAATAATGGATGTACTTGTATGCTTGATAGCTGATCCAATCGCATGTTTACAATGTTTTCCTTTTTCCAATTCTTCTTTAAATCGGCTAGTCATTAAAATCGCATAATCGACCGTTGCCCCTAATTGAATCGTACCAATGACAATTGGTGCAATAAATGGCAAAACAGAACCGGTCACATATGGAATACCCATATTGATATTAATAGCGAATTCAATAGTCGCAACTAAGATAATTGGTAAGGCAATAGATTTGAAGGTAATCGCAATGATAATAAAGATTAAAATCATCGAAACCGCATTGACCATCTTGAAGTCTTTTTGACAAGTATGAATCAAATCTTCGGTTAACTTTCCTTCCCCACCAATCACGGCATGTTTATCGTATTGATGAATGATGTCATCCATCTGATCCAATTGTTTATTCAAGTTATCACGAGCTGCTCTATAGTCACTGTTGACAACAATCAAGCGTCGTCCATTGTTGTTTAGGATTTCTTTGATTGCACTTGGTTCAAACGAAGATGGAATACCAGGTCCAACGGCTGTTTCATAGGCCAATACATTATGAATACCATCTAGATCTTCAATCTTATTACACATTTCTTGAACATCTTTGGTGGATACAGAATCATCGACTAAGACAAAGTTTGTCGTGGTCATATCAAATTTTTCTTTTAATTGATTGGTACCAATGACACTATTGAACGTTTGTGGCATATTCGAAATCAAATCATAATAGACATTGGTATGATTGCTGGCATACCAAACCGGAATAAAGGCAATCGCAAAGACAAGTAAGATTGCTTTATAGTGATTGATAATCTTGGCTGGCACTTTTTTCAAAGGACGAATCAATACTTTATGTTTTTTCTTCTCGATTTGTTTATCAAAAATCATCAATAAACTAGGAAGAATAAAGATTGTACTCAATACACCTAAGACAACACCTTTGGCCATAACTAAACCAATATCTTTACCTAATGTCAAAGACATGGCACATAAAGCCATAAATCCGGCAATAGTTGTGATTGAACTTGATGAAATGGATACAAAGGTTTGCGTAATCGCATGTGACATGGCCGTTTCATTATCATTACCACGTAACTTTTCTTCTTGGTATCGATGCAACAAGAAGATGGAATAATCCATTGTAACGGCTAATTGTAAGACCATAGCCAATGCTTGTGTAATATAAGAAATTTGACCAAAGAAAATGTTCGTACCAAAGTTATACGCAATTGGGAAACCAATTCCTAACATAAATACAAATGGTGCAAAATTGCTTTCCAAGCCAAACCACAATACAAATAGAACTAAGACAATCGCAATCAAACTAAAGATTGGCATATCATGATTAATCATATCTTTGGTATCTTCACTTAAAGCCGACATTCCGGCTAAAAAGCATTTCTTACCTGCGATTTTCTTAATATTCGATATCGCATTCATCGTTCGATCCGATGCCGTTCCTTCTTTAAAGGTAACAATCATCATCGTTGCATCATCTGAATACAACATGCTTCTGACACTTTTTGGTAGAGCTTCTTTTGGAATCGTTATTGGCAGTACATCATCCCGCCAATAGACTTTCTCTACACCATCTACTTTTTTAACTTCCTGTTTTAATTCGGCAACATCTTTATCTTTCATTCCATTAACAACCAGGAAATCCACACTGGAAAGATTAAAATCATCCCCCAAAATTTCTTGTGCTTTCATGGATTCTGCTTCTTGGGGAAGATAGGACAACAAATCATAGTTGATTCCGGTTCCTATAAATCCCAAGGCACTTGGAATTAATAAAAGAATTGCGAAAATAAGGATCTTATTACGGTATTTAACAATAAAATTCGATATTTTTTCCATATACCCTCACCTCAACGTAAGACAGTATAGTTTTATAATGACCAACAGTCAATTCTTTAACGGCCATTTTTAGACAATTAGATTGATTTAACCAAAAAATTGACCACGAGTACATTTTTTATATATAATATTGTTGAAAAGAGGTGAAACCAGTGAAGTCAAAAATAATCGAAAACAAGAAAATAAAA
>ENA-ORSS01004021-ORSS01004021.1-human-gut-metagenome-genome-assembly--contig:-NODE-4021-length-11376-cov-4.757795_pt1 | contig 11376 bp, 12 predicted proteins | sample MGYA00241899_ERZ509162 | MGnify/ENA primary metagenome ERZ509162 (study PRJEB26280, sample SAMEA2338641) | human gut metagenome | biome: human gut; feature: human-associated habitat; material: faeces... | reverse complement strand
CTTTTTCATAAGCGATAAATATTGGGTAGATTAACCGTATCCCCCGGTTCTGCATTTCCTGTGCCAAATTGATACTGGGATTTTCAAACCAAGAGTCCAACAGGCTATTCAGCTGGGTATTATGTACAGAGAGGTGATCCCATTCATTTATGATTGCTATCAAATTCCGATTCAAATAACCATCTGATAACGAGGTTCCCAACTTCTCCATTACAGGGGTTATTGCATCCTTGTACCGCAAATAGAATTTTGCTTCCCCAAACCATAGATCGATATTTCCGTCGCGCTCCAACAAATGGAAAGCATCAAAGCCTTTAGCCTCACTATTTTCAATGGGTGAGTAAAAATATCCCCGCGCAGCAACGACACTTGTTTGGAGAAATACCCGCAAAATCAAATCCAATAATACCTCACCATAAAAGCCATATTTCAATTTAGCAGAGTTATCTGCAGTAGGATTGTACCGGATTCGGCTAAGAATGGCCCTTCTTTGCTCGCGCTCCAAATCATCATAATTGATTTCGTATTCATTTAATGCAAACTCTACAATGCCATTATATATAACTTTTGCAATCTCTTGGGGGTCTGTGTTATTAAAGCAAATGTCATTTTGAGAGGAAAGGCACGACTTGCCTAAGCCACTCTCTTGGTGTGGCAACTGGCATTCAAACAGAATAGCACTTTGTACAGCATTTTTAAGGGCTTCCCGCATAGCCGCTTCCTCCTATAAGTTAATTCCCGGAATTAAACTCAACAAGTTTCTCCCAGTCAATACTTCCATCATCAAAGCAAAACTGTTGTGTAAATTCCCGAACCAAGCGATTCGAGGCCTTCTGATAAGAGGCGTCAAAATCTTCCACATACTTCTCCGGTAATTTATCCATATAACGAATTAGCTTAATATAAAATTCTTCGTCACCTGTTAATTCAGTCCAGAAATCTTTTCCTGCCAGCTCCATGTAGAATTTAGGCAAACCACGATTAGAAGTCTTCTTCTTGCCATAGCCATATCCAACAATAGGAACAAAACGTTTTTTTGCCTGCTGGGCCAATTTGCTTGCGGCCATAAAGTTTTGCTCCTGCTTTTTGCGGCTATCAGCATTGAAAACGCTTGTTCCCGATTTTACCGCAATAGCATAAATGGTGTTATCGCGTTCTACCATAATGTCAACACCCTCGGCTAATGCTTTTTGACCCTGAGCTGCTGCTGTGGCAATAGGTTCAAAAAACACATTACCAAAAATCGTTTCCTCGGAAGAAGATACGAAAGCAGCAAGGATTGCATCAATTATTTGAGCCGCACCATTCATGGCTTTGGCTCGGAAAAGATACGGGTTTTTGCGCTTCATTACAGCTTTAATATTCAAACTGTCCACTTTCTTAATCAGGTTGGTGTAGAAATTATCCAATGCAACGGCAATAGCCTCTACAATAGCTTCTTCGTTGTAAGAATCATTTATGGACATAGCAACTTCCTCCTATTTCAAGCGCAATCTTAAGTTTTTGGTGGATATCTGTTCCTCTGAATCTTTTTGTTTGAATTGCAGCAGTTTGATCCGCAACAGATAGGACAGCTTTGCCTAATGCTTCAGAAAGGCCAACCGGGACAGCGTTACCGATTTGTCGATATTTCTCTGCACTTGTTCCCATGAAAATCCAATCATCAGGGAACTGCTGGATTCGAGCATATTCTCGTATGCTCAAAGGGCGATTTTGCGTGGGATGACACATCATAGTTGCCTTTTGTACGGGTGATGTAACCAATGTAGGAGAGGGCTGATTATAAGATAGCCTACGGTAAAAACCTACTTTACCCCCGCCCGATTCAAAAGCACCTCCCATAGCCATTTGCTTCAAATCGACGGGGAGGTCGCGCCAGTTCCCACCCTCGGGAACGAGTTTTAGAAAAGATAACCGATCTTCGCCAAAAGCAGCACACTCACCACAATCATGCTCTAAATCCCGTATGGTATCTCCCAATGTTTGCCAGCGATAGGATGCATCCTGATGCATTTGAAAATGCGTTGGAATTGGCATGAAAATATCTTCATTATCACGACTTCCAATCAAAACAAATCGTTCTCTGAATTGAGGGACACCATAATTTACAGCATCCAATACGCCGTACACGGTTGTGTAACCAAGTTTTTGGAATTCGGATAGAATAACATCCAAAACAGTGCCCAGTCGCTGCTCTGGATCATTTTTATCTCGTTCTGCAAGAGGAACATGTTTCAAAGGAGCAGACATAATCCCTTTCACATTTTCCATAATGAAGAATCGTGGACGGATATAATCAATCATTCGAATGAAGTCCATAAAAAGGCTTCCTCGGGGATCATTGATGCCTAATCTCTTTCCTGCAGTTGAGAACGGTTGACATGGTGGACCACCACAAATCAAGAATGGTTCGCCAGGAGCCAATCCCACTTGTTCAAGTAAATCCGCCGGATCAATGTCACGGATATCTCCGCTTAAAACTTTATGACCGTTTGCTCGCATGGTTGCAACACATGCGGCATCAAAATCCTGCCCAATAGCAATATTAAGTCCTGCCTTTGCAAGGCCTATATCAAGACCCATTGCACCAGAGAAAAGAGATATCACATCACGATTTTGCAGATTATTCTTAAAATGTAACATATTCATTTTTATTCTCCTATCAAACCTTCTCGCCATCCGGAAGGACAAAGTGTCGCTCAAAAGAGCACCCAACCGTTTCGGCCAAATACTCTAAATCGGAAACAGTAAAGCTTTCTCGTTTCATTTTTGAGTTGAAATTTTGGGGTGTAGTTCCCATGCGTCTTGCTAATTCCGCTACACTAATATTGGAACGCACGCATAGAACTTTTATCTGTTCAGAAATAGTCATCAGGGTACTCCTTGCTAAATTAAAACTTATTTTTGAAAATATAAAATAAAAGTTTTATATTTTCAAAATAGTCCCTTCTGTATATTATGATAGCACATATTAGAAACATCTGCAATAATAAAAACATAAACTATCAAAATTAGGGTTTGGGAGGCATGCCAATTTTGAGTGTGGCTACACTTACTGTGCTTGCTCTACGAGCAAGTATAGAGCAAGTGGGTACTCACTTGCTGTGCTTGCTAATCGTTTCTTTTTCGTTTTATCTCCCTAATTTCGTATTGGAAATTTCTTGTGATTTCTTTCGTAAATAATGGCCAAAACAGGGCCTCCCAGCACCAGTAATAGGTGAAGGGAGGCCCTGATTTTATGAAAAATGATACCGACAACCGAAAGAAATATGCTCCGCCCTTGCGAAGCAAGGTGCGGATCGGAAACACCACCTTTACGGTCAATTCCTACTTTCCCGATCCGGCAACAGATACCGTCAAGGATAAGGTGCAGCGGCTTATCAAAGACGAACTGAGACGATCCCCGGAAACAAAATATCCTCCAACAGGCTGACAAATCCAAAACAGCACGGTAGAATGTAATTGAACTTCATACCGTGTTTGGCTGAAAGATTGGAGTCCTGCAAACAAAAGTCAATAGCTGAAATGAAAAAAGTCCCGCAAAATTTGCGAGACCGAAAAAGGGCATAACAAAACAGGCTGGAGAAAAGATGTATCGCCAGCCGGGATGGAATTGGCAGTTAGCTTAACTCTGTGCGGAGTTCTGCTGCGCGTCGAAATCCTCAAGGCACTCTTTCACACGAGCATAGTAGATGCGCAGGAACTTGTTCTGCGCGGCTGTCATGTAGACAAAATAAGGCTTGCCCTCCGCGCGTTTCTTATCGAGGAACTGGTACACCGGCTCGTCTATTGGAGCACATTGCAGGATGACGCTCATCACCAGAAAGAGCGAGCGGATGCAGCGAAGGGATTGCGGGGAAAAATCCTCTTTCCAATGAAATGGGATATAGCAGCCTTCCACAATCAGGTTTTGATGATTTTCGATGACCGTTTGGACCATCTCCCGCACGATGGACCACAGGTAGTCGGTCAGCTGCCGGTCATCGGTGGGGGTAAGGGTGGTCTGACCGCTGCGAATCAGACCCATCTTCAAATGGTCGATGGAAAGGTATGGGATGTGCAGATGTTCCATCAGCTGTTGTGCCAGCCGGGTTTTGCCGGTGTGAGAGGCGCCGCTGAGCAGGATCACCATGGCAGTGTCTTCCTTTTACAAAATATTAAAGGGAAGGCTTGCCGATGAGGGTGGTTAACAAAGAAGTATAGCTTTGAAAGGCGCTGGGAAGGGAAACCGAATCCAGCCGGTCGGTCAGCAGAAAATCTTCCGGCAACAGGCGGTCGATTTGGCTGCGGGAAAGGGTGCTGTCGCCGGTTTTGACCAACAGGCAGCTCATCTGCCATTCAATGTGGGTAAAGATGTGGGTGGCCGGGCCCAGCGGGGTCACGGCTTCGGTGGGGACGGAGAGCAGCTCCGCAACCTCGGCGGAGGTGTGCAGGCCCGGCAGCGTGGGGAATTCCCACAGGGAGGCGAGCAGGCCGTCTGCGGGGCGCTGGGTGATCTGTACCTCTCCCAGGCGGCACAGCAGCAGTACGGTTTTTTCCTCCTTGCGGCGGCGGGGCTTTTTCTGCCGGGTGGGCAGGGTAAGCTGCGTCCCGGCGGCGCAGGACTGGCACAGATCCCGCACCGGGCAGCTCTCGCACAGGGGGCGGCCATTGGGCAGGCAGATGAGCGCGCCCAGCTCCATCAGGGACTGGTTAAAATCCCCGACCCGGTGCTGCGGCAGCACCTCCCAGACGATTTGCCGGAATTCCTTTTTTACGGCGGTATCCTCAATGTTGCGGGCGTCGTTCATGAGGCGGGCGGCCACCCGCAGCACATTGCCGTCCACGGCGGGGACACGGATATCAAAGGCGATGGAGGCGATGGCACCGGCGGAGTACTCTCCCAGGCCGGGCAGGCGGCACAGTGCCGCAAAATCGGCGGGCAGCTGGCCGTTATGTTCTTGCATCAGCTGGATGGCGGCTTTTTTTAGGTTGCGGGCCCGGCTGTAATAGCCCAGTCCTTCCCACAGCTTGAGGAGCTGCTGCTCCTCCACGGCGGCCAGGGCCGGGATATCCGGCAGTGCGGCGGTAAAGCGCTCGAAGTAGGCGATGCCGGCTTCCACCCGGGTCTGCTGCAGCATCACCTCGGAGATCCAGGTGCGGTAGGGGCTGGGCTTCTCCCGCCACGGCAGGATGCGCCGGTTTTCATCGTACCATTGTAATAGCTGCCCGGGCAGGGCGGCGGGTAATTGCTGCATAGGGGCCTCCTAAATGGAAAGTAATATCATATTGGATAATTGCGGTTAAAAATACAGTATGTATAGTGCGGATGGGCAGGGCTCCGCAAGGGGGAGGGGAGGCCCGGCGCGGGCTTGTCCAGCTGTAATATTTTATTCTTAGTATACCACAAACCCGCTCTTACGGCAACGCCCTGCCAATTGACACCGATGCCGTGAAATGCTATGATAAAAGCGGTATTTTATCTGAAAAACAAGGAGGCAATTCTGCCATGTCTATTCGCGACTCCTACTATTTCGCACTGCTGGAGGTCCATAATGGACGCCCCATCAGTGTTAAAACCTGCTTTAAGGGGCAGCAGGGCGATCTGACCACCCTTTCCCGCACCGTGTGCCGCTGCCAAAAGCAGCCAGACGGCTCCCTGCGGCCGGAATACGGCTTTGATGACGAGGAAAACGCCAATTGCTTTATCGATCCCCTCACCCCCCGGGAGCGCCTGATCATCCTGGGTGGCGGGCATATTGCCCAGCCCCTGTGCGAGTTTGCCGCCAGGTGCGATTTTTCGGTAACCGTGGTGGATGACCGCATGGATTTCGCCAATGAGGGGCGCTTCCCCCTGGCGCGGGAGGTTATCTGCGACAGCTTTGAGAATGCGATCAATAAGCTGCACATCACCCCCTACGATTTTGTTGTGGTTATCACCCGCGGCCACCGGCACGATGCCAACTGCCTGCGGGCACTGTTCCAGCAGCGGGAGCCTGCCTATCTCGGCATGATCGGTTCCCGGCGGCGGGTCCGCGGCCTTTTGGATATGCTGAAGGAGGAGGGCCTGGACGAGGAGCGCCTGGGCCAAATCTGCACTCCTATCGGGCTGGCCATCGGGGCAGTTTCCCCGGCGGAGATCGCCATTTCGATCCTCTCCCAGGTCATTGAGTACAAGCGCCTGCACGGCGGCATGAATCGTGCCATCAATACCTCCGACCTGGATCTTTCGGTGGTGGAGCAGCTGATGCAGGTGCAGGAGCCGGTGGCGTTGGTCACGGTGGTGGAAACCAAGGGCTCCACCCCGCGCGGCATGGGCGCCATGATGTATGTTTACCCCGATGGGCGCATCGTGGGCAGCATTGGCGGCGGATGCAGTGAGGCGGCCATTCTGCGGGACGCTTTGGACATCATCGGTACTGGCACCTATAAGGTCATTGATATTGATATGACCGGCGATGTGGCGGAAAGCGAAGGCATGGTCTGCGGCGGCATCATGAAGGTGCTGGTGGAGGATATCCCGCTGGATGTATACGACGACTAAAAATCCCCCCGGGAGGCTGTGCTGTTTCCCGGGGGAGTTCTATCGCGCAAAAGCGAACAAATGTTTCACATGAAACATTTTGCGGGGAGCTGGCGGGCCGCAGGCCCGGGGGCGGAGCCGCCGAAGCGGGCTTCGCCCGCTTGCCCGCCCTTTGGGCGGGCGGCCTGCGGTCCGATCCTGCCTCCAGCGCAAACCGGAAAATCCCGCCAAAACTAAATCAACCCCCTCCCCCTGCGCGGGGGGAGAAACTATCGCGCTAATTGTCAACCAAATAAATATTTTAGTTGACAATTAGCTCTCGCCGTGCTATCCTTACCTTGTTATAAAAATCATTCCCCCGGAGGTCGCCGATGTCTACCAAAACCCAGTCCCGTACCGCTTCCCGCTTTTCCGCCAAAACACTGACCATGTGCGCCATTTTTACCGCGTTGGTCGCCGTTTGCAGCCAAATCACCATTCCGCTGCCGCTCATCCCCATTAACCTGGCGCTTTTCGCCGTCTACCTGGCCGGCGCGCTATTGGGCCCGTGGCGCGGCGCGCTCAGCCTGCTGGTCTACCTGCTGCTGGCTGCGGTGGGGGTTCCGGTCATGGCGGGATTCCGCGGGGGCCTGGGCAATCTCGTCGGCAATACCGGCGGTTATGTGGTCGGCTATATCTTCGCCGCTTTCTTCACCGGCCTGCTGGTGGAAAAATGGGGCGCGCGTTTTTGGCAGATGTGCGTAGCGATGGTGCTGGGCTGCGCGGTGTGCTATTTCTTCGGTACCCTGTGGTATTCCATCCTTTCCGGCACGCCGTTTTTCGCCAGCTTTTCCGCCTGCGTGGTGCCGTTCCTGCCCTGCGATGTGGTAAAGATTCTGCTGGCAGCGCTGCTGGCCAGCCGTTTGCGCCCCATCCTGAAACGGCAGGGATTGCTGTAACATCCTAATTTCTTCAGGAACCTCGCTGGGGGCCGCAGGCCACCCGCCCTCCGGGCGGGCAAGCGGGCTTCGCCCGCTTCGGCGGCTTCGCCGCCGGGCCTGCGGCCCCCGCTTACCCCCTGCACAAACCATACCGCGCCGCCCCCCTGGGGGCGGCGCCCTTTTCTTTCCCCGCAGGTTTTGCTATAATAGTCCCATCCACCAAAGATAAGGAGACCCGCCCATGGAACTTTTAACTCTCTACCACGCCGTTGCGGAACAGCTGGACCGGCTGGATTTTGCCGCGTTGTACCCCGGCTATCACCGCTACCCCTTTGCCCTGTACGATGAGGAACAGGTCTGCCTGGAGGGACAGCTTTTCCCGTGGGATGACCGCTTCCTCGGCAATACCTCCATCGAATACGAGGGGCGGCGCATCGCTATTTGGAGTGTGGCGCTCGATCCCCAGCCGCCTGTGGCCCTTGCCGCCAATATGGCGCATGAGATGTTCCATTGCTTCCAGTTTGATGAGGGGGAGCGCCGCTTCCCCGATGACCTGCGCCTTTTGAACGCGCCGGTGGAGCCGGATTTTTACCGGCTGAAGCTGGCGGAAAACCGTGCGTTGGCAGCTGCCTGCCGCACCGGCGAAAAGGAGGAGCTCCTGCGGTTTGCCGCACTGCGCAATGAGCGTGCCCGGCGTTTCCCCCATGTTACCGCGGAGGAGTGGAAAACCGAAACGATAGAGGGCACGGCGGAAACCGTGTGCCTGCGCGCCCTGCGAGTACTGGATCCCACCAGGTACACTGAAACGCGGGAGCGCTACCTCGCCAAGTTGGAAAATGAGCTTCCGCTTCTCTTTGATGCCCGGCGGCTCTGCTACTACACCGGCACGGTGCTATGCCTAGCGCTGGAGCAGCTGGGGCTGCCGCTTCGCAATGAATTTACCGGCGCCACCCTGTACGAACAGAACTGCCCCACTGAGACACTGTGCGCCGATGCACCGGAGGAGGCGGCACTGACTGCCCTTTTCACCGAACATATCCAAAAGCAGCAAGCGCTCATCGAAGCGCACCGGCAGGCACACGCTTTTATTCCCTGCGAAGCTGCCATCTGCGGCTACGACCCCATGAATATGTTCCGGGTGGGACAGCAGCTCTATTGCAGCCACTTCCTGTTCATCCATCAGGGGGAAACCACCCGCCGGCTGGATGGCCCGGTGCTGGCGCAGCTCGCCCCCGGAAGCGACCATCATATCACCGGTTACTGCTGAGGGCCTTATTGGTGCAGGAACTAGGTGGGGGCCGCAGGCCCGGCGGCTCCGCCGCCGAAGCGGGCGTAGCCCACTTGCCCGCCCGTAGGGCGGGCGGCCTGCGGCCCCCATACCGCTGCCTTTAGCGCAATATGCCGGCATCGCATACAAGCTCCCGACTGTTCCGGCCGGGAGCTTGTGTTCTCCCTGGAAACATGATACAATATAAAAAAGGGAAGAAAAATGCCGAATGGTCTGCTGCGGAGGGAACCCATGAAAGAGAACGGAAACAGAACTTATCTGACACAGGGCTTATCCTGCTGGATATCGGATATCGCGTTTTCCCGGTTCAGGAGCTTTTGTAACCATGTTCTTGGGGTTAGGATCGGTGAGTTCCCCTCCGAGCAAAGCATTTTTATGCGGCAGAATTTTTCGATCATATTATGCGCGGCCGTCTTATACCTGCTTACCAATGGGTTTTACCTGGTGAAGCACATCATACAAAAGACGATGATCCCGATTGATATGATACCGCTCTATATGATGGTCGCCGCATCCCTGGCCATGCTGCTTTTCCTGGCCCTCTGCAAAAAATATGATTCCCCGCTCGCGAGGTTTGCTCTGCTGGGGTACTACACAATGATCATTGCCAGCGTCACCATTTTTATGGTCTCCTGCAATTTTCACGGCATCGGTCTTTCCATCTCCATGTGCTATCTGTTTGTTATCATGATCGCGCCGACCTACAAAACGCTGGATACCGTCATCATCTGCGTTCTGATCGGCCTCAGCTGGTGGCTCCCCAGTCGGCTTCCCTATGCCGAAAACTACGATCTGTTCAAGCATTTTCTGCTGCGCTTTTCCATCGTTGTGGGATTTATCGCCATCCGGTCCATTTTTCTCCGCCAGTCCCGCAATGAAAGATCCATCAAAGAAATGACCCATTCCTTTATCAAGCTTGCCTACAATGATGTGATGACAGGAACGCTGAATAGAAAAGCGATGGAAACCTACTGCGCGTTTACCGCCGAAAAATTGGCGCCCGAAACGGTCAGCGTCATTATCTACGATGTGGATGATTTCAAATCCTACAATGACCATTACTCCCACATAAAGGGCGATGAGGCCCTGAGGCTCATAGCCGAAAGCGTGGTGCGCATCCTGTTACGCATGGACCGGTACCTTTTCCGCTTCGGCGGTGAGGAATTTGTGGTCATTCTGCCAGGCATTGCCGAAGATGAGGCCCGCCGCGTTGCCATCGAGCTCCTTGGCGCTGTCCGGGCTGTCGCCATTCCCCGGGATGACCTGCCGGGCAGGAGCATTATTACCGCTTCTTTTGGCGTCGCCAGCGCCAGCAGCAGGGAGCTGAACGACCTTTCGGTCATCGCAAAGGCAGACCGGCAGCTTTATGTCTGCAAAAAGGATGGAAAGGACTGCGTGGCGGCCGGTAATATCATATATCGGTGACTTTCCGGCGGGGGCTGCGCGCCTTTCCGCCGGAAGCGGCCGGCGGCATTACAAAAAAGGAAAAACCCACCGCAAAAATAACACCCCCGCAGGTTTCGCCCTGCAGGGGTCATTTTTATGGGGAGAAGCCATTACAGCGCTGCCAGCTTGCGCACAGTACCGGCTGTCCGTATCGTGATCCATTCCCGGGCAGGCTCCTGCGCGGTCCGGGGCCACCAGTTGGTTTTCTGGTATTTCTGCCGGTCAAAGCTCCAAAACACCGCGTCCCCGCAGGGGTGCACCCACTCCAGCTCCGGGTGCGGCGTGCCCAGTGCCTCCTCCAGTTCCTCCGCGGTATGGGGCGGCAGCAGAAAGATAAGATTGTCATAAATCGCTTTATCTTCGTGGCCCCACCACGCCGGGGACTGGGCTAGCAGTTCCCGCAGGCTTTCCTGCTCTATTGCATATACCGGGATCTCCAGCCCAAATCGCTCCCGCATCAAGCCTGTGACCTCGTGGATCAAGGCTGCCCGATCACTGTTGGTATCCAGTACGGCATTGCCGCTGTTTTGCAGCGTTACGATATTGGTATAACCCAGCGCTGCCAGGCCCGCCTTCCACTCGGCCATGGGCACTTTATTTTTTCCGCTTACATTTACACCCCGCAGCAGAATGATCCATCGTGCCATACCCGGTCACTCCTTTTTCACCATCGGTTTTTTTGGCTTTGGGGCGGGCAGCTCCGGCTCCATGGCCACCAGCAGTTCTCGCAGGAAAGCCCCATCCTCCACTTCCTCCACCAGCAGCATCGGCTTGGCGCCGGGGTAGGGCGGCTCCTGCGGGGCATCGGGCAGCAGTGCCAGCGCGGCCGGGACCGGCTTGATCAGCAGACGGTCATCGCACAGCTCGGCGGCGATCTTCCCCTGGTAGTAGATGATATACTCGCCCATCATCTGCTGGGTGGTGATGCCCTCCAGCGGGGCCAGCTGCTCCATAATGTAGCTCAGATATTCCCTACTGCTTGGCATGGGGTTTCCTCCTCTGTTCTTTATTATTCTTAAAGGTGGTTCTTAGGTGGGCAAAATATTTTGAGATACAGCGTGTTGAACGTAATGGGCAGCCACTGGTCGCTCGTGAAGAAGAATTCAAAGTTCGCCAGGCCCACAAACTCGCTGCCGAAGCCGTAGGGCCCGTCCATGAAGTTGTAGTTGACAAAGGCAAAGTACAGCCCCGCCAGCGGGAGATAGCTGAAGATCGCAAAA
>ENA-ORSS01004019-ORSS01004019.1-human-gut-metagenome-genome-assembly--contig:-NODE-4019-length-11383-cov-3.774364_pt1 | contig 11383 bp, 10 predicted proteins | sample MGYA00241899_ERZ509162 | MGnify/ENA primary metagenome ERZ509162 (study PRJEB26280, sample SAMEA2338641) | human gut metagenome | biome: human gut; feature: human-associated habitat; material: faeces... | reverse complement strand
TGGATGTGAAGACCGGAAGCGGTGCTTTTATGAAGAGCAGGGAGGATGCTTTTGCTCTGGCGGAGGAAATGGTGAAGATCGGTAAGAATGCCGGACGTAAGACTATTGCCGTAATCTCGGATATGGATCAGCCGCTGGGGCGGGCCGTGGGAAATGCCCTGGAAGTGAAGGAAGCCATTGCAACCCTGCGGGGAGAGGGCCCGGAAGATTTCAAAGAACTTTGTATGGTACTGGGAAGTCGGATGTTACTTGCCGGTAGTAAGGCGGAGAGTGTCGAAGAGGCCAGAAATATGCTTACAAATGTCATCAGAGATGGCAGTGCTTTACGGAAGCTGGAGCAGTTTGTGGAGGCCCAGGGCGGTGACCCTGCGGCGGTAACGGATCCGGAGCTTCTGCCGAAGGCATCCATGGTGGTTCCTGTCTGTGCGGACAGAGATGGCTTTGTAGAAAAAATTGCCTGTGAGGATATCGGAATTTGTTCTCTGCTCTTAGGCGGCGGAAGAGAGACCAAGGAAAGTGAGATCGACCTGTCTGTTGGCATCCTCTTAGAGAAGAAAAAAGGGGATGCGGTGAAAAAGGGAGAGGTACTGGGATACCTTCATGCCAATGATGAGAAACGTCTGGAAGCGGCGAAGGAAAAGTTCCGGAGTGCCTATTTCATCACCGGCCATCAGCCGGAGGCAGAACCTCTGATCAAAGGGATTTTACAGTAACATATTCCGGCATCCGCTTTCATATAGTTTTATATGAAAATGAAGAGAATGCCATCGAAAAAAGAAAAATGGATCGATTCCCTGCAGTTACCCAAGGATGTCTGTATGGGAGCACTGCGGGTGACGCTGACGGGAAACTCCGAAGCCTGGATTGAAAATTACAGAGGAATCCTGGAATATACCGGAGAGCGGATCCTTTTGCAGGCCAAGACCTGTCAGGTGTGCCTGGAGGGAAACAGACTTTCCATCGACTATTATACCAATGAAGATATGAAGATCAGCGGAAATATCAGTGCACTGCGATATTTGCGTGAATAATCATTTGGATGAGAGGTTAACAGGATGACGGAGTGGGTCAAACGTCTGCAGGGTTATGTGAAGATCCGGGTATGGGGCTTTGCACCGCAGCGATTTATCAATCTGTGCAGTAATAAGGGAATATTGCTGTGGAATATAGAAAAACAGGAAGATGTTTATACCATGTGCATCGGCCTGCGGTCTTTTTACGAACTGCGGCCCATCGCCAGAAAGACAAAAGTAAGGGTAGTCATATCGGAAAGATATGGACTACCCTTTTTTGTGCCGGGAATGCTGCGCAGAAAAGCGTTTCTGGCAGGTTTATTTCTGGCGGTGGCTTTCTGGCTGATTTCGTCTTTATTTGTGTGGGATATTCAGGTGACTGGCAATTATCAGGTGACGGATGACGTGTTCTATTCCTTCCTGGAGCAGGAGGGCATTCACACCGGAATGCGAAGGAGTGAACTGAATATAGGTGAGCTGGAAAAACAGATAAGACGGAAGTTTTCGCAGGTTACCTGGACCTCCGGCCGTCTGGACGGGACCAGACTGGTGATCGAAGTAAAGGAAAACGATATGTCGGTTCCAGAAGTCGTGCAGGATGCGGCAGGGGCAGGAAAAGATCTGGTGGCAGAATGCAACGGGGTGATCACGGATATGATCGTGCGTTGTGGTGTCCCAAAAGTATCCATAGGCAGTGAAGTGGCAAAAGGAGATATTCTGGTGGAAGGCAGGATCCCCATTTATGCCGAGGATGGAACCGTCAGGGAATATCGGCCGGTGACCCCGGATGCGGATATAGTGCTGGAGCATACCGGAATCTTTCAGGCATATCTTCCGGCAGATTATATCCGGAAAAAATACACCGGAAGACAAAAGACATTTTATTTTATCCATTTCGGTGACCGGGAGTGGAAACCGGAGAAAAAAATGGATTTTTTGCAATATGACAGCGTGCTGGAAGCATGTCCCGTAAAAGCGTTGGAGTATCTGCAGATCCCCTGCATGGTAGGCAGGATCACGTACAGAGAGTATCAGAAAACTGAATATTATTATACAGTGTCGGAAGCAGAAACGGTTTTACAGAAAAAAATCATGGATTTTCTTGAAACTTTAGATGAAAAAGGGGTACAAATAATCTCGAAAGATGTTAAAATAGAAACAAAGCGCGCCGGCTGGACCGCACACGGGGAACTTTTGCTGCGGGAAGCGGCGGTCAGTCTGGTAGATTCCCGGGCGGAGGATACCGGAGCAGAAGATTTGGACAGAAATGAGGATTAAGACATAAATGAGTGTGACAGCAATCCGTCTGGAAATGGATACAGAACAGATGCAGAAGATCTTCGGTATGCAGGATGCGTACATCAAGAAGCTGGAACAGGATTTTCAGGTAACTATTGTGGACCGCAACGGAAGTGTAATGATCACCGGGGAAGAGGAAAACGTTTCGAAGGCCTCCCGGGTATTACGACAGCTGACCGCATTGTCGGATCACGGCAATGAGATCGAAGAACAGAGCGTGGATTATGCCATTGAAATGGGAAAAGAAGACCAGGAGGAAAAACTGATGGAGATGGATGCGGACTGCATCTGCCATACCATCAGCGGAAAGCCGATCAAGCCCAAGACCCTGGGGCAGAAGGCTTATGTGGATGCCATCCGGAAAAACATGATCGTATTCGGACTGGGACCGGCCGGTACCGGTAAGACGTATCTGGCCATGGCCATGGCGATCACCGCTTTTAAGAACAACGAGGTGAGCCGTATCATCCTGACCAGACCGGCCATTGAAGCCGGAGAAAAGCTGGGCTTTTTGCCCGGTGATCTGCAGAGTAAGGTAGACCCGTATCTGCGTCCCCTGTACGATGCCCTGTATCAGATCATGGGAGCGGAAAGTTTTGCCAAAAATATGGAAAAGGGTCTGATCGAAGTGGCACCGCTTGCCTATATGAGAGGCCGGACACTGGACAATGCCTATATTATTCTGGATGAAGCACAGAATACCACACCGGCACAGATGAAAATGTTCCTGACCCGTATCGGTTTCGGCTCCAAAGTGATCGTAACGGGTGACTCCTCCCAGAAGGATCTTCCCGTGGGAGCAAAATCCGGTCTGGATGTAGCAGCCAGAGTTCTGAAAAATATCGATGATATTGCCTTCTGTACCTTGACCAGCAAAGACGTGGTAAGACATCCGCTGGTACAGAAGATCGTAAAAGCTTACGATGACTATGAAGCCCGGACGATCAAAAGCAAAAGAAGTCCGAGATTAAACAAACGTCCGGATAAAGGAAACAGATAAATATGAAGAACAAAGAGAAAAACGGATTTTCGCGGCTTTTGCTGCCGGAGATCCTTACGGTACTGATCGGAGGTGCCGCAGTCTACGGACTGGGACTTTTGGGAAAACAGTTGTCTGTGGAAAATGCCCTGCGGGATGCCGTGATGGCAGCACTGGGACTTGCAGTGTCAGGATTTTTCCTGCGCAGGGAAGTAGTGGATTCCCGCCTGGATTATGATAACGGAGAGCACCTGATGAGATTCTGGACCGCTGTCTGGTGCAGCCTTTTGTTTTCGCTGACCTGTGCATTCCTTCCGGCGGGAGGATGGCCGTTTCTGGCGGTCTTTGTGGTATTGTCCCTGTTCAGCAATCTATCAGTGGGAATTGTGTTTTCCGGGGTGTTTCTGATGATTGCCACGCTGTGGGGACAGTCGGTGGGCATTTTTTTCCTGTATTTTATCAGCGGTGTTTTTGCAGCCTGTCTTTTCCAGCATTTAGAGCAGGAATTTGCCATCGGGATCCCCCTGTTCTTATCTCTGTTCTGCCTTTTGCTGTGCGAGACCGCAAATGTGGTACTGCTTGCCAATGAACATTTAAGTCTGGAACAGTTTCTGGTTCCGGCAGCAAATCTGATCGTGTCGGGAATACTGCTTCTGGGTATTTTGAAAATTTTTTCGGGTACAGTGGTGTTCAGGGATCGTGTAAAATATCTGGAACTGAATGACACCGAGAATCAGGTACTGGTAAAGTACCGCGAGGAAGACCGATCCGAATATTTCCTGTGTGTACATACAGCCTATTTCTGTGAGCGGATCGCAAATAAGCTGGAACTGGACAGGGATGCCCTGAAATGTGCCGGATTATATCACAGAAAAGGCTGGGATCTTATGCAGGAGACACCGGATATGGAATTCCCGGCAGGCGCATCGGAGATCCTGGAAGAATATAAAGGAACCCGGAAATACAAAAAAGCGGAGACCGCAGTGCTGTATTGTTCGGATGCGGTAGTCAGTGCGATCCTTTTGCTGTTGCAGAAGGAACCGGAGAAGAAGCCGGATTATGAGCAGGTGATTGACAGGATTTTTGAGAGAATCCGGGAAAAAGGTATTTTCAGCGAATGTGACCTGTCCTTAAGGGGCTGGAATCGGATGCAGAAGATATTCAAGGAGGAGAAATTATACTATGACTTTTTACGTTGAAAATGAAACCGATGAGACATTTTCAAATGGGGAAAACAGTTTCCCCATAGAGGAGACCGTGGAGCAGGTAGCCACGGCGGTTCTGGATATGGGGGGATGTCCCTATGAGATCCAGTTAAATGTACTGTTGACAGACAATGACGGTATTCATGCTTACAATAAGGAATACCGGAAGATTGACCGGGAGACTGATGTATTGTCCTTCCCCAATCTGGATTTCGATGAGCCTGGGGATTTTGAGATCTCTGAGGACAGAGAGGCAGATTATTTTGATCCGGATACAGGAGAACTGATCCTCGGGGATATCATTATTTCTGTGGACCGGGTCAAAGAGCAGGCGGAAAGCTATGGACACAGCCAGAAGAGAGAGTTCGCATTTCTGGTCGCTCACAGTATGCTTCATCTGTGTGGCTATGACCATATGGAAGAAGATGAGGCAAAGGTAATGGAGGCAAAGCAGGAGCAGGTTCTCGCATCCCTTGGAATTACAAGAGATTAAAAAGGGCGTGTCATACACGTAAAGGTAGCTTACATGAATCAGGTGGAAGTAAAAAGAAGACAAATACAGAGTTTTTCCTATGTCCTTGCCTGTATCAATATCTGGGTGTTCGGGAAAAGCATCGGAGATAACGGCCTGGGATATCTGGCAGCGGCTGTTCTGGTATTTGCCCTGTTCTGGGTGCTTACCGGGAAAAATCTGCCGGACAGAATGGGCAGAATGCTTCGGGGCAGAAATGCCAGGGGGCAGTATCGGAATGTCTCCAGAATGCGTAAGAACATGATGCTGTTCCAGATCGCAGAGGGACTTCTTGGGACTGTTTTGTGCATGAGTCTGGGCTGGATCCTTTTGGAAAAAGTCTTTCTGGTGCCTTACGGAAGCATGATCCTGTGGATCTTAAGCCCGGCACTTTTTCTTCGTTGTATCCAGTCGGTATTTTTAGGATATTTTCAGAGTGAAGGTTCGGAAATGCCATCTGCGGTATCTTCGGTGCTGCGGCAGGGATTTTTCCTGGGCCTGGGTCTGGTGTTCCTGGGGATTTTCCGGAACTACGGGGAGAAAGTAAGTCTTTTATTAAAAAGGGCAGACTTTACATCCATGTACGGAGCCATGGGTATCGCAGTGGGAATGCTGCTTTCGGAGGTGTTGGTACTGCTATTTGTCTTTGTGATCTACCGTGGCAGCATGGCAGGCAGAAGAGAAGCGGAAAGCGGTATGAAGGGAACGGACTCTTTCTCCTCGCAGCTGCGTACATTACTGATTCCTATGGGTGGGGATATTCTCAGAGACATGTTTTTATTACTGCCTTTGTGGATCGGCCTGCTTTTCTTCCAGAAAAGATCGGCGGATATTTATGCATCCGTTTCTGCGTATGGTATTTTCGTCGGCAGATATCTGATCACGATCCTGATGCCCGTAGCAATTTTAAGTGCGGGAATTCTGCCGGGGGTGGCCAGAACCGGCAGCCATATCCGCAAAAAAGAAGAAAGATATGCCAGAACTGCATTTCAGGCAGGAGTACAGGGGACGGTGGTACACGGATTCTTTTTCACGGCATGGATCGCGGTACTGGCAACACCACTGTCACAGGCTTTGGATAAATCTGCGGAAATGGCACTTACCGGTTTGTTCACTACGGGATCTTCGCTGATTCTGTGGCTTCTGCTTTTGTTTTATTTTTCGGAGATACTGGAACTTCGGGGGGAAAAGCATCTGCTCCTGGCAGGATACGGCATTCTGGATATCGTGAGCATCGTGATATTGCTGATTCTTCTGAATACGGGAAATACAACAACGGCATTATCTTTAAGCCTTGTGCTGGGGACGGCAGCGGGAGGAATTGTTCTCGGCATACTTGCCTGCCTTCGAATGAAGACCTGGCCGGATCTGTTGCGGACACTGGCAATTCCCGCCGGAAGCTGCTGTGCCTGCGGATTGCTGGCTTTTGGGCTGGAGAAGATCTGCCTGCCCCATCTGGGGGCAATGGTAACGGTGCTGCTGGAACTGGTGATCACCGGTGCGGTCTACTGGTTTTTGCTTTTGATGTTACTCAGTTTCCGTGGACAGGATCTGAATTATGTTCCCGGCGGTAAAGTGCTGCGTGCTTTCGGAAAAACGCTCCGGCTGCTCTAAAACTGTTTTACGGATGTATATTTTCGATAAAATAACTGATACTGATACAAAGAGTCAATAGAAACATCATGGATGTGAGGCAGTATGAAATTTGTAAAACGTATCAGTTACTTTTTTGTGATTCCGGTTGTGTTTTTAATTCTTGGAATCTTTCTTGGTGTCTGGGGCATTCATTTTTTCTATCCCGGACAATGGCAGGATCTGAATGAGAACCGACTTGCCCTGCCGCTCACCGGATTCGTTGGGCCGGGATCCAAGCCTGTGCCGCTCACGGAAGAGGAGACTGCGGCAGACACAGATCCTTATGAGGTGGCACCCAGTGTGGAGGCGGCAGCCTCCGGGGAGACACTTTGTGCGGATACCGAATATGTGTTGGAAGAGGCAGATATTGTACGGGGTACCACAGTGGAGACCTCATGGAAGATCCCACATAAATATATTGGGATGAACAGGGAAAATTTTCTGGAGACCATGGAACTCTATGCGGCCCATCCGCCATTGTCGGAGATCGAGCGGGGCTTTGTGGGGTTGGAGGTATTGTCTTTTTCCCGGGAAAAAGTAATGGTCCGTATGGATTACCGTTATGTCCAGCCCAGCGCAAGTTTTTATCTGGCGGTGTCGGACAATGAAGTGGTGGTCTATCTGGAAGACAGATCCACGGTATATATCAATACCGGGATCTCGCTGGAAGAATTGCCGGAACAGATACAGCTCCAGATCATGGACATGCTGTTTGTTCCGGATGAAGAAACATTGTATGATTTTCTGGAGACGTATTCGTCCTAGAATTCTGAATAAAGGTGATGCAGATGAAAAAACAGATCGGTGTGATCGGCGGAGGCGCTGCCGGAATGATGGCAGCCATAACCGCGGCAAAAGAAGGCGCACAGGTGACGATCCTGGAGCGTAATGACCGTGTGGGAAAGAAAATATTGCAGACAGGAAACGGGAAATGCAATCTGGGAAATCGTGCGCTTTCCGTGGAGTGTTATCACGGCGGAGATTTGGAATGGATCCGGGATGTGCTGGAACATTTTGATACGGAGGATACGATACGCTTTTTCCAAAGTATCGGTCTGATGGTAAAGGAGAAAAACGGCTATCTATATCCCGTGTGTGAGCAGGCGGCTGCGGTGCTGGACGTGCTGCGTTATGAATTACAGGCACTCGGTGTGGAGATACAGTATCAGTGCAAGATCACAAAGGTCGAAAAACTGGCCTCCGGAAAGCTGCAGGTCAGTGACGGAGAAAAGACATGGCAGTTCGATGCGGCGATTGTGACCTGTGGTGGAAAAGCCGCACCGGCTACCGGATCGGACGGCAGTGGATTTAAAATTGCAAAAAAAATGGGACACACCTGCATTCCTTCAGTGCCCGCACTGGTGCAGCTGCGCTGTCAGGAGACCGACCTGCTAAAGGGGATTGCCGGTGTCCGGGCGGACAGTGAGATCCGGGTCTTCTGTGACGGCGGGGAAATATGCCGGGAACGGGGAGAACTACAGCTGACGGATTACGGCATCTCAGGCATTCCCATTTTCCAGCTAAGCCGCAGGGTGAACTATCTGCTCAGGGACAGGCGGAACGTGACAGCACAGATTGACTTTTTGCCGGATCTGACACAGGAAAGCTATGAAGAATTACAGGCAGGGCGGAAACTTTTACAGGGAGACCGGACAGCAGAGGAATTCTTTACCGGAATGTTACATAAAAAACTGACCGCTGCGCTGCTAAAAATGGCAGGGATTCGTCTGGCTACTCCCATGAAGGAGATCCCGGAGGAAAAGATTCATGCTTATTATAATCTCTGCCGTAACCTGAAACTGCATATCACAGAGAGCAATCCTTACGAAAATGCACAGGTATCCGCCGGAGGCGTGGATGTACGGGAAATAAAGCCTACTATGGAATCAAAGATCTGCCCCGGGGTCTATTTTGCGGGGGAGATCCTGGACGTGGATGGCCGATGCGGGGGCTATAATCTCCAATGGGCCTGGAGCAGTGGTTATCTGGCGGGATACCACGCTGCGTTAGCATAAAATAATTTTTTACACGTGACGTATGCCTGCGTAAGGTGCAAAAGCTCCGGAAAGGCGGCAGGTCATTGAAAGATATGAGGATGAAAATGATCAGATTAAATCAGCTGAAGCTTCCGGTAGATCATACCCGGGAGCAGCTTATACATAAGACGGCACAGTACTTACGGATCCCGGCGGCGGATATCCTCGAACTGCAGATCGTAAGACAGTCTCTGGATGCCAGAAAAAAGCCGGCACTTTTTTACAGTTACAGTGTGAATGTAACGGTGAAAAAGGAAGAAAAAGTATATAAGGATGCCTGCCGCAGACTTGGAAAAGCCAATGTTCTGCTGACCGAAAAAACGGAATATCTTTTTCCTGCAGAAGGTTCAACGCAGCAGAAGCATCCCACTGTGATCATCGGAATGGGTCCTGCTGGACTTTTTTGCGGATATTATCTGGCACAGCACGGCTATGCACCTGTCATTCTGGAACGGGGTGCAGACGTGGATGCCAGACAGGCGGATGTAGAAGCTTTCTGGCAGACGGGCAGATTAAAGCCGGATTCCAATGTGCAGTTTGGAGAAGGCGGTGCCGGAACTTTTTCGGATGGTAAACTGAATACTTTGGTAAAGGACAAATACGGCAGAAATACGGAAGTATTGAAAACTTTCGTAAAGCACGGTGCTGATCCGGCAATTCTTTATCAGGCCAAGCCCCATATTGGTACGGATGTCCTGAGCAAAGTGGTAAAAAGCATGCGGGAAGAAATATTGCGTATGGGTGGGGAAGTCCGATTTCATAGTCAGATGACGGAGATCCTTACAGAGAACGGGCAGGTCACAGGAGTAAAGGTGAATGACACGGAAGTGCTCCCCTGTGAGCAGGTGGTACTGGCACCGGGGCACAGTGCCCGAGATACCTTTTCCATGTTGTACCGGAAGCAGTTTCCCATGTCGGCGAAACCTTTTGCAGTGGGATTCCGTGTGGAGCATCCCCAGAGCCTGATCAATATGAGTCAGTATGGCGCTGAGTCGGTAAAAGGTCTGGGTGCAGCGGCTTATAAGGTGACGGCTAAGACAAGCACCGGCAGAGGAGTGTATTCTTTCTGTATGTGTCCGGGCGGCTATGTGGTCAACGCATCTTCCGAGCCGGGAAGACTGGCGGTGAACGGTATGAGCTACAGCGGTCGTGACGGGAAAAATGCCAACAGCGCCATTATCGTTGCGGTGACTCCTGCGGATTACGGTTCCGATCATCCACTGGCAGGAATCGAATTCCAGCGGGGACTGGAACAGAGAGCTTATGAATTATGCGATGGGAAACTGCCGGTACAGCGGTACGGAGATTTTAGGGAGAAAGTCACCGGAGAGCATCCTGCGGAAACGGACGGAGTACAAAGAAGTGGCCCGGAAGCATTGGAACCACAGTGTAAAGGTGCTTATGAATGGGCGGATCTTACCGGAATTCTTCCGGCAGAGTGTAACCGGGCCTTCGTGGAGGGGATGGACAGCTTTGACAGACAGATCCACGGCTTTGCCTCTCCGGGAACGATCCTGACCGGTGTGGAAAGCAGGACGTCTTCCCCGGTGCGGATCGAACGGGATGAAGAGTTACAGTCTGCCATCCGGGGTTGCTATCCCTGTGGAGAGGGGGCCGGATATGCCGGAGGAATCACTTCCGCCGCCATGGACGGTATCCGCGTAGCAGAACAGATCGCTTCACAGTTTGCTCCGCTACAGCGTTGACGTATGGCAGAAAATGTTATATGATTCAAATATTCAGAGATTGCATCCTGCAGATCGATTTTTCGGGGGAGGCGCTGAATATATTAACCTAATAATATGATGTCGGGGTCAAAAGCCCCCGACTTTGATGCCTACGGATTGCTCCGTGCTACGCACTCCCACAATCCTACCCAATATTCGCATATCGTGGGATTATCATCCCACTTTTATGCTCATATCGGGGCGGGTCCTAAGGTCTTTCACCCACCTATGAGCAAGCTCATGTGGGCTTAGACCTTTTGACCCTGGCATCATAATATGGACTTAGAAAGGCAATCACGTGAATAACATAAGGGAACAAATCAAGGATAAGAAAAGAATCGTCGTTAAGATCGGTTCTTCCTCCTTACAGCATGCCGAGACGGGAGACCTGGATTATACTCGTCTGGAAAAGCTGGTAAGAGAGCTTTGCGATATCAGCAATCAGGGGAAAGAAGTCGTACTTGTGACTTCCGGTGCTATCGCCGCCGGAAAACAGGCAGTGCATTTAAAGACTACGGAGGGGCAGACTCAGGCAGAATCCATGGCGATCAAGCAGGCCTGTTCCGCCATCGGCCAGGCAAGACTGATGATGACCTACCAGAAGCTTTTTGCGGAGTACAATCAGGTAGCAGCACAGATCCTGATGACGAAAAATACCATCGTGGACAATCTGAACCGCTACAATGCCCATAATACCTTCACCCAGCTATTGAAAATGGGAGCAATTCCCGTTGTCAATGAAAATGATACGGTAGCGACCTACGAGATTGAGATTGGTGACAACGATACCCTGTCGGCTATTGTGGCAGCACTGATCGATGCAGATCTGCTAATCCTGTTGTCAGATATCGATGGCCTCTACACCGATGATCCCAGGCAGAATCCCAATGCGGAATTTATCGAACAGGTGGATGAACTCACGGAGGAATTCATGCATATGGGCAAGGCCAGTACCGGCAGTAATGTGGGGACCGGCGG
>ENA-ORSS01004017-ORSS01004017.1-human-gut-metagenome-genome-assembly--contig:-NODE-4017-length-11387-cov-7.492323_pt1 | contig 11387 bp, 4 predicted proteins | sample MGYA00241899_ERZ509162 | MGnify/ENA primary metagenome ERZ509162 (study PRJEB26280, sample SAMEA2338641) | human gut metagenome | biome: human gut; feature: human-associated habitat; material: faeces... | reverse complement strand
TATGTAACTGCGCATATTCCATGCTCTGCAAAGCGCTTTCTTCGACCGTCGCCGGACGATGCACGGCCCGGTCATACAACGATGCCTCCGTAAGCTCCGATTGCTCATAGTGGCGATCCACTTCGTTCAGATAGGAGAGGTCGTCCAGCTCAAAGGAATCAAACAGCGCAAATACGGCAGCATTGATCTCAAGATGATGCCGATGTCTCTGTCCGTCCGAAAAGGTCAGCCAGTGGCGGCCGTCCCCGGTCGTGCCGATGGTATAGGGATTGTATTTGTCCTTCCTTCGTTTCGGATGGTTTCCATCCATGATATTTTCCTCCGTTTCGATTTGAATTTTGAAAATCCAAATCGTGCGGAGGACTGCGGCAGCCTACGCTGCAGACCGAAAAGCGCAGACATAGGAAAATGCATCTGCAGAAAGCGAAGGCCTGCAAAACAAGTGAGTATAATCTATATGGGGTGGCTGTTTTTACTACATATTTCATTGCTCGGAGAGCGCTTCTTGAGGGACTCACCATTCGCAACGCAGGCTATAGAATGAAATAAAATTTGCTACTTTTTACAGGGAAGGCGGTTTGCAAACAAATAAACACAAAAAATCCCTCCAATCTAAAAAACTCAGATTGGAGGGATATACGCGCAGTGAATCAGCCCGCCAACATTCGTTTTTTTATTTGGCGGGATATATGATTTCGTATTTGTTGCATCGCTTATTTGCCGATACTTGTACAGTTGACATGAATGGCGCTGCTATAACAATTACTTACTATAATGAAGCTCCATTAACAAAAGTCAAGCCCAAAAACAAAAAAACATGCGAACATCATAGCGGAGAGAAGGAGATCATTTTTCATGGTCATCTTTTGGAATTATATTTTCTAATAAATTCTATCAAAAATATAAAAACAGTATTGACAGAGGGAAATGGGTTTGTCATGATTACACCAATACGTTTCATTTTTTTACAGAAACGTACAAAATTTTACTTTGTGGGGTAAAGAAATATGAAAGAAGGCGTAAAGAAGAGCATATCCCTCATCCTTGTGCTGACGCTGCTGGTGCAGCTGCTGCCGGTGGTGGCATTCGGTGTCGGCGACGAAACAAACGATCTGGACATCAGTACAGACAGCGAAACGGTGTCCATGAAGGACGACGATGCGGAGATCGTCGGCGAGGAGGACGCGCTGCGCGAGGAATCCGTCAAGCATTTCCGGCTGCGGGACGGGGGCTACATGCTGGTGGAGTACGAGACGGCAGTGCACTACCAGACGGCGGACGGGTCCTGGGAGGAGATCGACAACACACTGCAGAAAACCGGTCAGCAGTATGTTGCCCAGGCGGGAGACATGACGCGGAAATTTGCCGCGTCGCTCGACAGCGGCTTCCTGTTCGAGACGGCGTATCAGGGGCAGAGCGTGTCGATGTCGCTGGCGCGGCGCAGCAGCCGCGACGTTGTGGCGGTCGCGCCGGACGTTCCGGCAGCGGAGGAAACGGCAGCCCCCGAAGAAACAGCGGTGCCGGAGACTGCCGACCAGCCGCAGGAGGCGGAGCAGACGGAGGCAGACCAGACGCAGGAGCCCGCGGAAGCCGCGGCGGAGACGGATGTGCCGCAGCAGGAGACGGCAGAGGAGCTGCCGCTGCTGGACGACGCGGCGTATACGCTGGTCACGTCCACGGCGGCGGCCAGGATGGAAAACCCGGGGGCCAAAATGCGCACCTTCAGCAAGCTGGCGGAGAAAGACAAGATCCAGCCGCAGAAAATCCGCTCCAGCGTTGCGTTCGACAACGTGATGGACGGTGTCAGCCTGCTGTACCAGAACTATGGATATAACGTAAAAGAGAGCATCATCATCGAGAAGCCGCAGGAACAGTATGCCTACTCGTTTGTGCTGAACCTGCAGGGCCTGACGCCGACGCTTGAGGCCGACGGCTCTGTGCTGCTGCGCGGTGCCGACGGCGAGCCGGTCTACGAGATCCCGGCACCGTATCTGGCGGATGCCGACGGCGCAACGTCACTGGAGGACGCCGCCTACAAGCTCGAGCGCATCTCGGGCGGTTATCTGCTGACCGTGGAGGCGGACCCGGAGTGGATGAACGCGCCGGAGCGTGCCTACCCCGTGACGCTCGACCCGACGATCCTGCTGCACAACAAGGGCAACGTTCTGACGACGTTCATCCGGTCGGCATGGCCGGGGTCTGTTGCCCCGAATTCTGCAGATCAATTTGTCGGGTATAGGGCAAACGAAGGATATGATGCCTGTAATATTTATGTTCAGTTTGCAAACCTGCCGGAGATTCCGCAAAATTGTGTTCCAATTAGCGCGCAATTGGCAATGTATAACGCCGGCTTTTTCACATCCGATGGTGTAGGCTGTGCGGCTCCGGATGGATCATTGACGGTGGAAGCGCATGAATGGCCCGCTGCGGTCAGCGATGTTTCCGGTCTGACTTGGTATCTGGTCCATTTTGGCTCTACACCTGTTAACGAAGAAACCATTGACTACCAAAAATTAAGTAAGAAAACTCTTGGGGAATACGTCACATGGGACATCACGCGCACAGTCATGCAGTGGTACCAGAAGCAGAACGAAGGCGACACGAGCGGCGGGCGCGGCGTACTCCTCGAGGGAATTGACGGTAGTGAGAATTATCGCGTAGCGAACCTGATCGGCAGCGGATACCACGACTACAGCCCGTATTTTGCGGTGTACTACCGCAATCCGGTCGGTCTGGAGAGCTATTATACCTATCAGGAGGCATCGGCGGGAAAAGCCGGAGATCTTTCTATCCATAATTTTACGAACCAGTTCACGCTCGACCGTGCGGATGTCTCCCTCTCGCTGGAGCCGGCATCCTATGCGCTGCGCCACATCTATAATAGCGCCACCTCCGGCATCGAATTTTCCAATAACGAGGCGGGCGGTATTCACACCTGTGACTACACGTCCATGCAAGTCGGTGTCGGCTGGAAGCTCTCTGCGCAGCAGACGGTGGTGGAGTGCAAGGTCGGCGACGAGACGTATCTGGTCTACAACGACGAGGACGGCACCGAGCATTACTTCAGCAAGACGGCGACCAACACGTATGAGGACGAGGACGGCCTCAGCCTGAAGATCGTCAAGTCCACCAGTGGCGGCAATACGATCTATACCATGACGGATATGGACAAGTACCACACGTGGGTGTTCCACAACGGCTACCTGATCTCCGTCACGGACAACAACAGCAACACGATCTATTTCGCCTACAACGCAGCGTACAGCAGCGGCGGCAGCGCGTGGAAGCCGGTCAAGGGTTCTGCCAGCAACCGGCTCGTGCAGATCGTCATGGACATCAACAGCAGCAGCAACGACAATCCGAGGACGCTCCAGACGGTCGCGAACCTGGCCTACAGCGGCGACCGGCTCTCCAGCGTGACGGACTACGCCGGTCGCAGCACGAACTACAGCTACGACTCCGGCGGACACCTGACGCAGGTGACCTATGCAGACGGCACGTCCGCGTCCTACGAGTATTACTCGAGCAACGGCCGCCTGTCGACGCTGTATGATGCCGAGAGCCAGTACGGACTGGACATTACCTACACCTACAATCTCGGCGTCGTGTCCACGTTCCGCGTGCAGGAATTTGCCAACACCTCGGGGGCAAAGCAGACCGGCAGCGCCTTTCATGCCTACCGCAACGGCATCCACCAGACATCGTACCGCTTCTACGGGCCGGACCATACCCGGGACACGGCCGACGACACGGTCATGACCTGCGTGCTCGACCATTTTGGTAAGACGATCTGCACCTATGACAGCAACACGGACTACTCAGAGATCATCGGCACCAGCGCCGCCAACTATACGGACAACAGCGGCACCAGCAAAACGAACAACCGCCTGACCGGCGCGGCGGCTATGGGTATATCGTCGTTCAACATGCTGTCCAACTCCGGATTGGAGACCTGCACAGGCAACGCTGCGGACAACTGGGCGCAGCTTTCATTCAGCACGTCTGCCTCGGCGGGTACACAGTCCGGAAACAAGGCGCGCCTTGGCAAAGCCTCAATTAAAACCACGGCGCGCGGCAGCGGCATGTATCAGGAAGCCACCCTGCAGGCAGGCACAACGTACACCTTCTCAGGCTATGTGAACACATGCGACATGACCGCGTTTGATTCCAACGGCAGCGTGTATCTTGCGGCACTCACGGCCGACCAGATCGCGGATCTGTCGCAGGCGTGTGCCTCGCCGTGGAAAAGCGAACAGGTGAACTACAAAACGGATGCCTCGATCAACCGCGGCTGGGAGAAGATCAGCGTGACGTTCATGCCGGAGACGTCGGGCACATACTACATGGCGTTCCTGCAGGATCGAGCGGACGGCACGGCCTGTTGCGACGACCTGCTGCTGGAAGAGAGCGAGGCCGCCTCCGAGATCAACCTGGTGCAAAACGGCAGATTTGCGTGGCTCGTCAACGGGAAACCGGAAGGCTGGGTCCCAAACAGTTACACGATCAGCGATGAGCACCCGGTCGGCCAGCCGCTGAGCAAATCCATGCGTGTCAGCAACACGATGAACGGCTACGCGCGCACGCACCAGGTCATCCCGCTCAATCTCCTGGCAGATGAGGCGACGTTCCTGCTCTCCGGCTGGGGCAAGGCAAACTCCGTCGGCGGCACGGCCCGCAAGCATGAGGACGGCGACGAGCGGTATTTTGGCCTTGTCGCGGAGATTGCCTACACCGACGGCACGACCGAAAACCAGTACGTGAGCTTCAACGGGGACTACGCGGACTGGCAGTTTGCATCGGGCGTCATCGTGCCGGGCAAGCGCGACAAGTGGGTCCAAGAGATCACGGTGCGCTGCGCCTATGACTACAACGCCAACGACGCGTACTTCACGAACATCAGCCTCGTGCTCGAACCGGCGGAGACCTACAGCTACGACAGCAAGGGCAACCCCATCGCGGCAACGGACGGCAGCGCCAAGACGGCCAGCGAGTTCTTCGCCGACTCCCAGCGCCTCAAGAGCTACACCACGCCCAGCGGCGCAAAGCACACGCTGGGGTACGACGCAAGCAACAACCTGCAGGAGGATACGCTGGCCGGCCTGACGAATTATACCTACCACAACGATTCCGGCAGCCCCACGACGAGCATGACGCGCGAGGGGTACAGCGGAGATTACCTCAAGTCCCAAAATGTCTACGACAGTACCGGCCGTTTCCGCACGCTGGCCATAGATGCAAACGGTGTGCAGACAGGCTACACCTATGACGGTACAACGCTGCAGCTCACCAGCGTCCATGGCTCCGGCGGAGCGACTCAGACCTATACCTACCAGTCCGGCCGCGACCGCGTGTCGCAGACGGCGATCGACCAGACGGCTGCACTTACCTACCGGTACGACCGCGCCCAGCTGACCGACCTCATCCGCAAGGCGTTCCCGCAGGCGGCGGATGCCGACGGGCAGAACGTCAACCCCTTCTGGCAGCACTACCTGCTGGGCTACGACGCCTTCGGCAACATGACGCGCGTGCAGGTCTGCGCCTCGAGCGCGGAGCGAGAGGGGCATACCGCGCCCGTCACCCTCGCGTCGTATACATATGAGGGCAACGTCAATAACGGCCGGCTGGCCACGATGACCTACGGCAACGGCGACAGTGTCAGCTACACCTATGACGCGTTTGACAGGCAGCGCACCGCCGCGTATAATGACGGTACAACATACCACTACGACTACAGCGGCGACAACGACCTTGCGCGGCAGTACGTCACGGACGGCAGCGGCGCGGTCACGGAGCAGTACAGCTACCAGTATGACAGCCTCGGCCGGCTCATCCATTCGCGCCAGTCGACGGGCGGCGGCACACTCGTGCAGCTCACGCAGCACATGTACGACAACGCAAACCGGCTCACATCGCAGTCGTGGCAGTTCGGCGGCGACACGTTCCGGCAGAGCTATACCTACACCGGCCAGAATAGTGACGGCAAACAGGTCGATGGCACGATCAGCGCCATCACGACCACGATTCCGGACCGGAGCGCCATCACGTCCGAATACAAATACAATGACCTCCGCCAGCTGAAGTCCAAGAGCGTCACCGGGCCCGACCAGAACGGGACGCAGACCAAGGTCTATGACCGCACCTATACCTATGCGGTCATCGCGGAGGATGACGGCTGCAACCGGATGGGCACGCGTCTGGCGAGCACGGGCTATACGTTCGGCTCAAGCAGCCGCGGCTTCACGTATACCTACGACGCAGCCGGCAACATCTCCAGGGTCGTCACTGCGGGCACGAGCGTGCCCAAGGCGGCCGCGTCGAAGGAGTATGGCTACGACGCGCAGGGCCAGCTGGTGTCTGAGAAGAACAGCAGCGGCACGACCTTCGGCTATGCCTACGATACGGCGGGCAACATCCGGAGTATTACGAAAAACGGCACGGTCACAAAGTCCTTCGGCTACACGAACCCCTCGTGGCCGGACCTGCTCACGAGCGTGACGGCAAACGGCACGACCAAGGATGTCCTGTATGAGGGGCAGTCGCAGACGAGCGACCTCCCGTCCTCCGGCAATCCGGTCACGTACTACAACGGCAAGGACTATACCTTCACGTGGACGAAGGGCCGCCAGCTCGCCTCCGCAACGGTCGATGGCAAGCAGGTCTCCTACACCTACGACATGTCCGGCGTCCGCACCAGCAAAACGGTCGACGGCACGACATACAATTACACCACGCTCTCCGGCAAGGTCATGCGGCAGCAGTGGGGCAGCAAGTCTCTCGAGTTTGTCTATGACGATGGCAGCCAGCCGTTCGCCATGATCTATAACGACGGCTCGACCTCGACGCTCTACTACTACGTTCTCAACGCGCAGGGCGATGTCATCGCGCTGCTGAACGCGGACGGTACGCTCGCCGCGTCCTACAACTACGGCGCGTGGGGTAACTACTCCGTGCATGGTGCTGACGGCAAAAAGACCACGGATGCCACCTTCATCGGGCACATCAACCCGCTTCGCTACCGTGGTTACTATTACGACCGCGAAACGCGCCTCTACTACCTCCAGAGCCGGTACTATGACTTTGCAAACTGCCGGTTCATTAATGCGGATGGGCAGTTATCAGTTGTGGATTTTTCGGCTGTCAATTTGTTTGCTTACTGTGGTAATAATCCTGTCAACTACATTGACCCATCTGGGCACGTTTTTATGCTGATAACAGCTGCAATTGGTGCCGTAGTAGGCGGTGTTATAGGCGGAATTACAGCATTGCAAAGGCTGTGAAATTACATATGGTTTTGTTTCGCAAAATGGATATATTCAGTTTTTACCATAGGGGAGATGCAAATGGGCCATTTTTTTGTTATGAGTACTAGGTTTAATAAATGTGATGCATCGGATTTTGGATTATTACCTCTAGCCGAAGATATGGCGTTAAGCCCCAATGATGGTTCAATTTGGGCGAAAACTGAATTGTATAATTTCGGTTGGGGAGATGAAAACGGATACTATAGGTATCCTATGCCATCTTTTGAGAAACTCTTTCATTTGGTTCTTAACAGTGCGGATGAAGAAGATATATATGGCGCGGCATCGGTTATTCTAAAGAGATATCCTGATGAACTTTTAAAACAATGTGAAGCTATCGCGGAAAATCGTGGCAGATCGGATGATTTTGGAAAATTGGTAAAAGTTTTTCGATTGGATTCACCAGTTAACAGAAGTCCGGTTCTTCGAAAGACATATGCGCAAATTCAGCAAGATTCAAGACGATGGCGGGAAATTGCTTATTTAGCCAAAGGGGTAAAATGTAAGTCGTGTCGATTGAAAAGCAGTACGTGAGCTTCAACTGCGACTTCACGGACTGGCAGTATGCGTCGGGCGTCATCATCCCGAAGCAGCGTGGCCTGATGATCAAAGACATCACGGTCTACTGTGCCTATGACTACAACGCCAACGATGCGTACTTCACGAACATCAGCCTCGTGCAGGAACCGGCGGAGACCTACAGCTATGACAGCAAGGGCAACCCCATCGCGGCAACGGACGGCAGCGCCAAGACGGCCAGCGAGTTCTTCGCCGACTCCCAGCGCCTCAAGAGCTACACCACGCCCAGCGGCGCAAAGCACACGCTGGGGTACGACGCAAGCAACAACCTGCAGGAGGATACGCTGGCCGGCCTGACGAATTATACCTACCACAACGATTCCGGCAGCCCCACGACGAGCATGACGCGCGAGGGGTACAGCGGAGATTACCTCAAGTCCCAAAATGTCTACGACAGTACCGGCCGTTTCCGCACGCTGGCCATAGATGCAAACGGTGTGCAGACAGGCTACACCTATGACGGTACAACGCTGCAGCTCACCAGCGTCCATGGCTCCGGCGGAGCGACTCAGACCTATACCTACCAGTCCGGCCGCGACCGCGTGTCGCAGACGGCGATCGACCAGACGGCTGCACTTACCTACCGGTACGACCGCGCCCAGCTGACCGACCTCATCCGCAAGGCGTTCCCGCAGGCGGCGGATGCCGACGGGCAGAACGTCAACCCCTTCTGGCAGCACTACCTGCTGGGCTACGACGCCTTCGGCAACATGACGCGCGTGCAGGTCTGCGCCTCGAGCGCGGAGCGAGAGGGGCATACCGCGCCCGTCACCCTCGCGTCGTATACATATGAGGGCAACGTCAATAACGGCCGGCTGGCCACGATGACCTACGGCAACGGCGACAGTGTCAGCTACACCTATGACGCGTTTGACAGGCAGCGCACCGCCGCGTATAATGACGGTACAACATACCACTACGACTACAGCGGCGACAACGACCTTGCGCGGCAGTACGTCACGGACGGCAGCGGCGCGGTCACGGAGCAGTACAGCTACCAGTATGACAGCCTCGGCCGGCTCATCCATTCGCGCCAGTCGACGGGCGGCGGCACACTCGTGCAGCTCACGCAGCACATGTACGACAACGCAAACCGGCTCACATCGCAGTCGTGGCAGTTCGGCGGCGACACGTTCCGGCAGAGCTATACCTACACCGGCCAGAATAGTGACGGCAAACAGGTCGATGGCACGATCAGCGCCATCACGACCACGATTCCGGACCGGAGCGCCATCACGTCCGAATACAAATACAATGACCTCCGCCAGCTGAAGTCCAAGAGCGTCACCGGGCCCGACCAGAACGGGACGCAGACCAAGGTCTATGACCGCACCTATACCTATGCGGTCATCGCGGAGGATGACGGCTGCAACCGGATGGGCACGCGTCTGGCGAGCACGGGCTATACGTTCGGCTCAAGCAGCCGCGGCTTCACGTATACCTACGACGCAGCCGGCAACATCTCCAGGGTCGTCACTGCGGGCACGAGCGTGCCCAAGGCGGCCGCGTCGAAGGAGTATGGCTACGACGCGCAGGGCCAGCTGGTGTCTGAGAAGAACAGCAGCGGCACGACCTTCGGCTATGCCTACGATACGGCGGGCAACATCCGGAGTATTACGAAAAACGGCACGGTCACAAAGTCCTTCGGCTACACGAACCCCTCGTGGCCGGACCTGCTCACGAGCGTGACGGCAAACGGCACGACCAAGGATGTCCTGTATGAGGGGCAGTCGCAGACGAGCGACCTCCCGTCCTCCGGCAATCCGGTCACGTACTACAACGGCAAGGACTATACCTTCACGTGGACGAAGGGCCGCCAGCTCGCCTCCGCAACGGTCGATGGCAAGCAGGTCTCCTACACCTACGACATGTCCGGCGTCCGCACCAGCAAAACGGTCGACGGCACGACATACAATTACACCACGCTCTCCGGCAAGGTCATGCGGCAGCAGTGGGGCAGCAAGTCTCTCGAGTTTGTCTATGACGATGGCAGCCAGCCGTTCGCCATGATCTATAACGACGGCTCGACCTCGACGCTCTACTACTACGTTCTCAACGCGCAGGGCGACGTCATTGCGCTGCTGAACGCGAACGGCACGCTCGCCGCGTCCTACAACTACGGCGCGTGGGGCAACTATTCTGTGCATGGTGCTGACGGCAAAAAGACCACGGATCCCACCTTCATCGGGCACATCAATCCCCTGCGTTACCGTGGCTATTACTACGACCGTGAAACGCGCCTTTACTACCTCCAGAGCCGGTACTACGACTTTGCCAACTGCCGGTTCATTAACGCGGATACCTTCGCCACCACCGACGCCAACGGCTTCCTCAGCGCCAATATGTTCGCGTATTGCGAGAATAACCCGATCATGCGGGTTGACCCGGATGGAAGTTCACCGCTATCGCTGGTTATTAACACTTTAGTGGGAGCTGGAGTCGCAGCGGCTTCGGCGGCAATCAATGCGAACATTGCCGGTTCACCAATTTCAACAGGCGATTTGATAAAGGCTGCGGCTGTAGGAGCGGTATCTGGCTTTTTGTCGAGCCTAAATCCAGTAGCAAAAGTCGTAACTGCTGCAGCAGCTGTAAGCGGTGCAGTCACTTTTGTTGGGTCTATGCTAACCGGTAGTTCTGTTGGAGAGGCTGCATTGTCGGCAGCGGTTGCCGCTACTTCAACCTATGTATCTTCAAAACTTGGTGCAAGCGCATTTGGAGTGGCGACGGGCAAAAGTGTCGACGCCGGAAAGGGGATAATTGGATTTCACGTCTCTGCATCAATGGAGGGACTCGCATCTGGCGGAAGAGCTACACGTCAAATATCCAAATCAACAAAGCGCAAACAAGGGAGGACAAGAACGACCAGACGTCAATCCCTCTTTTCATGGTATAGGAACGCTTTTAGGAAATATCGGCCAGCATGGTCACGGAGATGAGGGGCGATAGATATGAAAGTCAATATTAACTTTAAATTCTTTTCCCAAAATGTGAGTGTTGGTTTTTGCCTGATTTTATTGGGCATGACCATTGCAGGTGTGTATGCTGCAGTGATTCGGCCGGATGCACGCTGGATTATAATTTTGGTGGTGTTCTTTACCGACCTGTTTAGCGTGTTCGGTATCGGGAGAATATGCAGGTCTTATGACATCCGCACAGATGGGGTAGTGGCGATTTGGTTTGGCATCTTTCGGCGGTTTTACCCGTGGTCATCCTTTTGCAGTGTGAGCTGGGAACGTGTCAACCTTGGCTGCCGGGTGGTGACAGATGTGCTGTGCACGCAGATACCCCTTAAGCGCCAGCGCAACGGCATGGTTGACAAGGATTTTTTGGGGTGGCATCCCTTTCGTGTGCTGGATATCGACATGACGGAAGAACAGCTTTCAGAATTCAGCAAATACTATCCCATCCAGCTATAATTTACAGTGCGGGCGGTGCAACAGCACCGCCCGCAGGGAAATGGATAAGTGGTCACTATGATGCGTACAACCGTCAGCACACAACCACAGA
>ENA-ORSS01004015-ORSS01004015.1-human-gut-metagenome-genome-assembly--contig:-NODE-4015-length-11393-cov-2.754101_pt1 | contig 11393 bp, 13 predicted proteins | sample MGYA00241899_ERZ509162 | MGnify/ENA primary metagenome ERZ509162 (study PRJEB26280, sample SAMEA2338641) | human gut metagenome | biome: human gut; feature: human-associated habitat; material: faeces... | reverse complement strand
AAATAATTGATATAATGTGGAGGTGATAAAGTGAAAGAAATATTTAGCTACATTAATAGCAATAGTTTTTTAACAACTATAATTGGTGTAATTGTAGGAAGCTTAATATCTTCTTTAACATCAATATATACAAGTTCAAAAGAATGCAAAGAACATAAAAAAGAAGAATTAATCAAAGAAAAAAGAAGACAATTTGAAAACAAAGCCGAATTGAAGATTGAAAAAGTTTTAAATAAAAGTGATAATAAAGCAGATATTGAAGTTTTTGTTGCACCTTTTAAAGTGGAGTATACAGATAATTTTAAAAATTATCAATTTAGTTATCCTAAAGAAATAAAGAATAAAAAAATGTATAAATATAAAGAATTCTTTATTAGGAATATAGGTAATGCAGATATAAATGAATTAGATATTTGTGCTATATTTAAAAATCATAATATATTAGTGGATTATAATAGCATTGAAACTATAGTAGATAATCAAAGTATTAATTACAATTTTTGCTATGATAGAAAAGTGTTAAAAAACGATAATATAATACTAAGAGTATATTATATAGATGGGTATCAAGTAAGTCATCCATTTAGCTGTACTTTAGCGATTTTATATAAAGATTCATTTGGAAATTGCTATGAACAAGCTTTTTGGTATGAGAAAGATAATTTATATGAACCAATAAAAATCGATTATAAAGAATATCGTTCATCTATTAGTACAGATGATGCTTATGATTTTTTTAAAAAACCATGGTTATGGTAAAAAAATACGCATTTTAATGCGTATTTTTTAGTTGCTATCTAACCACTCGTCAAATTCATCATAAGTTTTCTCTCCTTCTTTTATATCACTAATAAATTCTTTAGCTTCTTTTTTCCATTTCTCATAGTTAGTTTTATAATATTCAATATCTGGATTCCTCTTAACAGCCATTGCTTTTTTAGCATATATTTGTCTGTATTTACCATATACAGGTTCTTCATTTTCTTTTCTTTTTTGAGATGTTTTAATCCCGTATTCTTTACAGGTAATATCTTCTGCATATTTACCATTACAATATAAAGTGTTGTTTTTATCAGAAAAAAAGTATTTTCCACAAACTTGGCATCTTTTTATATAATCAATATCATTTAATACTATATGATAAAAAACAATATAAAAATATGCAGATAAATTATTAGTTTTAAAATTATATTTATTGCCAACTATTTTTTTACCATTAGGATCATTTTTTGTCATAGTGTTTATTAAAAAATTTTCATCAGATAAAGGATTAGAAATACCTTTTTGAATTTCACCAAAAAGTTCATTAATAAACTCTTCATCTGTAAAAGAAAAATTTAAAGAATAATCACAAATATAATCTTCAGATATTTCTTTTAAGTCTTTATTAATATTTTGAAAGATATAAAATCTTTGTGCATTACTTAATTTGTTTAATCTTTTTTCTCTATTATTATTAAAAACATAATCAACGAAATTTCTAAACAATAATTGCTTTTTTATTAAAGAATCTTTTTCAATTTCATAGAAAGATTTTGCACATTGCTTTAATAATTCATTATTAGCAATATGAATAGGCTTGTTAGTACCAATATTGATAATATTTTTGTCAAATCCTTTAAAAATTTTAATCAATTGTTCTTCAGGTATTATATCTAAATATATAAAGAAAAATGTACAAAAGAATTTAAAGAAATCATTAAAATTATTAAAGTCTAAGTTTAAAAATTCTATTAAATTATCACCCAATGCCATTTTTTTATATTCATAATTTAATATTAAATCTAAGTCTACTTTTTCTATATTGCGTATAAATAGTAGATTCTCTGGAATAGGTGGAATATTTTTATCAATTAATGAAAGGAATATTTCGTCAAAAGAATCATCTTTCCTTTGAACTTTATTTTCTTTGTATAATTTATCTACAAGTTTTTCTTTATTTTGAGCAGATAAATTAACTTTTCTTGTATCAAATACAACAGAAAAGAATCTAGTTATTTCAACTAGGTTATTTTTGTTGTATAAATTTAATTCTATAGAGTATTTATTAGGATTTTGCATTTTAATTCCTCCGTGTTAACAGTAAAACTAGGTTACGGTAGTGATTTTAGTTGTTATCAATTCTCAAAAACTTTCATAAAAAATCTTGTACTTGTTAACTAAAATTAGTATAATTCAATTGTTAACAAAAGTCAATAGGTACCATTGAATAAAGAAAGGAGGATTCAATATTGGACTTAAAAACAGTAGAAAGAACAACATTAACCATGAAAGAAGCAGCAGAATATTTAGGAATTAGTTATTGGCTTGCTAATCAGTTAGTAAGAAGAAAACAAATACCTTGTTCAAAAATTGGAGGCAAGTTTTTGTTTAGAGTACAAGCTTTAGATGAATATTTAACAAAAAAAGAAAAAGATTCAATGGCTAATTAATTGAAAGAAAGGTGAAAGGAGGTATGGCAGAGGTATCATGGATTAAACTTAGTATAAATATTTTTTCAAACAGAAAAGTTGCATTATTATTGAATGAACGTGATGGGGATACTTACTTCAGAATATGGATACAATTGTTAACTATTGCAGGACAATGCAATTCAAATGGAAAATTAATTATAGGGGAGAATAGTCCATTAAATGTGCAACAATTATCAAAGATTTTAGGAAAATCTGCTAAAAAAGTTGGAGAAATATTAAATAAGTTTATAGATTTGAGGATGATAATTTTTGAAAATAACTGCTGTGAAATAAGAAATTGGGGAAAGTATCAAAGTGCAGATAAATTAGAAGAAATACGAAAAAATAATAGAGAACGACAAAGAAAATTTCGTGAAAAAAGTAGAACTCAAGCTAACGTTACAGAAATGTTAGAGTAACACTATAGATAAGAATAGAAAAGAGTAGATAAGATTTATTACTGACTGAAAGAAAAAAATAGGTTAATAATAAAAAAAGCTAGTATAAGCCATCAAACTAAATACTAACTTTAATCAAATTTTATAATAATATTTTAATTCAAAATCTTAAAAAAGTAAAGAGAAATTTAGAAGAAGGAGGAATTTATATGAGCAAGAAAACTAAAAAAGAGCCAATAACATATTCAAGATATGGAGATTATTTAATACCAAATTTAATATTGGATAATGGAAAAGTTAGACCTAAAATTGGAAGATATGGAAGGCTGAGATTAAAATTTTTAAAGGAAGAAATGAAACCAGTTTATACAAAAGTGTTAATGGAAGATACACTGACAGATTATTTATTAGAAGTAGATGCTAGAGCTACAGATATGGAAAATATGTTGATAAACGAGATGAAAAAATACCAAAACATTGATGAAAAATTAAAAGAAAAAGATCAAATGAAGTGGGTTGGAGCAATGAATATGATAGCATATTCAGCAAGAGAAATGGTACTTGGAAAATGTATAAACACTTATAATATTTAATAAAAGAAGTGCTTGAATTAATAAAAAAATTCAGGCATTTTTTTAAATAGCCATATAATAAAATTTCGAAAAGAGAGTACATTTAGTGTCTAGCCAGCACTGAATTTGTACTCCCATACAAATTCTAATGTGGGATATCCCAAACCCAAGAAAGGAGAAAATAATGAGCCAAAAGGAAATAAAATTAAGAGTATATCTTAATTATGAAGAATGGAAGAGGTTAACTTTAAAAGCAGAAAAAGTTGGAAGTGTATAAAATCAAATTGCAAGAAGAGCACATTATCAGAGATATATTGAGGATAGAAAAGTTTTAAGAAAAATGGAAAATGAATTACAAAATCTTGTATTGAATATAAAGAGAAAATATTTCTTGCCGGAAGAAAAATAAAATTAGAGAGATTTCTGTAGATTTATTGAGAAAAAATAGTATTTGTGATATATTATAATCGAATAATTGGAGGTAAGTATGGAAGTAGTAAAACCCTTTGTAAAATGGGCAGGAGGAAAAGGAAGTTTAATACCACAATTAACGAACTTTTATCCTTACCAATTAAAAGGTGGAGTAGTAACCAAATATGTTGAGCCTTTCGTTGGTGGAGGGGCTGTTTTAATAAATATATTACAAAAATATGATGTTAAAGAAGCTTATGCTTTTGATATAAATATAGATCTAATAAATTGTTATAATGTAATAAAAACAAATGTTGAAGAACTTATAAAAGAATTAGAAATAAAGGAAGAAGAATTTTTAGTTCTTACAGATGAAGAAAGACAAAAGTATTTTTATAGTGTAAGAAAAGAATATAATTCATATAGAATCGGTGAAAAAGAATTAAGCATTAAAAGAGCAGTAGAATTTATATTCTTAAATAGAACATGTTTTAATGGATTATATAGAGTTAATAAAAATGGAGAATTTAATGTACCTTGTGGTAAATATAAAAATCCAACAATATGTGATTCTAAAAATTTAAGGAATTTATCATTTTTGATTAGAAATGTAGAATTCCAATATGGAGATTATAAAAAAAGTGAAAAATATGTAGATAGTAATACATTTGTGTATTTTGACCCGCCATATAGACCATTATCAATAACATCAGGATTTACATCGTATACAAAAGAAGACTTTAACGATGAAAATCAAAAAGAATTAGCAAATTATTTTAAAGAATTAGATGAAAAAAAAGCTAAACTGATGTTATCTAATTCAAATCCTAAAAATACAAATAAAGAGGATAACTTTTTTGAAGTAATATATAAAGGATTTAATATAAATGAGATTTCAGCCAAAAGAATGATAAATGCAAATTGCAAAGGAAGAGGAGCAATTTCTGAATTATTGATAACAAACTATGAGGAGAATTGATAATGTATAATGGTGAATTTTATTTTGAAGATAAAAACTTTAAATTAATAAAAGAAGATATATTTAAAGCTTTGAAAAATTTTCAAGAAAAATCATTCGATATGATATTTGCAGATCCACCATATTTTCTTTCAAACAATGGGATAACATGTAGTAGTGGAAAAATGGTATGTGTAAATAAAGGTGAATGGGACAAGCCATCAGATGTTGAATCAAAGCATTCTTTTAATAGAAAATGGATTAATGAATGTTATAGAGTTTTAAAAGATGATGGGACTGTTTGGATAAGTGGAACATTACACAATATATATTCAATAGGTATGGCATTAGAAGAGGAAGGATTCAAAATAATAAATAATATAACATGGCAAAAAACTAATCCTCCACCTAATCTAGCCTGTAAAACATTTACACATTCTACAGAAACAATATTATGGGCAAGAAAAGATTTGCCAAAAATAAAATATAAATTTAATTATGACCTAATGAAAAGATTGAATAACAACAAACAAATGAAGGATGTATGGACCACTTCTTTAACAAAACCATCTGAAAAGAAACAAGGAAAGCATCCAACACAAAAACCTTTAGAGATATTAGAGAGAATTATATTAGCATCCACGAAAGAAAATGATTTAATACTAGATCCTTTTTGTGGAAGTAGCACAACAGGTATAGCGGCAAATAAATTAAATAGAAACTTTATAGGAATAGATAATTCAAAAGAATATTTGGACTTATCAATAAGGAGGTTTGAAGAAATACATGAATTTAGAAATAACAAGAAAAATGATTGATGATTTTTATAATTGCTTTGAAACAGGATACGATTTTGAGTATTTTTTAAAGAAGTTTTTAGAAGATTTAGGATTTACAGATATAAAAGTAACAAAAAGAAGTGGAGATAATGGAATAGATTTACTTGCATATAAAAATTCTATAATTGATTTAGATATAGATCCTGAAAAATATATTATTCAAGCAAAGAGATATAAAAATACAGTACCAGTAAAAGAAATTCGTGAATTTAAGGGAACAGCATTTTATGAGAAAAGGATCTTTATAACAACTAGTGACTTTTCAAAAGGTGGAATAGAAGAAGCTGAGAATGATAGTTCTAGAAAAATAATTTTAATTAATGGCGAATCAATCTTAAAATTCTATATGGGACATCCAGAAAAAGATTATATTTTTGAATGGAATCCAGTCGTTTCAGTTGAAAAAGTTAAACAAATAATAAATACAAATAATGATTTTATAAAATCAAAAGATAAATTTAAAATGGAGGCTATAATAAGACTTATTAGTAGAAATGATATAAGAGCACGTATTTTACCGATTCCAAATGAAATATTTGAAAAAATAAAAAAATACACAAAATATAAAGTAGAAATTAATAATGAAATAAAGGAATTAAATATAAATGCAACAAGAAGATACTTTGGAGGAGTTACTGAAATATACAGAAATGTTGGATATTATGATTATACTGGAGATAATAAGAAAAAGTCATTTTGGAAGATAGATGAAGAAAATAATAAAGTTATAATTGAATTTGAGTAGGAGGATGGAAGATGGCAAGGAATTTTACAGAATGGCTATTAACTTTTACAGATAGTATAGCAAATTATAAATATTACATAGATTTTGAAACTATATATGAGAATGCAGAAATTTATAAAATAGAATTAAATATGATGAATTCACTAATTGGAAGTGAAAATATAGAAAAAGATTTTGAAAATTTAGTTAACAAATATCCAGAAGTAATAAAATGCATTCCAACTTTATTAGCAGTTAGACAATCTGAAATTATTGTTTTAGATGATGAAGGAAATAAGTTTGAATACAATTTTAAAAAAATGAATTATAATGTAGATCAATATAAAATTTTTATGAGAGAAACAGGACTATTCGATTTATTAGAGAATCATTTAGTAAATAACTTATACGATTATGTTCTAGGCGTTGAATGTGGATTAAATTCAAATGCTAGAAAAAATCGTGGTGGACACTTAATGGAAGATTTAGTGGAAAAATTTATTCAAAAAGCTGGATTCAAAAAAGGTGAAACATATTTTAAGGAAATGTATCTACAAGAAATAGAAAACAAATGGAAGTTAGATATGTCATTTATAAGCAACAGAAATCAAGCAACTAAAAGATTTGATTTTGTTGTAAAAACAGATAATTGTATTTATGGAATAGAAACTAATTTTTATGCCTCAAATGGTTCGAAATTAAACGAAACAGCAAGAAGTTATAAAATGATTGCTGAAGAATCAAAAAATATTATAGGTTTTAAGTTTGTCTGGTTTACTGATGGAACAGGATGGTATTCTGCTAAGAATAACTTAAAAGAAACATTTGATGCGCTAGATGATATTTATAACATTTATGATTTAAAAAACGGAGTAATGAAAGAAATATTTAAATAATGCTAAAGATAAAAGCGTAGTGAATTTTTTTATTCATTTATGCTTTTATCTTTAATAGAGAAAGAAGGTGAACTATGTTATCAATTACAGATATAGAATCAAGATTAATTCAAAAAGAACAAGGTATATTTCAGAAAATAGGTAATGAAATTATTGCAAGAAGAAAAGGGTATGAACCTTTTGATTATATAGGTTCACAGTTAGGGACAGACAAAACAACTTCTGGAACACCTGATTCAGTCTTTAAAAAAGATAATAAATATATTTTTGTAGAATATACGACATTTGCACAAAATAAATTAAACGGGAAAATAAATGATGATATAGATAAATGTTTGAAAGAAGTTAAGGATAAAAAATTAGAAGACAAAGTAATTAAGATAATTTTTATGCATAATAGAAAACAGCCTTCATTGAGCAAAATAAAAGAATTTGAAAAGAAATGTGGAAATATAGAATTTGAAATAATTGGAGCTGCAACAATTTGTAATATTATACAACAAGAACTTCCTTATATTGCGGAACAATATTTAGGATTAAAAGATACTAATAAATTATACGATATATCTAAGGAACAGATAGCCAATTTAATAAAAGATAAGGTGAAAGAAGAAGAATTTGATAAAGTAATAAATCATATTAATTCTCTATATAGTAGAGCAGGAAAAATTATAAACAATTCATCAACTTTATTATATATTGGTCAAAACAATAAAAAAGAATTAAATGAAATTTATAATGAATTAGATAGTTTACAATATTTATATAAAGATAAACCGAATAATGAAACAAAACTTTACTTTCATAATCTTTTGGTTATTTTGCAAAGAATTAATAAAGTGCAGTATGTAGAGAAATTTGAAATTGAGTATGAGAAAAATAATTTAAGTAAAGAAGATTATGAATTATATTTAAATACATTAATTGAAATAAATGATATACCAAAAGTTATAAAAAAATTAGAAATATTATATTTTAATAATGGAGAAAAAGAGCAATTAATAAATTTAGCAAAATGTTATTTTATAAATGGTGAATTTCAAAAGGTAGTGAATGTTTTAAAAGATATAGATATTAATAAAATTGATAAGAGTGGCTTTTTGATAATGAACGAGATTGCCGTTCCTGATAATAAGATAAAGAAGGTGTTAAAACATTCTGTCAGCAGAAAAACTGCTGGCAGTTTCTGCATTGGCGACAGACTGAAGTGTGGATCCGTTCGATCCGTCGATGTTTCGGTAATAAATGTAAAAAGATAAAAGATATAAAAAACAATTTAAAAATGGTTTAGACTTAATACAAGAAGAAAATTATTCTTTTATTGAAGTAGCAGTAAATACTTCGATTTTAATTAATGAACAACAAGTAATGTTAAAGTATTTATTAAAAATTAAAAAACCAAATGATTTTATCAAATATAAAATACTAAATTTATTAAAGGACAAACGTGAATTAACTCTAAAAGAATTAAAACTTCTTGAAGAATATAATATGGAATTAGATGATTCAACCATAGAACATAGCTATATTAATGGAATAATTTACGAAAACAAGGGTTTAAAAATTAAAGCAATAAAAGAATATAAAATTTCATATTTAAATAATAAAAATGAACGAGCGTTGTATAAGTATTTAATTTTATCTTTGAATACACAAAATGAAATCGATTTTAATATTTTACCAAATATTAATGAAATTAATAATCAACAAATGCTTATGATAGTAGCAGAAGCATTTAAAGAAAATAAAAAAATAAATGAAGCCATGAAATTTGCCTTTAAGTCCATTTTACTATTTGACGAAAAAAAAGATAATGCCCCATATAAACAATACATTAGCATAATGATGTTAAAGAAGAAAAAAGACGATGATAAAAACTTGAAATCCGCACTTGTAATTTTAAAAAACAAGAAATCAAATAAAAAAATAAAATATATATTTGAAGATGAATTCAACATTAATCTCAAAAATACTGAATTAGAGTTTATAGTAACTGATTCAAATAGTGAACTTTTCTATACATTAATTGAAAAAAAATTGGAGATTATATTGTTAAGGATAATGAAGAATATGAAATTTGTGAAATTACGAATAAATATGTATATTTATATAGATTTTGTTTTGAAAAAGTAAAAAATACTAAAGGAATTACACTTATTGAGTCAACAAAAGATGATAAAAATGGTCTAAAACAAATAAGCGAATTGATGAAGCAAGATTCTGAAGCAATGGATAAAAGACTGAATTATTATGAAACTGAAGACAAAATACCTTTAAGTATGTTAATTGACCAAGGAAAAAGTTTTGATGATTATACAAAATTAATCAATACATTAATGCATGAAAATCATTTATTTTATTCGGGAGAGAGTATAAAAGTTAATGTTGAACAAGGCTTTGTATTGGATTTAACTTCAATTATTGTATTAACATTAATAGATAAATTAGATTATTTTAATGATGATATTTGTAAAAAAATTTATATTTCAAGGATTTTTAAAAATAAATTTGAATCGTTCTGGAACAATATTCTTACAGAATATGATAATAAAGAAATTATTATTGGATATGATCAAAATGCAAATAATGAATATAAAATAGTTCTTCAAGAAATACCTAATAGTAAAAAAATTAATTGCTGGAAAAATGTAAAAAATATTTTGGATAGGGTAAACGTTGTAGATAGTGAATTTGAAGGAAATACGGAATTAAATAAAGAATTAATAAAAAATTTAGATAAGGCTCAACTTGATTCAATTCAAATTGCAAAAAATAAAAATATACCATATATATGTGATGATTTGTTTATAAGAAGAATAAGTAATATATATAATGTAAAAACATCAACTTCTAATTATTTGATTAATAACAATGTAAATTTCGATATTTTTATAGATAATATAATTAAATTTGCAAAATGTAATTATATATATGCTATTCATGGAATTGAATTCGAAAAAATTTTTATAAATCTGTATGATAATTTTACAGAAAAAAATAAGGAATTATTTAAAGAAGTAATTGAACAGATATTTTCAAATGAAAAATCTATAGGAATATATAAAGAATACTTTAAAATTATATACAATAATATGACAAAAATACAGTATGTTGAAATAATAGGAAATTTATTTGAAGATAAACTTGTAACATTCATGATGGAAAATATAAAGCCATATATAGAAATTTGATAAGTTTATAATTATATATAGAGATAGAAAAACGCGAGAATAAATCTCGCCTTTAAAGTGCAAATTTTGCACTTTAAATAAGATACAAATATAATAAATAAAAAATATCAATAAGAATTGAGAAAAAACCTCAAAAATATTGATATTTTTTTGATTTTAGCATATAATATATAAAGTAAAGGAGGATTTAAAAATGTTAATAAGATTTAGTTTTAAAAATTTCAAATCTTTTAAAAATGAAAATTGCTTGGATATGGAAGCAACATCACTAAAAGAACATGAGTATAATATAGCTAAAACGGAAAATGGTGAATATTTAAAAGTATCAGCAATTTATGGTGCAAATGCTAGTGGGAAAACTAATGTACTACAAGCATTTGGATATATGAAAAATAGAGTGCTAATAACAGATGATTCAAGAAAAAATTCTCCAGCAGAAGAAAATGTTTTTAGTTATATGATAAATAATGAGCCAATTAGCTTAGAAGTAGAAATATTAGCTAAAAATGGAAAAGTATATAAATATGGGTTTGAAGTATTAAAAGATTATATTATATCAGAATGGTTATTTGAAAAAAGAATAAATAAGTTTTATACAGTATTTGAAAGAGATAGTAATAATGTAATCTTAAAAGACGAAAATAAAAAGCAAGAATTTTCTAATATGGATGAGAGAACTTTATTTTTAAATTCATTTTGAAAGTTCTTTTCTTGTTTGGCACCTTCAAGAGATACTTCCTCAGCTTCGTCCCATTGATTATTTAACTTTAAATATTTTTCTAAACGTACAAAGCAATCCGGATATGGCATAGGAGAGAATGGGATGATTTCAACAGCTTTTTCTAAGCAAGCTATAGCACATTCCATATCTCCCTCTTTTTTAAATTCTGTGGCTTTGCGTTGCAAAACATATTCAATGCTATCCATAAAATCATCGGGAAGTTCAAATTT
>ENA-ORSS01004013-ORSS01004013.1-human-gut-metagenome-genome-assembly--contig:-NODE-4013-length-11399-cov-6.841943_pt1 | contig 11399 bp, 9 predicted proteins | sample MGYA00241899_ERZ509162 | MGnify/ENA primary metagenome ERZ509162 (study PRJEB26280, sample SAMEA2338641) | human gut metagenome | biome: human gut; feature: human-associated habitat; material: faeces... | reverse complement strand
AGTTTGCTATTTTTCATGACTTTGAATGCTTACTCCAATTCATTGATCTTGTTTTGCAGAGATTCGTAAAACCGGCCTAAGTGCACGCCGTCGATAAGCCGGTGGTTGACCTCAATAGAAAGTCCCAGCGTTTCACGGCCGTTTTCCTGCCGGACATATTTACCCCAGGTGATGCGGGGGATGGCGTCGTCCTTGTCAAAATTCCGCTCGTTCGTGCAGCAGGTAAGGTCGAACCACGGCAGGCAGGAGAGGTAGACGAGGTCATCGGTCTCCGAGGCGGACTCGAGAAACGCGGTCTGCCGCTCGCTTTTCTCCTTCGCCGCGCGGCAGAAGGCGGGAAGCGAAGAATCCCAGGGAACGGTGAGGATCCGGAACTGCTCGCTGCCCTTTTTCAGCTCCGTAAAGCTCGGCGTGCGCGCCGGGAGCAGATACACCTCGCCGCGGCGGAGGGTATAGCGCAGGTTTTCTGTCTCGTTGACGGCCTGCGTGACGAGCCAGACCATGGAATGATAAAATGACAACCCATTGGCTTTGGTATAGGCGTGCAGCGCCGTGACGTCCACGCGGAAGCAGACGCTGTAGAACGGCTGGTCGAGCGAGGAGAAAAAGGCAAAGCTCTCGCTTCTCGGCCACTGCGCCGGATCAATCTTCTGACAAGAAACGGACATAAACGCGCCTCCCGAGCGAATGATTTCCATCAATAGTCTATCAGATTTATAGGCAAAAGAAAAGCCCGAAACCGGCCGCCGGCATACGAAAAAAAGCCGGATATGGCCGCCCGGACTGTGCTTTTTGAATAAGTTTGGCCTGTTTTCTTGCCGGGACGGGAAGACCGGCTGCATTGACAAACCGCAGGGGATACAATATAATTACACATACCCCTAATGGTATGGAGGCAGAGCAATGAAACAATGTATGGATGCGGAAAATCTGCATCGGCGGTTGAAGAAGATTATCGGGCAGGTGCAGGCCATCGACCGCATGGTGGACGAGGACGTCCCCTGCGAGGATATTCTTGCGCAGATCAACGCGGCCAAATCCGCGCTGCACGGCTGCGGCAAGGTCGTGCTTGAGGGGCACATCAAGCACTGCGTGCGCGACGGCATCGAGCATGGCGACGCGGACAAGACGATTGAGAACTTTACGAAGGCGGTCGAGCGCTTTTCGAACATGGGCTGAGCAGGTTTTTCCCCTCTCGCGCCCGTTTTCAGCAGAATTACATGAAAGAAGAGAAGCAGTTTTGTGCTGCTTCTCTCTTTTTGCGCGCTTTATAACCTATACCTCCATATGTATAATAAGCCAATACCCCCTATGGTACAGAAAAGAGTCACTTCCGTGAAACTGGCAATGGAAAAGCTGGAGCATTTTTTAGAGCTGGGCGGCACAAAAAAAGATATCACACTGCTCGTGATCTCTGGCATCGCGCTGATCGTCAGCATTTTTGATCTCGTCCCCTTGCCGTTTGACGCCTCGTGGGCCGCGATCATCCTCTGCGGCATCCCCATCATTTTAGAGGCCGTCATCGGCCTTGTCACGGCGTTCGACATCAAGGCAGACGTGCTCGTCTCGCTCGCGCTGATCGCGTCGGTCTGCATCGGCGAAGACTTCGCCGCGGGCGAGGTCGCGTTCATCACGCAGCTCGGCGGTCTTCTCGAAGAGCTGACCGTCGCCCGCGCCCGCGCGGGCATCGAAAAGCTCGTCCATCTGACACCGCAGACCGCGCGCGTCATCACCGGCGGAAAGGAAACGGCCGTCCCCGCCGAGGCCGTCAAGGTCGGCGACCTGCTGCGCGTGCTGCCCGGCGAGGCCATCCCCGTCGACGGAGAGATCGTATCGGGCCAGACATCTGTGAATCAGGCCGTTATGACGGGTGAATCGCTGCCGGTCGACAAGGGCGTCGGCGACGAGGTCTCCTCCGGCACGGTCAACCAGTTCGGTGCTTTCGAGATGAAGGCCACAAAGGTTGGCGAGGACAGCTCCATCCAGCGCATGATCCGCCTTGTCCAGTCCGCCGACGCGGACAAGGCCAAGATCGTCGGTCTATCCGACCGCTGGGCGACATGGATCGTCGTCATTGCCCTGACCGCCGCGGCGCTGACGTGGCTCATCTCCGGTGAGATCATCCACGCGGTGACGATTCTGGTCGTCTTCTGCCCCTGCGCGCTCGTGCTGGCAACGCCGACTGCCATCATGGCCGCCATCGGCAACGCGACGAAGCACGGCTTTTTCGTCCGCGAGGGCGACGCGCTTGAGCGTCTCGCCGCCGTGAAGAAGATTGCCTTCGACAAGACCGGCACGCTGACCTACGGCACGCCGAAGGTCGTTCTGGTGTACAGCGCGCTGCCCTCCCTCTCCGATAACGAGCTCTACCGCCTCTGCGCCGCGGCGGAGCGCTATTCTGAGCACCCGCTCGGCAAGGCCATCACCCGCTGCTGTCAACAGGAGACGGGCGAGGCCGAAAACTTCCAGATGGTGCCGGGGCGCGGCGTCTCCGCTTGCGTTGACGGTAAAACCCTCCTCGCGGGTAACGCGGAGCTTCTCGCCGAGCACCGCATCGCCATTCCCGAAGAGGCCGCTAAGGCCGCTGTTGTCCAGTTCTCGCAGGGCTGCACCGTCGCCTACGCCGCCGTGGACGGCGTGTTCGCGGGCTTCCTCGCCCTGTCCGACACAATCCGTGAGGACAGTGCTGGCATGATCAACCGGCTCTCCGCGCTTCAGGTCCAGCCCGTGCTGCTCACGGGTGACCATCAGAACGCCGCCGCGGCCATTGCCGCGCAGCTCCACATCGGCGAGGTGCACGCAAACTGCCTGCCCGAGGACAAGCTCGCCCACATCCGCGCCTATCAGGCCGCCGATGTCGGCATCGCAATGGGCGGCGTGGGCAGCGACATCGCCGTGGACGCCGCGGATATCGCGCTCGTCGACGACGAAGTCACGGAGCTGCCGCACCTCATCGCGCTCTCCAAGCGCATGATGCGCACCATCAAGCTCAATATAACATTCTCGCTCACGCTCAACTTCATCGCCATCGTGCTCGCCATCACCGGCACACTGAACCCTGATGTCGGCGCGCTGGTCCATAACGCAGGCAGCGTGCTTGTCATCACAAACTCGGCCCTGCTGCTAAAATGGAGGCAAACCGCCTCGCAGAGTTTCGCGTCCGCAGACGCGAAATCTGTTTGATCGTAAATTCCGACGACAGGCGCGTCAGAATTTACTCTTTGCGCGGAGCGTATGTCGCAGCCGTGCTGCGAGCGGCAAGGCACGAAGCGCAGCGAATCCTTTTCAAAAAGAGTGGATTGCAAAATTGCGATCCACCCTTTTTGATTTTCTTTTATTTTCTGCGCCAGACAGAGGGCATTAAGAGGACAAGCAGCGGCATGATCTCAAGACGGCCGAGCAGCATGATGGCGCTCATCGTGAGCTTGCTGATGCCGGAGAGGAAGCCGAAGTTGCATGTCGGTCCCACTGCGCCAAGGCCCGGGCCCACGTTGCTGATGGCCGTGAGCGAGGCGGTGAACGCCGCGGTAAAGTCGATGTTGTCAAGCGACAAAATCAGCGTGCCAAGCAGCAAAATCGAGATATAGGTGAAGAAGAAGACCGAAACGGACGAGACGGTCTCCTCCGTCACGCGATGTCCGTCGAGCGTGATGGGGCGCACCTCGCGCGAGTGCATCACGCGCCGCAGATCACGCCGCAGCGACTTGCACAAAAGCACGATGCGCGAGACCTTGACGCCGCCCGCCGTAGAGCCCGCGCAGCCGCCGAAAAGCATCACCAGCACGAGGATACAGCGGCAGAACTGCGGCCAGAGGTCAAAATCCTCCGTGCAGTAGCCGGTCGTTGAAATGAGCGTTGTTACCTGAAAGGCCGCATTCTCGATGGCCGAGCCGATGTCGCGCCCCGTGCGCACGATCAGGTCCGCCGCGATCATCGCCGACGCGCCGACCACGACCAGCGAGTAAACGCGCAGCTCCTCGCTCTTGAGCGCCTCGCGGAAGCGGCGCGTCACGCAGAGGTAGAGGAGCGTAAAGTTCACGCTTGCGGCAAACATGAAGAAAATGAGGATCCAGTTGACAAGATGCGACTGATAATACGCGATGCTCGCATCCCGGATGGAAAAGCCGCCGGTAGAGATCGTCGTCAGCGCCGTGGTGATCGCATCGAACAGCGGGAGGCCCGCAATGCGCAGCAGCAGCGCCTCCGCCACGGTGAGCGCGATATAGATGCGGTACAGGATGCGCGCCGTCTCACCCGTGCGGGGGCGGAGCTTTGTGCTGATGGGGCCGGGGGATTCTGCTTTCATCAGGTTTACGCTGCCCTCGCTGAGCTTGGGCAGCAGCGCCAGCATGAGAACGAGGATACCCATGCCGCCCATCCACTGCGTGAGCGCGCGCCAGAATTGGATGCCCTGCGGCAGCGACGCAGGCGACGGGAAGATGGACGCGCCGGTCGTCGTCAGGCCGGAGACGGTCTCGAAAATGGCGTCGATAAAGCTGCAGCTGCCGCTGAAAAAATACGGCAGCGCGCCGAACACGCTCAGCGCGATCCAGCACAGTGCCACGCAGACAAAGCCGTCGCGCGTCTGGAGCCGCGCGTTGTCCGCGCGGATGAGCGAGAGCAGCACTCCCACGCCGCCGCAGATAAGCAGCGCGTACAAAAAGGCCCTCTGGTCAACACCACCGCCGAACACGCTCAGCAGCAGCGGCGGGATCATACAAAGCGCCTCGATACAGAGAATGACGCCCACGATTCTGAGAATAAGATTTTGGTTCATAATGAAACTTCCTTGCCGCAAGCAGCCGGCACATCAGCCGAGAATATCGTTGAGGTCCTGCAAAAAGAGCTTTTTCGCCACCACGATCACGCGGTCGCCCGCATGGATCTGGGAATGGCCGTTCGGGATCTCCATCCGGCCGTTGTGCACGATGGCCGCAACGAGCAGGCCATTTCGAAAATGCAGGTCGCTGAGCGGCCGGTCGAGAAAGTGCGTGGCACTCGTCGCGGTGAATTCGACCGCCTCGATCGCGCCACCGAGGATATAGTGCAGGCTCTCCACCGCGCTGCCCTGCGAGTTGGCAAGGCCGCGGACGTAACTTGAGATCTGGCTTGCAATGATGGCCTTGGGCGAGATGACCGTGTCGAGACCCGTGAGGTTCACGATGTCGAGATACCCCATGCGCGACATCTTCGGCACGACCTTTTTCACGCCGTAGCGCTTGGCCGTGAGCGCCATGAGGAGGTTTTCCTCGTCGCGGTCCGTCACAGCGATGAACGCGTCGCAGTGGAAGATACCCTCGGATTCGAGCAGGTCGTGATTCGTGCCGTCGCCGTGGATGACGGTGACCTTGGGGAGCTTTTCCGCCAGCATCAGGCACTTGGCCTCGTCCTTTTCCACGATCGTCACATGCGTGCCGATGTCGGTGAGCACCCAGGCAAGGTACTGTGCGATGCGGCTGCCGCCAAGGATGCTCACGCGGCGGATGGGCGCCATGGCCCTGCCCATCGAGCGCAGCACGCGCGTCGTCTCCGCGGGCGTGCCGATGACGTACACGCGGTCGCCCGTCTGCGGGACGAACGAGCCGTTCGGCACGATGACCTCTTCCCCGCGCTTGGCCGCGCACATGAGGATGCTGTTGGGATTTTCGCGGTTGTAGTCGATGAGGGACTTGCCGACAAGGCTGTCGCCCTCTTCGGTCTGAAAGCCGATGAGCTCGACAAGTCCGCGGGCAAACGTCTCCACGCTGAACGCAGACGGCACGCGCAGAATGCGCGAAATTTCCTGCGCGGCGGCATTTTCGGGGTTGATGATCATATCAAGCCCGATCTCGCGGCGCAGGATCTGTGCATCGCGGAAATACTCGGGGTTGCGTACGCGGGCGACCGTGTGCTTCGCGCCGAGCTTTTTCGCCATCAGGCAGCAGATGAGGTTGACCTCGTCGTTTTCCGAAACGGCGATGAGAAGGTCCGCCTCGCGCACGCCCGCCTCCAAAAGGACGCTGGCGCTCGCGCCGTTGCCCTCCACACACATGACGTCGAGCATGGAGTCAACGTGGTCGAGCACGGCGCTGTTGCGGTCGATGACGACCAGATCGTGGTTTTCGCCCGTCATCTGCTCGGCGATGGCGTAGCCGACCTTACCGATACCGACAATGATGATTTTCATTTCTGTGTTTCTCCTAAATTCCCTTCGGCTTCCGCCGTGTGCTGCTTACGCAGCACCATCAAAACGCTGTTGAATTCCGCCCCCATGATCAGCATGACCGAGGCGAGATACAGCCACAAAAGCAATACGATCACCGCGCCGAGCGTGCCGTAAATAACGGAGTAGCGCGCGATGTTTTCAACATAATACGAAAAAAGGAATGACAATACGAGCCACATCACGAGCGAGAACACCGCGCCCGGCCAGATACGGTTCATCCGGTGCGATTCCTGCGCAAGGCCGTACATCATCGCGATGGGGAAGAATACGATGCCGCCGATGATAACAAAGCGCAGGCTCGACCACAGGCGGATAAAGCCGTCGCTCAGCGTGATATAGGCCGACAGGTGGCTCGACACGTAGTTCAGCACCCGCCCGCCGACAACAGATAAACCGATGGAGAGCACGATCATCAGGATGAGACTCAGCGTGTAGAGCAGGAGCTTGACCTGATAGCGCAGAAACTGCGTGGGCCGATGCTCACCGTAGGCCCGGCGGACCGAACCCATCAGAGAGCTTGCCGCGCGGTAAGGAAAGTAAATGGAAAAAATCAGTGAGAACCACAAAAGCCGCGGGCTCGAATCGCGGCCGACGTAGATGAGGTACTGCTCGATGATGTCGAGCGCCTCCTGCGGGATGAACGCGCGGATCTCGTGCAGAAAGCCGCTGATATCCACAGACATGATGCCGACTAAGTTGCTCAAAAAGATCAAAAGCGGGAAAAGCGCAAACAAAAGGTAGTATGTGAGTGCCGCACTGTCGCGGCCGACATGATGATCGAAGTACCGCCTGACCATCAGGTAGATGCCTTTCAAAAAACGGTGCCGGTCAAGATACTGCTGCAAGGACGATGCTCACCTCCTCAAAAGTCGATTTCTCTTCAATTTATGTAGTATAGCACAGCCCAATTCGAAAGGGAAGCAGAAACGCGTGCCATGACATACTTTTTACAGAAATAAAGCCGGAAAAGGGGTTGACACGACGGGAAAATGTGCATAATATAGTGCCGTTAAGTTCATACATCGTCCGGTAGGTAAGGCTACCACAAGGATACGGACTGCTGCCGCGGAGTAGTGGAGACACTATGAGAGGGTTTGAACAGGTTGCATCGAAAGCAAGGTGTCATCTAATGCAGTTTCACCGCCTCGTGATGCTAAAGCTTGAACGGTAAGGAAACTTCTCGCCAGGGGCGGGTGTTTCTTGATTGTCGCTCCCATAGCCGCGTCGCCGGACGCAGGATATGGGGGATTTTTTATCGCAAAATTCACCTGAACACTTTGATTTGGCACTATCTTCAGAAAGGAGGAGTCGGTATGGTCGGCTTTGAAGAAATGCGCGACGAACTGCTGGAAAGAATCGAGGATCTGCTCAAGCGAAAACAATATACCGCGCTGCGCGACCTGCTTGCAGACCTGGAGCCCGCGGATATCGCCTCGCTTTTTGAAGATTTGGACGAGGACAGCATTCCCCTTTTGTTCCGGCTCCTTCCCAAAGAGCCCGCGGCGGAGGTGTTCGTCGAGCTCGATCCCGACGCGCAGGAGATGCTGATCCGCGGCTTTTCGAACACCGAGCTCAAAGAGGTCCTTGACGAGCTGTATCTGGACGATGCGGTCGACATCGTGGAGGAAATGCCCGCGAACGTCGTCAAGCGCATCTTAAAGCACGCGGACCCCGACACGCGCAAGAGCATCAATGAAATTCTCAAATACCCCGACGACAGCGCGGGCGCGCTGATGACGACGGAGTTTGTCGACTTAAAGCGCGATATGACCGTCGAGGACGCGCTCAAGCGCATCCGCCGCACCGGTACGGACAAAGAGACCATCAACGTCTGCTATGTCGTCGATCCGGCGCGCAAGCTGCAGGGTATCGTCTCGTTGCGAACGATCCTCCTCTCCGACGAGGACGACACCATCGACGAGATCATGGAGACGCACGTCATCTCTGTCTCCACGCTCGAGGATAAAGAGGACGTTGCGCAGACCTTCTCGAAGTACAACTTCATCGCCCTTCCGGTCGTCGACAAGGAAGACCGCCTCGTCGGCATCATCACGGTCGACGACGCCATCGACGTCATGGAAGAGGAGACGACCGAGGATATCGAAAAGATGGCGGCTATGCTGCCGACGGATAAGCCATACCTCAAGACGAGCGTCTGGGAGACGTACAAGTCCCGTATCCCCTGGCTGCTGCTTCTGATGGTCTCGGCCACGTTCACCGGCCAGATCATCGCCCGCTTTGAAGACGCGCTCAGCGCGTTCGCCATTCTGACAGCTTATATCCCGATGCTGATGGACACGGGCGGTAACTGCGGCTCACAGGCGAGCGTCACGGTCATCCGCGGTATCTCGCTCGACGAGATCGAATTTTCCGACCTCTTCCGCGTCATCTGGAAGGAGATCCGCGTGGCGGTCTTCTGCGGCGCCACGCTTGCCGCAGCGAATTTCGTCAAGCTCATGCTTGTCGACAAGATGATCTTCGGCAATCCCATCACCATCACGGTCGCGCTCGTCATCTGCCTGACGCTCGTGGTCACGGTGTTTGCGGCCAAGGTCGTGGGCTGCACGCTGCCGCTGCTCGCCAAGAAGATCGGCTTCGACCCCGCGGTCATGGCTTCGCCGTTCATCACGACGGTCGTGGACGCCATCTCGCTGATGATCTACTTCAACTTTGCCTCGCTTCTTCTCGGAATCTGATAAAAATACGAAAAACTCTTTTCAATCGTGCATGAACTGTGTTATGATGCATGTTGTATGGCATCGTACGATAGGAAAAGGCGGCTGTGCCACGCACAGCCGCCTTCTTTTTTTGAGGAGGATCTTCATGGAAGAAAAACTCAGAGAATATGCAAAGCTGCTCATTGAAGTCGGTCTGAATGTGCAGAAGGGCCAGGCCGTCGTGATCCGCTGCCCGGTCGAGTGCGCGTATTTTGCACGCCTGTGCGCCGCCGCTGCCTATAACGTCGGCTGCCGCGAAGTCGTGATGCGCTGGTCGGATGATTTTCTTGAACGCGAGCGCTTTCTGCGCGCGGATGACTCCGTGTTCGACGTCTTTCCCGCCTGGCAGGCAGAAATGCTCAACGGCTATGCTGACGAGGGCGCAGCATTTCTCAATATCTCCGCCCGTGATCCTGAGGCGCTGCTCGGCGTAGACCCCGACCGCCTGACGCGCGCGAGCCGCAGCGAGACGGCCATCCAGCCTTACGTAAGCGCCGTAATGTCCAATGCCTGCCCCTGGTGCGTCGCATCCGTCCCCATTCCGAGCTGGGCGAAGAAAGTCTTCCCCGCTCTTCCCGAGCAGGAAGCGATGGACAAGCTCTGGGACGCGATCTTCACCTCCGTCCGCATCAGCGGCAAGGGCGACGCCGTCGCGCGCTGGCGCGAGCATGTGGCGCTGCTCAAAAGCCGCATCGCAAAGCTCAACGATCTTCACTTCACCTCGCTCTATTACCAGAACTCCCTCGGCACAAGTCTCAACATCAAGCTTCCCGAGACGCACGTCTGGGCCGGCGGCGACAACACCAGCCGCGCAGGCTTTCCGTTCGTCGCCAATATGCCGACGGAGGAGGTCTTCACCGCCCCGCTCAGAGACGGCATTGACGGCGTCGTTTACGCAGCCCTGCCGCTCGTGCACAACGGCAACATCATCGAGAACTTCCACTTTGTCATCAAGGACGGCAGGATCGTCGAGGCGCACGCCGAAAAGGGCGAGGACATTCTGAAAGCCGCCATCGCCGAGGATGAGGGCGCGTCGTATTTCGGCGAGGTCGCGCTCGTTCCCTACGACAGTCCCATTTCAAACCAGAAGATTCTCTTCTACAACACGCTCTTCGACGAAAACGCGGCCTGCCACCTCGCCTTCGGTGAGGCGTACCCCGAGTGCGTCAAGGGCGGCGAGGCCATGAGCAAGGAAGAGCTCAAGGCCGCGGGCCTGAATGATTCCAATACGCACGTCGATTTCATGGTCGGCACCGCTGACCTTTCCATCATCGGCACGACGAAAGACGGGCGCGAGATTCCCGTGTTCGTCAACGGCAACTTTGCCCTGTAAAAAATGATACTGCGGGCGCTTGTCCGCTCACAAAGGAGAAAAACCATGTCTATGAATTTTAACCGCCTTTCCACCGATGACAAAATTCTCATCATGGAGGGCGCGCAGGTGCTCGGCGATGTCGTCGCGGGTGAAGGCACGGCGTTCTGGTACAACAGTGTTTGCCGCGGCGAGATGCAGAGCGTGCGCATCGGCAAGCGCTGCAACATTCAGGACCTCGCCCTGATCCACAACAAGGTCACCATCGGTGACGATGTGTCCGTCGGCCACTGCGCCACCGTCCACGGCGCAACCATCGGCGACCGCGTGATCGTCGGCATGGGCGCGACGGTGCTCGACGGCGCTGTCATCGGCAACGACTGCATCATCGGCGCGGGCGCTCTTGTCACGGGCAAGATGAACGCGCCGGACGGCTCGATGATCCTCGGCTCCCCGGCCAAGGTCGTGCGCGAGTTGACGGAGAAGGAAAAGGAGAGCATTCTGGCCAACGCCACGCTCTATCTTGAAAAAAGCAAGGAATACCGCGCCCACGCCGCCAAACAGGCGTAAGGCAAGCACAGGAGGAATACTCATATGAAAATCTTAGTCATCAACGGCGCAAATATGAACATGCTCGGCCGCCGCGAGCCGGACATCTACGGCAAGGAGGACTACGCCGCCCTCTGCGCCCGCATCTATGAGCACGCACAGAGCCGCGGTGTGGCCGTGGAGTGCTTCCAGTCCAACCATGAGGGCGCGATCATCGACGCCATTCAGGAGGCCGACACGGCGTTCGACGGCATCGTCATCAACCCCGGCGCTTACACGCATTACAGCTACGCCATCCACGATGCGCTCAAGGCCGTCAGCATCCCCGCCGTCGAGGTCCACATGTCCGACATCCAGAAGCGCGAGGAGTTCCGCCACCTGTCCGTCACCGCCCCCGCCTGCATCGCCCAGATCCGCGGACACGGGTTCGAGAGCTATACTATGGCGATCGATATGCTGGCAAAGCTCAATCCTGAGGAAAAATAAGGTTCCTGCGATAGCAGGAACACAATATTTTCCGCGCACAGCGCGGAGGGATATGCCGCCTGCGGGCGGCAAGACCACACCCCCCATTTTCTTTCCCGAGAAAGAAAACGGGCGGTGTGACCGTCCAAAA
>ENA-ORSS01004012-ORSS01004012.1-human-gut-metagenome-genome-assembly--contig:-NODE-4012-length-11401-cov-3.847964_pt1 | contig 11401 bp, 10 predicted proteins | sample MGYA00241899_ERZ509162 | MGnify/ENA primary metagenome ERZ509162 (study PRJEB26280, sample SAMEA2338641) | human gut metagenome | biome: human gut; feature: human-associated habitat; material: faeces... | reverse complement strand
GGAAAATCCGGTAAGGCTCAGCCAGTGCCGCCGACCGGGATCGAACCGGTACGATGTTTCCACCGAGGGATTTTAAGTCCCTTGCGTCTGCCAGTTCCGCCACGGCGGCTAACTGTATGGTATTGTAGCGCAAAACGGGGGAATTGTCAATCCGCAAAGCCCTGCCGCCCAGAGTGTAAAAAAGCGAATGGTTTATTTGCAGCGAACGGCAAAGCAGCTCACTTCATGTGGCAGTGTACCCGCTATTTTATATGTGATGTGTTTTTGTATCCGCCCACATCACACATCTTTCATATCGTGCGGTGCGCCGCCGCCGACACGGGGAATCGTGCAATGCCGCAGGTAATGCAGGAACAGCAGAGAAGAGATGCTCCAGGTCAGAGGGTATGCCCAGAAGATGACCCCGATATCATGGATAAAGTGCAGCGTTACCGTAATGTAAGTAATGCGCAATGCGCACCAGACCGCCAGCATAACGGCCATGGGCACAATGGGGCGGCCCAATCCGCGCAGGATGCCGGCGCAGCAGTGGCTGAACGCAAGCAAAAAGTAAAACAGCGCAATGGTGTGTGCCTGCCGCACGCCAAAGGCGACCACATCGGCCTCGCTGCTGAACGCACCAATCAGCCAAGGCGCCAGCAGGCAAACCGCAACGCCGACGCACTCGGCCAGCGTAATCGAACAAATCACGCCAAAACGCATACCCTTGTGCACGCGGTCAGGCTTGCCCGCACCCACATTCTGGCTGACAAAAGTGGCCAGTGCCATCGAAAAGCAGGTGACCGGCAGGAAAGCAAAACCTTCCACCTTGCTGTAAGAGCCGCACCCGGCCATGGCCAGTGCGCCAAACGAGTTGATGTTTGCCTGCACAATAACATTTGCCAGCGAGATGACCGAGTTCTGGATGCCGGAGGGCAGGCCCTGCAAAATAACGCCATGCAGCATGGGGCCGTCAAACCGAACCTTGCGCCAGCTCACAGCCCAGGCTTCCTTGCTGCGCATCAGCTTGGAGAATGCCAGAATGGCACTGACTGACTGGGAGATAATCGTGGCAAATGCGGCCGCAGCCACGCCGTACCCCAGTACGCCGATAAACAGTAGGTCCAGCACAATGTTAATGAGCGATGCTGCAATCAGGTACTTCATAGGGCTGCGGCTGTTGCCGACCGATTGCAGAATGCTGGCACCCACATTGTACATGACCACTGCAATGGAACCCAAAAAGTAGGTGCGGAAGTAGGCGACCGAGTTGCCGATAACATCCTCCGGCGTGCCCATCCAGTGCAGGATCTGTGGGGTCAAAATCACGCCCACAACCGTCAGCACCGCCCCGGCGGCCAGGCCCAGCGCCACCGTGGTGTGGATGGCTTTTTCCAGGCTCTCCCAGTCCTTTGCGCCAAAGTAGCGGGCAATCAGCACACCGGCACCCAGCGCTACGCCGTTCACAAAGCCGGTCAAGAGGAAAATCAGGCTGCCGGAAGAACCAACTGCCGCCAGCGCCTCGCCGCCCAAAAAGTTGCCCACAATCAGCGAGTCTGCCGCGTTGTACAGCTGCTGGAACAAATTGCTGATAAAAATAGGGATTGCAAACAGCAGCATGCCGCGCGCTACACTGCCTTCGGTCAGGGAATTGCTCTTGTTTTGTTGTGCCATCTTGTTTTGTTACGCTCCTAAATCTATGTTTTCTTATATCTTACACCAAATTTAGATAAAATGCCATTAAACAACCAAAAGCAGCGGCAAGCCAAAGCTGCCGCCGCTGCAAAATTATGATTGCGCCGCTGGTAAATATTATGCCTGCCGCCCGGTTGGAACATATTGCAACACGTTTTCGGAAACATGGGTGTTGAAAAACTGGATCAGCGGTCCCAGGCAGAACGCACAGATCAGGGTGCCCAGCCCCAGCAGCCCGCCCAGCAAAAAAGCCAGTAATGCGCACAGCGTATCCGTAAAAAGGCGGCAGCAGAAATAGGGGAGTGGCGTGTGGTCCCGCAGGCCCAGCGCCAAGTAATCATACGGGGCAACCCCCAAATCGGAGGTCTGGTGCAGCGAAATGCCAAGTGAGGTGCACACCACCGCTGCAGCCACCCACGGCAGCTGTGCGGGCAGGGTAGCGGCCTGTGCAAAATGCGCAGTGAGGAAATCATAGAAAAACGTGATGATAAACCCACAGCAAACGGCATTTGCAACGGTGCCAAAGCCGACATATCTGCGGCCCCAAATCATCTGCATCGTGAAAAATACCGCGTTATAAATCAGGTTCTGTACGCCAAGGGGCAGCCCGGCAAGCTCCGCAGAGCGGATGTTGAGCGCGTTGAAAGGGTCGTTGCCCAGATGGGCAAACTTGAAAAGGGCAACACCAAGGCTGATGATCACAATGCCCACCAGCATACCGGCCACGCGCCGGAAGGTGACATGCTGTTCCATAACCATACTCCAGTTGTGCTGCCCGGCCGGACAAAAGTTGAGCTCATGAATAAATATGCGTACAACTTATTACAACAAAAGTGTAACATGTCCACGCTGAAAGGTCAATATAGAAATCTGTGGCTGGTTATCCATTCTTCTTTACCTGCTTTTGGGCCAAAAACCGCCTGCTTTTTGTGGGAAAAATTTCAAAACTGCTTGTATATTGTGGCCGTTTCGTTTATACTAATATGTATGTCTGAAAACTGTATGCTCTGTGCATACAAGCGGACACAAGAGGGAAACGTACTTGGACCTGCCCTGTGCGCGTGTAGCACCATGGCAGCCCACGATCTAGGGGGAAATGATTATGGCAAATTATTTTGAAATGTCCAAAGACCAGCTCCGTGCAGAAAAGGCTGCGCTGGAACAATCCTATGCTGAGTTCAAGGCCAAGGGCCTTAAGCTTAACATGGCCCGCGGTAAACCAGGCCCTCATCAGATGGACCTGGCCATGGATCTGCTGAAAATGAGTGACTATACCACCGAGGATGGCTATGATGCCCGCAATTATGGCAACTTGGAAGGTTTGGAAGAAGCCCGCGCCCTGTTTGGCGATGTGATGGGCGTTAAGTCCAGCGAGGTTTTTGTGGGCGGCAACTCCAGCCTGCAGCTGATGTACAACCTTATCAGCATAGGTCATACCTTTGGCTTCCCGGAATCCCCCTGCCCGTGGTCCCAGGTGGAGCACCGCAAGTTCCTCTGCCCGGCCCCCGGCTATGACCGCCATTTCAAAATCACCGAGGAGTTTGGCTTTGAGCTGATCACGATCCCCATGACGCCGGACGGCCCCGATATGGATATGGTGGAAAAGCTGGTTGCCGAAGACGACACCATCAAGGGCATCTGGTGCGTACCGCAGTACTCCAACCCCGATGGCTATGTCTACAGCGATGAAACCATCCGCCGCTTTGCATCCATGAAGACCGCTGCCCCGGATTTCAAGATTTTCTGGGACGAAGCTTACATTGTCCACCACCTGACCGATGAAATCATCGAGACCCCGGTGTTGCTGAATGAAAGCAAGCAGTATGGCACCGAGGACCGTGTTTTCATGTTCACCTCTACCAGCAAGATCACCTTCCCCGGCGCTGGTGTTTCTGCCCTGGCATGCAGTGAAAAATCTTTGGCTTATATCTGCAAGCGCTTCTCTGTCATGATCATCAGCTATGACAAGATGAACCAGCTGCGCCATGTCCGCTTCCTGAAGAACAAGGACGGCGTGCTGCAGCATATGGCCAAGCATCGCCGCCGCCTGGTGCCCTGCTTTGACGCCGTCAAAACCACCTTTGCCCATGAGCTGACCCCCTGCGGCGATATCGCCCACTGGACCAATCCCAAAGGCGGATACTTCATCAGCCTGTATGTCATGCCCGGCTGTGCCAAGCGTGTAGCCCAGCTCTGCAAGGACTGCGGCCTGACCCTGACCGGCGCCGGCGCAGCGTTCCCTTATGGCATTGACCCGCAGGATTCCCACCTGCGCATTGCCCCCACTTACCCCAGCCTGTCTGAGGTAGAAACCGCATCCATGCTGCTCACCGTCTGCGTGCGCCTGGCTGTGGTCGAAAAGCTGCTGGCAGAATAAAATAAGCAGCCATCCTGCATAGTTAAAACAGGTACGCCCGGTTTTCCCGGCCGGGTGCGCCTGTAAAAAGGGAAAAAGCCGCCTGCTTTCCGGCAGGCGGCTGCTTCCCTGCATGGCGGTGTGCGGCAACGCGCATACGCCGGTAATAAAACCCCGCCCGTGCCGGTGCGCGGGCAATGTTTGGAGGTACATATGAATAAGAGAGGGAAGTCGTGGCATCTGATTGTCACGGCGCTGCTGATCGTCGTGTTCTCGTTTACCGCCCTGTTCGGCGTGAGCTACACATACGGCGATACCAAGAACGTCTACATCAAGGGCGCGGAGGATATCCGCTTCGGTATCGACATCCGCGGCGGCGTGGACGTGACGTTCATGCCGGCTGACGGTGTGGAAGCCACCGATGACCAGATGACCGCGGCCAAAACCGTCATCGAAGACCGTCTGGTCGGCCTTGGCATTACCGACTATGAGGATTATGTGGACTATAACAAGGACCGCATCATCGTCCGTTTCCCCTGGAAAACCGGCGAAACCGACTTTAATCCCCAGACCGCCATTGACGAGATCGGCACCACCGCCGAGATGGTGTTCCGCAAGGGCTCTACTGCCGACGGCGAAGAGATCCTGAGCGGTGACGATGTGACGTCCGCAACCGCAGGCTACAACCAGGAGAACGGTTATGTTGTTCAGCTGCAGTTCAGCGCTGACGGTGCCAAAAAGTTTGCTGAGGCCACCACCGAGCTGGCAGCCCAGTCCAACGGCACCATCTCCATCTGGCTGGACGGCGAGAACATCTCCACCGCTACCGTCAAGACTGCCATCACGGACGGCAACGCTGTGATCGAAGGTTCTTTCACCCAGGACCAGGTCACCGCGCTGGCAAACCAGATTAACTCCGGTTCTCTGCCTTTTGCCCTCTCGGCCGAAAGCTTCTCCACCATCAGCCCCACCCTGGGCGCTAAGAGCCTGGATGTGATGGTGCTGGCCGGCATCATTGCCTTTGCCTTTGTGGCTCTGCTCATGATCGTGCGTTACCGTCTGCCCGGTACCATTGCGGTCATCTCTCTGTTTGGCCAGGTTGTCGCCACGCTGGCATTTGTTTCCGGTTACTTCACCGTGTTCAATGGCTCCACGCTGACCCTGCCCGGTATCGCCGGTATCATCCTTGGTATCGGTATGGGCGTTGACGCCAACGTTATCACCGCTGAGCGCATCAAAGAAGAGCTTGGCAACGGCAAAACGCTGGATGGCGCTATCGCCAGCGGCTTCAAGATGGGCCTGACCCCCATCATTGACGGCAACGTGACCATCGTCATCGTTGCAGCCCTGCTGATGGGTGCTTTTGGCCCCACCGATGGCTTCTGGGGCAAGGTGTTCAACCCCATCTTCTTCATGTTTGGTCCTTCCACGGCTGGCAGCATCTACTCTTTCGGCTTCACGCTGCTCACCAGTGTTCTGCTCAACTTTGTCTTTGGCGTGTTTGCAACCCGCATTATGATCCGTGGTGCATCCCGCTGCAAGGTGTTCCGCAACCCCGTTCTGTATGGCGGTTCCAAGGATGGCAAAAAGACTTACAAGTGCCCCAACATCAACTTTGTCGGCAACCGCAAGAAGTTCTACACCTTCTCCGGCGTTCTGGTTGCCGTGGTGCTGGTGTTCAGCTTTGTCTTCGGCGTTACCATGGATATCGAGTTCAAGGGTGGCGCTATGGTTACCGTTGGCTACCAGGGCGATGTTGACCTGAACAATGTCAAGCAGACGGTAGCCGCCGAGCTGGGCCAGAGCAACCTGACCGTACAGACCGGCACTGATGTTTCCGGTGCACAGACCCTGACCATCAACCTGCCCGGCAGCGAGACCCTTTCCACCGAGCAGCTGGACAGCATGATCGAAACCCTGAACACCACCTACCCGGACAACCAGTTTGTCCAGCAGGAAGTCAGCAACGTCAACCCCACCATCGGCAACGAGTTCCTGGCCAAGAGCGTTGTGGCTGTTGTGGCTGCCTGCGTGCTGATTTTGGTGTACGTTGCCGTGCGTTTCCGCCGCATTGGCGGCTGGTCCGCCGGTGCCATGGCAATCGTTGCTTTGCTGCACGATATGTTTGTTGTGTACGGTGTCTTTGTTCTGCTGCGCATTCCCCTCAACGGCAACTTTATTGCAGCTATGCTTACCATTCTGGGCTACTCCATCAACGATACCGTTGTTATCTATGACCGTATCCGCGAGAACACCGGCCTTTACGGCAAAAAGATGTCCCTGCCGGAGCTGGTCAACCTGTCCATCAACCAGAGCTTTGGCCGTTCCATGATGACCAGTATCACCACCTGCATTGCACTGGCAATCGTCTGCGTGGTGTCCATCATCTTCAAGCTGGACAGCATCTTCACCTTTGCGGTGCCGCTACTGTTTGGTATGGTCAGCGGTGTTTACAGCACCATGTGTATTGCAACCCAGCTGTGGGTCAGCTATAAGACCCGCAAGGCTGCCCCCGCCCCCAAGAAAGCGTAAACCAGGAGGAACTTTGCTATGCGTTGCCCGTACTGCGGTGCCGATGAATCCAAGGTAATTGATTCGCGCCCCACGGAGGACGGCGAAAAGATCCGCCGCCGCCGCGAGTGCCTTTCCTGCAAAAAACGCTTTACCACCTATGAGATCGTGGAAACTGTGCCCCTGATGGTCATCAAAAAAGACCGTTCGCGTGAAGTGTTCGACCGCCAGAAACTGCTCAACGGCATGCTGCGCGCCTGTGAAAAGCGCCCTGTCAGCTATGAGCAGCTGGATGCCGCCGTCAGCCGCATTGAACAGGTGCTGCTGAACTCTTACGACAGGGAAGTGACCTCCGTCTATATTGGGAACCTTGCCATGGAGCAGCTGAAAAAGATGGACGACGTTGCCTATGTGCGCTTTGCTTCCGTCTACCGCCAGTTCAGCGATGTCAACACCTTTATGGATGAGCTGAAAGACATGCTGGATTCCCGCGCCAAAAACGGCGGCATGCAGGGCTAAAATGTGCCTGTAAAGCACTGCTCCAGCTGGTCGATCTGCGCCAGCACCCGTGCAGCTTCCACCGCAAGGTCGGCCTGGTTTTCCGGGTTGGCATACTGCGGCAAAACCGCCATGGTTTCGTTCATGCGATCCAGCGCGTTGCGGCGCACCAGCAGCCCCAGCTTTTTGCTGGCCTGCCTTGCACTGCGCGCGGCCTGCCGGAAAGCCTGCTGCGCCTGCGGGTACTGCTGCGTCAGTGTCTGCGCATAAGCGCTTTGCACCTGGGCGCGCAGGCTGCCCGCAGTGGCGCTTACATACTGTTTACAGCCAAGCAGCACCGCCGCCAGCAGGACCAGAATGGCGATGGCATACCAGTTGCGCTTCATTCAAAAACCACCTGTACTTTCCGGTTTTTCAGACCGCCCGTTCTGGGCGGTCTTTTTTTGTATCACAACGCAGCTTTCCTTATTGCCAAGGTAAGCCAGTACCTCTGCCCGCCGCATCCCGCGCCTGGCAAGGTCGGTATCCAGCCAGACTTCATTGCGCCCCAGCTGGGCCAGATTTTCGGGGTAAACTTCCTGGTCTACCAACAGCGGCAGCAGCGGGCTGTCGTCCGCCATTTTTTGCGCGGCGCTGATGCTCCCGTTGGGCTCCACCACACCCCATACTACCTGCCGCGGGTCAAAAATATCCTTGCCGCGCAGCGCCTCCATCAGATCGCCCGGCGTCATGCGCAGATGCCGCAGTGCATCCTGCCGGATCTGCCCATCCTGGATTACCGTCACCGGTCTCCCAAACAGCAGCGCCGCATAGCCGGGCAGGTAATAGGCGGCGGTTGAGTTCAATATTTCCAGCGCCGCAATCAATAAAATTGGCACCAGGCTGGAAAGCAGCGGCAGATCCGGCTCATCAATGCAGATGGAGGCAACATTGGAAATCATGAACGTTGTTACCAGCTCGGATGGCTGCAATTCCCCCAGCTGCCGCTTGCCCATCAGCCGCATGGCAAAAATAACCACAGCATAAATAATTACGGTATGCAAAACCGATGCAAGCATAAAAACACCTCCTGCGTTTATCCCTGCCGTTTTTGGGTCACACTGAACAGCAAGGGAAGGTGATTACATGACAACTGCGGATAACCAGCCGCTGGGGCAGGCCCTTGCTGAAAATCAGGCGTTTCTGCAAACTATGTTTGGCGGCTCATCGGATTTCTATACCAAAAGCTTTACGATTTGCGGCTGCCGCTGCTGCATCGCCATGTTTGCGGGGCTTTCCTCGCCGGAAAAACTCTGCATCATGGTGCTGCACGCACTGGGTCAAGGCGTGCCGGGCTGCAAGGCCGGGCCGCAGCTGGTGCAGTACCTGGCAGAGCAAAGCTGCCTACCCACAGAGCAAACCCCCATAACCACCCGTACCCAGCTGGTGGAAGCCCTCGCCGGCGGCATGGCCGTGCTGCTGGTGGAGGGCAGCGGCCAGGCGCTGGCGTTTTCCACCCAGGATATGCCGGGCCGCAGCGTGACCAACCCCAGCGGGGAAGGCAACATGCGCGGCCCGCAGGATGCCTTTACCGAGCACCTGCGCAATAACATTTCCCAGCTGCGCCGCCAGTTCCGCACCGGCAGCTTTACGGCGGAGATCTGCACCGCCAACACCCGTGCCAAAACCGAGTACGCCATTTGTTATGATACCGCCCTGGCCCCGGCGGGTGTGGTGCAAACCCTCAAACAGCGGCTGGCCGGGGTACAAATCCCCGTCCTGCTGGACAGCACCTATTTTGCCTCGTTCCTCAAGCAGGACAAGCTCAACCTTTTCCCCGCGGCAGCCTATACCGAGCGCCCGGCCACCGCCTGCGCCCGCATCTGTGAGGGCAAAATTGTTATCCTTGTATCCGGCAGCCCGCTTGCCATGGTGGTGCCCAGCTTTTTTGCCGAGCACTTTGAATGCCTGGACGATTATTCTTCCGGCGCAGTGTTTGCCGGTCTCATCCGCCTGCTCAAATATCTGGCGTTTTTGCTGGCGGTGTTTGGGCCGGGGCTGTATGTCATGGCGGTCAGCTTTGCGCCGGAGCTGATCCCCGTGCACCTGCTGGCCAAACTGGCCCAGGGCGAAGCCTCCACGCCGCTACCGCCCATGCCGGAAATGCTGGCCGTGACCCTGCTGCTGGAAATTGTGCGTGAAGCCGGGCTGCGCGCCCCCAAATCCATCAGCCACACCGTCAGCCTTGTGGGGGCGCTCATCATTGGCGAAACCGCTGTCTCGGCGGGCATCATCAGCGTGCCGGTGCTCACCATGGCCGCGGCGGCCACCATCGCCACCCTGGCAGTCCCGGCGCTGTATGAACAGTCGATTCTGTTCCGCTTTGCGGTCATACTGCTGGCAGGACTGTTCGGTGTGCCGGGGCTGGCCTGCGGGGCGCTGCTGATTCTGGCCATGGCCTGCGGCAGCGACCCGTTCGGTTATGATTATCTTTACCCGCTCATGCCGCCGGGCAAGGCAGCCTTGCGGGATGGTTTTGTGCGGGCCATCTGGTCCCGCCTGGCACAAAAAGGGGAGGTGCTGCCGCGCCATGCAAAAGAGTAATGTGGATTTTTACCCCGTGCTGCTCCTCAGTATTCTGGCCGATACGCTGCTGCGGCTGCACACCGGTTATTGGGCGCGGGCAGGGCTGCTGGCTCTGCCCGCCAGCGCAGCGGTGCTGGCCGCTGTGCTTCTGTTAGTGTCGACCAGCTGGCAGGAAAACGCCCTGCTGCAAAAAGTTCTCTGTGTTTTGCTGGCAATCAGTTCAGCATTGGAAATTCTGCGTCTGCACGCCCTGTTTGGCAGCGTGTACCCCGGTACACTGGGGCTGGCGGGCACCTGTTTTGTCGTGCTGGCACCGGTCATCTACCTCCGGCGGGAGCCCGCCCTGCGCCAGACGGCCAACGCCTTGTTGGTGTTCGGTGCCGCGTGTATGGCAATCATGGTACTCTCGGTCGCGCCGCGCCTGCGTGTACCCAACCTGCATGCGGCACCGCTGACAGGGCAGGACTGGCAGGCGGCGTTTGTTTCTCAGCTGGCGCTCCCGCCGGAATATCTGCTGTTTGCCCTTTGGCCTCCGCAGCCCGGCCAGCGCTGCCGCAAGGCAATAACATTTGCCGCGTCAGCACTGTGCTTTGATGCCGCGGTCCACCTGCTGCTGGAGCTGTTTTTTGGCGCAGCCATGCCCACCCGCCAAACCCCGGTGCAGGGGGCTGCACAGTGCGGGGCGCTTTCAATTTTTAACCGGCTGGAATGGCTGCAAATTTTGCTGTGGTGCATGGCAGTCACGGTGCGGCTGGCACTGTACCTGTATGCCATGGTGGAACTGTGGGGTGGCTGCGCCGGGGCGGGCAGCGCTGCCGCCGGGCTGGACCGTTACCCGCTGTACTTTGGCGGCATGGCTCTGTTGTGTGCTGTGCTGCGCACCGTGCCGCTGGAACAGGCATTTTATTGGCGCAGTGCCGTCTGCTGGGGCTTCGCTGCGGTTGTGATGGTAACAGGAGGCTGCCAATGGCTGGTATCATGCGTAAAACATCCCGCCTGATGGCGGCGGTGCTGCTGGGCTGCCTGTTGGCGGGCTGCGGCGGGCAGCTGCTTTCCCACAGGGAAATTGTGCGGGCGGTGTTTTTTACCGCGCAGGATGCCGGCTACACGGTCACGCTTTTGACCAGTGACCAGCAAAGCGAGGATTCCGCCGCCTGCAAAACCTTTACCGGCAGTGGCGCTACCTGTGCTGCCGCCTGGAATGCCGCCGCCCAAACCATGAACGGCCAGCCGTTTTACGGCCTGATGGACCTTGCCGTTCTGCCTGCCGGGTGCAGCTGGCCGCTGGCAGAAGAAATCGCTCAGCTGTTGCAAAGCACCGCTCGCCCCGCGCCGGAAATCGCCGTGTTTGTGCTGGATCCTGCCGTGCAGATGCCCATCCAGGACCAAACGCCGACCTTGTACGAAAACTTGAAAGCTCTGGAAGAAAAGCAGCAGCTGCACTGCGGCCTGCAAACCCTGTTTGATAACGCCGAAACCGCCGCTGTGCCCGTCAGTGCGGGCGGGGAATACGCCATGCTGTTTTATGATACCGCTGCCAATACAGCCCGCCAGACGCAAAGCCCGTTGGCTGCCCAGCTGGCGGCTATTCTGTGCGGCCAGGCCCATCGGTTGGACTGCACGTTGCCGGATGACCTGTACCTTGCCGCCAAAGCCGCCGCCGCAAAGGATCACGCCCTTCTTGGCGGTGAACTTGATGTAGCTGCCATCGGCCTCCTTGCCCACCACGCCAACAACGGCATCGCCGTCCTTGATCAGCTGGCAGGCCTTGGTGCCAAAGCGGTAGGCTGAGCCCTT
>ENA-ORSS01004009-ORSS01004009.1-human-gut-metagenome-genome-assembly--contig:-NODE-4009-length-11405-cov-2.896388_pt1 | contig 11405 bp, 10 predicted proteins | sample MGYA00241899_ERZ509162 | MGnify/ENA primary metagenome ERZ509162 (study PRJEB26280, sample SAMEA2338641) | human gut metagenome | biome: human gut; feature: human-associated habitat; material: faeces... | reverse complement strand
AGCAGGAAATGCGATGAAGGCTGCATGTGCCCCGAAACCGTTCAAGCGGTCGAATATGCCCGTAGAGCCTGAATAATACTCTGAAACCAAAGGCATGAAGCAGGTGGATCCAACCGTCACGTCGAACCGCAATTCATTGCTCTGTTCCGGCGTTCGCATGTATGTGGCATAAGAATCGGCCGGACTTTCCACAAACTTGCGCCCACCCGCCTCAACGGTTTCTGCCATGAGCCGGCGCAGCTCGGTCAGCCTCACCATGCCATCGGCCATGCCCTGCGCCAGCTTCACATCTTTTATATACAGACAGACTACGCCTTCGCCGAGCATATTGTCCAGCATCAGCATGAACATGCCCATGCGCTGTTCCGCCTCCAACGCCACAAGGCTATCATTATAGAATGATATGGTGAAACAATTGCCGTCTTTGTCATAATCGGCCGCAACCCATACATCGTCCATATACACCTCCTTACCACCCATGCGCAGCGAAAAAGAGCTGCCTGCAGATTGGATGAAAGGCTCAACCCGCCATTTGTTCTTCAGGCTGTCGGGCATACGCGATATGACATAAGGGTAAACATGAAACAACTCGTGGGCGCCACTCACGGAGAAACTGAACTCATGGTCGCCTCCGATATTGAAAAGAACATCGTCACCCAGCAAACGCGTTCCACATGCTATGAAGTCTACCTTTTCCGCCACCGCTCCGGCATCACGTTTTTCGGCGATGCCAGCCAGCTGCTCTTCGTTGGCAGAAAGCCACTGCCAGAAATCGTCGGCCCGCTTCCTAAGCGGCAGATGTATGTTGCAAAACCTGATAAAATACAACGTATCGCCTTCGCCGGGCCTCATCCTGTCGGCCACCTTGAAATGCTCCAATGCCTCGGCGTACCTGTCCATGTAGAAGAGGGCGTAACCTATACGGAAATGCCATCTCTCATCGTGCTGCCCCTCGTCGGCCACCGACTTAAGCAGATGGTAGGCCATCTGGTATTGTTCCACATTGTTGTATGCACGGGCAAGCAAGCTGACTGTTTCGAAATCACGCTCTTGCTCTGGCATTTTCTCCAGCAGATCTATTATGCTGTGATGGTTGTCTGCATCATGCCAAAGCTCTACCAGGCGTTTCAGTTTATTGTCCATATTTGTGGTGCTGTATGTTGGTTAATATTCTATTAAATGCCTTAAATCGGGCAGACTGTCCATCGGCTCCAAATATCGCCCCTGCCACTCATGGCCGTTGATGATGTAATAGCCTAAGTAGCCTCTGGTTATTTCCAGGTTGCAAGTGTCGCCAACCATTACCGTTTGGGATTCGCTGCCGGTTGCGGTTAAGGGATATGTGACGTCATTTCCTACAAAACGCAACAACAGGATATGCTGCACGCTTCGCCCCGCACGCTTCATATAGATATCAACGACCACGGCTTTGTAAACATGGCTTTGAGGGCTTCGCCATGCATAGTTGATCCCGAGGAACGCGAGCCAGACAAAGCTGAAAAACAACACCCCCGCCAATACCCCGAGAAACAGATGCAGCATCCATAAGCCATTGCCGACAGTGTTTTTAAACCACGCCCGGAACAAGGCCGCAATGCCAAACGCGAGGCAGACAAACCAAAAGGCATAAGAAGGCACTGAAACCATTGTGCGGGAGTCAAGGAAGATGTTGGCAAACACCAAAACGGCAATTGACAATACAGACAACGCCAAGCCGATTTTGGAGCGAAGAAATGCACTGAATCGCAAAAGCCAATCAGCCCGGCGGCTTGGCTTTTGCGCCTTTTTGCGCGATGTGTTTCTGTTTCTATTATTGCCTGCATTGCCCATAACCAGCATTCTTTACCCTATGGTTTCAAGTGTGTGCGCCCGCCGAGAAACCGTAAGCATGCAATCACTGCCTTGCAATATGGCACATCCTCGATTCTGACGCCCGGATTTTGCAAAGATAATGAAAACGTGAGTAATGCGAGCTCGCTTTAATATACACGGGCGCAACATATCTTTTGCAAATATACAAATAAAATCATTATATCTACATGTAGTTTCAAAAAGTGGTGAATATTTACGAAATAAAAAACCATCACAGGCAAGCCCAAGCAAGCATTGTGTAAACAATTGATTCCGCGAAGCCCAATTTAGCGAACTTCCTAATGGCCAAATGGTTGCAAAGCCGAGGCAAGCTACCGCGCGAAACAGGCCGTTTGGCAACGCAAAACTAGCCGTTTGGCAATGCAAGACAGGCCATACTGCATTGCGAAACAGCCCATTCGGCACCATCGACGGCATGGTGCCGGCAAGCCACTATGGCTCAGCCGGTTGCGCCACAAGGCCGATAAGGAAACAACATTTACAGAAACATCCGCCATCACCGTGGCATGGAGGTTGCGGGGCGGCACCTATACAACGGCTGCTACGCCAAGAATAATGCCCGCCGCCCGGACGTTAAACGCCCGAACGGCTTGGCGGAGACGGCCGACGGGGGTGGGATGGCATGGGCTGGCTGCCGCACCAACGGCAATGGCAAGACGGGGAAAACCGGGCAAACACACCATACCACAATAAGCCCACAGACCGCTGGGTGGCTGTCTGAATATTTATATCAAGCCATTCAAATGCTCAATGCCTGCACGCGACATCTTCCCTGCCGGTTCATCTCGACGCAAGCCGCCACACCAAAGCCAAATACTGCAACCAATTCGCACGCCTATCGGGTGTGACCACGGTGGGCGCCAACCACCGTATTGGGAAAAAAATACGGCCGCAAGCGCTTCAATGAGCACTTGCGGCCGCGGTATTGTGCATTAAATCAATGCCGGCAAGCAACCATGCAACAGTCTGTGCAGGCTGCATGACAGCCATATTGAGTCATCGTCACATCTGCTTTATAATCTTGCCACCCTCTTCGAGAGCCTGCATGTTAAGCGGAATGAGACCGTGGTGACGCTCGGGCAGAGTCTTCTTCAGGGCCTTCTCTATGCCATCGTTGCTGATGATGGGGCACACCTTTAGGAATCCGCCCAACACAATCATGTTGAATATCTTGGCATTCTTCATCTCGGCAGCCTTGTCCATGGCGTCAATCCTGTACACGGTGATGTCTTTCCGCGTCGGCGGATTGATGATGCCATAACCGTCGTATATCAGTATTCCACCGGGCTTCAGCTTCGGTTCAAACTTCTCGAGCGACGGTTGGTTGAGCACAATGGCAACATCGTAAGTGCTCAATATAGGCGATGAAATCTTGTCGTCGCTCACAATGACCGTCACATTGGCTGTGCCACCGCGCTGCTCCGGACCGTATGCCGGCATCCACGTAACCTCCTTGTCCTCCATCAGGCCCGAATAAGCAAGGATTTTACCCATCGACAGCACGCCCTGTCCGCCAAAGCCCGATATTATAATCTCTTTCTTCATAATAAGTCTGCTTTAAAAAACATTGATAATAGTTAGGAGCAAACACCATCAGATAGTATCCTTGAGGTCGCCTTTCTGGTAGAACGGGAACATGTTCTCTTCCATCCACTTGTTGGCCTGCACCGGGGTGAGCTTCCAACCGCTGTTACATGTAGCGACAATTTCAACAAGGCAGCTTCCCTTTCCTTCCATCGAGGCCTGGAAAGCCTTGCGTATCGCTTTTTTCGCCTTGCGTATTGAAGCCACCGTATCCACGCTCTGGCGGGTCACATAGCATGTCCCTTCCATCAGCGCAGCCATCTCGGTGATTTTCAACGGATAGCCATGCAGCGACGCCTCACGCCCGTATGGGCAGGTACTGGTCTTCTGGCCGAGCAGCGTCGTGGGCGCCATCTGGCCTCCGGTCATGCCGTATATGGCATTGTTTATGAATATTATGGTGATGTTCTCGCCACGGTTCAGCGCGTGCACCGTCTCGGCTGTGCCTATGCAGGCAAGGTCGCCGTCGCCCTGGTATGTAAACACCAGACGGTCGGGCCACAGCCTCTTGATGCCTGTCGCTACGGCTGGAGCACGCCCGTGGGCAGCCTCCTGCCAGTCAATGTCAATGTAGCGATAGGCAAACACAGCACACCCCACAGGGCTGACGCCAATGGCCTTGTCGCTCATGCCCATCTCTTCTATCACTTCAGCCACCAGCTTGTGAACCACACCGTGGCTGCATCCCGGGCAATAATGCATCGGGACATCGTTCATCAACGTCGGTTTCTTATAGACAAGATTGTCAGGCGAAATTATATTTTCCATCTTATAGCCTCCTTACATAAGTTTTGTCTTCAGTGCATTCACTATCTCATCCGGATCGGGCACAATGCCGCCCAAGCGTCCGAAATGCTCAACGGGCTCTTTGCCGTTTATGGCCAGGCGCACGTCCTCTACCATCTGGCCGGCATTTATCTCGGCCACGAGCACGCCCTTCTTGCCCCTTGCCACGGCATCTACCTGCTCTGACGGGAAAGGCCACAGCGTTATCGGGCGGAAAAGACCAACCTTTATGCCCTCTTCGCGGGCAATCTCGATGGCCTTCTGGGCTATGCGGGCCGCGCTGCCGAACGCCACAATGATGTAGTCTGCGTCATCGCACTGCTGTGTCTCATAGCGAACTTCTGTCCGGCGTATCTCATCATACTTCTTCTGCAGGTGGATGTTGTGGGCCTCCATTGCTTCGGGCTGCAGCTCCAAAGACGTTATTATGTTAGGCTTCCTGCCACCTATGCAGCCAAACGTGGCCCATGGGCACTCCTTCATTATTTCCTCTTCCGTGCGGCGGGGCTTGAACGGAGGCAGCACAACCTTCTCCATCATCTGCCCAATGACGCCGTCGCTCAGTATCATTGCCGGTATACGGTACTTGAAAGCAAGCTCAAAGGCAAGGTCAACGAAGTCGGCCATCTCCTGAACAGAGTTCGGTGCAAGCACTATCACGTAGTAATCACCGTTGCCACCGCCACGTGTGGCCTGGAAATAGTCGCTCTGCGACGGCTGGATGGTGCCGAGGCCGGGGCCTCCGCGCTGTACGTTGACTATGACGCCGGGAAGCTCAGCACCTGCCATGTAGGCAATGCCCTCCTGCATCAGGGCCACACCTGGGCTTGACGACGACGTCATGGCCCGCTTGCCGGCACCGGCGGCGCCGTATAACATGTTGATTGACGCCACCTCGCTCTCTGCCTGCAGCACCACCATGCCGGTGGTCTCCCAAGGCTTTTCGAGAGCCAGTGTCTCGATGACCTCACTCTGCGGTGTGATAGGATAGCCGAAATATCCGTCAACTCCACAACGAATAGCGGCACGGGCTATCGCCTCGTTGCCTTTCATCAGTGTCACTTCTCTGTCTGCCATAGCTTTCATTCCTCCATTTTTTTCCTGTAAACAGTGATGCATCCGTCAGGACATACTATGGCGCATGACGCGCATCCTATACAAGCATCGCCTTTCACTACCTCCACAAAAGGGTATCCGTGGACGTTAACTCTCTTTCCTCGCGCAATGACATCCTGCGGACAGGATTCCACACAGAGCCCGCATCCCTTGCATCTGTCTGTGTTTACTACAATAGCGCCTCTGATTTTACCCATAAAGTATTCTCCTTTCTTTAATCTGGTTTAAGCTATCTGACTAAGGATTATAGGCATCCTTATTGTAAAAGTTCAATATGTCGTCGAGCATTCTCTTTGCTTCGGCGGCCGGACTTTCGGGATCCTGCTCCACGGCGGCCACGTAATTGTTGATGGCCAGTTGCCAGTTACCCTCCTGCCGGTAGCGATTGCCGAGCTTGTAATATTCTTCTGCGGTCATGTTTAGGTTCTCCTTATTTATAGTATTCTTTCTTTCCTGCGGCCAATGTGTTCTTCATGAGCGAGCAAATCGTCATCGGCCCCACCCCACCGGGCACCGGAGTGATGAACGAGCACTTAGGCGCCACCTCGCTGAACTTGACGTCGCCATTGAGGCGGAAGCCGCTCTTGCGTGTCGGGTCGGGCACACGCGTGGTGCCAACGTCAATGACTACGGCGCCGTCCTTCACCATGTCGGCCGTGACGAAGTCTGGGCGGCCTATTGCGGCTATTATAATGTCGGCCTCGCGGCACTCATCCTTCAGGTTGGCCGAATGGCTGTGGCACACCGTCACGGTTGCGTCGCCATACTGCTTCTGCATCATCAGCTGCGCCATAGGCTTGCCAACGATGTTGCTCCGCCCCAGAATGACGCACTTCTTGCCGCTGGTCTCAATGTCATAACGGCGCAAGAGTGTCAATATTCCGAGCGGTGTGGCAGAGATGAAACACGGCAACCCGATGGCCATGCGCCCCACGTTGATTGGATGGAAGCCATCGACGTCCTTGCGATAGTCGATTGCTTCGATAATCTTCTGCTCGTCGATGTGCTTCGGCAGGGGCAATTGCACTATGAAGCCGTCAACGTCCGGGTCGGCATTGAGCCCTGCCACACACTCCAGCAGCTCCGCTTCCGTCACGCTGTCCTCAAAGCGTATGAGCGACGACTTGAACCCGCAAGCCTCGCAAGCTATGACCTTGTTCTTGACATAAGTCTCCGAACCGCCGTCGTGCCCCACGAGTACGGCCGCGAGATGCGGGCGCTTTCCGCCGTTGGCGACGATGCGGGCGACCTCTTCTGCTATCTCTTCCTTAATCTTGGCTGCTGTAGCCTTTCCGTCAATTAGTTGCATATCGTTTTGGGTTATCATAGTTTTCCTTTCATCTGACGCATGGCGTTGGCCATCTGCATCATCTTGCTGTTAGACGTGCCGGTGACGAGCTTCATCATCGTGCGCATCTGGTCGAACTGCTTCATGAGCCTGTTAACGTCCTGCAATGTAGTGCCCGACCCCTTGGCTATGCGCATCCTGCGGCTTTGGTTGATGATTTTTGGGTTTGAGCGCTCCTTTGGCGTCATGCTGTTGATTATGGCCTCGATGCTCTTGAGCACACTGTCGTCGATGTCGATGTCCTTTATCTTCGAGCCGAGGCCGGGTATCATGGCAGCCAAGTCCTTAAGGTTGCCCATCTTCTTTATTTGCTGTATCTGGTTGAGGAAGTCGCTGAAGTCAAACTGGTTCTTGCGTATCTTCTTCTCGAGTTCCTTGGCCTGCTTCTCGTCGAACTGCTCCTGGGCACGCTCAACAAGGCTCACGATGTCGCCCATGCCAAGTATGCGGTCGGCCATTCGGTCGGGATGGAACACATCAATGGCCTCCATCTTCTCGCCGGTACCCACAAACTTGATTGGCTTCGTCACCACGGTGCGTATCGACAGTGCAGCTCCGCCCCTGGTGTCGCCGTCGAGCTTGGTGAGCACCACGCCGTCGAAATCGAGCCGGTCGTTGAACTCCCGGGCCGTGTTCACGGCGTCCTGACCCGTCATGGCATCTACGACGAAGAGCGTCTCCGAGGGTTTCACCGCGGCCTTGATGGCCGTGATCTCCTGCATCATCGCCTCGTCCACGGCCAGACGGCCCGCCGTATCGACGATTACGACGTTGAAGGCCTTCTGCCGGGCGTAACGGATCGCATTCTCGGCGATCTCCACCGGATTGCGGTTGCCCTCCTCGGTATAGACCTCCACGCCGATCTGGCTGCCGAGCACCTTGAGCTGGTCGATGGCCGCCGGGCGGTAGATGTCGCCGGCCACCAGCAGCACCTGCCGGCCCTTCTTGCTTTTGATGAACGAAGCCAGTTTGCCCGAGAAGGTCGTCTTGCCGGAACCTTGCAGACCCGCGATGAGCACCACGGCCGGCGTGCCGTCGAGCCGGATGTCCGAGGCCGTGCCGCCCATGAGTTCGGCCAGCGAGTCGCGCACGATCTTGGTCATCATCTGGCCCGGCTTGACGGCCTTGAGCACGTCCTGGCCCAGCGCCTTCTGCTTCACCTCGTCGGTGAAGGTCTTGGCGACCTTGTAATTGACGTCGGCGTCGATGAGCGCGCGGCGGATCTCCTTGAGCGTCTCCGCGACGTTGATCTCCGTGATGCGGCCCTCGCCCTTGAGTATTTTGAACGACCGTTCGAGTTTGTCGGTTAAGTTTTCAAACATAGGGTGTCGATTGCTTGTTCCGGAGCGCAAAGATACGAAAAAAGGCGGAATTACCTTTTGTCCTGCTACTTTTTTGTGCCTTGCGGGCGAAAAGCCCGCTTCCGCAGCGTCCGCCCGCCGTTCGGGCGGTCCGATTCGTCGTCCCGCTCGTCTGCGACGGCCCGCGGTTTTCGGTTTTGCATGCCGTGGATTTATCGAGGTATTGATTTGCGGTAAAATATTTTCCGATTGAATGCGCTATATTGCTAATTTATTTATTAAATTTGGGCCCGAATAGAAAATCCGAACGACCTGTGAAGAACCTGTTTCTCTCCCTTTTCCTCGCATTTTCGCTGCCGCTCTGCCTCCCGGCGCAGGAGAGGCCGGAGTGGAAGATACTCTGTCCCCGGAATGCCGCGAAGGTCTATCGTCATGCGGCCGACGAGTTCCGGGATTTTTACCGCGCCGTCACGGGCCGTGAGCTGGAGATCGTGCAGGAGCCTGCGGAGGGCGTTCCGATGGTCGTCATCGGTTCCGACTGCGTCAATCGGTTCACCCGCGATGCCGTCGAGCGGCGGCTGATCGCACCGCTCGACCTCGGAGCCGAAAGCGACGCCTACCGCATCGTGTCGGCCCGCGACGGGGAGCGCGACCTGCTCTTTCTGGCCGGCGGCAACGGCCGGGCGACGCTCTATGCCGTTTACGACTTCTTCGAGCGGCAGGCCGGATGCCGCTATTTTTGGGACGGGGACGTGATTCCCGCGCGGGAGACGATTCCGATGACGGGGCTCGACGTGCGCGAAACGCCGCATTTCTACTACCGCGGACTCCGCTACTTCGCCCACCGCAGCCTCGGCCGCTTTCAGGCCGAGCACTGGGGGCCCCGGGAGTGGGAGCGCGAGATCGACTGGATGCTCAAGAAGCGGCTGAACCTCTTCATGCTCCGTATCGGCATGGACGACGTTTTCCAGAAGGCTTTCCCCGATGTCGTGCCCTATCCGCCCGCGGACGGGCCGCTTCCCGAGGCCAAGCCCCGGTCGTTCTACGACCGCACGACGGCCTGGCCGCTCGAATACCGCGGCGAGCTGCGCCGCCACATACTGCGCTATGCCGCCGAGCGCGAGCTGATCCATCCCGAGGACATGGGCACGATGACCCATTGGTACAGTTGCACGCCGAAGGCGTTCCTCGAGGCGGAGAACCCCTCGTTCTGCCCCCAGTCGGGCGGCGCCTACGTGGGCGATCCCTGCAATGCCGTGTGGGATATCCGCGACGACCGCAATCTGGACAACTACTGGAAACTCACGCAGACGCATATCGACGCATACGGCTCTCCGCAGATGTTCCATACGATCGGCATTGCCGAGCGCGAGGTGTTCGAGGACCGTTCGGACAATCTGGAGATGAAGCTCTACGCCTACCGCCGCATCCTTGCGAAACTCCGCGAACACTATCCCACGGCGCCCGTGCTGATCGCCTCGTGGGACTTCTACCTGCCCGGATGGAAGGGGGAGGAGATCGGCCGGCTCCTTTCGCAACTCGATCCCGCGCGGACGATCATCCTGGACTACACCTCCGACCTGCCGTCGAACCAGAGCAACACCGACTTCACGAACTGGGGCGTGGTGGGCCGCTTCCCCTATACGTTCGGCATTTTCCATGCCTACGAGTGGGAGAACGACATCCGCGGCTATTACGACCTGATCGCCGAACGGCTGCCCGTCGCGGCGTCCGACCCCATGTGCAAGGGCTTCGTCTTCTGGCCCGAGACCTCGCACAGCGATCCGCTCGTTATGGAGTTCTTCACCCGCAATGCCTGGTCGCCCGACGCGATGCGCCCCGAGGAGCTGCTTCCGGAGTTCTGCCGCGACCGTTACGGCCGGCATGCCGCCGTGATGGAGCGTGCGTGGCGCGCCGCGCTGCCGCTCGCGGAGTTGTGCGAGGAGCTGCCGCTCCGCTTCCGCGACATCCGCGAGATCGCGCAGGCCAAGCCCGATTCGGCCGCCGTCGGGACGTTCGCGCAAACGCTGGAGCGGATCGCTCCGCAGCTGGCCGGCGCTTCCGACGTGCTGGATGCGCTCGCCGCCATGCCTTACGGCCGGGGCGACGCCTTCGTCGATCGGGATGCCATCGACCTCGCGCGCACGGTCGTGAGCCGTCTCTTCACGGTGCGGTACTACCGCTACCTCATCGCCCAGCGGGCTTGGGAGCGGGGCGACGTGACGGCCGCCGAGGTGCGCCGTGCGGGTTCCGAAGCCCGGATGCTGCTCGCCGCCCTGCGCGACGTGCTCGCCCTGCACGACGACTACTCGATGCTCTCCTCCCTGCGGCGGATCGAGGAGGTCCGCGCTCCGATCAATCCCGCTTTCGAGCAGGCGCTCAAGGGCAACGCCGAGAACAGCTATTGCCGCACCTACATCAGCGAGTTGTTCGACTACTACTACCTGCCCGAGTTCGACCTCTATATGAAAGAGATCGACCGGGAGCTGAAGTCGCGGGAGCGCGTGCTGACCTACGACTCCGTCCGGATGGAGATGCAGCCGATCGTGGATGCGTTCTATGCCAGACCGCTCGGCGAAATGACGCCGCGCAATCCCCGTCCGCGCACCGAAGCGGAGTTCCGCCGCCAGATGGAGACGCTCGCCGCCCGGCTGCGCCGCATGTAGCCCCGTTCTCGAAGGAGCTGTCTTTGGCGTTTTGTGCCGTATCTTCGGCATCTTCGGCCGTCGGATTTGCAGATTGACCCGAAAAGGCTATATTTGCCGGAAGTACCGCATTTGCCCGAATGCCGAACGTGGAACGACTAACGACCGCCCTTGCCGGATGTCTCGCCTTTGTTGCGCTCCATGCGCAGTCCGTCTCCGAATCCGCTCCGGATCCCGCCTTCGTGAGAAAGCGGGTCCGTAACAAGGAGATCGGCCTGCGTACGGGGCTCAACCTCTTTACCTCGCCCCTGCACGACGGACAGTACGCCTCTGTTCCGTTGCAGTTCTCCTGGCGCTCGGGCGTGCGGCGCATGCCGACCTCATCGCCCGACGGCTGTTATTACAACGGGACCTGGTATCCGGACCGTGATATGGCGGCCCCCTCCGTCGGCCGGATCTTTTTCGAAACCTTCGTGCCGGAGGTTCCTTCGGTGTTCGAACTGCATGCGGGCCTGACGCCCGGCCTGCTCTTCGGCCCGATCCATTCGCAGGACGAGGACTTGTATGACATCCGGCAACGATTTGTCTGTACGGCGGATGCGGGAGGACGGTTGAATCTGCCGATCGGCCGTGTCCGTCTATTCATCGACTTCACCTACCATTACTACCTGACGCGCAGTTTCGATGAGGGGATACCGCGCCCAGACCGGGTGCTTGATCTGCCGCACCGCTCGTTTGTCGGCCTCAGCGGCG
>ENA-ORSS01003997-ORSS01003997.1-human-gut-metagenome-genome-assembly--contig:-NODE-3997-length-11425-cov-2.783993_pt1 | contig 11425 bp, 7 predicted proteins | sample MGYA00241899_ERZ509162 | MGnify/ENA primary metagenome ERZ509162 (study PRJEB26280, sample SAMEA2338641) | human gut metagenome | biome: human gut; feature: human-associated habitat; material: faeces... | reverse complement strand
CGTTAATGACGGCGATCCCCATTTTCTTCATTAAAAAGCAGGCATTCATATTTTGCGCAACTCCATTTCTCATTTGGTAAGAGAAGGTGAGTTCGTTGTTCGTGATGTCAGCTTCGAAACAGTAATTCCGGATATTTTGTGGGAAAGAGTCCACTAAAGTTCCTAGCAACAAGTCATGAGTGGCGATGATGCCATTGGTGTTCATGTGCATGAATTGTTTGATGAGGGCGAAAGAACCTTTCTGTTTATCCATAGAGTTTGTACCTTTCAATATTTCATCAAGGATGATGAAAAGTTCTTCTCCTGCTTCAAGCTTGTCTATGATTAATTTAAGTCGCTTGAGTTCGGCAAAGAAATAAGATTCGTTGTCGGCTAAGGAGTCACTGGTCCGAAGGCTGGTGACGAGGCGAGCCGGATATATTTCCATCCGCTTTGCCCAAACGGGAGCCCCTATACATGCTAGTAGATAGTTCACTCCTACAGTACGTAAATACGTGCTTTTTCCTGCCATATTGGCTCCTGTGATAATAATAAAGAAAGGACGTCTTTCAATGTTTATTCCGTTGCGTACACATTTGTTGCGATCCATTAAAGGATGCCCCAAAGCTTCAGCCTGCAGATGGAAAGATTGAGCAGCAATGGTAGGATAGATGTAATCCGGATGATTATATGCGAATGTTGCCAGAGAACAATAAGCGTCAATTTCTCCGATGGTTTCTATCCAGCGGGGAAGGTCAGATGCGTGGATTTCTTTCCACTTCTCGATTCGCATCACTTGGCGCAGCTCCCAGAATATCAGTCCATTGAGTATCGTGCTTATTAGCAGATTGCTTCGTTGATCGAGCGCGTTCATCAGTTTTGAAAGCTGGCGTACTGCTTGAGAAGCGGTTTGATTCTGACTTGTAAGTTCCGTTTTTAACTTTTGCAGTATATGACTTTGCATTTCTTTCTGTTCAGTGAGAAGAATCTGGTCAGCGTATGTCGAAAGAATTTGTAGCTTTTCTCCGTAGGTCGTTTGTAGTTTAGTGATTCCTTTAGAAAAAATAGTGCTGAATAATACAAAGCCAACAAACACTCCTCCTGCAATACTGGCCGAGATAATACCTAAAATGGCTAGACCTATACATAAGAAATTAATGATCGTTACCGCTGTCGGGAGGATGCGTAGAAGTGTACGCTTCCGATAATAACTTGGACTGTTTGCCCATTCTTTGATTTCGGTGGTATCGGCAGGTTTTCCTTTATAGAGTAAGCCGAGTAAGCGGATTTGTTGGCGATATTCTAAGTCTGTGGACAATTCATGTATAGCTTCCTGGCGATGTTCAATAGCTTCTTTGTTTTCCAGATGTGCATTGAACCAGTTTGCAAGATGCAGTTTGCCAATAGGCGTTGCAGTGCGGTTGATGTATTGGAAAAGAGAATGTTCGACAAATACGTCTAAATCAAGAGTGTAGAGATGAGATGGATTAACAAATTCTTTTCCATCATCAAAATCAGAAAAGTCATATTGCATGGCACGTAGCTCCTGCTCATTGATTTCTATTTTCTTTTTCAGAAAGTCTTTTCGGTAGAACCAGAAATTATGGCGTTTTACCAGCCAGATGAATAAGATAAAAGGTAAGATAGCGAAAGCAGAGAGACATAGCCACCCATCAGACCAAAAGATAATAGCATTTGCTACAGCTCCTACGAATAAGATCAGGCGGAGAAGACTGATATAATAGATACGTTTCCGTGCATTCTGTAACTCCAGTTCTGTTTTCTGAATGATTTGCTGATATGTAGTAATGATCTGTTCTTGTTTTTCCATGACAAATTTAATTCTTTTCCACAAAGGTAATATAATTCATGACGGTCGGGATAAGAGCTTGTTTTTGTCGAGAGCAGATTTACTGTTTATTAACGGAAGATAGAAAGGAATAACAAGCTCATATTATGACTTGTCTGGATAATGCCTTTATTAGCTGTAAGGAATGGGGTATATAAGTTCTGTTTTCGTTTAATAAGAGTAGGGGGCATTTCCTGATAGCAGCTTTTTTTCAATATTTCTTTCCTCATTCTTGCATTTATCCGCTAAAATTTATAACTTTCCACTCGAAAAGGCGTTAGACAGGAAAGGAGGATGCTTATGAAGAAAGGATGTATCTTATGTTTGCTGATAAGCGTGATTAGCCTTCCGTTAATTGCGCAGAATATTATTTATTCCAACCTGAAAGAGTTGCTGGCTCAACATGGTGATACAACAGCCGTGTTGCGTGTAGAAAAACGTTCCAGAAATCAGATTGTATTGACAGGAGGGGCTGATTACCGGATAACGGCCGGTGATGACGAGTCGATGTGTCGACGCTTGAAGAAGCGTTGTTTTGCCGTGCGTGACGAAAAAGGAGATTTATATTTGAATTGTCGTAAGTTGCGCTATAAAAAGTTACGCTTTGGAGCATGGTATGCCCCTGCCGTTCAATTGGGTAAAAATATCTATTTTTGTGCCATGCCTCTAGGTTCGGTTATCGGAGGAAACTTTGTAGAAGAGGATGACGTAAAACTGGGAGGGAATATTGGCGATGCTCTTGCCGCTTCAAGTTTGGTTACGAAACGCGTCTGTTATGAGCTAAATGGTGAAACAGGAAAAGTCGATTTTCTAGGAAAAGATAAAATGCTTCAATTATTGAAGAATTATCCGGAACTGAAACAGGCATATTTGAAAGATGATAGTCAGGAGGCGAAGCATACCTTTAAATATTTGTTGGAGTTGCGGAATAAACAAAAAAAGTAATTTTGTCGATCTCTGTTGGTATAGCAGAGAAAGAGTATGTTCATAATACAATCATGGTCATAGTGATATGATTAGGGTGCGGATTATGCAAATAACACAGAACTCATAGCTTTGATTTAATGGAAAAATCCGCTATCCATTTTAATAAAAGCCCTATTAGTCCGTTTGGATAAAAGACCTGCATTTGTATCTGTATAAAAGCATAAGAGACTCCTGACATTGCCTGTATCTTACCATTCTATTAAGCAGTAAATGTAATAATGCCTTTCTGATAATAAATCTGTTATTTCTCTTGTCTTTTATCTTCTTTTTTTCTATATTGCGAAGAGTTATAAGACTGTATTGCTTACAGTTTGTAATCCTTAATTCTGTTTATTATGAGAATAACTCTTGGCAACACGCTACCTCCTTATCCGGATTTTGTAGAAGGTATCCGGAGAGCTCCCGACCGTGGTTATACACTTACCCCGGCGCAGACCATCACAGCTTTAAAAAACGCTTTGCGTTATATTCCCTCCGAGTGGCACGAACAACTGGCTCCTGAATTTATGGAAGAACTACGCACTCGCGGGCGGATTTACGGATACCGTTTCCGTCCTGCCGGAGACTTGAAAGCAAAGCCGATTGATGAATATCAGGGGCAATGTATTGAAGGCAAAGCCTTTCAGGTAATGATTGACAATAACCTTTGCTTCGATATAGCCTTATATCCCTACGAACTTGTTACTTATGGTGAAACCGGGCAAGTTTGCCAAAATTGGATGCAATATCGACTGATTAAGCAATATCTGGAAGAACTTACCCAGGAACAGACACTGGTTATTGAATCCGGACATCCATTGGGGCTTTTCCGCTCCCGTCCCGATGCTCCCCGCGTTATAATTACCAATTCGATGATGATCGGACAATTCGACAATCAACATGATTGGCATATTGCCGCCCAGATGGGAGTTGCCAATTACGGACAGATGACAGCTGGTGGTTGGATGTATATCGGTCCTCAAGGCATTGTGCATGGCACTTTCAACACCCTCCTGAATGCCGGACGATTGAAACTCGGAATTCCACAAGACCAAGATTTGCGGGGACACTTATTTATTTCTTCCGGTTTGGGAGGAATGAGTGGTGCACAACCTAAAGCTGCCGAAATAGCAGGAGCAGTCTCCATCATAGCCGAAGTAGATCGTTCACGCATTGAAACACGTTACCGCCAGGGATGGGTGGGGCATGTGACTGCAGATATCATAGAAGCATACCGGATGGCAGCTGAAGCAATGCGACGCCGTGAACCTTGTTCCATTGCCTATCATGGAAATATAGTAGACCTGCTCGAGTATGCCGAGCGTGAAAAGATTTTGATCGAACTATTATCCGATCAAACCTCCTGTCACGCCGTTTACGAAGGTGGATACTGCCCAGCCGGACTGACTTTCGAGGAACGCACACGCCTTCTTCACGAATCGCCGGAGGAATTCCGTCACTTGGTAGACATATCTTTGCACCGTCATTTCGAGGTCATCAAGAAATTGGTAGCCCGCGGAACTTATTTCTTTGATTATGGAAACTCTTTCATGAAAGCCATATACGATGCCGGAGTAAAAGAAATCTCCTATAATGGTGTTGATGAAAAAGACGGATTTATCTGGCCGAGTTATGTCGAAGATATTATGGGACCCCAACTCTTTGATTACGGCTACGGTCCGTTCAGGTGGGTCTGCTTGAGTGGTAAACACGAAGATCTGATAAAAACAGACCATGCGGCTATGGAGTGTATCGACGTCAATCGGCGCGGTCAGGATCTGGACAACTATAATTGGATACGGGATGCAGAAAAGAATCAACTCGTGGTGGGTACACAGGCACGTATTCTTTATCAGGATGCAGTTGGAAGAATGAAGATAGCCCTCCATTTCAATGAGATGGTTCGCCGGGGTGAAGTAGGCCCTATTATGCTGGGACGAGATCACCACGATGTCAGCGGTACGGATTCTCCTTTCCGGGAGACGTCAAATATCAAAGACGGAAGTAATGTGATGGCAGATATGGCTGTGCAATGCTTTGCCGGAAATTGTGCCCGTGGGATGAGTCTGGTAGCCTTGCATAATGGAGGTGGAGTCGGTATCAGCAAAGCAATCAATGGCGGTTTTGGTATGGTATGCGACGGTAGCGAACGGGTAGATGAAATACTCCGTTCGGCAATGCTTTGGGACGTAATGGGAGGAGTAGCCCGCCGTTCGTGGGCGCGTAATCCGCATGCGATGGAAACGAGTGAAGCATTTAATGAGTCCCATGCTGGAGATTATCAGATAACAATGCCGTATGTGGCGGACGAAGAATTAATAAAGAAGATAGTTCCATCTATTGTGGGAAAGTAGTCTCACAATATAAGAGAAAGCGTTCCCATAATGTGAAGGAATAAATTCCCACAATATATGGAACAGTTTGAACATGCTGTTATTTTGGATAAACCATGTGGCTATTTGATGTAAAACATATAGTTATTCAGTAAAGTATAACCTCTATAATAATAGATATTTGATATGAGTTGGAATAAGATAATTGAATGTGTCCCCAATTTTAGCGAGGGACGTGATTTGGAGAAAGTAGATCAGATAGTAGCCCCTTTCCGTAGTAAAGCCGGAGTAAAACTGCTTGATTACAGTAATGATGAAGATCATAACCGTCTGGTTGTCACACTTGTGGGAGAGCCGGAAGCACTGTGTGAAGCAGTAGTTGAAGCCGTTGGTGTAGCTGTCCGTTTGATCGACCTGAATCAGCACACCGGGCAACATCCTCGTATGGGAGCGGTAGATGTAATTCCTTTCATCCCGATTAAGAACACCAGTATGGAAGAAGCCATCGAACTCTCTAAAAAAGTAGCGGCGAAAGTTGCGGAGCTATATAATCTTCCCGTCTTCCTGTATGAAAAGTCGGCTACTGCGCCACACCGGGAAAATCTCGCCTCCGTTCGTAAAGGCGAGTTTGAAGGAATGGCCGAAAAGATCAAACTACCCGAATGGCAACCTGACTTCGGACCTGCTGAACGACATCCGACCGCAGGTACCGTAGCAATCGGAGCCCGTATGCCACTCGTAGCTTACAATATTAATCTAAGTACAGATAATATGGAGATAGCCACTAAGATAGCGAAAAATATCCGCCATATCAATGGAGGACTTCGTTATGTAAAAGCAATGGGAGTGGAACTGAAAGAGCGAAACATTACCCAAGTATCCATTAACATGACCGACTATACCCGTACCGCACTCTACCGTGCCTTCGAATTAGTACGTATCGAAGCCCGTCGTTACGGTGTTACGATTGTAGGTAGTGAAATAATCGGTCTTGTACCGATGGAAGCTCTGATTGATACCGCTTCCTACTATCTCGGACTCGAAAACTTTACCATGCAGCAAGTTCTTGAAGCTCGTATCATGGAATAGTCAATAAGAAAATAGAATGAATCACAATTGCTTTATGGCAAACATCATTCTAAAAGAACGTGCCATTCATATCTCCATTTATTATATGAACTAATTATGATGAACTATTTATGAGTGAAAACCTAATCATATTTAACGCCCGTATCGTAACCCCCATCGGCTTTTCCGCCCGTAAAGGAGAGGAAATGTCTCAACTGCAAATCATAGAAAACGGAACCGTGGAAGTGACCAAAGGAATCATTACCTACGTTGGTGAAAACCGTGGTGAAGATCGGGATGGTTACTACCAGCACTATTGGCATTATAACGCTCGCGGGCATTGCCTTTTACCCGGTTTCGTCGACTCCCATACCCATTTTGTATTTGGCGGAGAACGTTCCGAAGAATTATCCTGGCGTCTGAAAGGCGAAAGCTATATGTCAATCATGGAGCGGGGAGGGGGAATTGCAAGTACCGTCAAAGCCACCCGGCAAATGAACTACCTTAAACTTCGTTCAGCCGCCGAAAGCTTCCTGAAGAAGATGAGCACCATGGGAGTAACCACCGTAGAAGGTAAAAGTGGCTACGGCCTGGATCGGGACACAGAATTACTACAACTAAAAGTAATGCGCAGCCTGAATAACGCCGAGCATAAACGCGTCGATATAGTCTCCACTTTCCTCGGCGCCCACGCCCTTCCCAAAGAATATGCAGGGAGAAGCGACGAATACATCGATTTCCTGATTCGTGAAATGCTTCCCCTTATCCATTCCGGTAAGTGGGCAGAATGTTGTGATGTCTTTTGCGAACAAGGCGTTTTCTCTATCGAACAATCCCGTCGCCTGCTTCAGGCAGCCAAAGAGCACGGTTTCCTGTTGAAACTCCATGCCGACGAAATCGTCTCTCTCGGCGGTGCCGAACTGGCAGCCGAACTCGGAGCACTGTCTGCCGACCATCTCCTGCACGCTTCCGATGCCGGTATCCGTGCAATGGCCGATGCCGGAGTAGTAGCCACCCTGTTGCCTCTGACAGCTTTCGCTTTGAAAGAACCCTACGCGCGAGGTCGTGAAATGATTGACGTCGGTTGTGCTGTGGCACTTGCCACCGACCTGAATCCCGGCAGTTGTTTCTCCGGTTCCATCCCGCTGACCATTGCTCTGGCCTGCATCTATATGCAAATGAGCATCGAAGAAACCATCACTGCTCTCACCCTGAACGGAGCCGCCGCCCTTCAACGAGCCGACCGTATTGGAAGTATCGAAGTAGGTAAACAAGGCGATTTCGTCATTCTCAATTCCGACAACTATCATATTCTACCTTACTATATAGGCATGAATTGCGTAATCATGACTATTAAAGGCGGCATACTTTATCCCGTCGCTTAATAGTTGAAAAACTCTCATTCATTAATCACTTAAAAAACAGAATACCATGTTAGCAGATTTAACCGTAAAAGATTTCTTAGATAAAGTAGCTTGCAGTGACCCTGTGCCCGGTGGCGGTAGTATTGCCGCTTTGAATGGAGCGCTGGCTTCCTCCCTTTCTACGATGGTGGCACGGCTGACCGTAGGAAAAAAAGGATACGAAGTCAGTGAAGAAGTAATGCAGCACGCACAAACCATCACCCTCCGTTTGCTGGACGAATTTATGGCGCTTATTGACAAAGATTCAGCTGCCTACAACGAAGTATTTGCCTGCTTTAAACTACCTAAAACAACCGACGAAGAGAAAGCCGCCCGAAGTGCTGCTATCCAGAAGGCAACCAAACAAGCCGCCCTCGTTCCGTTGGAAGTAGCCCGCAAAGCACTGGATATGATGTCCGTTATAGCAGATGTTGCCCGTCTCGGTAACCGGAATGCTGTCACAGATGCCTGTGTAGCAATGATGTCCGCCCGTACCGCCGTATTGGGAGCCTTACTGAATGTCCGTATCAACCTCGGTTCGCTCAAAGACAGAGATTTTGTCCTCCAGCTGCAAACCGAAGCCGATGCCATCGAGCAAACCGCCTGTCAGAGAGAAAAAGATTTGTTGGATGCCGTAAATCAAGACCTGCGCGTATGAGTAAGAATGTATACCATATCGGTTCCGGAGCACTGACCTTCGAAATCATCGAACGAATTATAAACGAAAACCTGAAACTGGAACTAGCCCCCGAAGCCAAGTTACGCATCCAGAAATGCCGTGACTACCTCGACCAAAAAATAGCTTCTTCCGAAGAACCATTATACGGCATAACAACAGGTTTCGGCTCTCTATGCACTAAAAATATATCTCCCGATGAACTGGGAACCCTCCAGGAGAACTTGATAAAAAGCCATGCTTGCAGCGTAGGCGAAGAAATCCGCCCCGTCATCATCAAACTGATGATGCTTCTCAAAGCCCACGCCCTCTCATTGGGACATAGCGGCGTACAAGTTATCACCGTGCAACGCATCCTCGATTTTTTCAATAATGACGTCATGCCAATTGTCTACGACCGCGGTTCCCTTGGAGCCTCCGGCGACCTGGCACCGCTCGCCAATCTTTTCCTTCCTCTGATAGGTGTCGGTGATGTCTACTATAAAGGAAAAAAGTGCGAAGCCATCAGCGTACTCGACGAGTTTGGCTGGGAACCGGTCAAACTAATGAGCAAAGAAGGACTAGCCCTGCTGAACGGCACCCAATTTATGAGTGCCAACGGTGTGTTTGCTATGCTCAAAGCCTTTCGCCTCTCGAAAAAGGCCGACCTGATAGCCGCCCTTTCCCTCGAAGCCTTTGACGGCCGTATCGACCCGTTTATGGACTGCATCCAGCAAATCCGTCCCCATCAGGGACAGATTGAGACAGGCGAAGCCTTCCGCAAACTACTGGCAGGCAGCGAACTAATCGAACGCCACAAGGAACATGTGCAAGATCCCTATTCCTTCCGCTGCATCCCGCAAGTGCATGGTGCTACGAAAGACGCTATCCGCTATGTTTCCTCCGTACTGCTGACCGAAATCAATTCCGTCACGGACAACCCCACCATCTTCCCCGATGAAGACCGGATCATCTCCGGCGGAAACTTTCACGGGCAACCGCTTGCCATCTCTTATGACTTCCTCGCCATCGCCCTGGCCGAATTGGGAAATATCTCCGAACGCCGTGTCTCCCAACTGATTATGGGACTCCGTGGACTACCTGAATTTCTCGTAGCTAACCCCGGACTGAATTCCGGCTTTATGATTCCCCAATATGCTGCTGCGTCTATGGTCAGCCAGAACAAAATGTACTGTTATGCCGCATCGAGCGATTCCATCGTTTCGTCCAACGGGCAGGAAGATCATGTAAGTATGGGAGCCAATGCCGCAACCAAACTTTATAAAGTGATGGACAACCTTGAACATATCCTTGCCATCGAACTGATGAATGCTGCGCAGGGCATCGATTTCCGCCGTCCGCTGAAAACGTCTCCGCTGCTGGAGAGTTTCCTGCATGCCTACCGGAAAGAAGTGCCTTTTGTGAAAGATGACATCGTGATGTATAAAGAAATACATAAAACAGTCGCTTTTTTAAAAAGGACTAAGTTAGAGTACTAAACCTCCTTTTTCGCTTTTCGTTAATAATGGTGACTGTTATTGCCGGATAAACGATCGATTCTTATCGGTATTTATCCGGCATTTGCCGATTATTCTCCCTCTTACAGCGATAAAACTTTACTTCATATACCTCTATTCCTTACTTTTGCTCTATATTTCCTCTTAACACTTGTTTTCATATACCTCTAATGAATGATAATATTTATCAAATGGGCTATAAATAAAAGGAAACTTGATTTGTTAATTGAGTTTTCTATATATCTTTGTTCCGTTTTTCGCTTTAAATGGTGAATTTATAGAAAACTGAGTCTAACAAAATCTAAAAAGAGTGATGATGGAGCATGGAAGAGACGCGTCCCAAAAGGCGGAGCTGAGAGAACGGATTATAATGACCGCGACAGAAGCTTTTACTTTGAAAGGTATCAAGTGTATTACGATGGATGACATTGCGGCAGCATTGGGCATTTCCAAACGTACGCTCTATGAGGTTTTTGCAGATAAGGAATCATTATTGAAAGAGTGTATTCTGCAAAAGCAAGCTGAAAGAGACAAATACTTGCAGGAGATATACGAGCAATCCAACAATGTGCTGGAGGTGATACTTGCTGTCTTTCAGAAAAGCAACAACATCATCTGCAATCATAAACGGAGCCTTCTTATATGCTTTGGCACCAGCCATTGCCCCGTTGCACTGATATTCGCAAAGATCCGGTCTGTTGGAAACCGTAACCTTGCCGTATTCCGGATCATATCCGGCTTTTTCAAAGGCAGAAGCAAGTTCCTCTGCCATTAATTCCATAAGCTTTTTCATTTTATTCGCGACTCCTTATTTATACAGTAACTTTTTTTGAGCATGCAACTGCAAGCGCTCCATGGCCAATGTGACAGGCTACACTGAGTGACAGCGGATCCATATGAATATCCCTTCCCGGGAATGCCGCCTCTACTTCTTTTTTGAATTCTTCGGCTTCTTCTTTATTGCCTGTATAAGCTATCTGCAGACACATCTCACCGGATTCCACATACTGTTTGAAACGGGTGTTCCAGTCTTCCTGCATAGCCTTCATCATCATTCTCTTTGCCTGCTTTTTGCCGCGGACTTTTGCATAAGCATCCAGCTTTTCTCCCTGAATCTGAAGAACCGGTTTCAAATTCAGCACTGTACCGATTGCTGCCGCAGCCGGTGTGATTCTTCCGCCTTTTTTCAGATATTTCAGAGTCTCAAGTGTAATGTAAATGCTGGATTCCATTTTTTCTTCTTCAAGTTTTCTCTTGATCTCAGCTGCAGATTTTCCTGCAGCTCTGAGTGCCAATGCGTCCAGTACTGACTGACGCTGCGTAACAGAAATCCGCTGGTTATTGACTACCTCAACCTTACCGTCATAGTCACGTGCAAGCATCGTTGCTGTGTCACATGAAGCACCCAGCCCGCTTGACATCGGGATATGAACAACTTCATCATATTCATTCAGAAGGTTGTCCCATAATCCACATACCTCTGCCGGGCTTGGCTGAGAAGTGGAAATCGTCTCATCGCTTTTCAGACGCTCATAAAACTCTTCCTGTGAAAGGGTGATTCCTTCCAGATACATCACATCATTAATATAAAAAGGCATCGGCAGGACAGAAACACCGAGTTCTCTGCCCTCATCCTGTGTGATGCCGCTGTTACT
>ENA-ORSS01003994-ORSS01003994.1-human-gut-metagenome-genome-assembly--contig:-NODE-3994-length-11430-cov-2.348659_pt1 | contig 11430 bp, 10 predicted proteins | sample MGYA00241899_ERZ509162 | MGnify/ENA primary metagenome ERZ509162 (study PRJEB26280, sample SAMEA2338641) | human gut metagenome | biome: human gut; feature: human-associated habitat; material: faeces... | reverse complement strand
CTGATAGACTGGTGCCGTGCGCACAATCGCCCATATTATGCTCTGGCTATTCATGCCAATGCCGATGAAAAGATTTTTACTAAAGACGTGGCGCACGAATGGATACGGATAGGGCAGGCCGGCACCGGATTTAAACGCTTTAAGGAAGAGGGCGTTAAGGAAATCGTTCTGATAGGAACCATTAAACGGCCGACATTTTCCGAACTGGTGCCGGATTTGCGCACCGCGGCGTTTTTTGCCAAACTTGGCGCCAAAGCTTTGGGCGATGACGGTATTCTCCGTGCCTTGGTAAAAGAAATCGAGGCCGACGGGATGAAAGTCGTCGGCATTCAGGAAGTTGTTCCGGATTTGCTGGCGCACGAAGGCGTGCTGACCAAAAAGAAGCCTGATAAAGCCGATGAAGAAGATATTCGCCGCGGCGTAGAAGTAGCTTCCGCTTTGGGCAAGCTTGATGTCGGCCAGTCGGTTATTGTCCAGCAGGGGCTGGTTTTAGGCGCTGAGGGAATAGAGGGAACCGACAGGCTGATTAAAAGGTGCGCCGATTATGTGCGCAAAGGAAAGGCCCCGATACTTGTAAAACTGCGCAAGCCTCAGCAGGATATGCGCATCGACCTGCCGACCATCGGCACGCGCACGGTGGAAAACGCGCATAAAAGCGGCCTGAAAGGGATAGCCGTCCACGCCGGTAACACCCTGATAGTTAATGAGTCGGAAGTGATAAGGCTGGCAAACGAGTATGGCCTGTTCATCAAAGGCATAATTCCGTCGGAGTATGAAGCATGAAAATATATCTGATAGCCGGGGAACCGTCGGGAGATATGCTCGGCGCCCGTTTAATGCACGCGTTGAAAGAACTTGCGCCGGAGGCGGAATTTGCCGGCGTCGGCGGCGAAAATATGAAAGAGGAGGGACTTAAATCCCTGTTTGACATCAGCGACCTGGCGGTTATGGGGCTGGCGGAGGTTATTCCGAGCATTCCGAAAGTTCTGCGCCGCATTCGCGAAACCGTCGCTGACATCGCCGCCCAAAAGCCGGACATTGTCGTTACCATAGACAGCTGGAGCTTTTCCTCCCGCGTGCATAAAGCCCTGCGCCGCCAAAAGATTAAAGTGCCGCAGATGCATTATGTCGCGCCGCAGGTCTGGGCGTGGAAAAAGGGACGGGCCAAAACGATGTATAAGTATGTAGACCGCCTGCTGACACTGTTTCCGAACGAACCGGCATATTTTATCCCCCATCATCTGCCGTCGGATTTTGTCGGGCATCCGGTAATCGAAAATACGGTGCCGGAAACGGCGGCGGAAGAATTTTGCCGCAAGTCGGGTATTTCACCTGATAAGCGGATTGTCCTGATTTTGCCCGGTTCGCGCCATAACGAGGTCAGCCGCCTGTTGCCGGTGTTCCTGGAAGCCGCCGCGCTGCTGCGGCAAAAATACGCCGACTTGCAGTTTGTCCTGCCCACAGTCAAGACCGTAGAGCAGCAGGTGCGCCGTATGGTGGCGGAAAACGGCGCCGATGATGTGATGATTGTCGCTGGCAGAGAGGAACGCAACGGGGCGAGGGCAGCCGCCTCAGCGGCAATGGCGGCGTCTGGAACCGTGTCTCTGGAACTGGCGATAATGAAAATCCCGCATATCATCGCTTATAAGGTTGCGCCGCTGACGGCGTGGCTGGCGCGCCACCTGCTGAAAATCCGTTCCGTCAACCTGCCCAATATCCTGATGAACGATAGTATTGTGCCTGAGCTTCTGCAGGAAGCATGCACGCCTGAAAACGTGGCGGGCGAGGTGGCGAAATTTCTGGATACGGAAAATGCAGCCCCGCGTACCCAATTTCAAAATAAAATGGAAGAGCTGCGCTGCCTGATGGGCGCGGGCAAAATAAACCCGAGCCGCCGTGCTGCGGAAATCGTGCTGCGGGAGATAAATGGCGCCAACGCCTCATCTGCTGCCCTAGACGCTTCCATCACGCCAATTTCCGCCGGTTCGGATACCTCCGCGGCACCGCATAAAATCCCTGAACCCGCCGCCCGCGTTGCTCCCGAAAAGCTGTCCGCTCCGGCACCTCGGACACCGGAGGCATAATCCGGTGAGGTGGTGGCTCCGCAAACAATGGCTGCGGTTGAAGCTGTATGCGGCCGAAAATTATCAAAACGAGGCGGAAAGCCTGATAATCTGGTATGCTGTAGCTTTTGCATCCGGCGCGGCGTTTTACTTTGCATTGCCGCTGGAACTGTCGGCCTGGGTGATTGTCGGCTATCTTGAAGCCGTGCTGCTGTTGTTGTGGCTGACGCGCCGCCGGGACGGGCAGTTCAAGCTCCCTGACGTATGCCGCGGTATTTTTGCTCGGGCTGAGCATGGCCAAGGCCGATGCAATGTACCGTGCCCGCAATTTGGAATATGACTTGCCTGAAATCAGCTATTTGCGCGGCCGGGTTAAGGATATGGATTATAATTCCAACAATCGCCCGCGGCTGTTGTTGTCCGATGTCAATAATTTCGAGCGGGACTTGAAAGGCGATTTCCGCATCAGCCTGAATTTTTCCGAACCATGGCTGAAACCCGGCGTCTGCGTTGAGCTTGTCGCCAAGCTGCCGCAGGGATTTACGCCCAACCCGCTGAGCAACTATAAGTTTGACCGAGCTAACTTCTATAAAGGCTTGAGCGCTGTCGGCTATACTGTCGGCCCCGTATTTCAGGTAGAATGCCCCGCCGTGGCGGCAAACCCGGCAGCGGATACGATAACCCGTATTCGGACGTACATCAAGGAGCTGATTGACGCCAACACTCCCAAAGACGCCAGCGCCATCGCCAAAGCGCTGACCATCGGCGACCGCAGTACGATTTCCGAACAACTGAATAACGATTACCGCACCTCGGGTCTGGCGCATTTCCTTTCTATTTCCGGAATGCACATGAGCATTATTGCGCTCTTGGTCTTTTTCCTGATACGTGCAACCCTGTTTCCGTTGGGCGAAGGGCGGTACGATTTGCGCAAACCCGCCGCCGTCGTATCCGTTTTCTTTACGTTTGCGTATTTTCTTATTTCCGGGCAGAGTGTTTCCTGCATCCGCGCGTTCGTGATGACGACGCTGGTTTTGGTCGCCGTTTTGTTTAACCGCCGTGCCGTCTCGCTGCGCCTGTGGGCGTTTGCGGTGCTGGTCGTCGTCGCCATAACGCCCGAAGCGGTTGTGTCGCCCGGGTTTCTGATGTCTTTTGCCGCCGTGCTCGGCCTGGTTGCTTTTTATGAAAAGAACGCCGCCCGGCTGCACCGCTGGCTGGACGGCCGCACCCTGTTCGGAAAGTTCGTTGCCTATATGGCCGGGCTTTTGGTATCGGATTTGGTTGCCAGCCTGATGACGCTGCCGTACGGCGTCTATTATTTCAGCCAGATTTCGGTCTATACCAGCCTCGGCAACCTGCTGGCGGGGCCGGTCATCGGTTTTTGGGTTATGCCTGCGCTGTTGTTGTTTCTGATAAGCCTGCCGTTCGGGCTTGGTGCTTATGCTGTCAGGCCGTTTGCCGCTGGCATCGATGTAATCAACCAAATCACCGCATGGGTAGCGGCGCTGCCCGGCGCCAAGGCGGGCGAGGGCGTCGGAACCCTGCCGGACTGGGGCATACTGTTGCTGACGTTCGGCTTGCTCTGGCTCTGTATCTGGCAGGCAAAATGGCGTTTCTGGGGGATTGCCGGGATAGTCGCCGGCGTTGTCAGCATCTGTTTCAGCCCGCGCCCGGATTTTGTCTTCGACGCCAAAGGCACGACGTATGCCTACAGAAACCCTGCCGGAAAACTGGTCGCCTCCCGTTATCATAAAAACAAATTTCTGGAAAAAATGTGGACCGGCACCAAAACCAAAGGCAAATACGCCGTTCCTGCCGGCGACCCGGTTGTCTGCAATAAACAAAGCTGCATCTATAAAGGGCGGATAGAGTTTTCTTTGGGACAGGTAAAGCTGGACGGGCGGAAAATACCGCTGCGCGACGGCGGCTTTGTCAACCTGACGACCGGCGTCTGTTATTACCGCCCCGAAACCGGCCGGCTCTGGAACCGAACCGCTTTGGAACCGGGCAGCTCAGAGCCAAACAACTCTGGAACCGCAGCTGATTAGTGCCCGACCTCGTTTATGATTTTCCGGAATTTCTCCGCTCTCAGCTCCGCTGTAAAATGCCGCAATCCGGCATAGAAAAAGGCTCTGCTCCGTTATGGAACAAAGCCTCTTTTTCTGTCATAATTGCTTTTGCCTGTTGGTGAGCTGCGGTTTAGGGCTGTCCGTTCCACACAAGGTCGTAAACCAACAGGTCTTCGGCCAAACCCTTCAATTTTAGCAGGTCATGCGATTTCTTTTCCAGCTGTACCTGGCTGATATACTGGCGCAGGGCGCAGTGATCTTCCGTTTTAATAAGCATACATTCAACTTCCGCCCATTTAATCGGCGCGCGATAATTCCCGGTTTTCTCTGCATAACGTTCCCTCAGCATATAACTGACAACCTCCGCCGTAATGCTGCGGCCAAACTGAAAAACAGCTTCACAAAGCGCACTGTCGGCATATAAACCATGTCTTGCAATATAAAACCGGACTTCATTCAAATTTCCCCGCTTCAGAAAAGCTTCAAAAGGTTCAATTTCCAACCAGTGATGGGCAATATAGCTCATAATTTCTTCATGGTTGCCACGGCTGATAAGAGCTAGTTCTTCGTCAATACTCAGACATTTGCAACCTTTAACGTAGCTTACAATGGCTGTATGCTTGCCATCTTTGATTAATGTAAGAAAATCCATAGCATAAAAATTTTAATAACACAAAAAAATGAACATAATTCTATAATATCTCTCGTGTTCATACCATACAATATTTTTTTGTCAATATGTTTCTATAGCCTTAGCCTTTTATCCACGGTTCGTTTTATCCCACTCGTGATTTTTTTGTTAAAGACTACTTTTTAATGTTATGTATAATTTCTTGGAATTTCTCCGCAGCCTGTTCTGCCGTAAAATGCCTCAGCGTGATTTCTCTTGCCCGTGCCGCCTTTTCCCGCCGTTCCGGCTCGTGAGCCGGGTTAAGGTAATAGCGTACCAGCCGCGCCAGCTCATCGCCGTTTTTGTACATTGGCACGCTGTCGCCGTATATCGCTTCAATCTCGGGCATATAGTCGGAGATGACCAGCGTTCCGCAGGCTGTCGCATCAAAAATCCGGTTGCTGATAAAACCGAATCTTTTCATTCCCTCGCGCGTATCGTTGAGGACGATTTTGGCTGAGCTGTAATATTTGCGTAAAATCCGGTTGTCGGCATAGTTTGCTTTTGCCGTTCCAATCGGCCATTTCGGACCGTAAACGTCGACCGCGATGCCGCGCTGTTGCAGAAAAGGCACCGCTGTGCGGTAAAACGTGTTTGCCCCGACAAATAAAACATCACTTTTCAGGCTTTCTTCAAAATCAGGATAAAACCGTGCCGTATCGGTAAATTGCGGAATATAATGCGCCGGAATGCCTTTTGCCCGCAGCTGCTCTGCCAGTTTCTGCGACGCCGTTGCCAAAGCGTCTGCCTGGCGGGCACTCTCGGCAACAGTCTCCAGATATGCCTCGTCCGTGGGAAGCAGCTCCCGCCGCCCGTCTTCGCCAAACTGGGCATAGGCAAGATAGATGATGTTTGTTCTGGCGCTGAGGTCGTCCGCAAACGGCGGCAGAAACCCGCGCAGGAGAATGTTCGTTTCCGCCGGATATTTGTACAGGGAATTCTAGAACGTCAGGTCAACCTTTGCGCCGCCCCGCGTCAGCCCCTCCGCCAAATCGGAAGCCAGCGCATAGTCTCCGGCGGTATAATGCCCGATTGCTGTCGGAATGTCTATATTGATACTGCTTTTCTCCGATGGCAGAAAAATGCTGCCGGGGCGTTTATACTGGTCAGGCTGCATCGCCAGAGCCTGCCGGACGCGCTTTCCGGCGCTTTCTGCCGAATATTCCCGCCGCGCCAGCAGCGCTGCTTTTGCCGCGCGTTTTTGAACCGGCAGCCTGATGTCTTGTTTCTTCTCTGCCTGTTCAACTTCTGCTGCCATCTTTTCCGCGCCTGACTTGTCAGTGTAAAAGCTTACTCTGTCGTTAAACAGGTTGACGGTATCCTCTTTGGGCCATATCCATGGCACAATTAACGGAATTTCCCTCGCGGCTGCGGCTAAAAACAGCGGATGTATGTCGAGTGTCTGCGTACCGAGAGCAGTATTTTCCGCAAAAATCGCCTTTTGCTGTGGCATTTCCCTCATCATCTGCGCCGCCTGTTCCGGTTTGTCAAGCTCATAGCGGCGATAGGGCAGGGCTTTTTCTCGCAAAATATCTTCAATAAAAGGCGGATATCCAACGATGGCAAAAAACATTCCGCCTCCGCGGTGTTTTTCTGCGATATGGCTTTTCTGCAGCATCTCAGAAGCGGCTCCGTTATATTCGGCATCAGCCTTGCTATATCCGGAAACGGTCGCCTTTTCATCAGGCAGGTAAAATAGCGGCATATATGCCGCCTGAATTCCCGCATTTTGCAGATACGTCCGCAACAGGGGCGTTGATGCCCAAACGGCATAATATTTTTCCAGCCCGCCGGTCATTATGCCCTGTCTTGATCCAAGCCATAGAATGGCGCAACGCTTGGCATCGTCGCTGATATCCGGGGCATCGCTGTCCGAAAACCAGTTTCCGGCATATATGCGGATATTTTTGCAACTCGCCGCCGCCCCGGCAGCTGTATGCGCGGCTTCATTTGTCCGTCCGTTTGCCGTATCATTGGCCGCTTCCGCCAATATGTCTGCATAAGGCTTTAAAAAAGGCGGAATATTTTCTGCTGTTTGAAAATACGCTTTTTCAACCTTTGGCGCGGTTTTTCCGGCAATCAGCAACAATCTCCCGGAAAACAATGCCGCTCCCATCAGAACGGCCAAACCTCCCGCAGCCAATAAAACCTTGCGTGCCGCTCGTTTCATCTTCTTCCCGCAGCCCTTCATGCCAGAGGTTATTTTCCGGCTGCCGCCGCGCCGGAGGATACTTTTGCCGCATCGGAAACCGCTTTGACGGCTTTGTCAACCTGTTCCATAATCTCTTTTTCGGAAACTCTCTGCCCGCTGAGCGTTTTTAAAACGCCGAGCATCTGCCCCTGTGCCGCTTTTATCTGTTCGGGCGTTAATTTGGCGTCTTGCCCTTCAATAAGAACCTTGTCCATAATCAAATCAATCGCCGCCTTCTGTTGTGCCTGCTGAGACCAGTCTTCAAGCTTGGCGCCGGTAATTGCCAGCCATACGGCCAGCAGCGTCAGTGCCAGAAAACGGAATTTCCTGACAATCGGCAGATTGTCTTCGCCATAAATTTCGTCATTGTCATTCGGCGCGCCGTAAAAACCGTCGTTGAGGTCGGTTTCGCGCGACAACAGACGGATAAGCAAAACTGCCCAGCACAATACCAGTACCGCTGCGCCGGCAAGGCCGATAAAAAATCCGCTGGCGGCAAGCACGGCTCCGGGAATGAGATACAAGGCCGCATTTTTGTTAATGTCATGCAGACGCCTTGCCGTAACCGCCACTGTCGGCAGCAGCGTCGCCAGGGCAAAGTAATACGGCAACAGCGGCATCTCTGCATATTCGCCGACAAAATAAAGCGGTATCCACATAATTCCTGCCGCTGCGGCGTATCCCCAAAACTCCAGGCGCGATGCCCTTCCGCGAAACAGCAGGTATTTTTCGGTAATGCCGCGGATATAATAGTCAAATGCGTCGCCCCATGCTGCCCGCATGTTTTCTTTTTTTATTTTCGGCCGCTGGGGCTTTTGCGGGGCAGGGGATTTTTCCGCATTGTCTCCGTCTTTTTTTTCGGGATCTTCCACCAGAATGTCTTTGTCTTTAACCAGCATTGTCTTCTCCCTCGCTTAAATTGTCCGTTTCGGCTTTATCATCAGTCGTATCCGCTTTTTTTTCTTTCATGCCGTTGGTATCGGCCGCCGCAAATCTGCCGGAAGCGTCTCGGCGCGGCAAGGCTTTTTCCGTTTCGTCCTTTGCCGTTCGGCTGTCCCGCCGTGTCTGCGGAAAGCAGTAAAAGAAGTCGTACATCTTAAAATACAAGATGCTGATGAAAACCAAAATCGCCGCTCGCACCAGCGATGCCAGAAAGACATTGACAAAGCTCAGCGCCAGCATGGAAAGCCACAATAGCAGGAACGTCCCCGCCACCACGGCCGCAATCCGCGGCAAATCGCCTTTCGTTTTGCTGTAAGCCGCAACAAGCGAGCGCTTTTTGCCCGTTATCTCTGAAACAAAAGCAAACGACGGAACGATAAAAAAGGCGATAAACAGGAAAAATATAAAAATTCTTTTCGCCAGCAGCCAGGGCAGGCTCTCCAAAACTGCCGAAACCGCTGCCGGTCCGTGAACGGGAAACAGCCGGCCGATGATGTGGATGCCGACGTTAATCGCCAACGACGAAACAAAAATCGACAGCACAAACAGAACAATCGCCAGCAAAAAGCGCAGCCCTGCCGCCGTAAAGACTTCTCTGTCCCATAAAATCCGCTGTTTATAGTAGCACCCCGCAGCGAAATAAAAGAACAGATAGTTATACGCCAGCGAAACGCCCCAGAAAGACGAAGAGCCGAATATCATCGGCAGCAGGCTGCCCAAAAAGTAAAAAATCGTCAAAAAGGCAAAGGCGAACAAATGGCTCGCAACATAACGGTACGCATTTCTGTAAACTTTTTTAATTGACAGTTTTTCCTGCATTTTCAACCTGCTCTTTATGTTTTTTAAAGCGTTATATCCCAAAACTCCTGTAATAATATGAAACACCGCATTTTTATTTCAGTGGCGGGCTTTGCCTTGATTTGGGCGGCGTACACCGCCTTTATTTCGGCTGCGGACTCTGCCTTTATTCTGCCGCAGGCTCGCTTTTATTTCGGGAGCGGCTCTGCTTCAGTTTGACTGCCAGCTCCGCCTTTATGACGGAGCTGGTCCGCTTCCTTTTATTTGCTGCGTTTGTTCATATATTCCGTCAGCCAGTGGATATTATACTGCCCGTCGATAAATTCGTTTTGCGAAATTATCTCCTGATGCAGCGGAATAGTTGTTTTGACGCCCATGATGATAAACTCTTCCAGCGCGCGGCGCAGGCGCATCAGAGCCGCATTGCGCGTTTTGGCGTGGACGATGAGTTTAGCAATCATGCTGTCATAGTACGGCGGAATCGAATACCCGGAATAAATTTCCGAATCAACGCGGATTCCCAGACCGCCCGGCGCATGCCATTCTGTAATTTTGCCGGGGCAGGGCGCAAACGTTTCCGGATCTTCCGCATTGATACGGCATTCAATCGCATGCCCGCGAAATTGAATATCGTCCTGCGTATAGCCGAGTGCCGCGCCCGAAGCGATGCGAATCTGCTCTTTGACGATGTCGATGCCGGAAACGGCTTCGGTAATCGGGTGTTCAACCTGCAGGCGGGTATTCATTTCCAGAAAATAGAATTTTCCGTCTTCAAACATAAATTCAAGCGTGCCTGCATTTTGGTAGCCGATTTTCTTAATCGCGTTGCAGACGATATCGCCGATTTCCTTGCGTTGCGACTGGTTCAGTGCCGGCGACGGGCATTCTTCGATAACTTTCTGGTGGTTGCGCTGAATCGAACAGTCGCGCTCGCCCAAATGCACTACGTTGCCGTACTTGTCCGCCAGTACCTGCATCTCGATATGCCGCGGATGCTGCAGGGATTTTTCCATATAAACTACGTCGGACGGGAACGCCGCTTTGGCTTCGGCGCGTGCCATCGTATAGGCTTCGGCGATTTCGTCGTCGTTAAAGGCCGTTTTCATGCCTTTGCCGCCGCCGCCGTCTTTGGCTTTGATGATGACCGGATAGCCGATTTTATTCGCCCATTCCTTGGCATGTTCAATGCTTTCCAGCGCAGGAGACCCCGGCGTAACCGGCAGCCCGGCCTCAATGGCCGCTTTGCGCGCGGTGATTTTGTCGCCCAAAAGGCGCATCTGTTCGGCAGTCGGCCCGATAAAGGTTATGCCGTGTTTTTCGACCATCTCGGCGAAGTCGGCGTTTTCGGACAAGAACCCGTATCCCGGGTGGATGGCGTCCGCGCCGGTAATCAGCGCCGCGGAAATAATCGCCGGCTTGTTCAGATACGAGTCGGACGAACGTGCCGGGCCGATGCAGACGGCTTCGTCAGCCAGACGGACATGCATCGCGTTGGCGTCGGCTTCGGAATGCACGGCAACTGTCCTGATGCCCATTTCCCTGCAGGCTCTGTGGATTCTCAAAGCGATTTCGCCGCGGTTGGCAATTAAAACTTTTTCAAACATCAGATTGTTTCCTATTATTGTTGTTCCGAAATCTTACTCAATGACAACCAGAGGCTCGCCGTATTCGACCGGATCACCGGTTTCAACCAGAATTTTGACAACTTTGCCGCCTTTGTGCGCCTTAACCGGGTTAAAGGTTTTCATCGCTTCGACCAGGCAGACCGTATCGCCTTCGGCAACCGTATCGCCGGGCTTGACATAGTTTGGAGATTTCGGGTCGGCCGACAGGTAAACCACGCCGACCATTGGCGATTTGACGGCATTCGGGCTGTTAGTGTAATCGGTATCGCCCGCATCGGCGGAGTCCGCCGCAGCAGCCTGAACCGGCGCCGGAGCGGCGGCAGGGGCGGCAATCGGAGCCTGAACCGGGGCATACGCGCCGGCAACGGCAACGCCGGCCGGATTTCTGACCAGGGAGATTCGGCACCCTTCGTCTTCGTATTCAAGTTCGGTCAGGTTCGTTTTATCCAAGATTTCAGCCAGTCTGCTTATTATTTTTGTATCCAAGGGATTAGACATAGTTATCCTCTCAATTAAAAATTAAATCTGCCCCATCTTTACCGCACTTGAGAAAAATTACAAGCATTTTCTTAAAAAAACTCCCAGACTATGCACATAAAGGCATTTTGCGGATATTTTTGCGCAACGGTGCACGTAGCGGCAAACGGCGCAAATTTGGAAAGAACGGGCAGAGGCCGGCTCCCGGCGCATTATGCAGGAAAAAACGCCGCAACCGTGATTATGAACGGCCGTTATTATGTTCCTGTTGCTGCTTTATTGTAAATTATGTATGGCAAAACAAATAGATATTAAAAATATTGCGAAATTGTGCAAAAAAGTAAAAAAAATGCTTGCCATCTGCAAAAAAGTTATATATAAACCATATCCGTGGCCGGCCAGATAGCTCAGTTGGTAGAGCAGAGGACTGAAAATCCTCGTGTCGGGGGTTCGATCCCCTCTCTGGCCACCATCTGAAACCCCGGTCTTCCGGGGATTTTTTTTGCAATATTCCCCACAGTTTCAAACTTTTTTTTACCTGTGCCTGCGGCACGGCTAGAGGATGTTTTGGCTTTTGTGCTTTTCAACGCCCGTC
>ENA-ORSS01003991-ORSS01003991.1-human-gut-metagenome-genome-assembly--contig:-NODE-3991-length-11434-cov-4.678706_pt1 | contig 11434 bp, 9 predicted proteins | sample MGYA00241899_ERZ509162 | MGnify/ENA primary metagenome ERZ509162 (study PRJEB26280, sample SAMEA2338641) | human gut metagenome | biome: human gut; feature: human-associated habitat; material: faeces... | reverse complement strand
TCCCCAGCGCCCTTTTCTTCCATATCTTTTCCCGCAAGAGGGAAAAGATATGGCCCGCGGAGCGGCGGATGCGGCTTCGCAAACCGCACCGCGCCTCCGGCGCATTCGAAAGCGGGGTTGAATCCTCCCCACATTTTTCTTGCGTATACGTCCCGCTCATGGTATGATGGAGCTTGCAAACCATTTCATACCATTCTCACCCGCACTGCGGGCCGTTTGAAAGGCGGTTTTTATGACCTATCAGATCATTTCGGACAGCACCTGCGACCTCAGCCCTGAGCAGGTCAAAAAATATAACATCCATCTCATGCCGCTGTACGTCCAGCTCGGCGACAAGACCTTCCGCGACGGCGTGGACATCCATCCGGACGACATCTACGCACATGTGGCGGCGGGCGGCGACCTCAACAAGATCTATACGGACATCATGGACGTCTTCGGCCGCCCGGAGTATAAGCCCCGGCCGCAGCCGGGCGCGCCGCGCGCACAGCCGCGCCGCGCTGCCGAGACGAAAACGCTCGACCAGTACGGCCGCGACCTCACGGAGCTTGCCGCAGCCGGACGTATGGATCCGGTCATCGGCCGCGACCGCGAGATCGAGCGCGCCATCCAGATCCTCTCGCGCCGCAGCAAGAATAATCCCGTGCTCATCGGCGAGCCCGGCGTCGGCAAGACGGCGGTGGCCGAGGGGCTCGCGCAGCGCATCGCCGACGGCAGTGTGCCCGAGGACCTGAAGTGCAAGCGCATCGTGAGCGTGGATCTGACGGCCATGCTTGCAGGCACAAAGTACCGCGGCGATTTTGAGGAGCGCGTCAAATGCGTCCTGCAGGAGGTGCAGCGCTCAGGCAGCGTCATCCTCTTCATCGACGAGCTGCACACGATCGTCGGCGCGGGCTCTGCCGAGGGCGCGATCGACGCGGCGAACATCCTCAAGCCCGCGCTCGGGCGCGGCGAGCTGCAGATCATCGGCGCGACGACGCTTGAGGAGTACCGCAAGTATATTGAAAAGGACGCGGCGCTCGAGCGGCGCTTTCAGCCCGTGCGTATTGCAGAGCCAACGCCCGAGCAGAGCCTGCAGATCCTGCGCGGCCTGCGCGCGCGGCTCGAGGCGCACCATCGCCTGAAGATCACGGACGAGGCGCTCGACAAAGCGGTCGCACTCTCGGTGCGCTATATCGGCGACCGCTGGCTGCCGGACAAAGCCATTGACCTCGTCGACGAGGCGGCCTCACGTGTGCGGATGCAGGCGCTGGTGCAGCCTGAGCGGGTGCACACGCTCGAGACGCAGCTCGCCGCCGCAGCGGCGGAGATGGAACGCGCCGTGCGTGCGCAGGACTTTGCGCGTGCGGCCGCCCTGCGGGAGCGTGAACAGAAGCTGCGTGCGGAGCTGCGCATGCAGCGCAGCCGCTGGGAGCAGGCCAATTCCGGCTCTGTGCGCGCCGTGACGGGCGAGGACGTGGCCGAGATCGTCTCGCTCTGGACGGGCATCCCGGTCGCGGGCATCACGTCGAGCGAGAGCCAGCAGCTGCTGCAGATGGAGGCGTCGCTGCGCCGCCGCGTCGTCGGGCAGGAGGAGGCGGTGTGCGCGGTCTCGAACGCCATCCGCCGCAGCCGCGTCGGGCTCGGCGATCCGAACCGGCCGATCGGCAGCTTTCTCTTCCTCGGACCGACCGGCGTCGGCAAGACGGAGCTTTGCCGCGCGCTTGCCGAGGCGCTCTTCGGCGATGAGCAGGCGCTCATCCGCGTGGATATGTCGGAATATATGGAGCGGCACAGCGTGTCGCGGCTCATCGGCTCGCCGCCGGGGTATGTCGGACATGAGGAGGGCGGCCAGCTCACGGAAAAGGTGCGGCGTAAGCCCTATGCCGTCGTGCTCTTCGACGAGATCGAAAAGGCGCACGAGGACGTCTTCAATCTCCTGCTGCAGGTGATGGAGGACGGGCAGCTCACGGACTCGCTCGGGCGCAAGGTGAACTTCCGCAACGCGGTCGTGGTCATGACCTCGAACGTCGGGGCGAAGGCCATCACCGACAGCCGCCGCAGTCTCGGCTTTGCACAGCAGACGGGCGCGGACGCGGGGCGCACGGATGCCGAGATCCGCAGCATGGTCATGTCCGATCTGAAAAAGATGTTCCGGCCGGAATTTCTCAACCGCGTCGATGAGATCATCGTCTTTCACAAGCTTACGCGCGCCGATACCCGCCGGATCGCGCAAAAGCTCCTCGGCACGGTCAACCGGCGCATGGAGCGCGCGGGCGTGGAGCTGCGCGTGCCGGATGCGGCGCTCGATGCGCTCTCGGCGACGGGCTACGACCCCGTGTACGGGGCGCGGCCGCTGCGCCGGGCGATCCAGAGCACGATCGCCGATCAGGCGGCGGGGATGCTGCTCGACGGCTCGCTCCGGCGCGGCGATGTGGTCACGGCGCAGGTGCGGGAAGGAAAAATTGTTTTGACGAAAACGTGCGAACGTGGTATGATAACGCCCTGAATGTAATCTGGACGGAGGCGTACCCCAATATGGCACAGAATATGCAGACGGAAAACAAGGCGGTCTATCTCGACCCGTTTCGTTATAATGAGTTCGAGGGCTTCAATTCCCACAACCACATCGTCGTCACCGAGGTCGGCGACGGCACCAGCGTTGTCGAGGTCAAGCTCGCGCCGGAGAGTCTCAACCCGCTCGGCATGGCGCACGGCGGGCTGATCTTCACGCTCTGCGACGTGGCGACCGGTGTCGCTGCGCGCACCGGCGGACGCATCACCGTGACGCTCGACAGCAACATCCACTTCCTGCGCCGCGCCAAGGACACGGAAAAGCTCGTCGCGCGCGGCCGTGTGGTCAAGGCAGGCCGCACGACCGGCCTTGTCACGGCGGAGGTGTTCGACGATACGGACAAGCTCATCGCGACCGCAGACATGACAGTTTACTATGTGGACGAGAACACATACACGGACCCCGCGGTGCAAAAGTGAGCATAAAATAAGAAAAAGAGACGTCTCCGGACGTCTCTTTTTCACGCTTCGTTCAGCCCCCGGCGCGGATGAGCGCCGTGCCGGGGTAGTAGTGCGCGAGAATGTCGGCGTAGCCGCTGCCGTGCGCTGCCATGACGTTCGCGCCGTACTGGCTCATGCCGACGCCGTGACCGCTGCCGGTGACGGTGAAGGTGAATATCCCGCCGTCGTATGCGACGGAAAACGCCGCCGAGCGCAGGGAAAAGAGCGCGCGCACCTGCGCACCCGTGAGCGTCTCCGAGCCGATGGGGATGCTCGCCACGCGGCCGCTGTCATCGAGCACCGGCGCGCCGAACCATGTGCTCGGATCGTCGCCGAGCACACAGTCCGGATAACGGTCCAGCACGGCATCCCGCACGGCGTCGGCTGCGATCTCGGCCGTGGAGACGTAGTTCGGCACGTCCTGCGCCGTCTCCGGGGAGGACACGCTCACAAGATACGGCGCATCACCGCCCCAGAGTGCGGCGCTGCACTCGGTCGACCCGGCGGACGCGGCGTGAAACACCGCACGGATGAGCTGCCCGTCGTAGACGAGATACTGCCCGTCCGTGTCGGCAACGGCCTGCCGGATGCGCGCCATGTTGTGCGCATAATCCTTGCCCCACTGCGCGCGCAGCGCCGCATCGTCCTTGTGCGCGCAGCAGCAGGTGTACCGGTCGCAGATGCCGGCCTCCGGATGGTTTGCGCCGCCGCCGCGCACGCGCCGGAGAATGTAGGTTCGCGCGGCGACGGCCTGTGCCCGCAGCGCCTCGGGCGCGAAGGAGGCGGGCATCTCGGCGGCTACCACGCCGGGCAGCCAGTCGGCCATGGTCGTTTCGATGAGCGCATCACCGCACAGTGCCGTGATGGGCGTTGCGCCGTCGGGCGCGACGGTGTCCGACACTGGTACGGACGGAGCGGGCGGTGAAGCCTCCTCTCCGGCCGGGGCGAGCGTGACCGCAAGCCACGGGATCAGCAGCGACAGCGCCACGAGCAGCAGCGACAGCAGGAAGACCCTGCGCATCCGCACCGCCTCCTTTCTGCTGCGCGGGGCGTTTTGTGCCTTGACGCAGCGGGGAAATCAGTATAAAATAGCTCTGTTAAATATGTATTGGGACAGGTAGTTTGTTATGCGCAAAAATGCTTGGGTGATCTGCTGCTGTACAGCTGTGCTGTCGGCATTCGGGATCTTTTTTCGCTGGCTGCAGGATCAGGCCTGCTTTGAGGCCGAGACCGGCCTTGCCGTACACGGAAGCATCTGGCCGTACGTTGTCGCGCTGATGATCGCCGTTGCCGCGGCGGTGCTGGCCGTCGTGTGCTTCCGGGTAAAGAATCAGCCGCACACCAGCTTTCCGGACTCGCTTCCGACGGCGTTCGCGGCGTCAAAGCGTGCGCGCGCGGTCGGCGGTGTCCTGCTCGGCGCGATGCTCGCGCTCGGCGGCCTTTGGCTGCTGCTGAGCAGCGGCGCGCTCTCCGAGCCCGGCCTGCAGCGTGTGCTTGCCGTGCTCGCGGTCGTGACGGGTGTGGTGTTCGCGCGCCAGATGCTCGCCCCCGGTGAACGGGAGAATGACGCCGGCGCGCTCGTGTGTGCGTCCATGCCGATGGTGCTGCTCGTGTTCTGGCTGATCGTGAGCTACAAGGTCAACATCATCAACCCCACCATCTCTGCCTACGCGGTCGAGATCCTGGCGCTGTGCGCCGCGCTGATCGCGTTTTATGAGCTTGCGGGCTTTGCCTATGGCCGCCCGAAAGCCGTCAAGAGCATTTTTTGGAGCCAGTTTGCGGCGTTCCTGTGCATCACCGCCCTGCCGGATGACCGCGCCGGCGCGCAGCAGCTCATGCTGGTCGCCATTGCGGGCATGCTGCTGTTTCAGTCTTACCTGACCGCGTCCAACATCCGCCCGGCTGTATCCGGGCCGGCCGGCGGCGCGCAATAAGCTGTGAAAAAAGCCTGCACGGTGTATGCCATGCGGGCCTTTTCATATACGGATACCGGCCGTTACCGGGGAGGAGAACATTTATGAACAACATCTTAGCCCAGCTCAACAGCGCACCTATGTACGCGATCTGCGGCGGCATCATCGCGTTCGTCGCGGCGGTGTGCGTCGTGTTCCTTGTGCGCTCGTACCGCGCGGGTCTGGCCATCGGCATGGACCCCGCACGCATGAAGCGCGCCATCACGTCGAGCGCCACGTTCTCGGTCCTGCCGAGCGTCGGCATCCTGCTCGGCGTCATCGCCCTGTCCGGCAGCCTCGGCACGCCGTGGCCGTGGCTGCGCCTGTCCGTCATCGGCGCGCTGCATTATGAGACGCAGGTCGCGCAGGCTGCCGCCGAGCAGGTCGGCATGCACGCGCTGTCTGCCGCCGAGATGACGCCGCAGGCCTTCACGACGATCGCCCTGCTGATGAGCTTCTGTATCATCTGGGGCATGCTCCTGTCCATCTTCTTCAACAAGCGCTACCTCAGGCGCCTCGGCAACGACGGGGCGAAATCCGCCTCCGGCGTCGGCTTCGGCGACAGCGCCATGACGGCCATGTTCATCGGCCTCGTCTGCGCGTACATCGGCAGCTACATCGGTGCGTTCGTGTCCGGCGAGGGGCTGTTCACCTGCGTCGGTGACTGGACGCCGCTGGTGGTCGTGGCCGTGTCGGCGGCGGCGATGGCGCTGTTCGTGTATCTGGCCGAGAAGAAGAATATGGCATGGCTCGAGAGCTTTTCCATTGCCGGCAGTATGCTCATCGGCATGGCGGCGGCCGTGCTCGTGCGCCTGTAAGGAGGGGGATATCATGAACGAAACCGAACGCAAAGTGTATCTGGAACAGTTTAACCGCCGCACGCACGTGCTCGGCCGCGCCGTGTGCGTGATCACGCTGCTGCTGCTTGTCGGCGCACCGTTTCTCATCGGCACGTTTCTCGGCGCGATGCCCGACATGGGCGCCGTCGGCAAGGGCTTTTTGTCCGTCGGCATCGTGTGGGCGGTCGCAAGCGTGGCGGAGTTTCTCATCTACACGCCCATGCTCGGCGCGGGCGGCGGCTACCTTGCCTTCATCACCGGCAACCTCATCAACATGAAGATCCCGTGCGCGGTCAATGCGCGCGACATTGCCGGCACCAAGACCGGCACTGCGGAAAACGAGATCATCTCGACGCTCTCGATCGCGACAAGCTCGCTCGTGACCATCGTCGTGCTCGCGCTCGGCGTGGCGCTGCTCGTGCCGCTGCAGCCCGTGCTGCAGAGCCCCGTGCTCCAGCCGGCGTTTGCAAACGTCGTCCCCGCGCTCTTCGGCGCGATGGCGTATCAGTATTTCCGCAAGAACATCCGCGTTGCCATTGCACCGCTGGTCATGATGAGCGTGCTGTTCATGCTCGTCCCGTCGCTGACGGGCTCGACCAGCTTCATGATCGTTCCGAGCGGCGCGCTGGCCATCGGCATCGCCTATGCGCTCTACCGCAAACAGAATCAGGAGGACAAAGCGTAATGAAATTTCACCCCGGTTATCTCGCGCTCGCACCGCTGGCCCCGCTGGGAGCGGCGGTGGCACACGCCGTGCTCATGCCGAAGAAAAAATCCGCCTATCAGCCGCAGCCGGATGCAGACCGCGCCATGGCTTACGCTGAAAAGCTCGCCGCCATGATCCGCTGCGACACCACGTCGTATGCCAACGTCTACGAGCCGGAGCGCTTCGAGCGCTTCCACGCGCAGCTTGCGCAGCTGTTCCCGCTCGTGCACGAAAAGCTCGAGCGCACGGTCATCGACGGCAACCTGCTCTTCTATTGGAGGGGCAAGGCGCATGACCGCCCGATCGTGCTCATGAGCCATCAGGACGTCGTGCCCGCCGAGGGCACATGGTCGCACGCGCCGTTTTCCGGTGACATTGCCGACGGCAAGGTCTGGGGACGCGGTGCGTCGGATACCAAGGCCTCGCTCATGGCGTTTTTCCAGGCGGTCGAGGAGCTGCTTGCCGCCGGGTATGAGCCCGCCAACGACGTCTATCTCTCCTCGTCCTGCACGGAGGAGTGGGCGGGCGACGGCGCGCCGAAGCTCGTCGCCGAGCTCAAGCGCCGCGGTGTGCGCCCGTTTCTCGTCTGTGACGAGGGCGGCGGCATCATCACCGAGCCGATCGGCGGCATCCCCGGCAACTTTGCCATGGTGGGCGTGTTTGAAAAGGGCAAGGCGGATGTGAAATTCACCGCCCGCAGCAACGGCGGCCACGCCAGTGCGCCGATGGCGAACAGCCCCATCGCGCGCCTGTCCGCGTTCGTGACGGACGTGGAAAAGCACGATCCGTTCCGCAGAAAGTTCCTGCCGGAGGTCTCGGCCATGTTCGCGCGCCTTGCACCCTATGCGCCGTTCGGCCTGCGGCTCGTGATGGGCAACCTCTGGCTGTTCCAGCCGCTGATGAAGATCGTGCTGCCGCGCGTGTCGGCGCAGGCAGGCGCGATGCTGCACACGACGATCGCCTTCACGATGCAGTCCGGTGCGGACGCGTATAACGTCCTGCCGCAGGAGGCGACGCTGGGTGCAAACATGCGCTTCATCCCGCATCAGGGAGAGCAGGAGAGCCTTGCCATCATCCGCCGCCTTGCCGAAAAGCACGGGCTGGAGATGGAGGTCATCCACGCCAATGACTACTCTGAGACCGTGGATATCCACGGCGAAGCCTTCCGTCAGGTGGAGCAGGTCATCGGCGAGACGTTCCCGGGCCTGCCCGTGAGCCCCTATGTCATGACCGGCGCGACCGATGCGCAGTTCTATCAGGAGATCTGCAGCAACTGCCTGCGCTTTGCGCCCGTGATCTACGGCCCGGAGCAGATGAAGGGCATGCATGGCATCGACGAGAACATCGAATATAACTGCCTGCCCGGCGCGGTCGATTTCTACAAGAACCTGATCCGCGCGCAGGAGCGATAAAACCGAACACAAAAAGCAAACCGCCCCGGTTTTCACCGGGGCGGTTTGCTGTAGTGCATGGTTTATTCAAACGAGATCATGTAGTAATAGACCGGCTGGCCGCCGTCGACTACGTTCACGTCCGACATCGGCAGACGCCCGCCGATCAGCTCGGCTGCGTGCTGCGCGGCATCGGCCTTCACGTCCTCACCGTAGTAGATGGAGACGATTTCGGGGTCGAGATCCGTGGCGGCATCGGCGATCGCAAGCAGCACCTTGTCCAGGTCCGCGTTGCTGCCGAGCAGCGCACCATCCATCAGCGCCAGATATTCGCCCTTGTGGATATCGTGCCCGTCGAAATCGGAGTCGCGCGCGGCGTAGGTGACCTGCGCGGTGTGCACGCTCTCGATCGCGGCACTCATCTCGGCCTCGATCACGTCCTCGGCGCTTGCCGGGTCGAACGAGAGCATCGCGGTGATGCCCTGCGGCACGGTCTTGGTCGGGATGACGATGACCTTCTTGTCCGACAGCGGGATGCACTGCTGGGCGGCCATGATGATGTTCTTGTTGTTCGGCAGCACGAACACGATCTCCGCCGGGGTCTTGTTGACCTCAGTGAGGATGTCCTCCGTGGAGGGGTTCATGGTCTGGCCGCCGGTGACGACGCGGTCGACACCCAGCTCGCGGAAGAGGTCCGCCATGCCTTCGCCGGCGGACACGGCCACGACGCCGAACTGCTTTTCGGGCGCGGCGACGGCGGGCTCGCTCTCAGCCTCGGCCTCGGGTGCGGCGGGGGCGTCGCTGCCGGAGAGCGCGGTGTGCTGGTTGCGCATGTTTTCGATCTTCACGGTCTGGAGCGGGCCATAGGTCAGCGCCTCGGTCAGCACCTCGCCGGGCACGTTCGTGTGCACGTGCACCTTGATGATCTCGTCGTCATCGACCACGACGACGCAGTCGCCGAGGTTGTTGAGGAACGAGCGCAGCAGCTCGGGGCTCTTGTTGTTTTCACGCGCCACGATAAACTCCGTGCAGTAGCCGAACGTGATCTCTCCGGTGTCGAACTCGGAGAAATCCGCGCCCTCTTTCGGTGCGGCGGCGGCAGCCGGAGCGGCCGCGGTCACGGGGACGGCGGTGCGTCCCTGCAGATAGCCGAGCATGGCGTCCATGACGAGTACGAAGCCCTCGCCGCCGGCGTCGACCACACCTGCGCGGCGCAGCACGGGGTTGATGTTCTGCGTGTCGGCCAGCGCCTCGCGCGCAGCGGCGAGCAGCGCCTCGAGCATGGCCTCAAAGTCCGTGCTCTCCTTGGCAAACTCCACGGCGGCCTGCGCGCCCAGACGGCTGACGGTGAGGATCGTGCCCTCGGCCGGCTTCATGACGGCTTTGTAGGCGGCGTCCACACCGGCGGAGACGGCGGCGGCAAATTCGGCGGCGTTTGCGTTCTCGCGGCCCTTGAGGGACTTGGCGATCCCGCGGAACAGCAGCGACAGGATGACGCCGGAGTTGCCGCGCGCACCGCGCAGCAGGGCGCTGGCGGCGCAGTCGGCCACGGCACCGACGGTGTCGGTCTGCTTGCGGCCGAGCTCGATGGCGGCGGAGTTCATCGTCAGGCTCATGTTCGTGCCGGTGTCACCGTCCGGAACAGGGAAGACGTTGAGCTCGTTGATGCGTTGTTTGTTTTCTTCCAGTGCCGCATTCGCGCACAGGAGCATCTCCCGAAGCGCTGCGGCATCAATGATTTCTCTCAAATCTGTACACCTCCGACAGGGGGAATGAAAATGGCCCGGAAGCGTGACTCCCGGGTGGGGAAGCGATGCGAAATGTCCCTGCTCAATCGAGGAACATAGAATCCACGAATACGTCCACACGCGCAACGGGCACGCCGGTGGCCTGATTGACCTTATAGCTGACCTCGTTGATGATGCTGTGGGCGAGCGCGGAAATGTTCACGCCGTGATCGACTGCGATGTGCAGCTCGAGCGAGATGCTCCCGTCGTCGGCGAACGTGGCGTTGACGCCCTTGGACATGGATTCTCTGCGCAGAAGCTGGAACGGACCGCTGTCCTTGCTGCGGCCGACCATGCCCTTCACGCCGAAGCAACTGGTCGCGGCGTCGCCTGCAAGGTTTGTGAATACTTCGTTGGTGATGCTGATGGTGCCATTCGATTGTTCGATTTTGACCATGTAGACAGCCCCTTTCTTAACAGCAGTGATATATTATATAACAATAGGTGAGAAATCACAAGCGAAAAAACAGCGAAAAAAGTAGGCATTTTCCGTGAAAATGCCGGTTTTTCCTCAGAAACTTGCATGTTTTCAATAATAACGTTTCGAAATATGAAATACGAATTAAAAAACTATTATTTACGTTTTTTTGCAACTGTGTTATCATATTGACGCGAATGGGTTGATAGGTACCCATTGCACAAATATAGGCTAACGCATAAGAGAAATAGGAGATGAAGTTTATGGCAAGAAAGCTCGTTACGATGGACGGCAACAATGCTGCCGCCCACGTGTCCTACGCCTTTACGGAAGTGGCTGCCATTTACCCGATCACCCCGTCGAGCCCGATGGCCGACCTGGTCGATCAGTGGTCCGCCGCCGGCCGTAAGAACATCTTCGGCACGAAGGTCCGTGTGCAGGAAATGCAGGCAGAGTCCGGCGCAGCCGGCGCTGTCCACGGTTCGCTGAATGCCGGCGCTCTGACGACGACGTATACCGCCTCTCAGGGCCTGCTGCTCATGATCCCGAACATGTACAAGATGGCAGGTGAGCTGCTTCCGGCCGTCTTCCACGTGACGGCGCGCGCACTCGCTTCGCACACCCTGTCCATCTTCGGTGACCAGTCCGACGTTATGGCCTGCCGCCAGACCGGCTTTGCCATGCTCGCCGAGGGCAACGTGCAGGAAGTCATGGATCTGTCCCCCGTGGCGCATCTGGCCGCCATCAAGGGCCGTGTTCCGTTCCTGAACTTCTTTGACGGCTTCCGTACCTCGCACGAGATCCAGAAGATCGCCGTCTGGGATTATGATGATCTGGCTGATATGGTGGACATGGATGCGGTCAATGCCTTCCGTCAGCGCGGTCTGAACCCGCAGCATCCGCAGATGCGCGGCAGCCATGAAAACGGCGACATCTTCTTCCAGAACCGTGAGGCGTCCAACAAGTACTACGACGCCGTGCCGGAGCTGGTCGAGGAGTACATGGCGAAGATCAATGCCAAGATCGGCACCAACTACCAGCTGTTCAACTACTACGGCGCCCCGGATGCTGACCGTGTCATCATCTCCATGGGCTCCATCTGCGACGTGGCCGAGGAGGTCATCGACTACCTCAACGCCCACGGCGAAAAGGTCGGCCTCGTGAAGGTCCGCCTGTACCGTCCGTTCCGTGCCGACAAGCTCATCGCGGCCATCCCGGCGACCTGCAAGAAGATCGCGGTGCTCGACCGCACGAAGGAGCCCGGCGCACAGGGCGAGCCCCTGTACCTCGACGTCGTCACCGCGCTGGCCAACGCCGGCCGCAACGACATCGTCGTCACCGGCGGCC
>ENA-ORSS01003987-ORSS01003987.1-human-gut-metagenome-genome-assembly--contig:-NODE-3987-length-11444-cov-3.548951_pt1 | contig 11444 bp, 10 predicted proteins | sample MGYA00241899_ERZ509162 | MGnify/ENA primary metagenome ERZ509162 (study PRJEB26280, sample SAMEA2338641) | human gut metagenome | biome: human gut; feature: human-associated habitat; material: faeces... | reverse complement strand
TGCCATATTTCGATGGACTTATCGCTGTCACGTGCCATACGAAGCGCAACACGCACTTGCTCATTGCCCATGATATATTCCGGCAGATCAGGAGACACAGTGTTTTCCTTTTCACCTGCGGCCAAATCGAACATGGTGTTGGTTTCATCTTCGGACAGGCACAAAATACGGGATAATTCGTATAGTTTATCTTTATCAGGGGGATAACGATGCCCCTTTTCGATATCACTCATGTACGCTGGTACAATTCCTAATTCGGCCGCCAGCCCACGCAGTGTCAATCCACGGGATTTTCGCTTTTCAGCGATAAATTCTCCGAACTTGCCATTCATAGCACTTCCTCCTTGATAGAAATAAGCGTGTTCGCTGATTTCTAACACCATTATATACGGCAACACAAAGAAAGTCAAGTGCGTTTTCTGAATTTTTTAATGTCCATTTGGTACTATGATTTTTTGACCAAATGTTATATACTTAGATATGAAATCTAAATTTTAGATATTTGGTTTATTGAAGGAAGGAGTTAGGCATGGCTGTATCCTACAAAAAGCTTTGGAAGCTGTTGATTGACAGAGATATGACGAAAACAATGTTGCGTAAAGAAGCTGGAATTACCACAGCAGCCCTTGCAAAGCTCGGGAAGAATGAAAATGTTAATACCGAGGTGCTTGTGAAAATATGCAGTGTTTTGAAGTGTGACATCTCTGACATTATGGAACTTACAGATGAAAGGACTAAGGAATAATGGATAAATCGAATTTTGGGCAGATCGTATCGTTTTTGTTCGGCATTGCCAACGACTGCCTGGTAGATACTTATGATGTGGGTGATTACAGAAAGATTATTCTGCCAATGATGGTGATCCGCCGTTTTGATGCAGTTTTGGAACCTACAAAAGAAAAAGTTCTGAAAATGAAAGCACAGTTGGATGCTGCTGGTATTACTGAGCAGGACGAAGCTCTGTGCAGTGTGGCAGGAGAAGCTTTTTGCAATAGCTCCCCTTATACATTGTCCGATTTGAAATCCCGCACAAATCAGCAACAATTAAAAGCTGACTTTATCTTGTATTTGAATGGTTTTTCTCAGAACGTGCAGGATATTATCAAACGTTTTGAGTTTAGAAATCAGATTGATAAACTCTCAGAGCATGATATTTTGGGCTTGCTCATAAGTAAGTTTACCGATTCTACCGTTAACCTCTCAAACCGTCCTGTGTACGATGCACAGGGCAATATTGTACAGCCTGCACTGGATAACCATACCATGGGAACGGTGTTTGAAGAGGTAATCCGTAAATTCAACGAAGAAACCAATATTACTGATGCCGGACGCCATTTTACCCCCCGTGATATTGTAGAATTGATTACCGATTTGGCGTTTGTGCCGGTAAAGGATAAAATTCAAAGTACAACCTACCGCATCTATGATGGGGCCTGTGGAACAGGTGGCATGTTGACCGTTGCTGAAGAGCGTATTCAGGAAATAGCAAAGGAAACGGACAAGAAAATATCCATCCATCTTTATGGTCAGGAGAACTCCGACGAGACCTATGCAATTGCCCGCAGTGATATGCTGGTTAAAGGCGAGGGTACGCAGGCAAATAATATTTTCTTTGGTTCTACTATCTCTAACGATGGTTTTGCCGGAGAGTCCTTTGACTTTATGCTCTCCAATCCTCCCTTTGGAACTCCTTGGAAAACGGATCTGAAAGCATGGGGTGACATCAAAAAAGACGATATCACAGATACTCGTTTCCGTGTGAATTACAAGGGTGAAGACTTCTCTTTGATTCCGGATATCAGCGATCCACAGATGTTGTTCCTTGCCAATAATATCAGCAAAATGAAAAGGGACACCGTGTTAGGCAGCCGTATTGTTGAGGTTCACAACGGCTCATCTCTCTTTACCGGAAAAGCTGGTCAAGGGCCGTCCAATTTGCGTCAGTACATTCTGGAACAGGATTTGTTGGAAGCAATTGTTGCTGTTCCGGAAAAGATGTTCTATAACACCGGAATTAGTACATACATCTGGGTTCTTGCTAATAAAAAGGAGGAGCGGCGCAAGGGTAAAGTACAGCTGATTGATGCCACCTCCTTCAAAAAACCTCTGCGTAAGAATCTGGGCGAAAAGAACTGTGAGGTTGAAAAAGCTATTAGGGAGCACATTCTGGAATTGTATATGGCGTTTGATCAGGCCGATGAACGTTACAGCAAGGTATTTGATACCTACGAGTTCGGTTATTGGGAAGTACCTGTGTACACCCCCAAATATGATGAAAACGGAAAGCCAATTCTGGATAAGAAAGGTAAACCTGTGAAACCAAACAGCGACAAGGAGATTATTCCATTCACTTACGAGGGTGGTATCGAAGCCTTTATTGAAAATGAGGTCAGACCGTATGCGCCGGATGTGTTTATCAAACCGGGTTCTGAAAAAATAGGATATGAGCTGTCCTTTACAAAGTATTTCTATCAACCAGTACAGCTACGCACGCTGGAGGAAATTACTCAGGATATTCGAGCAATCGAGCGTGAAACCGACGGCCATCTGGAAGGAATTTTAGGGGGCTGATGCAATGAGAAGATATGAAAAATATAAAAGTTCAAAAGAAGCTGTTTGGTATGATAGCATCCCGGTAAACTGGGTATCTACAAAAATGCGGAAGGTTTTTTCCGAGCGTAGGGAGAAAGTTTCCGATAAAGATTATCCTCCTCTTTCCGTTGGGAAAATGGGAGTGGTTCCTCAGCTGGACACTGCTGTTAAAACTGATAATGGGGATAACAGAAAGCTAATTAGGAAAGGTGATTTTGCCATCAATAGTCGTTCTGATCGTAAAGGATCAGGCGGTATGTCAAACTATGATGGTTCTGCTTCCCTAATTATCACCGTTTTGAAACCGCATCATGAATTAAACGTAAACTTTTACCACTATCTTTTGAGAAATCATTACTTCTCTGAAGAGTTTTATAGAAATGGAAAGGGACTTGTTTCTGATCTATGGACTACAAAATGGGAAGAAATGCGAAATATTTATATTCCTGTACCACCTCGTGAAGAGCAAGATCAGATTGTTCGTTATCTGGATTGGCAGATATCTAAAATCAACCACATGATTCATGGATTTCAAAAGCAAATCAAGCTGCTCGAGGAACGTAAAGTCACCCTTATAAATAATGCCGTTACAAAAGGAATTGATCCAACTGTCCCAGTTCAAAACATTCCGGGCTGCTGGATGGGAAACATTCCGGCTCACTGGAAAATGATTCCTTCCAAAAGAGTATTTGTCGAAGGCAAAGAACGTCGTAGAGATGAGGATGTGTCTGCAACCGCCAGCCAAAAATATGGGATTATTTCACAAGAAGAATACATGCGTAGGGAGGGCAGGCGAATTGTCGTTGCCAATCAGGGGCTGGATAATTGGAAACATGTAGATCCGGGTAATTTTGTAATTAGCTTACGCAGTTTTCAAGGTGGTATTGAGCTTTGCGAAATTACTGGATGTGTAACATGGCATTATGTCGTATTACTTCCCCAGGAAATGGTTTGCACACAATACTTCAAGTGGTTGTTAAAATCAAAATCATACATCAAAGCATTGCAGGGCACATCAGAATTCATCCGGGATGGGCAGGATTTAAGATATTCTAATTTCGTGAAAGTAGATTTGCCATTAATCCCTTTGGAAGAGCAAAAAGCTATTGCCGATTATATCAATGTAGAGGTAGCCAAAATCGATAATGTACTCCCATCCTTCCAGAAGGAAATTGACCTCTTGAGAGAATATCGTACCCGTTTGATCTCTGATGTTGTAACTGGTCAGATTGATGTGCGTGATGTGGTAATTCCAGAATACATACCGGAGGATGATACCGAAATCGATGTAGCAGATACACCGGATAATACAGAGGAGGTGGCAGAGGATGCCGAGTAATACAAAGGAAAATGGCTTTGAAACTTTAATTGTAGACTCTCTGGTCAATAACAATGGCTATGAGCAAGGCGATACAAGCGAGTATCATAAAGAATATGCCATCGACGAAGGTAGATTGTTCCGATTCCTGTTGTCCACGCAGAAAAAGGCAATGGATGAACTTCACATTCTGGATAGTGATCTGGAAAAAGAACGTTTTTTAAAGCAGCTGGATAAGAAATTGAAAAATGATGGCGTTATTGAGTTGCTTCGTAAAGGTATACGTTATAAACATCTGCGTTTGGACTTATTCTATGTTCGCCCTTCTATCCATAATCCAGAAGCAGCCGAGTTGTACGAAAAGAATATTTTCAGCGTTACTCGGCAGCTGCAATATTCCAGCTTCAATCCTCGTCTGGCTCTGGATGTATGTATTTTTATCAATGGTCTTCCAGTAATCACTATGGAACTGAAAAATCAGCTTACCAAACAGAATGTGTTTGATGCGGTAGAACAGTACAAAAATGACCGTACTCCAGATGAGGTGCTGTTTAGTTTCAAGCGTTGTATTGTTCACTTTGCTGTCGATGATAACGAGATAAGAATGTGCACGGAGCTGAAAGGAAAAAAGTCTTGGTTCCTGCCATTTAACAAAGGATTTAATGACGGTGCAGGCAACCCGCCAAATCCAAACGGTATCAAAACCGATTATCTTTGGAAAGAGATTTTGACCAAGGATGAGCTGTCCAATATTATTGAAAACTATGCTCAAGTCATTGCTGAAAAAGATGAGGATACTGGTGCTATAACATATAAGCAAGTGTTCCCACGTTACCATCAGCTTTCTGTGGTAAAGTCTCTGTTGGCAGATGCAAAACGAGATGGTGTCGGCGGGCGATATTTGATCCAGCATAGTGCTGGTTCCGGAAAGTCCAATTCTATCGCATGGTTGGCACACCAACTTGTAACACTAAAGAATGACCGTGGAAAAGAAATCTTCGACACCGTTATCGTCGTAACAGATCGTATCAATCTGGATAAACAGATTAAAGATACTATCAAGCAATTTATGCAGGTGTCCGCAACAGTTGGTTGGGCCAAAAGTTCCAGTGACCTAAAACAGCTTCTAAAAGAGGGCAAGAAAATCATCATTACTATCGTCCATAAGTTCCAGTTTATTCTGGATGACATTGGCGAAGTACATAAAGATAAAAACTTTGCCATTTTGATTGATGAAGCTCATTCCAGTCAAAATGGTTCCTTGTCTGCAAAGATGAACATGGTCCTTTCCGGAAGTGTCTATGAAGATGAGGATGAGCTGGAAGATAAAATCAATACCATTATTGAAGGCAGGAAAATGGTTAAAAATGCCAGCTATTTTGCCTTTACTGCTACACCAAAGAATAAGACATTAGAGATGTTTGGCAAAAAAGTACCTCTTCCAGACGGAACCACGAAGCCTGAGCCTCATTATGTTTATACCATGAAGCAGGCTATCGAAGAAGGCTTTATCATGGATGTGCTAAAGTATTTCACGCCGGTGCAAAGCTATTATAAATTGGCAAAAACCGTTGAAGATGACCCGCAGTTTGATAAAAAACGTGCGCAACGGTTACTGCGCTACTATGTGGAATCGAACCAATATGCAATTCACGAAAAGTCTAAGATCATCGTGGAGCATTTCCATACAGAAGTGATTGCGAAGGGAAAAGTCGGTGGCAAGGCCAGGGCTATGGTAATCAGTAGTTCTATCAAAAGGGCCATTGAATATTACAAGGAAATCTCTAAACTTCTGGAGGAAAGAAAGAGCCCGTTTAAGGCGATTGTTGCATTTTCTGGGACTGCGGAGTACGAAGGAAAGCAAGTTACAGAAGCAGATTTGAATGGTTTTTCGAGTGCGAAAATTGAGAAAACATTCAAGGCAGACCCGTACCGAATTCTGATCGTTGCCAACAAATTTCAGACGGGTTTTGATGAGCCTTTGCTGCATACCATGTATGTAGATAAGGGCCTGTCAGATATTAAAGCAGTGCAGACACTTTCTCGACTAAATAGAAGTCATCCAGATAAAAAGGACACGTTCATTCTGGACTTTGTCAACGAACCAGGAAATATCAAACAGGCTTTCGATCGTTATTATAAAACCACCATACTTTCTGGAGAAACGGACGTAAATAAGCTTAATGATTTAATTGACACTATGGAGTCAATTCAAGTGTTCAATGATCAAGATGTGGATACATTGGTTGAACGATATCTGGCCAATGAACCTCGTGAAGTTCTCGATCCGATACTTGATCGATGCGTTGAGGTCTATAAAGATTTAATTATGGAAGATCAGATTGATTTTAAAAGCAGTGCCAAAACTTTTGTACGCACCTACAATTTTCTTTCTGCAATCCTCCCGTATGGCAGCATTCAGTGGGAAAAATTGTCTATCTTCCTAACTCTTTTACTTCCTAAACTTCCAAAGCCTGAAGGTGAAGATTATACCGAGGGTTTGTTGGAAGATGTTGACCTGGAAAGCTATCGTGCAGAAGCCCAAGAAACCATGCGTATACAGTTAGAAAACGAAAATGGTGAAATTGCTCCTGTTCCAGTTAGTACCAGTACCGGCATTGATGTCCCAGAACTCGATTCGCTGACAAATATCCTAAAGGAATTCCATGATATTTTCGGCAACATCGAATGGACAGACGAAGATAAAGTTAAGAAGCAGATCAACGATATTATTGAAAGCGTCCGCAAAGATGAACGATATAACAATGCTATGCAATACTCCGACAAGCAGAATGCTCGTGACGAAAGTGACCGTGCGGCCCATGAAGCTGTATTGAACAGTATGCAAAGCGGGCTTGAACTTTTCAGGGAAGTTCAGAACAATCCTTCTTTCAGAAAGTGGTTGTTTGATAGCGCATTTAATTCCACATACCAGACAAATAGCCAGCAGCATCCATAAAAATCTACGAATTCTCTATGCGAAAAAGCCGCCAGAAGCATCATTCCTTGGATGTGCCTCTGGCGGCTTTGCTTATCAATCGAAATCTAACTGTGGAGCCCCCGTTACGGTTCGCAGGTATTCTTCCGGATCGCCATTCAAAAGTAACCGTCAAAGGAGCAGGCGGATAGACATGTATGAGATAATAGTGCTGGAACGTAGCGGAACGTTCCAGCACTATTTTGTACGGGGGGTCTTGCAGTGACATCTATCGAGTTGAAACACCAGGCACAGTTACAGGAATGGGCTTCAGCAATCAAGGAATGCCGGAGCAGCGGGCGATCGGTTCGGGAATGGTGCAGGCAACAGGGGATCACACCAACTACATATTATCGCTGGGAGCGAGAAGTACTGTCTGTTGCTGGCAGCATGGCACAGCAGGAAGGACAGGACAGGGTTGCCTTTGCAAAAGTGCCGATGCCAAGGCAGGAATGCCGCAACGAAGCAGAACATTCCGCTACGCTGTATGTCGGGAATGTGAGAATGGATATCTATCCGTCGTGTGGGAGGGAGCAGCTGAAAATATTGGTTGAGATGCTGCACATATGCTGAACGATTTCAACTGCAGCTGCCCGGTTTACATCGCCTGCGGATACACAGACCTGCGGCGAGGCATTGATGGGCTGGCCAATCTGGTAAAGAGCCAGTTTCAGATGGATCCCTTTCAGCGGGCGCTGTTTCTGTTCTGCGGGAGACGGCGGGACCGGATCAAGGCGCTGTACTGGGAGGGAGACGGCTTTTTACTGCTGTATAAGCGCCTGGAGAGCGGCAGTTTTCAATGGCCTCGGAGCACGGAGGAAGTGCAGGCCTTAACACCTCAACAGTACCGCTGGCTGATGGAGGGGCTGAAGACAGAGCAGCCGAAGGCAAACAAAGCAGTGAGCGGCCTGAGCGCAATATAATACCGGAAAGCATTGAAAACACTGGTTTTTTGTCCCGTTTTGTGGTATCATTTTCTTATGGGAAATGAGAAGAATACTGCCGCAAGCACCCCGGAAATGGTGACCATTTCGCGGGCGGAATACGATTCTCAGCAGGCACAACTGACTGAGCTAAAGCTCCAGAACCAATGGCTTCTGGAGCAGCTTGGTCTTGCAAAAAAACGGCAGTTTGGCACATCCTCAGAGCGGCTCCAGGAGAGCCTAATGGACCAACTGTCTCTCATGGCAAATGAGGCGGAGGCCTACGCCTATGGGACAAAAAATGCCACAGCGGAACAGGTAGCGGTAAAGGCCCATGCCCGCAAGCGGCAGAGCGGCAATGTACTGGATATTGTGCCGGAGGGAACCCCCACGGAAGTGGTGGAGCACCGCCTTTGCGAAGAAGAGCGCACCTGTGATACCTGCGGTGCCGTGATGGAGGAGATTGGGAAAGAGGTGCGCCGGAGCCTGAAGATGGAGCCGGCCCGGTTCTGGATCCGGGAGGATGTGTACTACACCTACGCCTGCAAGCAGTGCGAGGCGGAAACAGGCGAAGGCAATCTCCGGAAAACACCCAAACAGCCGACGCTCTGCCCAGGCAGCTTCGCCTCACCAGAGGCGATAGCCCATATCATGACGCAGAAGTTTGTCATGTACTCACCGCTGTACCGCCTGGAGCAGGAGTTTCAGCGGCAGGGGCTGAAGCTGTCCCGGCAGACTATGGCCAACTGGATCCTGCAGGCCTCAGACACCTGGCTGCGGCCGGTGTATGACGCCCTGCACCGGAAGCTGTGCCGGGAAACCGTGCTGCACGGGGATGAGACCACGCTGCAGGTGCTGAAGGAGCCGGGCAGGACCTCTACGAGCAAGTCCTATATGTGGGTCTACCGGACCAGCGGCTGCGCTGAGTATCCCATTGTCCTGTACGAGTACCAGCCCAGCCGGAAGGCGGAGCACGCCCAGGCCTTCCTCAAGGACTTCTCCGGCTGGCTGCACGCAGACGGCTACCAGGGCTACCACAAGCTGCCCGAGAATATCCGGGTGGTTGGCTGCTGGGCTCACGCCAGGAGAAAATTTGATGAGGCGCTGCAGACGCTGCCCAAAGAGAAACGGCAGGATTCTCTGGCGGCAACCGGCGAGTGTTATTGCACCAGGCTGTTTCAGCTGGAGCAGACTCTCGTGGACCTGACACCGGAAGAGCGGTATACCAAGCGGCTGGAACTGGAGAAACCGGTTCTGGACGCTCTGTTGGTGTGGGCAAATGAGGCCAGCGCAAAAACGGCGCCCAAGTCCGCCCTGGGCAAGGCGCTGCACTATCTGCGGGAGCAGTGGCCCTATCTGGTACGCTATCTGGAGGACGGCAGGCTGGAACTCTCCAACAACCGTGCCGAGCGCAGCATTAAGCCATTCGTCATGGGCCGGAAGAACTGGCTCTTTTCCAACACCCCGGCCGGCGCCCAGTCCAGCGCTGTGATCTACAGCCTGATTGAGACCGCAAAGGAGAACGACCTGGATCCCTACCGCTACCTGGTTTGGCTCCTTAACCATGCACCTGGCCTGAGCCGGACGGATGAAGTCTGGGCGGAATCTTTCCTCCCGGTGAACGCACCCCAGGAATGCAAGATTCCTAAACCATAATGAAAATGCTGACCGCCATCTCAGCGCATAAGCAATGAGATGGCGGCCTTTTTATACGCCTGGAGATTTGACGGTTACATTCAAAATCAATTCCGCATAAGACAGCGGATCGTTGTAGATGAGCCAGTCCAGTTCAGACCGCTGGAAACGGTTATTCGCCACCTCATCCTCAACGGCAGTACAGTTAATGGAAATCATGCTGCCGTTAGAATATTTTAGCTCCACACAGGCGGTGTCGATATTAAACTCACAGGAAATCAGTTTTTTCATGGGAATACCTCCAAAATTTGATGTTCTGGAAGTAATGTAAGCGTGGGTTTGTGGTGTGATATCCTTAACTATGGGAAACTCCGGACTCCCAGCGCGAGACCGACTGGCGCGAGACCTGAAGCTGTTCGGCAAATTCCTCCTGCGTCAGCCCGCTGCGTTTGCGGACCTCCTGGAGCCGCTCGCCAAATGCCATTGCGTTCCCTCCGTTTCTCTGTCTGAGGATAAGATAGCAAAACCGCGCGTCCATTTCCAGCAACTTTAGTGTTGCATTCCGTATTTTTTCGAAAAATTTCGCGCAAGTTTGATGTTACATTCATGTGACAGCGCGCTTTCCGCGCTGTTTTTCCTATTGTACCACACGCTCCACCGCTTTACCATGCTTATTTTGACGCGGCGATTGCCTTTTTTGTTCCCATCCGCTATACTAAAGTCAAATCATTTTTTCGGGAGCGTTATTATGCTGGAATTTGTCATTCCCTGCCTCTTGGGCCTTGAGAGCTTAGTGGGCGATGAGATCAAAAAGCTGGGGCTTTCTGACGTGCGCGTTGAGAACGGCCGCGTCCTCTGCCGCGGCGAGGCGCGCGACATCGCGCGGCTCAACATCAATCTGCGCTGCGGTGCGCGCGTCATTCTGGTTCTGCACAAGTTCCGCGCGACGGATTTTGAATCGCTCTTTCAGGGCGTGCGCGCGGTGCATTGGGAGGACTGGATCCCCCGCGAGGGGGAGTTCCCCGTCGTGGGCTATTCCATCAACTCGACGCTCCACTCCGTGCCCGCCTGCCAGTCGATCGTCAAAAAGGCGGTCGTCGACCGCCTGAGCGCGGCCTACGGCATCGCGCAGTTCCCCGAAACGGGGCGGCGCTATCAGGTGCGCTTTTCCATCATGAAGGACGAAGTGACCGTCGGGCTCGACACCTCGGGCGAGGGCCTCTACAAGCGCGGCTACCGCGCTCACGGCGTGGCCGCCCCGCTCAAGGAAACGCTCGCCGCCGCGATGGTCAAGCTCTCGCACTACAATGGCCGCGACCCGTTCTGCGACCCGTTCTGCGGCAGCGGCACCATCGCCATCGAGGCGGCGCTCATCGCGCGCAACCGCGCGCCGGGCCTCAACCGCAGCTTTGCCGCGCAGCATTGGGCGGCGCTCGATAAAACGCTCTGGCTCGACGCGGCGGACGAGGCCATGGACAAGGAATTCCACGGCAAGTACGAGATCTGGGGCGGCGACATCGACCCCGACGCCGTCGAGCTCTCGCGCCACAACGCCGAGCTCGCCGAGGTCGACGACATCGTGAAATTCGAGGTCGACGACGCCACGCGCTTCCATTGGGGCGGCTTGTATGGCCGCATCGTGACGAACCCGCCGTATGGCGAGCGGCTTCTTGAGCGCGAAGAGGCGGGCGAGCTCTATAAAGCCTTCGGCAAGGCGATGGATAAGCTGCCCGACACCTGGCGGGTGTATGTGCTGTCGTCACATCCTGACTTTGAGCGCTGCTACGGGCGCTTTGCCGATAAGAAACGTAAGTTGTACAACGGCATGCTCAAATGTGATCTTTTCATGTATGGAAAAAGATTATAACGCCGCGCGCTGCGCGGCGGGGGAGCTCCCGCACCGTGCGGGAGTGCGTTAAAGGGGGATATTCTCTTTCTCAGAAAGAGAATATCCCCCTTTTAATCCCCCAAGAGAAAGGACGAGGGGCCTTCCCCCTCG
>ENA-ORSS01003986-ORSS01003986.1-human-gut-metagenome-genome-assembly--contig:-NODE-3986-length-11453-cov-5.332690_pt1 | contig 11453 bp, 8 predicted proteins | sample MGYA00241899_ERZ509162 | MGnify/ENA primary metagenome ERZ509162 (study PRJEB26280, sample SAMEA2338641) | human gut metagenome | biome: human gut; feature: human-associated habitat; material: faeces... | reverse complement strand
GAGTGTGAGGCGTTAGCGAAGGAAGGAAAAGTGATGATTCTACGACCGAACCATTTGCTGAACAGCTTTGAAAGTGATGTGCGCAAACTGGAGATGGCCTATTGGCATGGTTACCGCATGACGAAAGAGAAAATGAAAAAAATCAAAAGATTTATTGAGGAATAAAGGAGCATATGGATGAATCAGAAGAAGCAGCCAAAGGAATGCGGGAACATTTTTTTTATCCCAATTCTTCTTATATTAGCGGTAATTCCGCTGATTACAAATGTGCATATTTATGATAATGGATTGAGTAAAGAATTGTGGGCATCAGCAAATGGGCAGGTGGCAGATTTCTTTTTGTACTACAAATCTCATGTTCTCATGATACTTGGGTTGTGTGTTGCAATTCTTTTGACTTATTGGCTGTGCACAGGAGAAAGCGGCAGATTATTTGAAGAAAAGGCTTGGATTCCATTGATTCCTGCAGTGGTTTTTGCACTGTTTTCTCTTTTCTCAGCATTGGGAGCTGAGCATGCCGATGAAGCATTTTTTGGTGGTTTTGAACAGTTTGAGGGAGTATTGGTTTTACTTACTTATGTGGTTTGTTTTGTGTTTGTGTATGGTTATGTGAGTAAAGAAGAAGTTATTTTGTTCCTTTTGCATGGACTAATCGCAGGCTCGTGTGTTGTCAGCATCCTTGGGGCATTTCAGACGATTGGCAGAGACTGGATTCAGAGTACCTGGGTCAAGCCATTGATTACAACGGAACTCATGGGTGCAAATGATTTTGATATTCGCTTGACGTTTGGAAAGGGTATGGCATATGCAACTCTTTACAATCCCAATTATGTTGGTTCTTACGTGGCAGTTGTATTACCGTTGACAATTCTTTTCCTTTTTGCTTCGAAAAAAATGGGGATTCGGATTTTGGCACTCGTGTCAACGATTTGTCAGTTGGTAATGTTATATGGCTCTCAGTCTTTGACGGGAGTGATTGGAGTTATCGGAGCGGTTATTGCTGCACTTATTTTCATGATTCCATATGTCAAAAAAAATATTCCGGTTTCGGTTGGTGTTGTGGTAGTATGTGCTGTGGCGGTAGGCGCTGTTTTTGTGGCAAAACCGGATATTATTAAGCGGTTTGTTAGTGATCAAGGTGAAAAGACGGCAAACGGAATTGTGTCGATGGAGACAGGAACAAATTCATTTGAGATTGTGATGAGTTCCGGTAAGACCATTATTGGTGAATTTGCTTCGCAGGATAAAGTGGATTCTTTTACGTTAAAGGATAAGAGTGGAAAAGTACTTACAACGAAAACAAATGAGGATGGCGTTGTGACAATTACAGATAAGGGTTACGAAAATGTGAAGTTTTCTAACGATGTCGTAGAAACCGGTGAAAAAGAAACTCCGAGTTTCAAAATTACTGCAGATGGGAAGTCATGGAATCTGGTGAAAAAGAATCGGGAACTTTTCTATTATAATCCGCAGGGACGGTTGGACAAACTCAGAAAAGTGGACGCAGTCGGTTTTGAAAATAATTACGATTTTGCGACCCGCCGTGGTTATATTTGGTCACGTACATTTCCAATGCTTAAATCAACGGCCTTGATTGGTGTTGGTGCGGATAATTTTGTATATAATTTTCCGAATGATGATTATGTAGGAAAGGTAAATTCATCATTTGATGCTCAGATTATTACGAAACCACATAATATATATCTTCAGATTTGGACGCAGGATGGAATGCTGGCTTGTCTGGCGTTTGTAATCCTTTATGTGATGCTTGTTATAGTTACATGGAAAAACTGTATGAATGCGGGAGAAAAAATGTGGCTGCATAAAGTGGCAGTTGCAGTTTTGTGTAGTGCCAGTGGGTACATGGTAGTTGGTCTCGCTAATGACTCGAGTGTATGTGTGGCACCTTTGTTCTGGGTTTTGATGGGACTTGGGTTTGCTGTAAATCATATATTACAAAAAAATAAAGTACAATAGAAAGAAAGTGAAATACGGAGGTGATTGTATGGCTCGCCGATGCAGTGTGGAAAGAGCAAATAAACAAATTGGCGGTTTCGCCAGTGCAAAGAAAAATATGGTGATTCAGTACGAAGGACGTGAACGTTCGACAAAGCATTTGTTGGAATTGATTCACGATGATGTTTTAACAAAAGGAGTTGCAGAAGAGGAAATTGAACAGCTTGATATTTACGTGAAACCGGAAGAACAAGCGGTTTATTATGTGGTGAATCAGAAAATTGAAGGCCAGATTGCATTCTAAAAGGATGTGGGACAAGAATGTCGGAAAGGAAGAAAATAATTATGGCAACGGTTTATGTAATTGCAAACCAAAAGGGCGGTATTGGTAAGACGACAACCGCTACAACATTAGCAGGGATTTTGAATCAAAAAGGAAAAACTTTATTAATTGATGCGGACCCACAGGGGAACAGCACAAGTACTTATCAGGCAGCAATTGAGGATACGGCAACGCTTTATGATGTCATGGTTGATGAGGACCCGGTGCCGCTTGATGAGGCTGTGCAACACATGGAGAACGGAGATATTGTAGCTTCGGATCCACTGCTTGCCAAGGCGGGAAAACTTTTAGATGGAAATGTGGAGGGAATGTACCGTTTGCAGGATGCGCTTGAAATGTTAGACGGCTATGATTACATCGTAATTGACACAGCACCATCTCTTGATATTGTATTGTATAACTGTCTGATTGCTGCGGACGAAGTAATTATCCCCGTCACGGCGGATGCCTTTGCACTGCAGGGACTAACAAAACTCAGCGATACAATTCATGCTGTTCAAAAGCGCCAGAACCGCAATTTGCAGATTGCCGGCCTTTTGCTTGTGAAGTACGCCGGCCGCTCCAATTTGGAAAAAGATGTGCGTCAGGAAATCGAGGAAGTTGCCACACAGCTTGGCACTAAATTGTTCCCAACGGCAATTCGCGAGTGCGTCAAAACAAAAGAAGCACAGTTGAAAAAACGCCTGCTCAGTGATTATGCGCCAAACTGTACCACGATGCAGGATTACAACCAGTTTGTCGAAGAACTGCTTGGAAAGTAAGATACATAAATGAAATATCTTGTGTTATATAAGGATGTCAGGGGCAAGCTTTTTGCTCGGGCATCCTATTTTATTGCTTATTTTCCAATGCCGTATTCTCTCATAAGTTCTTTTTGATAGTCAGTATCAATCATGGCACGCTGCATGTCTTCCAAACGGTTGTCGTCTAGTAAACGGAGATTTAAGGTGTTAATTTCATGGATGCCGCGTTCTTCACCAATAGCAATACCGCGAGTTTCACCACGTTCTTCATACATATCTAAAAGTACACACATATTGATATGTCCTCCTTTTTCGTTTTGTTTATCGATTAACTGTTTTGCCTTTATGTAATGGTCGTCATTTGCGACAGCGGCCAGCCAGTCTAAAAAGGCTTCCGGATGGTCGAGTTTAAAATCTGTCGTGCGGAAAAAAGATTCTAATTTTTCTTTGTCATTTTTGCATGACAAATATCGGACAATGTATTTAAAGTCGGAGTGATACATCTGCATCGTGGACTCGGATTGATTGGCTAAGTTGATAATGCCAATTGAATGGGGTGTAATCCACTTCTCAAATTCCTCACGCATATCGTCGGGGATGTTAAGCACATCCTGTAACTGCTTAGGCTTTTTCCACTCTTTTTGGCTGTAATTCAAAACAAGTGTAATAACCGGATCCAGCTTTTGAGAATCATGAATCTCCTTGGTAATAGGAGATGGATAAGCCTGCTGCTGTCGATTTGTTTCTTTGATTGTCCTAACCTGTTCCATATATTTTGCATGTTGATATCCCATATCGCGGACGGGCATAATGTTATTGATATCGCTCTGGTTTTCCAGACAGACAAAGAAGCGGGTGTTGTATTTTTTGTTACACTTCATCGGTACATCCATCTGCAGTTGTTTCAGTTTGTTGTCAGAAGAGGACTTGGTAATCAGTTCACCGGGTTCTCGTGATAATTCGTTCGCAGATATATAATGTCTGCCTCCGAATAAGTTTACATTAACGATGTCGGAAAAAACATCTTTGTATTGTAATAAATTCTTTTCTGCTAAATCTTTACTTCCCAATAGCATGCCTCCTTTTATCAAATAGAAATAACAAGGAGAACGGTTTTGTTCCCACCCTTGTTTGGAAATATACTAGCATGTAATGAAGAAAAAGTCAATATATTTTATTACAATCGTAAAGCGACTTGATGATGAAGAGGGGCGTATTGCGCTGAGAATTTTTGAAAAGTGAAAAAAGTGGGGGTGGTCAGATTGCGGAAAAAACAGAATCACAAATATGGTAAAATAATAAAAAAGTTAAAGTTTATGTTATGCAACGTCGTTGTTGCAATATAAATTTTTAGTAAATTATGCTATAATAACAAAGTAACATAAAGGAACAACAATGAGAAACATAAGGAAATGGCTTGTGAGAAGAAAGAACAAAAAAGCAGAAAATGAGGAGTTGTTTATGCCCCATATTCGACTGACGAATGCGCATGACAAATCCTGTGTGTATGAATATGATTTAGAGGGGTGCATGGTCGTTGGCCGTGCACCGGATTTATGTGATGTGGCACTGGTAGATGAACCGACGGTGTCCGCGCGGCAGTGCCGGCTGTATACGGAGTGTGGCAAAGTGTATCTGATGGATTTAGACGGAACCAATCCGACGTATCACAACAATCTTAAAGTGATTGAGGACGTTGCCCTTAGAAATGGGGATGTAATCAGTTTTGGTGAAGTTGATTTATATGTTGAAATGAAGTAAGAGAAAGTGTAAAATGGAGAACAGAAGAAATACCTTTGATGTAAATGAAGAAGTCAGTAAGTGTGAGAGTCTTGCTGAACTTCAGGAGATTTTAAGCCGTAATAGTAATTATTATTATGTGTGGAAAAATTATATTAATTATATGGTCGAAAAAAATCATCTGAATTATGTGCAGCTTGCAAAGACGTGCCATTGCAGCCGCAATACGGTGAAGAAATGGTGCCGTGAGGGTGCGATGCCACAGAACAGGGAGACTTTTATTAAAATTGGTCTTGGGTTTCGTCTTACATTGGATGAGTTTAATGACCTTTTGATGCGGTATGGCAAATACCCGCGCCTATATGGGAAAAATATGGAAGATGCGGTTTGTATCTTTGTCATTCACCATTATCCAAAAGATGGCGATGCGTATGAGTTTTATAGGCAGTTAAAAGAGCAGCTTTTGGCGCGGATGAGGGAGTACACCGGTGTCGTGACGGAATCCAGAAATACGCACGAAATCGAAGAGGGATTGATGACAAAAGAAAGCAAAGAGGAATTTGAAACTTTTGTTTGTGAAAATCGAAAGTCTTACGAGGAGTCATATCAGAATCTGGAGAAATTTTTGAAGATGTTTATTGAAGCAAAGGATGAGAATATACATCATTTTGTACAGACAAATTCACTGAATTTTTCCTATGAGAAAATGATGTCGGCGCTTAGACTTAGAGGCGAGTGTCCAAGCCGTATGAAATTGATTCTGCTTGGCGTGAATTTGAACATGTCCTTAGAGCAGATTAATTATATGCTTTCTTTGGCGTATATGAGTCCAATGTGCGCGAAAGATAATGTAGAGTGCGTCATTATGTATGCAGTGGAAAGTGCATATCTGATTAATCCGGCGTATTCGGTGGAAAGTGCAATTATTTTACAGCACTACAATCAAAATCCGGTGCTTCAGGAAAAATGCAAGGAGATTTTAAATAAATATTGGAATGAGAATGTATATGCAGCAACAGAAGAGAAAGAAGCGCTTGGTTATTTGGAAGAAAGTATTGGAGATTATCTAAAACACATTCTTGAAGAACTTGAGTGGGATGAGTATGATATTTTCCGGTATATTTAATATAAAATGGGAAAGGGGACCGACTGTGCGAAAGAAGACAAAAATATGTTTAGGCTGCCTGCGTGAAATTTCGCTCTATGATTCCGTTTGCCCATTTTGCGGATTTGACCCGATTAAGGTGAAAAATCCGCGTTATTTGCGTGCAGGAACAAGGCTTTTGGACCGCTATCTTGTCGGAAGAGAGTTAGGTGAGGGTGGCTTTGGTATTACTTATGTGGGATATGATACGAGGCAGAAAAGACCGGTGGCTGTGAAAGAATATTTTCCGGCACACATCGCATCGCGTGATACAACGTCCGGACGTTCGCAGGATGTGATCTGTTTTGATGGAAAAGATGGAAAGTTTTTTCAGTCCGGTTTAGAGCGTTTTAAGAAAGAGGGGAAAACGCTTGAAAAGGCGTCGTCTTGTGACAGTGTAATACAAGTTTATGATTATTTGGAGGAAAATAAAACAGCCTATATTGTGATGGAGTATGTGCCGGGAATTACGGTGCAGCAGCGAGTGGAGCGTCAGGGGATATTTACGCCGGAAGAAATGCTTCTTGTCGTAGAACCTTTGATGAATGATTTGCAGAAACTCCATGAAAAGGGGATGCTTCACAGGGATATTAGTCCGGACAATATTATTCTGCGTCCGGATGGCGTGGCAAAATTAGTTGATTTTGGTTCTGCACGCCGAACGGTGTTAGATGCACAGGGCAACAACAAGAGCATGACGGTTGTTGTGCGGCAGCAGTACACACCGAAAGAGCAGTATTCGCGGAATGGAAAACAGGGACCGTGGACGGATATTTACTCGCTGGCGGCGACGATGTACTTTATGCTGACCGGCAAAGCGCCGGTGTCAGCACTTGAGCGTGAGGCAGAGGCGGCAAACCAGAAAATGAGGACCGGCATGCAGCAGATAAAGGCGTCTTTAGCGGATGTGTTAGAAGAGGCAATGGCATTAAATCCGGATGACCGATATGCTGACATGCAGTCTTTTTGTGAGGCACTGAAAAAAGAAATTCCTATAGCGGAAGGCGCAAAGCCAATCGAGCGGACTGTTTATTTTGACAGGGAAAAAGAGGGACGAAAGATTCTTCCTCAGTGGAAGAAGAAGCGTCTTTATTTGGGGTGCGGAATTCTGGCACTTATTCTTGTGATGGTGATTGCGGGAAAAACAATGCTTTCGGGTACACAAAAAGAAAAAGCGGCTATGGCGGAAAAAACGCCTTTGGCAACGAAAGCGGTTACACCAAGTCCGACACAGGCTCTTGTTACTATGCCGGATGTTGTTGGAAAGGAAACATCAGATGCGATAGCGGCGGTGCGGACAATGGATGCCAATATTGCTATTATCATTGAACGCGGCTACAGTGAGAAGAAAAAGGAGACTGTTTATAGGCAGAGCATCAAGCCGGGGCTGCAGTACACAGCGGGCGATAAGAAAGAGGTCATACTTCACATAAGCCTTGGCATCAAACGTGTGCGTGTGCCAAATGTAACCGGTAAGACACTTACAGAGGCAAAAGCGGTTTTGAGTGCAAGAGGACTGAAATACACAGTGAAAAAACAATTTTCAAATAGCCGTAAAAATAGTATAATAAAACAAAGTAGGAAAAAGAATGTTAAAGTGAAAGAAGGCACGGTAATTCACCTGACGGTGAGCCGGGGAGAAAAGAAGGTGTCTTTGGCATCTATACAGACAAGAAAACCGGAACCTGTGGCAACAAAGAAGCCAAAGAAAATTCAGATTGTTACGGATTAAGAGGAGAGAAAGAAATGGACAAGCGGAGAGTCAGCCTGGTACTTGTTTTTGTGATGATTATTAGTGTAATAAGACCGTATGTGTGGTATGGGGAAAATGCGTCACAAAAAAAGATGACGGCAAAGGCTGCGACGGTAGAGGTGTGGGATGGCTCTGTCGATACGAGCTGGTATGATCGTGAAGCAAAATCTTTTAAAATTTCGAATGCAAGTCAATTGGCAGGATTGGCACAATTAGTGAACCGTGGGGAGACAATGTATGGGAAAAAAATTACAATTACAGCAGATATTTATTTGAATCGGGATTGGGGAAATTATGATTCATGGGGAAATCTTGCACCAGACAATCAGTGGACTCCAATTGGTTCATATCAGCATGCATTCCGAGGTACCATAGATGGAAATAATCATTGCGTATATGGAATTTATATTAACATGCAAGAAAATGTACAGGGACTCTTTGGAAGAGTTGAAACCAATTCCGACTATGATGAACAAGCAATTAAGGATTGGCATATAAAAAATTCTTACATCAGAGGAGCAAGCTATGTGGGAGGTTTTGTTGGGTGCGCTTATCGGGTGGATATTGCTGGCTGCAGCGTTGAGGATAGTATTGTGATAGGAGAAGGGGATCGTGTGGGGGGCTTGGCTGGATCTAGTTATTTTTCATGTTGCATAGAAAGGTGTCATGTCCAGGGAAAAATAAATGGGGAAAACTATGTAGGTGGAATTGTTGGGGAAATTTTGGAAAATCATGGTGGGGTTCAAAATTGTTATGTAAAAGGAAATGTATCTGGAGCAGATTATGTTGGAGGGGTGGCAGGTTTCATAAAGACGAGATATGGTCCTCATTATTCATATTCACAGGGTAAAGTTTCAGGCGAGAAATATGTAGGAGGCCTGATTGGGAGTTTTGTGTCTGATAATGCGATTAGTCAAGGCTGTTATACGGTGATGGAAGTAAGTGGTCTGTCGGGAACCGGAACTATTTATGGACAATACAAAAAGAAGCCATCTAGTGTGCAGGATGCAGTCTATTTAAAGAAAAATTCGATTAATCAGGGGTTGTGTGATGTTGGCTGTGACGAATTTAGCAGCGAGTATCGTTGGAATCAATTGGAGGGTTCCGGCGTAAGTGAAGAGTATTTATGCGGAGGAGAGTTTTGTTATAACAATTCGGAGTATTATGGAGTTAGTCTTGGGAAAGATAAGTATCCGTCTTTTGTAAATGCTAAGAATAAGGTTTATCAAGCTTCTTTTTATGATGATAAATCAGCTATGTTTACGCAGAGATATTATAATAGTGGAGATAAGATAGACAATCTTCAGCCGTATATTACAGAGGGGAAGATGATACGATGGGCCACATATGATAAGTCCTTACAAAAGTATGTTGTATGGGATTTTCAAAATGACTGGATAGCAGAGGATATTTCACTGTATCCTTTTGAGATTACTTCTATGAAAAATGCAAAGTTGAAGAAACTATTAGGTAGCGTGCATAAAGAATTGAAAGGGAAAGACGTAACGAAAAAGAGCAGATATAGTGAGAAAAGTAATTATAACCGTTCAGCGGAATTAACAGTGAAGGAAAATCCTGTTATATGGGATGGAACAGAGGAAACAGATTTTTTTAATACGCGTAGTGAGGCTTTGATTGGGGTCGAGTGCAAAATATATACGGCAAGTCAATTGGCTGGAATAAATAGTCTTTTGCGATCGCAGGATGAAGAAATTCAACAATACATAAAATCCGGGTACGTTGAGTTTAAGTTGATGAACGATATTTATCTCAATGAGGACTGGGAGAACTATTTGTCATGGGATAAAGAGCCGCCTAAAAATAAGTGGACACCAATTGGTAATGAAAAATCTCCTTTTACAGCATCGTTCAATGGAAATGGACATACAATATACGGTTTATATATTGATACAAAAGAGGATGCACAGGGATTATTTGGAGAAGCAGAATATTGTGGTTATGAATCGAGCATAAAGAATTTAACAATAAAAAATGCATACATAAAAGGCGGTAGTAGAGTAGGAGCGATTGTAGGTGAAAGTTTAGAACAAATATGTGTTTTTGACTGTAATGTGCTGCAGTCTGTTGTTGGATGCGATGCGGATGGAGAGTATGCAGGTGGTATTGTTGGATATGGGAATCAGATTAATTCTATTGTAGGAGTAAATGTGAATCAGTGCAAGGTTTCTGGTGGTGATACAGTTGGAGGTGTAATTGGGTACTGCAATAATAGTAGTTTGATAGAGCAATGTTCATTTCAAGGAGAGCTAAGTGGTAATTATACAGTAGGTGGCATTGCTGCAACTGTAAATACCTGCAACAAAATAAGTGCTTGTTATAGTTTGGGAACGGTATTTGGAAAGCAGTGTATAGGAGGCTTAATTGGTAAAACACAGTACGTTAATAGTTGGGGAGATGCTTCATATACCGCTTGTAAATTGGAAGGGACAAATCAGGGAGGAATATTGTTTGGATGTTTTCCAACCACAGATTATAATTGTTCCGACGTAAAGGTATATTATCCGAAAGAATGTTATGAGGAAAAAGGATGGCAGGATATCGGTTGTGACTTGAATGGGGTCGGCAGTACGAAAAATTATTTTACAAATGCAGCGAGACCAAGGGAATATTTTACGAATGGCAAGTTCTGTAATGAAAACAAGGATATTTATGGTATGATTTTGATGCAGGATGAGTATCCTCAATTTTTAAACGAAAAAAATAAGGTGTTGAAAATTCAGTATTGGAATAAGAATGATCCAAATACAAGTCAGCAAAAGTACTGCAACTATAAAGAAAAATTGGCAGATTATCAGCCTTATAAAAGTGATAATATTCAAGTGGAGTGGTATGTTTATGCTAATGGTGAGTATACAGATGTAAAGTGGAATTTTAACGAGGATTTAGTTATTACAGATACAAGGTTAGGGCTATGTCGTCAGGGGGAAGTTATAAAACCAACCCCGACAGCAACCCCAACAGCAATTCCAACGGCATTTCCGGATTTTGTAACTCCGTCTACGGCAACCCCGACGCCGAAGCTAACGGCAACGCCGACAATGAAGCCAACGGCAACGCCAACACTGAAGCCAACGGCAACGCCAACGCAAAAACCAACGGCAACACCAACACGCAAACCAACGGCGACACCGACGATAACGCCAACGCAGGTGCCGATTCAGGTTATTACAGAAAAACCGGAAAAAACGCCGGAACAGACAAAAATTCCTACCGTGACGGCAGCACCGAAACAAGCCTCGGTGGTGAAAGCAGGCAAGGTGTTTGTTGTGAAGAAAATCCGCTACCGGGTCATAAAAGTAAATGGCAGAAAAGGAAGCGTAACCGTCAAAGGGGTGAAAGGTACGGTAAAGAAACTGGTGATTCCAAAGAAGGTTGTTTACAAAGGAATCCGATTTGATGTCGCAGCGATTGATGACCGTGCTTTTTATAAAAACAGAAAAATTCGCCGTGCTCTAATTGGTACAAACATACAGTCAATCGGGAAAATGGCGTTCTACGGTACAAAGCAGTTGAGGTACATAGATATTAGAACGAAAAAACTGAAAGCCATTGGCAAAAAAGCGTTTATTGGAATTTATCCGGCGGCGAAAATTAAAATTCCTCGTACGAGAAAGAAAAAGTACATCAAATTACTTGCCAATAAATACGGTTAAATGAAAAAGCAGAGAGTTCACAAATGGAATTCTCTGCTTTTTTGATTGTATTGGCAATAAAAATAAACCACCTGCTATGCAGGTGTGTTCCCAAACAGCT
>ENA-ORSS01003984-ORSS01003984.1-human-gut-metagenome-genome-assembly--contig:-NODE-3984-length-11456-cov-4.564161_pt1 | contig 11456 bp, 9 predicted proteins | sample MGYA00241899_ERZ509162 | MGnify/ENA primary metagenome ERZ509162 (study PRJEB26280, sample SAMEA2338641) | human gut metagenome | biome: human gut; feature: human-associated habitat; material: faeces... | reverse complement strand
AAACCATATAAACAACTGTACTACAATGTTTTAATTTGTAGAACTCCTCTATAGTCTTCGATGCAGGTCATGCCCGTACGGCACGTATCGACAAAGGCCGGCTTCACCTTGGGCGGTGGCGGCAACAGCGTATCCGGTTCTTCGACCGGAGCAGCAGGCGGACGCACATCGCTCAGCAGATCGACCCGCCTCAGCTTATGCCCGCCAATCGTCAGCCCGGGCAGCAGGTGCATCAGCAGCAACCCGCCTAATACAAGAAAAATCCAAATGCCCGTATATCGCAAAACACTCTTTTTCATACTTACTTTTTAGAGGAGGGCAAAAGTACGAAAAATGCAGGAAACGTTATCGCTTGTTTCTACGATATTCACGGATAAAGTTTTCCAATTCCTGCGCACCCCTTTCGGTAGAGATGCCCCGCAGGTAAGTAAACATAATCGATTCGTAAACAGACAGGAAAGAATACTTCTGACAAATGTCCGTATTCATCAACAGGTCCAGCTGTTCGCGCACAAGCAGACCCATGATTTCAAAATTGACATCGTCGCGGAAAATACCCTGCGAAACGCCTTCCTTGAAGAACTGGATAGCCGCCTCCGAGTTGCGGTCGTGACGGCGCATCATCATTTCCGACACCCGCGGATATTTCTTTATTTCCTCAAAAAATTTCTTATTGGTGGCATGAAACTGCTCGATGCTGTATTGGAAAAGTTTCAATATCACCTCCAGTACGTTGCTGGCTACGGCAAGTATTTCCTTCAGATACTGTTCCTCCTTTTCCTGTCTGCGCAGCACACACGCCTCCAGCAGCGTCTCCTTATCGGAGAACACCTCGTAGAGGGTACGTTTCGAGATGCCCAGTGAGGCGGCAATCTCGTCCATGGTGATACTCTTGATGCCATGTTTTGTGAATGCCTCGACTGCTGTATCAATGATACGTTCCCTCAGTTCAGTCCGCAAGGCAGAATTCTTCACATTTTCTTCCATATCGCTAATCTCTCTCTGTATAAACTCGTTACTATGGATTTCCTGTTGAATATAAAACGAGACAAAGATAGGAAGAAAACTCAATAAAAAAAGTGAGTTTTCTTCCTATCGTGGAAAGATTAATAAATATTATATAATTCAATAATCAAACTTTGTCCGGTTCAGGAAAGCAACGGTCTTGTGAATTTCCTTGTACATCACGATGTCGTCTTTCACAAAAGGCACTTCCTTGCGGTATTCGTGAAGGAAGCGCTCCAACAGGGGCGACGTCTTGAGCGGACGGCGGAAGTCGATACCTTGGGCGGCATTCATCAGCTCGATGCTGAGGATGTGCTCCAGGTTGTCCATGATGCGGTAGAGCTTGGTGGCAGCATTGGCGCCCATGCTGACGTGATCCTCCTGCCCGTTGCTCGACACAATGGAGTCGCTGCTGGCAGCATAGCAGTACATTTTGTTCTGGCTGACCATCGAGGCGGCTGCATACTGCGGTATCATGAAGCCGGAGTTCAACCCCGGATTGGCTACAAGGAACTCGGGCAACCCGCGCAGGCCCATGATGAGTTGGGCAATACGTCGCTCGGAGATGTTACCCAGCTCGGCCAGGGCAATAGCCAGGAAATCGTACGATATGGCCAGCGGCTGACCGTGGAAGTTACCACCGGAGATGATGCAGTCCTCGTCGGGGAAGATGGTGGGATTATCCGTCACCGAGTTGATTTCGGTCAGCAATACCGACGACACGTAGCGGATGGCGTCCTTGGTAGCGCCGTGCACCTGCGGAATGCAACGGAACGAATAAGGGTCTTGCACATGCTGTTTGGGACGAGCGATGAGTTCGCTACCCTCCAACAGGGTGCGGAAGGCTGCGCCTGTCTCTATCTGTCCCTGATGGGGGCGTATCTGCTGGATGCAGTCCATGAAAGGGTCGATGCGCCCGTCGAAGGCTTCGAGCGACAGGGCGGCAATGAGGTCGGCCTTCTTGCTCAGGCGACGAGCCTTGAGGATGGCGAACACACCGTTGGCACTCATGAACTGGGTGCCGTTGAGCAGTGCCAGTCCTTCCTTGCTCATCAGGTGGACAGGCTCCCAGCCGAATTCATCGAGCACACTGATGGCTTCGCGCTTCTTACCTTTATAATAGACATCGCCCACGCCGATAAGGGGCAGGAAGAGGTTGGCCAGTGGGGCCAGGTCGCCCGAAGCGCCCAAGGATCCGCGGTCGTAGACGATGGGCATGACGTCGTTGTTGAAGAAGTCGAGGATGCGCTGCACGGTGATGACCTGCACGCCGCTGTGCCCCAGCGACAGGGCGTGTGCCTTGAGCAGCATCATCAGCTTGATGACAACGGGCTTTATCTCTTCGCCCACGCTGCAGGCATGACTCTTGATGAGGTTCTCCTGCAAGGTACCCAGTTCGTCGGGCGAGATGTTCTTGTTGCACAGCGAACCGAAGCCGGTGGTAATGCCGTACAGGGGCACGTCGGATTCGGCAATCTTCCGGTCCAGATAGTCGCGGCAGCGCTGGATGCGCAGTTTGGCCTCCGGAGCCAGTTCCAGCTTCAGATTTTCGTTGATGATTCGCTCGATCAGTTCGAAGGTCAGGTCGCCCGACCCTACATAATACACGTTGTTCATACTCGCAACTCCCGGTTTATTTCGTCCAACAATGCTTTCTCTTTCAGCAGGGCCTGACGTTCCAGTTCGTCGGCCTCATCCTGCAGACTCAAGGCAAACTCCTTGTCTTTCAGCGAACCTAAGTTGATGCGCACGTTCATCAGCGCACCCAGCACGGCGCTGCGGGCAGTCATCATGGCCACGCAAGCATCGGTCACGGCGTTGCGGTTGCCGTGATGGGCCACTTCCACGATGACACTCATCAGTTCGTAAGCGTTGCGCGCCACCTGCATCGGCACCAGAGCGGCGTGCTTCGTGGCCTCCTGAATGACGGCACTGCGGGCGCTCTTCTCTTCATCGGTGGCCTTGGGCATCTTGAAGCAGGCAAATACGCGGTCGTAGGCTTCGGAGTCGCGGTCGATATCGGCCACGAAAATATCCTTCCGTTCCGCTGCCAGTGCGGCGATGTGCCCCATCTGCTCCTGGCATGCTTCGTAGTTCTTCTTGCCGATGGTCAGGTTGGCCACCATAGCGGCCAGGGACGAGGCGATGGCACCACACAAGGCAGCCACACTGCCGCCGCCGGGCACGGGGTCGTTGCCGGCTACTTTATTCAAAAATTCTTTTACGGTTAAATCGACTAACATGATATTCTGATTTTAAGGTTTTACTTCTGTTTTTTCCGGTGTCCGAGGAGATGAAAAGTGTTACAAATGTAAACTTTCATAACCTCCAGACTATCTTTTTACAAGCAACTGATTATAAGAGTTTTATGTCTAGACCCTCTCTGTCGTATACAGAGGGGGGCTCAGTCCTATACTTAGGTACCCTCAGTCGTATACTTAGGCCCTCTCGGTCGTATAGTGAGGTGTGCAGGCCACGAAGCTGTCAGGAAAAGCGACCTGTCTGCTCCTTCGCTCACGGACGGGCTCCTCTCTTCAAGCAACGGTTCAGGAGGGATAAATCACTCCTTCCTTGATGGTCGCAATCACGCAGTTCATACCTATATAATAAGGTAGGAAATGGTAATTGTCGGTGTTCAGCACCACCAAGTCGCCTTTCTTACCCACTTCGATGCTGCCTATCGAACCGGCACGGTTCAGCGCAGCGGCACCGTTCAGGGTGAGGGCTGTGATGGACTCCTCGATGCTCATCTGCATATAGATGCAGGCCAGGGCAAACGTCAGCGGGATGGAACCCGAGAAGCAACTGCCGGGGTTCAGGTCGGTGGCCAGGGCTACGGCACAGCCGGCATCTATCATGGCACGGCCGCGAGCGTAAGGTTCCTTCAGGGCAAAGGCGGTCAGGGGAAGCAGCGTAGCTACGACTCCTTTCTCGGCCATGGCACGGATGTCGGCATCGGAAGCATGCAGCAGGTGGTCGGCCGAGGTGGCAGACAGTTCCGCCGCCAGTCCGGCACCGCCCAAGGGCACTATCTCGTCGGCATGCAGCTTCAGGTCGAAGCCCATTCCGCGGGCGGCGAGCAGCAGTCGGCGCGACTGTTCGATGGAGAAGACTCCCTGTTCACAGAAGACGTCGCAGAACTCGGCCAAGCCAGCCTCGGCCACACAAGGCATCACCTCGCGGATGAGGAAGTCGACGTAGTCGTCGGTGCGTCCGGCATACTCCTGCGGCACAGCGTGGGCACCCAGGAAGGTGGGCACGATATCCACCCGGCGGTGTTCGTCGCCATTCAGACTGCGCATGATGCGAAGCAGCATCAGTTCCGTCTCTTTGTCCAGTCCATAGCCGCTCTTACCCTCCACGGTTGTCACGCCCATGGCGTTCATCTGCTTCAGGAACCCTTCGGCCTTGGCGCGCAGACGTATGAAGTTGGAGGCTCGGGTGGCCTTCACCGTACTGACAATGCCGCCGCCACGCTCCATGATGCTCATGTAGCTTTCGCCTTTCAGCCGCCACGAGAACTCATCGGCCCGCTCGCCTCCGAAGACGAAGTGCGTGTGCGAATCGACAAAGCCGGGCAGCACGCAGCGGCCGCGGGCGTTGTAGTGCCAGTAGTGCTGATAGTACCCGTCGCGGTTCTCGCCGCGGTTGGGACCCACGTAGGTAATGACGCCATCGGTCACCTCGATGGTGGCGTGGTCCATCACCAGCAACTCGCCCATCTCTGCTCCCTTACGGGCGGCAAATCCCGTCGGAGTCACTACACGGGCATCGAATATAATCAGGTTTTCGCTCATAACTCTTTGTCTTTACTCCATAATGCGTGCTTCCAGCACCTGCTGCATCGAGAAATTCTCCAGTCCCAGATAATAGGAGGCGGTATCAATCAGGGCTTCCATCGGCACCAGTCCGATGATCTCGCTACCCACGATACTCACGCCGTAACGACGTGCTTCGATACGTACCAACTCGAAGGCGCGGTAGAGGGCAGTGCGGGTATAGTCGGTCATGTTGATGGACACCTGCGTGATGCCGCGGTCCTTCAGCTCTACGCCCATCGCCTTGCAGTAGCGCAGGCCGCCGCCGATGAAACGTATCTTCTTGGCAATGTCGTGGGCAATCTCCAAGCTGGGTGTGGAAAGGTTGATGTTGTAGGCCACCAACGGCATGCGTGCTCCGATGGCTACGGTGCCTGCGGTGGGGTGACGCTCGGCCGGACCGTAATCGGGATGCCATTCGGGCTGGTGTATCTTCTCGGCCATTCCTTCGAACTCGCCTTTACGGATGGCTGCCAGGTTCTCGCGGTGGGGAGCCGTGGCCGACTTCTCGTACAGGAAGACGGGCAACTGGTAGCGACGCCCCACTTCCTCGCCGACTTCGCGCGACAGGGCAATGGCCTCATCCATCGTCACGCCCTTGATAGGGATAAAAGGCACCACATCGACGGCACCCATACGCGGGTGTTGTCCCTGGTGGTGGTTCAGGTCAATCAGTTCTACTGCCACGCCGATGGCTTCGATGACTGCATCGCGCAAGGGTTCGGGTTCGCCTACGACGGTCACTACCAGGCGGTTGTGGTCTTCGTCGTTGCTATAGTCAAGCAGTTTCACACCGGCACGTGCACGGAACGGAGCTACAATCTGGTCAATCTTCTGCAAGTCGCGTCCTTCGCTGAAGTTGGGGACGCATTCCATAATTCTGTTCATATACATTGTTTATAAGCCTTTCCGTCCTCATCCCCGCCCCTCTCTCAAGGAGAGGGGGGAAAGGAAAGAGCGGAAAAGGGAAAAGTAATTAATCTTTCTATCAAAGTAAAAAAGCGCTTACTTCCACCTCTCCTTGGGAGAGGGGTCAGGGGTGAGGCCGACAAGCCTCTCTATCAGCTCCTCATCCGCCAGATAGGGCATCGTGATGTGATAGCCGTCTTCATGGGTGCGGTTGAAGGTCTCGCTGGTCTCCATGGCGTGCGGATTGCGGGCCCACGAACGGCGGGCCACTCCGCCCATCACATCCCAAAGCATAGAAGAACGAAGGATTTCGTCTACTCTCAGGCTCCCGTCACACACCATACCGAAACCTCCGTTGATAGCTTTGCCAATGCCAACTCCGCCTCCGTTGTGCAAAGCTACCAGGCTCATGCCCCGGGCACAATTCCCGGCAAAACACTGTACGGCCATATCGGCCATTACATTGCTGCCATCTTTGATATTAGAGGTTTCACGGAAGGGTGAATCCGTACCACTCACATCGTGATGATCGCGTCCCAGCATAATAGGCCCGACTTCTCCGTCACGCACCATTTGGTTAAACCGGAGAGCTATCTTCAAACGACCGACAGCATCCTGATACAATATACGGGCCTGTGTACCCACCACCAACCGGTTCTTGCCGGCATCCCGTATCCAGTTATAATTGTCCAGATCCTGTCCGCGACGTTTCACATCGATACATTCCATCGCAGCACGGTCCGTTCTGGCAAGATCTTCGGGGTTACCACTGAGACATACCCAACGGAATGGACCGTAACCATAGTCGAAGAGCTCCGGTCCCATAATATCTTCCACATAACTCGGCCAGATAAAGCCGTCTTTTTCATCGGTTCCGTTTCGTGAAATCTCTTTGACTCCGGCATCATAGACAGCTTTCATAAACGAGTTGCCGTAATCGAAAAAATAAGTTCCGCGGGAAACAAGTTTCTTGATCACTGCAAAATGACGATGGAGGGATTCGTCTACCAACCGACGAAACGCTTCGGGAGATTCATGCAACAACCGGGTACGTTCTTCGAAAGTAACTCCGGCAGGACAATACCCACCTTCGTAAACAGCGTGACAGGAGGTCTGATCGGATAAAAGTTCAATAGGAATATCTTCCTGAACGGCATATTCAAGCAGGTCTACTACATTGCCATGATAGGCCACCGAACAGGATTCATGCCGTTCAGCAGCGCTCAGTGCCATCCGGAAAGCGGTATGGAGATCAGTCGTGACATGCTCCACCCACCCTTGCTTGTAACGGGTTTCAATACGCGAGCGGTCCACTTCGGCTATAATCGAAGCAGCACCGGCTATTTCGGCTGCCTTGGGTTGGGCACCGCTCATACCACCCAAACCGGAGGAAACGAACAAATGTCCACTCAAGTTCTTATCTTGAGGGATGCCTAGCTTGAGCCGACCGGCATTCAGCAGAGTATTGAATGTGCCATGCACAATACCCTGCGGACCAATGTACATCCATCCGCCGGCTGTCATCTGGCCATAGTTGGCGACTCCCATCTGGGCTGCCTCATGCCAGTCATGCTGATTGTCGAACATGCCTACCATCATTGAATTGGTGATAATGACCCGAGGGGCATCGGGACGGGAATGGAAAAGCCCTAACGGATGTCCCGATTCGATAACAAGCGTCTGTTCACGCGTCAGGAGTTCGAGGTATTGTTTTATCAACCGGTATTGCATCCAGTTCTGACATACCTGCCCGGTCTCGCCATAAGTGACGAGTTCATAAGGATAGAGAGCGATATCAAAACAAAGATTATTGTCGATCATCACCTGAAAGGCCTTGCCTTCAATACAGTTCCCCTGATATTCGTCGACGGGTTTGGCTTTGAGGTCGCCTGCCGGACGAAAACGGTACCCATAGATTCGTCCCCGGGTCCGCAACTCCTCCAGAAATTCAGGAGCCAGTTTTCTGTGCAGTTCCACAGGGATATAACGCAATGCATTTTTTAAGGCCGTGACGGTCTGTGCCGGCGAAAGGGTATATCCACGGTCGGGCGCCCGGCGAATACCTTCGGCGAATACCGGATATTCAGGTAACTGATTGCTGAGAGTCATTTTCATAATAAGAGGAATTAAGGATTACAAACTGTCAGCTCTACAATTTGATAACTCTTCGCAATATAGAAAAAAGGTGGGAATCTACCAAGATTTCAGCAGATTTATTATCAAAAGGTTAGAATAATAAAGAGAGGCAAATGAGTAGCCGCCTGTTAGGGTTGTATAGTGGCAAGACAGCAGTCCCTGCTGCTGATCGAAACGCTACTTCTCTTCCGCCTTCAGCAGTCGCAGATATTTGTCGGTAACTTTGGCAGACTCGCTATTTTCATTCAGATAGGCGGCTTTCCAATCAGGATGCCCCCCAAGCAGTTCTTCCATCCGCTCTTTTCCGACAAATCCTACCTTATTGGTTTCAGGATCTATTTCATAATATACCCGTTTGGATATTAAAGCGGAAGCAGCAATCGCATCGCCGAATTGACCACCCAGCATCACATCCATCGTGGCATCGCTGCCGGCAGCTACGGAACCTAAAGGAATGGCACTAAAATAAATATGGTCTCCAATGCGTAGGGCGGGTGCATACCAACCTCCGAAACGAAACTTCTTATAGCGTAATCTCTTGCAGTTCACATAAAGGGAAGTGTCCGCCTGCACGGCATAACAGCGGGACTTCAGGTATTTGCACATGGAATCATCCGGCCCGGCACTGATCTTATAGTCGGCACCACCGGTCATCAGAATATGATTCTTTGTACGTTTCTCCACTTTCAGCGAGGCAACCGTATCTCCTTCACAAGCGAGCAGCCCTTTCAGATTGGAATATACGACATTCTGCGCAGTAACATCCATCACTACCCAACTCATCAACAGCAGGAAACACAATTTCTTCATAAACGCATCCTATTAAAGACTTTCATGGCGGAAAGGTACACCTTTTAACGAATCGGAGCAAGTTTTCAGAAGAAAAGTTTAAGAAAAAGGAGAAAACACTTGACTTTTGCTCTCCAATGTCGTATCTTTACTATCAGAATCATAAAGTACGTTCAATTTATATTAGGAATGAAAAAGGGAGGCTATTGCTCCCTTTTTTTATGGAATCACTTCACCCAACCTCCCCATAACAGACGGAGCTAAAGATGAGTTCAGGCTCCGTTTGCCCTGAAGCAAGGCTCTGCCGAAACGAAACAGCGGCTCTATTTCACTCGGATCCCGGCTCTTCAAGCTCTCTACCCGGCAGCTTCGGCAAGAAAAGGCCGGGATGTCCGGAGATATACCAAGAAGAATATGAAGAATCTCCGGAAGAGACGGGAAATGTACCTGAAAGGAAAGCGGAAACTGGCTCCAACGTTAATAATAAGTAAATCTGCTCTTGACAAAAACAAGCTCATGCCAAGAGAGCGCCGTACTCACGCTAAATATATTATTTTTGCGGGTCAAACAATTAAGGAAATATGGAACAACTAAATCTCATCATAGACACTTATCAACGGATTATTCTCGAATCGGAATCGAAGCTGGCAAAGGTAAAACAACACATTTACCGTATCGGTACACTCCGACTGATACTTTTCGCGGCAGGAATTGCAGGTATCATTTATTTCTGGGACGAGGGTAGGCTGGTGATCGGCGGTATCGCGGCTATCACCTTCATCCCCTTTATATTATTGGTGAAACTGCACAACCGGTTGTTTCATCAGAAAGATTACCTTGAAAAGAAGATAGAAATCAACCGACAGGAATTACAAGCCCTTACATACGATACGTCAGCTTTCGATAATGGGGAAGAGTTTATCAATCCATCACATCTTTATACTTATGATCTGGACGTATTTGGAGAACATTCACTCTTTCAGTACATAAACCGGACTGCCACGCAACCCGGTAAAAAAAGACTGGCAGAATGGATGAATATGCACCTGAAGAGCAAAGCGGAGATAGAGAAACGACAGGAAGCAGTACGGGAACTGGCTCCGGAGTTAGAAATGCGCCAGCATTTCCGTGTACTCGGATTGCTGCATAAAGGTAAAACTGCTGACGAAGAAGAAATCAGGAACTGGGCTTCGAGTCCGGAATATTATCGGAAGAAATGGTATTTCCGAACTTTGGCTATCCTTATCCCCACCGCCAATGCTGTCTGCATCGGGCTGGCCATAGCCGGAATCATCTCATTCACCACATGGGGAATCGTCTTCGCAAGTATAGGATTGTTCAGTTCTTCATTCTCAAAAGGTATTAGCCGAATGCAGTCTGTTTACGGTAAAAAGATGCTGATACTGACAACCTATGCACGACTCATTCACATTATTGAGGAGAAAAAAATGCGATGCAGCGCATTAAAGGAAATCAAGGAATTGGTGGGAGGTGAAAAACAAACGGCTTCACAAGCCGTAAAACGCCTCACTGAACTCATGAATGCACTGGACCAACGAAACAATATGTTAATGCAATTTGTCCTGAACGGACTATTTTTCTGGGAATTGCGGCAAGTCATGAAGATAGAAGCCTGGAAGGAAAACTATGCAGCCCACCTGCCGGATTGGCTTGAAGCCATTGGCGAAATGGATGCTTACTGTTCGCTGGCCTGTTTTGCGTATAATCATCCCGGATATGTGTTCCCCGAAATTGCATCCAAACCATTTTGCGTGGAGGCCGAAGCATTGGGTCATCCATTGATGAATCGAAATAAATGTGTACGCAATGATATCCGGATCGCAAAGCGTCCTTTCTTCATCATCATAACAGGTGCGAATATGGCTGGGAAAAGTACCTATCTACGTACCATAGGAGTAAGCTATCTGCTGGCATGTATCGGAGCCCCTGTCTGGGCAGAGAAGATGAAGCTATATCCGGCACAACTCGTCACCAGCCTGCGCACGACCGACTCATTGGTAGACAATGAATCGTATTTCTTTGCAGAACTGAAACGACTGAAACTTATTATTGATAAACTGAACTCCGGCGAGGAACTGTTCATCATACTCGACGAAATTCTGAAAGGAACGAATTCGATGGATAAACAAAAGGGCTCCTTCGCACTGATCAAACAATTCATGGCTTTACAGGCGAACGGCATTATTGCCACTCACGATCTCCTGCTAGGCTCTCTTATCGATCTATTCCCCAAAGATATCCACAACTATTGTTTCGAAGCGGACATCACTAACAACGAACTGACTTTCTCCTACAAGCTCAGAGATGGAATTGCGCAGAACATGAATGCCTGCTTCCTGATGAAAAAAATGGGAATAGCCGTCATCGACGACTAATCCCCATTTCGTATTGAAGCTTGAATTAGAATCAGTGTCCTTTTGTCTTAGTCAGGAAAGCGGCAATGGAAGCTGCTTCACCATTCGTGAAATAACGTACGGATGTAACCGGGTTATAAGTATAGGGTACAAATTGGAACAATTGTACGGCGGCAAACTTTCTGTCTTCGGACAGCATTACATCTAAACGCAGATTTCCACTTGTACCACCTTTGGCAGTCGATTGCATAGAGAAATCACCCGACTTCACCATGTCTGTCAATTCATCCAGATGTTTCAAATCAAAAAAGATACTTTGCTCTTTAGCAACACTGCCCGTCGGCAAGTAAACAATCTCCTTGGATTTCCAGAACAACCGGAAAACGCCAATCAAGAACAAGGCGGTGCCTAGTACCATAAGTCC
>ENA-ORSS01003983-ORSS01003983.1-human-gut-metagenome-genome-assembly--contig:-NODE-3983-length-11458-cov-2.848724_pt1 | contig 11458 bp, 6 predicted proteins | sample MGYA00241899_ERZ509162 | MGnify/ENA primary metagenome ERZ509162 (study PRJEB26280, sample SAMEA2338641) | human gut metagenome | biome: human gut; feature: human-associated habitat; material: faeces... | reverse complement strand
ACGCTGCGGAACGACTCGAGTGCCTCGATATCGCGTCCGTCGCGCAGGTGGAAGACCACGTGCTTGTTGCGCGCCTCGGCATATTCGATGTCGGACAGGCGCAGGGCGTGGTAGCCAAAGGAAGTTTTGATCACGAGCTCGTCGGTTGCCGCCGGGCGCATGCTCGAAAGCTCGTTAAGTAACTGCGCCAGGCGTTCGTAAGTCACGGGCTTGAGCAGATAGTCGATGGCGTTATACTTGAAAGCCTTGATGGCATACTCATCGTAGGCGGTGGTGAAGATGACCGGCACCGAAGGCGGCTCACGGTTGAACGCCTCGAAGCTCAGCCCGTCGGACAGCCTTATGTCGGCCAGTATGATGTCGGCCACTTCGCCGTGCCTCATGTATTCCACGGCCTCCTGTATGCTCGCTGCAGGGCCTATGGTCCAGAACGTGCGGTCCATGGCCTCAATCATCCGGCGCAAGTGGTTGTAGTTGCGCCTCTCGTCTTCCAAAATAAGTATGTTCATATCTCCCTGTCGTTATCCAGGCCGCTGATGATGGGCAGCCTGACTGTATATACAAACTCAGTGCGCTCTACCGACGGCCTGCGGCCACCTATCAGCGCATGTCGCTCGGCTATGTTGCGCTGCCCTATGCCCGTCGACGCCGGGGCCGAAGCCAGCGGCTGCAAGGCATTGCGCACCACCAGGCACCCGTCGGCCACCGAAACGGCAATCATGAGCGGGCTTTCCTTTGAAAAGCGGTTGTGCTTCAAGGCGTTCTCCACCACAATCTGCAGGCTTGCCGGCGGTATGCTGCCGTCGGCGTCGCGCACCTCCGACCCTATGCTCACCACTATGCTGTCGCCATAGCGCATGTACATAAGGTAGAGATACGAGTCGAGAAAAGCCAGCTCGTCGGCCAGGGGCACCGTGTCGCGGTCGTAGTTCTGTATTATGTAGCGGTAAACCTTCGAGAGCTTTCCAAGGAATTTCACCGCCAGTCGGCTGTCTTCCATTATCGGCTCCGTCAGTATGCTGAAGTTGTTGAACATGAAATGCGGGTCTACCTGCTGCTTGAGCGCATTGAGCTTGGCCTGCATGGCCTCTGTCTCAAGCCTGCGCTTGGCCGCCTCAGCCTCCATGTATGAATACAGGTAATGGGCGTTGACATACACGTTTGATATGAACGTGGCCAGTATGCTGTAGACGTAGAGGTGCTGCACCTGCAGGAAAGGCAGCCCGTCGAGGTTGAACATGTAGCCCGTGAGCAGCGACAGGAGGTAGGCCGTCAGCGTGTTCATGATGAACAACGCCAGCGAATATACCAGCAGGCTGCGGTACGGGTGGGCAAACGACATGAATCGGCGCTATATTCCCTTGCTGTAGAATATGGAAAGCTGCACGAAAAGGAATATGCATACGAACGTGGTGGCCGCGTCGACCACGTAGCCCCACAGCGGATAACCGCCGAAATAAAACTAGCGCGCCTGCTCGTCGGTCACAATGTAGAGCAGCATATAGAGCGCGTAAGTGATGAGCGAGAGCACAAGGCGGCTCTTCTTGGTGTCCAACCAAAATCCCATATACGTTGCTTTATGCCGCAATGCCGCCAACACGGGGCGCACGCGGTTTTACGACTGCAAAGTAAGCAAATAATTGTGAGACGCCAATGGCCCGGCAGCCCCAAACGTAAAAAAATGCTTCCGAAGCGTCTCACCTCACCCACATTGGGCTCAATGGCGCAAAACCCACGCTTCGGCAGCGTTTTTATACACTTCGGCAGGAAGGGCGCTCGGCCTCCGGCAGCAAACCACTAACTTTGCACCGCAAAAAGACCATGGCCACAAGGCCGTAAAAAAAGATGACGATGAACAAGACAATAACCATTAGCCGCGAATACGGTTCGGGCGGACTGGCGACAGGCATGATGCTCGCCAAGAGGCTGGGCATACCGCTTTATGACAGGAAGATGGTGGAGATGGCCGCAGCCGAGGCCGGCCTGTCGGCCAATGTCGTAGACGATAAGGAAGAAAAGTGCCCCGGCGCGTTCGACTACCGGGCCTACCTGCTCAACTGCGGCAGGCCTGTTGCCGACAGGGTCTTCTTCGCCCAAAGCGACGTCATACGCAAGCTGGCAGGCCAGGGGCCGTGTGTCATCGTCGGACGATGCGCCGACTACGTGTTGCGCGACCATCACGAGTGCCTCAACATCTTCATCCACTCGCCGCTGGAACTGCGGGTGAACCGTGTGGCGGGGCGCATGGGGTGCAACCTGGAAAAGGCCCACGAGGCCACAACCACCGCCGACAAAAACCGAGCGGCCTACCACTGGCACTATGCCAGGACTGCGTGGGGGCGGGCGGCCAACTACCACCTAAGCATAGACAGCTCGATAGGGCTTGATGAAACGGTAAGCATGATAATGCAACTGATAAGCCTCACAGACAAGAAATGAAAGAACTCGACCTTACACAAGGCAGCGTGCCTAAGGTTCTGCTGTAGTTTGCACTGCCTTTCCTGCTAGCCAACTTGCTGCAGGCCCTGTACGGCGGGGCCGACCTCTTTGTTGTCGGGCAATATGACGACGCGGCAAGCGTGGCCGGGGTGGCCATAGGCAGCCAGGTGATGCAGACCATAACTGGCATCATACTGGGCCTTACCACAGGCACTACCATACTCATTGCCATTGCCACGGGAGGGCGCAACGACCGCGAGGCAGCCTCGACCATCGGCACTTCGGCCTGCTTCTTCACTCTGTCAGGCGTCATCCTCGCCGCCATCATGGTAGCGCTGCACGGCCATATAGCCGAACTGATGCACACCCCGGCCGAAGCCATGGCCGACACACGCCACTACATACTGATATGCTCGGCGGGAATACCGTTCATAATGGGCTACAACGTGGTGTGCGGAGTGCTGCGCGGATTGGGCGACTCGCGCTCGCCGCTCTATTTCGTGGGCATAGCCTGTGTCATCAACATCGCTTTCGACTTCCTGCTCGTGGGGGCCTTCGGCATGAGAGCCGCCGGGGCAGCCATAGCCACGGTGTTCTCGCAGGGCGTGAGCTTCGTCGCCGCCCTGGCATTCCTGCGCAAGCGCGGCTTCCACTTCGACTTCTCGCGCAACGACATACGGTTCAACCGCCGGCTGTCGGGGCGCATACTGAAACTCGGAGCGCCCATAGCGCTGCAGGATGCGCTCGTAAACGTGTCGTTCCTGCTCATCACTGTCATCGTAAACCAGATGGGAGTGGTGGCATCGGCAGCGCTCGGCGTATTGGAAAAGATAGTGGTCTTCGCCATGCTACCGCCCACGGCAATGGCATCGGCGGTAGCTACGATGACGGCACAGAACTATGGTGCCGGACTGACAGGGCGCATGACGGGCTGCCTCAAGGCTGGCATAGCCATGTCACTGGTGTTCGGCGTGTCGGCGTGCGCCTACTCCCAGGTGCTGCCGGAGACGCTCACGGCCATCTTCACCACCGACATTGCCGTGGTAAACATGGGAGCCGACTACCTGCGGGGGTATAGCCTAGACTGCATATTGGTTTGCTTCGTGTTCTGCATCAACTCGCATTTCAGCGGGCAGGGCAACTCTTGGTTCCCCATGCTGCACAGCATGGCGGCCACTTTCATGGTGCGAATACCGCTGTCATACCTGTTCAACCACATCAACCCGTCGTCCCTACTGCTCATGGGATATGCACCGCCCATCTCAACACTGTTTTCTCTGCTGATATGCGCTTTATACCTGAGACACAACAACCGCAAAATGAAGGCCAGGCAAGACTGGGCCACAAACACAACAGACGCAACAACAACCTTCATAACCTGACAATCTGTTAACGCGAAGCTCCTGCAACAAAGCCAAGACAGGATGAAACGCGAGGCGGCGCAGGGGGTAAATGCCCTTCTGCGCCGCCGTTTTACTGTTATCACTCCAGCATGTCAAGCTGCTTTTTCATGGCCATAAGCTCATCCTTTATGCCCATGAGGCATTCCAGCAACCCTGCCGTGCGGTCGGCCCCCGTGCGATTGCTGCTGATGATCTTCTTCGCAGCGGCAAGCTTGAAGCCGCGCACTTTGACAAGGTTGTGTATGAGCCGTATCTGCTCGATGTCTTTCTCAGAGTACTGGCGCACCTTGCCGGGCCCCTTGGTCTTGGGCTTCAGGTATGGAAACTCCTGCTCCCAATATCGCAGGGTGCTCTCGTTCAGCCCAAACATCCGGGCCACCTCACTGATGGAGTAATAGAGCTTGAGGTTCTTGTCGAGGTTGAGTGCCATAAAATCACATGTTTTTGTCAATCAGGGAATAAAACATTTGCAAATGTACGGAAAAGAAAGTATCTTTGCAACACTTTTAAGGGAAATTATAATATCAATTGAAATATATGATGACTGCAAACGAAATCCGCGACTCATTCAAGAATTTCTTTGAGTCGAAAGGGCACGCCATCGTGCCGTCGGCCCCGATGGTGATAAAGGACGACCCGACACTGATGTTCACCAACGCCGGTATGAACCAGTGGAAAGACATCATTCTCGGCACACGCGACCCGGAACCGCGGCGCCGGGCCGACTCTCAGAAGTGCCTGCGCGTGAGCGGCAAGCACAACGACCTGGAAGAGGTGGGCCACGACACCTACCATCACACAATGTTCGAGATGCTCGGCAACTGGAGCTTCGGCGACTACTTCAAGGAGGGAGCCATAGACATGGCATGGGAATATCTGGTGGATGTGCTCCACCTCGACCCCAAAGACCTTTACGTTACGGTGTTCGAAGGCTCGGAAGACGAGGGGCTCGGCCGCGACGACGAAGCGGCTTCATACTGGGCGAAGCACGTGCCGGCAGACCACATCATCAACGGCAACAAGCACGACAACTTCTGGGAGATGGGCGACACAGGCCCCTGCGGCCCCTGCTCCGAGATACACCTCGACTCACGCACGCCCGAAGAGAAGGCCAAGGTGCCCGGCCGCGAACTGGTGAACAAGGACGACCCGCAGGTCATCGAGATATGGAACCTTGTCTTCATGCAGTATAACCGCCGCGCAGACGGCTCGCTTGAGAAGCTGGCAATGAACGTCATAGACACCGGCATGGGCTTTGAGCGGCTTGTGCGCGCCCTCCAAGGCAAGCACTCCAACTACGACACGGACATCTTCCAGCCCATAATCCGCGAGATTGCGCGGCTCTCCGGCAAGGAATACGGGCGCGACGAGCAGACCGACGTGGCCATGCGGGTTGTCGCCGACCACCTTCGCGCCGTGGCATTCTCCATCGCCGACGGGCAGTTGCCGGGCAATGCCAAGGCCGGCTACGTGATTCGCCGCATCCTCCGCCGCGCCGTGCGCTACGCATATACGTTCCTCGGGCAGAAAGAAGCATTCATGTACAAGCTCCTGCCAGTATTCATCTTCGAGATGGGTAAGGCCTATCCCGAACTCGAAGCACAGCGTGAGCTCATCGGCAGGGTAATGAAAGAAGAGGAAGACTCGTTCCTTCGCACACTCGACAAGGGCATCAACCTGCTCAACGGAGCCATGGACGAGCTCAAAGCTCACGGACTCAAGCAGCTCGACGGGGCCCAGGCGTTCCGCCTTTTCGACACTTACGGCTTCCCCCTCGACCTTACCGAGCTGATATGCCGCGAGAACGGCTACACCGTAGACGAGCGCCAGTTTGACGAAGAGATGCAAAAGCAAAAGGCACGCGCCCGCAACGCCGCCCAGGTGGAAAGCTCCGACTGGACTGAACTGCGCCAAGGTGAGCAGCAGTTTGTGGGCTACGACTACTCTGAACACGAGTGCCACATACTCCGCTACCGCCGTGTGACCCAGAAAAAGAGCACATACTATGAGCTCGTGCTTGACTTCACGCCCTTCTACGGGGAAATGGGAGGACAGGTAGGCGACACAGGTGTGCTTGTCAGCGAGTATGAGACGGTGGACATAACAGACACCAAGCGCGAGAACAACCAGAGCATACACATAGTGAAAGAGCTGCCCAAGCACCCCGAAGCCGACTTCATGGCATGCGTAGACACCGACAAGCGGGGTGCCAGCGCTGCCAACCACACAGCCACCCACCTGCTTGACTACGCGCTGAAACAGGTGCTCGGCGAGCACGTCGAGCAGAAAGGCTCGTATGTAAGCGCCGACACACTGCGCTTCGACTTCTCGCATTTCCAGAAGGTTACGGACGAAGAGCTCCGCCAAACGGAGCGTATCGTCAACGAGATGATACGCCAGGACCTGCCGCTCGACGAGCACCGCGACATGCCTTTGGCCGAAGCTAAGGAGATGGGGGCCGTGGCCCTGTTCGGAGAGAAGTACGGCGACAAGGTGCGCGTGGTGCGTTTCGGCCCCAGCTGCGAGTTCTGCGGCGGCATCCACGCCCATTCCACAGGCCGCATTGGCATGTTCAAGATAATCAGCGAGAGCTCTGTGGCTGCCGGTGTGCGCCGCATCGAGGCCAAGACCGGCCGTGAGTGCGAAGAGTTGCTCTACGGCATAGAGGACACCCTGAAGGCCATCCGCTCGCTGTTCAACAACGCCAAAGACCTGAAAGGCGTGATTGGCAAGTACATCGAGGAGCACGACACGATGAGGAAAGAGATAGAAAGCTTCGAGGCCCAGGCCGTGGAGCGTGCCAAGGACAGCCTTGTGGAGAAGGCGCGCACCATAAACGGCGTCAAGGTTATCACGGCCGTGATGCCCATCGACCCTGCCCGGGCCAAGGATCTCGTGTTCAAGATACGCCAGGCTGTGCCCGAAAACCTGCTTTGCGCCATCGGCACAGACGGCGGCGGCAAGCCAATGATAAGCGTGATGCTCAGCGACGACATGGTGAAAGACCACGGGCTGAATGCCGGCCAGATGGTTCGCGAGGCCGCAAAGCTGATTCAAGGCGGTGGCGGAGGCCAGCCTCACTATGCCACGGCGGGCGGCAAGAACCCCGACGGGCTTAGCGCCGCCATCGACAAGGTGGTGGAACTGGCCAACCTGTAGGCCATTGCAGCCTGCTGCCAACTACAAATAGCGGGAGTCCCGACATGCGCATTGCATGTCGGGGCTCCCCTTTTCTTTGCCGTGCCCACAGCCTATTTCTTTCGTGAAAACATGCTGCTAATGTCGCCTTTGCGCAGTTCCACCACCTCGCCGTATTTCTCGAGAGCCTTCATCTCGGCCTTGCCGATGTTGCCTACAACAAGGTAAACACGCACGGCCGGCCTTACCACATCGGAATAAAAGCCTTCTACATCGGATGCCACGGCTTTCTCAATCAACGGCACGCGCTGCCTTTCGGGATCGGAATCATATCCATACAGCCGTCGCCAGGCGATGTATTCACCGACGTCGCGCATCGACGGATATTCATTGTTTATAGAGTTGAGCAAGTTTCGGCGCGCCGTCTCGAAGCCGCTGAGGCGCAGCGGCATGTTGTCAAACAGGCTGTCGACGGTGGCCACGGCCGTGAGCACCTTGTCGGCCTGCGTGCCCGTGATGGTATGGAAAGCCGTCGGGGCGTCGCCAAACTTGGCCATCAACGGCAATGTAAGCCACCCGTAAGAGGAATATGCCAGCGAACGGAACTCGCGCATTTCCTGGAACAACACCGACGACATGCTTCCGCCGAAATATTCGGCCCACAATTGCTCTGTCACACGACGGGGCACGGTGGGCGACGGGGGCAGCACTGTGTAGGTGCCCACATTGGCCTGCCGGGCGCCAGGGGCATTGTAGACAAACACCATCGGCCTGTCGTATGCCTTCAGGGGCCTGTTGATGAAACGGCAGGGCACGTTGATTGCGTCGACGTCGATGCTGTTGCGCACGGCAAGGGCAACGCTGTCGGCAGCCATCGAACCACAATAGAGTACCATGCACTCAGTGTGCAACAAGTCTTTAAACCACTTCACCATCCCGTCGGCCCCGATACGCTTCAACTGGCCGGCCGTCACGGCGTTCAGGTAAGACGACTTGTCGCCATAGGCAATCTTTTCCACTACGGCACGCACTATGTCCGAATAGTCTTCGGCAAAGGTGCCTGCGCTGAGCTTTGCGCCAGTGACCAGCTCGGCCATCTTGTCCTTGTCGGCCTTGACGCGCCTGACGAAATGGGCGAAAAGCCTCATGGTGGGCTCGAAATTGCGGTCGAGGCCCATCAGCGAAATGGTGAACGAGTTGTGGTCGCTGCCAAACGAAAGGCGGCTGCCGAGCCGTGCCAATGCCGCCGACAGCCCGAGGCGCGACAGCGAGTCGGTGCCGAGGTCGCCCATGTAGTCGGCCACGCCGCTTGCCAAGGGGTCGTCGAGCGTGCCTTTGGCAAACACGAAGTCGATGCTGAACACATCGTTGACGTCGTTCCTTACCGCATAGAGTGTTGCCAGGGGCGCAAGGCTCATGCGGCGGGCACAGCTGTCGAAGTTGACAAACCTCGGGCTTACCTTCCCCGGATGCCCGCCAACGAGCCACTGGGCGTAATCCGAGCGTGCATCTACATTGCGCGGGGTCACGGGCTTGTAGCCGGGCTGCGACAGCCTGTCCTTCTGATAGGTGCCAAACTTCTTGACCAGTCGCATGTAATTGCCGTCGAAGTATTTGTTGGCGGCCGCCATCACATCGGCCTTGGTGAGTTGCGCCACCCTCGACCGCCGCCCAACATAATCGTCCCACGACGCGGCGCCATACCCGAAAGCGTCGAGCATGAGCAAGGCGCGCCCGTCTATGGTCTCGGTGCTCAGCTTGAAATCGAGTTCTTCGGCCAGTTTCAGGGCATCGAGCATGGTGTCGGGAAACTCGCCGCGCTTCACCCTGCCTATCATTTCGAGGCAAAGCCGCTCGGCCTTCTTCTTCGAACCGAACGGAATCTTGGGCACGGCGCCTACCAAGGTGAAGCCCGCATCCTTGAAAGCCGCCGGAACCGCATAGCCGGCCATGATGGCCTTGGTGTCAGCAAGCGAGTCGAGCAGCCCCGAACCGCTGCCGTTGGACAGTATCTGCGAGGCCATGTCCAACGCCACGTAGTCGGAATCTTCCTCGGTCGGGGTGTGGTATGCCAATGCCGTGACCTTGACAAGGGGTATCGGGAGCTTTATCCCCACGGTGCGCGTACCGTCAAACGGCTTGAGCGCAAAGGGCGCTGAGGGCGGGGCGCAGCCCGGCCTGATGCGCCCGAACGACCGCTCGAGCAGCGGCATCAGTGTGTCGGCGCAGATGTCGCCGCACATTATCAGGCCCATGTTGCCCGCGACGTAGTATTTGTCGAAAAATTCCCGCATCTCGTTAAGGCTCGGGTTCTTCAGGCTCTCGGTGCTGCCAATGACAGGATGCACGTAAGGACTGCCTTCGAGCACAGCCCCCAACAGGTGCTCCATGGCCGGCGCCAGCAGGTTGTCGGCCACCATGTTCTTCTCCTCGTACACTGTCTCGAGCTCGCTCTGGAACATCCTGAACACGGGATTTATCATTCGCTCGCTGCACAGTTCGGCCCACTGGCCCACAAACTCGGGGGCGAACGTATTGTAATAAATAGTGAAATCGTAAGACGTGGCGGCGTTGAGCCCCGACCCTCCGAAGTAAGATATCAGGTTGTTGAACTCGTTTGGTATCACGTATTCGGCCGCCTTGTGGCTCAGCCGGTTGATGTCGGCCTGCAAACCGCGCCGCACGCCGGCGTCGGTGGTTTTGGCCAGCAGGTCGTACTTGGCCGCTATGGAGTCGAGCCACTGTTTCTCGGCCTCATAATCCGAGGTGCCTATCTTGTCGGTACCCTTAAACATAAGGTGCTCGAAATAGTGGGCTATGCCCGTATTGGGGCATTGGTTGGCTCCGGCCTTGACCACCACGGCTCCCAGCACCTTTGGTTGCGAATTGTCTTCGCTCAGCCATACGGTCATGCCGTTGGCCAGTTTAAACTGCCTTACACTTGTGTCGCCTGCTCCAAAAGCCTGCAAACAACAGGCGGCCAGGGCTATTGCTGCCGTCAACAATGATTTTTTCATAACCTCACGCTTTAGGTTCACCATACTGCCCACACCGTCAAAAGGCTGCCGTCCGGGGGCTGCCGTGCCCCACTGGCAGAGTGCCGTCGCCGCCATCAGTGGGATTGATGGCGGCCGTTGCCTCAGCACCGCATGCCGGAACAAGGCCACCGGTCTGTATGCAGGCATTTCGCAACATCGCAAATCTACTGATATTTCCCGACAAGACAAACTGTATCGCAAGGTAATTGCCTGATATTATGCTATTTTAACACAGACAACACACAGCACACCACCCCCCGGCAAATGGCGCAGGCCAAGCCTCGGCGCATCCGCCCGCCATAGATGGCAGGACCGAAAAAGCAACGCACAACGGGGTTGCGCCCGCTGCCCAATGACCGACGGCATGGCGCCCGCATGCCTACCGCCCCACCCCAAACAGCAATACGGCACGTTTCACTCTGCAATATGGGCCGTTTTGCAACCCCAAACGGCACGTTTTGCAAGCCCGAAAGGCCCATATCGCAACCCACAGCAAACCAGCGCGTTAGCCCAAACAGCCATGGCCGCATTCATTTTCTGGAAAAATGAACGCCAAACAGCGGAGGCACCGCTCCGGCAAAACGAGCCAGTTGCCCCGCAGGTTGGACGGCGAGCGTGGCGAAGGCGTAGCGGGCTACGACGAGGCACGGCGGCGGACAAGATGCCGGCAAGGGCACAGAAGCGGTTGGGAAGCATGATGGCGGCTATAAAACAAGCCCAAGGCGGTCAAAAGGGGGATTTGGGTTAAAAAACAAAACCGTTTGTTTTGTGTTGTCTGCGATTTGATGTAACTTTGCAGAAGTCAAAAACAAACTGAGGCAAAGGAGCGGCCTGCCGCGCCATGCAACCAAAAACAAGACAAATGAAAAAACTGATTTCAGCTATCGCCGCACTGTGCGTGTCGGCGCCAATGGCTTTCGGACAAGTGCCAAAGCCGGTTGAGGATGTGAACAAAGTAGTAGACAACACCCCCGACAGTATAGCCAAAGCCCTGATGTCACGCCCCGCGCCGGGCACCACACGCAAGAAAGGCAAGCCCGTGGCCTTCTTCATCGGCGACTCAACCATGCGCAACGGCACTCTCGGCAACGGCAACAACGGGCAGTGGGGATGGGGCTTTTTCATCAGCGACTACTTTGACCCGACGAAGATAAGCGTTGAGAACCAGGCCCTCGGAGGCATGAGCACACGCACATTCTACAAGCAGCTGTGGCCCGACATACGCAAGGCGTTGCGCCCGGGCGACTGGGTGATCATCTCGCTGGGCCACAACGACAACGGCCCATACGACAGCGGACGGGCCCGCGCCGTGCTGCCCGGCACCGGCAACGACTCGATCATTGTGACGATAAAGGAGACCGGCGCCAAGGATACCGTATATACTTACGGCGGCTACATGCGCAAGGACATCGAAGAGGGCCGCAAGGCAGGGGCCAACCC